>Ga0307508_10003133_pt1 | contig 16937 bp, 16 predicted proteins | sample 9_EM_MG_FD_203089 | JGI IMG/M metagenome (GOLD analysis project Ga0307508, IMG submission 203089) | Populus trichocarpa ectomycorrhiza microbial communities from riparian zone in the Pacific Northwest, United States - 9_EM | ecosystem: Host-associated > Plants > Roots > Unclassified | place...
GAGCCGCCGGTGCCCGACTACGGCGCCGGGCGCGAGGTCACGGTCGGCGAGCGGCGCAGCATGGCGCGCTCACACAACCGCAAAGTGCTCGAGAAGCTGCTGCGCGATCCGCATCCGCTCGTGCTGCGGCAGCTGCTCGGCAACCCGCGCCTCACCGAAGACGACATCGTGCGGCTCGCGGCGCGCCGGCCGCTGCACAGGGCCATCGTCGAGGTGCTGGCCGAGAGTCCGCGCTGGCTGCAGAGGCCGCGGGTTCGGCTCACGCTCTTGCTCAATCCGGGCACACCCGAACCGGTTTCGATGCCGCTCTTGGCCGTGTGCACGCGCTGCGAGCTTTTGGAGGTCGTGCACGGCGTGGACGCGCCGCTCGCGCTCCGCGGCTCCGCGCAAGAGCTGCTCGAGCGCAGCCCGCCCCTCCACAGCGCGGCGACGTCCAACGTGATGCAATAGCGTAACCGTGGAGCCCGCCCGCCAAGTTCGGGTTTTGGCGAGGCTTTCGCGAGGACCAAGTGCCTGCTGCGGGCACCTCCCGCGGAGCGTACTCCTGTACGTGCACCGGAGGCAGGCGCCTCAGCCTTCTTCTTCTTCTTCGACGCCCCAGCGTGTCAGCGCGTCGAGCGTCACATTCTGGGCGCAGGTCTCGCACAGCGGTGGCTCTTCGAAACGCACTTCGTCGCCGCGCGTCCACATGAACAAGCCCGAGCCCGCAGGCTCGCCCTCGAAATGCTCGCCGCACACGTCGCACTCGAACCCCGGCAGCGGCGCAGGCGCGCTCGGCGCCAGGTCCGGCGTATCGAATTCGTGAATGATGGCTTTGGGCTCGAACATCTCGCTGGGCCGGACCGCGACGCTACAGGTCGCGATGCCGATGCCCAGAGCGTAACGCTTACAGCGCGAAATGCCAGGGGCGGCGCTGGGGACCCCGTTACGGCCAGAAATTCGCGCCTCTTGGCTGGGGCTGCCGCGCCGCAGCACGCCTCGCAGAAACTTCCGTTGCGCCCCCAGGCAAAGCCGGAAGGACGCCGCCCTGAACGCGCTTCAGGCCATGCGCTGCTGTCACTTCGTATACGCTAAGGACTCGTCACATCTGGGACCACGCCCCGCGATCTTGGGTTTTGGCGAGGCGGCCGGCTGAAATGTGATGGATGATGAGCGTATACGAAGTGACTTTCGAGACGCGCGAAGGGCCCAATCTCCACGAGTGTCTTCCTAGGCGAGCCCCCGCTACGGTCGCGACGCCGCCCGGCCGCGTTTAAGCGGCGGGCGCGGTCGTGTCTGCGACGGCAGGTGCCGGCTCTTTCACGCCACAAGACTGCGCCAGCAGCTCGATGACGTCGAGGTTTTGGATCTCGGCTTCTTTGGAGTGGGCTTTCGTGCCGTCCGTGAGCATCGTCATGCAGAACGGGCAGGCGCTGGCGACGGTCTTGGCGCCGGTGTCGATCAGCTGCAAAGAGCGCTTCACGTTCACGCGATCTTTGTTCTGTTCTTCCATGAACATTTGCGCGCCGCCGGCACCGCAGCAAAGTCCCTTTTTCTTGTTCCAGCCTTCCACCTCGACCAGCTCGACGCCTGGAATGGCCTTCAAGATGTCGCGCGGCGACTCGTAGATGTCGTTGTAGCGGCCCAGGTAGCAAGAGTCGTGGTACGCGACTTTGCCCTTCACGGCCTGTTTCGGCACGAGCTTCTTTTCGGCTACCAAGCCCAGCATGAAGTCGGTGTGATGCACGACTTCGAACTTGGCGCCGAAGTCGGGGTACTCGTTGGCGAGCGTATTGAAGCAGTGCGGGCAAGTCGTGAGGATCTTTTTGATGCCGCCTTGCGCTTTGTAGCCGTTCAAGGTGGCGGCATTCGTCTCCGCCAGCAGGCTGAACAGGTATTCGTTGCCGGCGCGCCGCGCCGGGTCACCGGTGCAGGTCTCTTCTTCGCCCAAGATCGCGAAGTCGACGCCCGCGGCGAGCAGCAAGAGCGCCGTGGAGCGCGCGATTTTCTTGGCGCGGTCGTCGTAGCTGGCGGCGCAGCCGACCCAGAACAGCACTTCGGCGTCGGGCTTTTCCGAGAACATTTTGAGCCCCAAGCCATCAGCCCAGGTCTTGCGATCCACGCGCGCCAAATTCCACGGATTGCCGTTGCTCTCCATGCCTTCGAACGGCTTGGCGAGCTCTTGCGGAAACTCGCCCTTGATCACGACCAAGTTGCGCCGCATGTTCACGATCTTGTCGACGTAGCTGATATTCACCGGGCACTGCTCTTCGCAGGCGCGACACGTGGTGCACGCCCAGAGCACGTCGGGGTGGATGATCTCGGGCACCAAGTCGACGGGCTTCAGCTGCTTTTCGGTCTCGAGCTCCGCCTCGCGCGAATACAAATGATTGCGCAAGTCGAGCGTGAATTGCTTGGGCGACAGCAGCTTGCCGGTGTTGAACGCCGGACAATTGTCCGAGCAGCGCCCGCACTCGGTGCAGGTGTAAAAATCGAGCACGTCTTTCCAGCTGAAGTGATTGATGCGCGCGTAGCCGATGCGCGCCGCCAGCAGGTCTTCGCCCTCGGTCGCCTTCTCGACGGCGGCCATCAGCTGCTCGGTGCTTTCGGCGAGCGGCCGCAAACGCCCGCGCGGCGTGAGGTCGCCCAAGAACACGTTCGGAATCGCGGTGATGATGTGAAAATGCTTGGAGTGCGGCAGAATGTTCAGGAACACCAGCACCAGCGTGGAGTGCGTCCAAAACCCGATCTGCGCCAGCACCACCAGCGTCGGCACAGCGAGGTCCGAAACCAGCTGCGCCACCAGCGAGCCACCCGGGTCCGGAAACGGATGATAGCCGGGCCCCTGCGCGGGGCCGAGCGGCGCCAAGAGCATACCGACGCGCGCGCACCAAGCTGCGTCGGCGTCACACACGCCGTGACCAAAGCGCTCACGCAGCGCGAAGCTCGAACCGTCGTACAGCAGGTCCGCCAGCATCATGGTCATGATGATGCCGAGAATGAGTAGGCCTTCGCCGCTCAGCGTCATGCGCTTCTCGCGCTTCACGGCGCGGAAGTAGACGAACACGGCCGCGCCGACGATCACCAAGAGCCCGAAAATGTCCTTCAGAAACGCGTAGATCTCGCCGAGCGGCACGCCCAGCACCGGCTGAGGCCCGAGCACGAACAAGTTGAACGACGGATCGAAACCGCGTCCCCACAAGATCAGCGTGCGCAGCAAGAGCACGACGAAGCCCATGAAGATGAGCTGATGCGCCAGTCCCGCGAGCAAGTAATTTCGCATCTTCTTTTGATAGAAGGCGAAGGTCCAAACGGCCGCGAGGCGCTCGCCGATCCGGTCGGTGCGGCTCTCCCACGTGCTGCTGCCCACCTTGAGCAGGTGCCAGCGACGCCGGGCGCTCCACGCGAAAGCTCCCGTGAGCGACGCGATGATCAGGGCCATCAAGACTGGGTTCATCGAGCTGTGGTCTCCTTCAGCCGCGGCAGGGCTGCCCAGCGAAGCTTAGGGCCCGCGAAAGGCTAAGTCGATCGCCTTCGCGGCCGATGCATCCCGGCTTTCCCGGCTGGCTTCGTTGCTCCTCAGTTACATACCTGCAGTATGCGCCTTCGTCGCGCCTCACCATCCGGGCGCCTCGGCCGCGATCATCGACCGACTTAGCCATTCGCGGGCCCTTAGCCCTGCCCAGACAGCCGCAGCCAAATCAAAAGCAAAACCCAAAGGATGACGGCGACGATCACGATCACCTGCGCTGGCCGCAGGCGGCGTTCGGGTGCCTGCTCGCCCACCAACGCCGGCATTTCGTCGCTGTCGACGATGGACGCTGGCGGCCGCCTGGACGGCACACCGCGCAAGAGCTTGATGCTGGGATCCGGCTCCGCGCTCGGGACCACCGTGAGGAGCAGCACGCCGCGGGGCAAATCAGAGCCTGCTTCCGGAAGGCCCCCCAGCTCTGGGATGCGCAGCGTGATGCCGCGCGAGTCAGGCAGCTCGTCCGCCGGCCGGCTCGGGAGCGTGACCTCGACTACCTCGGCCGGCTCGTCGCGTTGGCGCAAGGTGATGGCTCCGGAGCGGTCGCAGGCATCACAGCCACCGCCGCCGCAGGTCGCGCACGACAGATTCCGCGGTAGCGTAAGCTCGATGACTTCACCCGCGTTGAGCCATTCGCGGCGCACCTTCACTCGGTGCAACACGTCAGGACCACGTGGTCCTTCAACGGCGCGGCTCTTCACGCGAGCGAGGACTTCGGACAATCCTCGCTCTTATACATAATTTCTGCCTCTTTCAGTCAGTTTTATGGCGAAGGCGAGGGGGCCTTGCTCGGAGCTCCGGCGAAGCGAGACCCGAGCTAGCGGAGGCAGTTTGCCCCGCGCAATTCCACCAGCGTTTTATCTGCTCAGGGCGAGCGAAAACTCGTGGCCCGAGGGCTGCGCGTCGAAGATCAGGTAGCCGGCGGCGTTCAGGGCGGCGAGCGCGTTTTCGGTCTTCGAAACCGCGATGCCGTGCATACCGTGGTGAAACTCGAGCAAGATTTGGGTCGGGCGCAAGCCCTGCGACAGCAAATCTTCGATGACGTCGTACTCGGCGCCCTCGACGTCCATTTTCAGGAGGTCGAGCCGCTCGTGCCCGCGCTCTTTCATCAGCGTCGAGAGCCTGCGCACTTCGAACTCGAGACGGGCGCCAGAGCCATCGTCGGGCGCGGACATGCTGTGCGAGATGTGCGTGGGATCGCGCGGCGGCGCGAACGAGGCCTTGCCGTCGTAGCCCGCGACCCCGAGCTCTGCCACGTGGAAGCGGGCCGGCGGCTCTTGCGCGCGCACCCAGGCGATCGAGCGCGGCGTGGGATCGAAGGCGAAGATTTCACAACCCGCGCGCTCTATCAGCGCCAAGTCGAAGGAAATGTCTTCTCCGATGCCGAGCGAGTAGACGACGGAATCGGCCGCGACGCGGTCTTTTAGCACCGCGTAGCCGCCGTATTCGGTCCCGAGCCGGACGCTGGGCAGCTGGCTTTGGACGCCTTGCCGCGGCTTGCCAGAGAGGCGTCTGCCCAGGCCTGACAAGGCGCGGTGAACGGCAGAATTGGCCATGCCGGGTCACGTTAACATGAGCCGTTTGGCCGAGCATGGTAGATCGCGGCCGGTCACCGTCACCGAGCCCAGCCCAACAGCGTCATGACGAAGCCGCTCACCATCGTTTGCTTCTCCTCTCAACCTTGGGAGGACAAGATGTGGACCAACAAGCACCACATCATGAGCCGCCTGGCGAAGCAGCAGCGCGTGGTCTTCGTCAACTTTCGCCAGCAGAGCCCGCTCAAGTTCGTGCGCCAAGCCAAGCGGACCGACAGTGAGACGCGCGTTTCGCTGGCCAATCTGTGGCGCGAGCCGATGCTGCGACGGGTGCAGCCGGGGCTCGACGTGCTCGACGTTTGGACGCCGTGGCTCAATTTCGTGGGTAGCGCGCACCGCCTGCGCCGCGGGCTGGAGTTCGAGCACCGCGTCAAGGTCGTTGGGCACTGGCTCGCGCAGCAGGGCATCAGCGATGCCGTGCTGTGGGTCTACCACCCTGGCTACGGCGACTCCGTCGCGCGCATTCCGCACAGCTTGATCGTGTACGACTGCGTCGACGAATACACGGCGTTCCCGGAATTTCGCCGCGCCCAGGCGTGGATCGCCGAGCGCGAACGCAGCTTGTGCAAGGTGGCAGGCGTCGTCGCGTGTACCGCGCCTTCGCTCTACGAGAGCAAGAAGGAGCTGGCCCCCGGCCGCACGCACTTCGTGCACAACGTGGGCGACGCCGCGCATTTCGAGCAGGCGCTGGCTGCTTCGACCGAGGTTCCGGCCGACGTCGCAAGCCTACCTCGCCCGGTGGTCGGCTTCATCGGTGCGGTCAGCGACTACAAGCTCAACCTCGATTGGATGCTGCACTTGTCCGCCGCGCGCCCCGATTGGAGCGTGGTGCTGATCGGGCCCACCGGCATTTCTGACCCGAGCACGGACGTCGGCAAGTTGCGCGCGCGCCCCAACGTGCACCTGCTCGGACATCGCAGCTACGAGCAGCTGCCGAGCTACCTCAAGGGCTTCGACGTGGCCGTAATTCCCTATCGCCTGAACGACTACACGAACGGCGTCTTTCCGATCAAGTTCTTCGAATTTTTGGCGTCGGGGCGCCCGGTCGTGATCAGCCCCTTGCCGGCGGTTCGCGAATACTGGAGCGCCGTGCGCGTCGCCGATACGGCCGAGTCGTTCGTGCAAGCTTGCGACGCTGCGTTGGCGGATGACGACGCCGAAGCACGCCAAAAGCGCATCGAGCTGGCTCGACTCAACAGCTGGGATTCGCGGGTCGAGAAACTGACGGCTCTGATGCTGGCCGCGCTTCCCCCGGCCAGCTGAAGGCCGACTTGCGGTCGCCGCGAAAGCGCCGTAAGCGTGGCCCCACCTCTAGCCTCCGCGAGCCCCCTTGAGCGCCATCCTCGCCCTTTTCGACTTCATTCGACACATCGACAAGCACCTGGTCGCCATGACCCACACCATGGGGCCGTCGCTCTACTTGGCCTTGTTCGCGATCGTGTTCGTGGAGACAGGGCTGGTGGTGATGCCGTTCTTGCCGGGCGACTCGCTGCTGTTCGCGGTCGGCGCGCTCTGCGCGATGGACCCTGTCGAGTTGAACCTGCCAGCAAGCGGCTTCATGCCGTCGCTGCCCGTGGCCATGGGCCTGTTGTTCGCGGCAGCCCTGGCCGGCGACTGCGTGAACTACACCGTTGGTCGCTTCGTCGGTCCGAAAGTGTTCAACAGCGAGAGCTCACGGCTCATGAGCAAGAAGCACTTGCTGCGGACGCAGCTGTTCTACGAGAAGTACGGCAGCAAGGCGATCATCATGGCGCGCTTCGTGCCGATCGTGCGCACGTTCGCGCCGTTCGTGGCGGGCATCGGTCAGATGAAGTTTCCACGCTTCATCAGCTTTAGCGTGGCAGGAGCTGCGCTGTGGGTGGGCCTGGTCATGCCCGCCGGCTACATCTTCGCGCACAACGAGTTCGTCAAGAAGCGCTTCGACTTGGTAGTCCTGGCCATCATCTTCGTCAGCCTGCTACCCATGATCATCGAGATTGGCCGCGGCTGGCTGAAGTCGCGCGGAGCCGCGCCGGCCGCCGAAGGCTGAGCTACGGCGACAGAACCTTGAAGCCGACGGCGCTGGCAAGTGCCAGCTGACGCGCGTCGTACGACACGAAGTGGGTCGATTCCATCACCAGAGCCGTTGCTACGTGCAAAACATCGAGACTGCGCGTGCCAAGCTTTGCCGTGTGGGCTTGGCTCAGGTCGGCTGCCGTGTCGAGCGTGCGGCGCCACAGCGCATCGACGAGCCCCAGGCGTCCCTCAGCGACATCTGCATCTAGATCTGCAACAGCAACTTGCGCCGTCGATGCGTCGATCAACTTGCGATTCACGGCTAGCCACAGCGAGTTCACAATCTCTGCCCGTCCAAAGCGCGTGAACGGCAGCGAACCGCGCAGCCGCTGGCGCCACCTGCAAAACCGGGGCGAGCGCCCGTCGTGCAGATAGAGACAACGCAGTGCGCTTGGGTCGACGTAGGTTCGTTCAGCGCTCGCCACGCTCGGCCTCGTCGAGCGCCCGGCGATCGGCGCGAGAAATGCTGATCGGCATGTGCTGGCGCAGTCTTTTCAAGTAATCGACCGGCGCCTGCTTGCTGCGGGCACTGGCGTCGTAGCTGCGCAGCACGATCACCGGCTTGCCTCGATCGGTCACCACCACTTCGCCCTCTCGTTCCAAGAGCTTGCGCACTTGAGGGAAGCGCGTACGCAAGTCGCGGATTGAAGCCGTCTTCATTTCCTGTGAATCATACTTGATTCACAAGATGGCGCCACGCAAAATCCAAGGGCCCTTAGCCTTTCGCGGGCCCTAGCGTCACTCGATCAGGCGCTGGTGCGCGCCGCGCGCGATGTCGAGGTGGAAATGGTCTTTGTGGGCAGCGTCGTGGTTGGGTGTGAGAATGTGATGAAACACGCCCGAGCGCGCGACATCGCAGATGAAATCGCGGAGCGCGCCGGCATCGGCAGAGAGCTCCGCTGAGGGACGCGCGCTAGCGCCGCAAACAGGCTCGCCGATCGCGCCCTGAAAATCGCGCTCGACCACCCATTCGCTGCCGTCGCTGCGCTCGAGGCGCGTCATGTCGATCGCGAGACCGAACGAATGCTGGCTCGGCTTGGTTTTGCCGGGCAGGCGCGCGTGCGGGCGGTACATGTTGTCGACCCGCACCTCGACGATGCCGTGGCGCTGTAGCAGCTCCGCAAAATCGGACAACGCGAGCGCCAGGCGACAATCCAAAATGCCGTAGGGGCTCTTGGCGCCGGGAGTCACGAAGCGTACGCCGCCGATCGCCCCAGTCACCCTAACCGGCGTCGCCACGCCCACGGCTGCGCCGCGAAAACGGGTGACGCCAAGCCTACGCCGAGCGACCTCGGCCAGGCATTGCCCAGGCGAAAGGCCGACCCAGCGCGAGGCCAGCGACGTTTTCTCGACGATAGGTGACGGCAGCGGCTGCAAGTACGGGACTTGGACGGCGGGCACGTCGTCGCCGGCTCCCCGCGCCAGAGCGCTCGCGAGCAGCCCCGCCGCTACGAGCCCGAGCGGCTGGATCCGGCGCAGCGACGGCATGAGGCATCTGTTACACGCCACTACGGGCCTGCCAACTTTGCCAAAAATCTGGGCTACAATGCCGCCCTAGCATGTTCTTCCCCGCCGGCATTCCCTTCGTCGCCCTGGTCGCTCTCGTGATTTGGAACGCACGCCAAGAGGCGGAGCGCGTCCGCTCTCAAGCCGGCACCCGTCCGAAAGACTGAGCGCTAGGCGCCGGTAGAAGGCGTCGGAGGCTCGCCCTTCTTCTCGGTGATCTGCGGCTTGGGGGCGTCGGGGTCGCCGTCTTCGTTCAGGCCCTTTTTGAACTGGCGAATGCCTTCACCCAGGCCTTTGCCGACACCGGCAAGCCGCCCCGGACCGAAGACCAGGAGCACGATGACGATGACGATGAGCCAGTGGATTGGAGAAAGACCACCCATGTTTTTAGGACTCCGAACGGCGGGGACAGTGCCGCAAGGCAGCGCTCGTTGACAATAGCATTCTGAGGCCCAGAAGCCACGTCAGCGGCGATTCATTCCCGCGCGGCTTCTGTCGCGTGGGTCGGCGGGGCGCCTCGCGTGGTCGGTGGGGCGCCTCGCGTGGGTCAGTGGGGGCCTAACCCCACCTCCCTGCCGCCTCCGCGCCGTTGACGCGCCGCCTCCACGCCATTGACGCGGATTTTGCCGCGGTATGTCAAAGCTTTAGCCGGATTTCGCGCTCGGATTCGGGCGTCTCGAGCAAAACCTCGTAGGAGCGCGAGACGGCGCCGAGGCGAGCCCCCACCCGCACGTGGATCGGCGGCGATTCGCCGCCCAAGGACTCCAGGCGCAGGCGCAACCGGTATTCACCTTTCACCGGCTCGCCCTCGGCCAAATACACGTTCTCGAGATTCTTTCCCTGGCACTCGCTAGCGCGCCCTGGACAGTCGCGATCCTTCGTCAGCCCGCTGCGCGCCACGCGCCCCACTTCGATAAGCTCGCCGTTGGGATCGACCACCCGTAAGTCGACGTCAGCCTTGGCCGCGCTCCAGCCGGCCAAAAACTGCACGAGCCCGAGCGGCAACCCACAGCCCTCGTCGATCAACCCATTTTGGTTGTCGTCGATCGCGTTCGCGCAAATCTCGGGCGCGGAAGTGATCGTGGCGCTGGCGAGCGCAGCGCTGTCCGACGCTTCAGCTGGAGCTACGGCAACCGGTCGGGGTGTGGTCCCGCCGCAGCCAGCGAGCAAAAGTCCCAGCGCGAGCAGCTGCTGAGGCGCCGGCCAAAGCCAGCGCCTTCCGCTGCGCGGCGCCGTCATTCACCCTTCTTCGGGTCGTCCGGCACCTTCACGCCGTCGAGTACGACCTTCGGATTCATCAGCTCGAAGTAGGCAGCGCGCGCCAGCTCGCCAGCCGGACCGCTTTCGTCACGCAGCGCGAGCAAGACGCCTTGCTCCTTCATGAATTTGAGCGCGCGGATCGCGCCGGCGCGCTTGTTCGCGTCGTCGGCCTTGGCCATCTGCCACAAGCGGTAGCGCAAGACGACGCGCGTGAACGAATGCGGACCGTTGTCGAAAGCCAGGTTGTCGAATTGCTTCATCAGCATCACGCGCGCCCACTCTTGCTGCGTCATGCGAATGCTGAGCTTGCTGATGGCCTCGGCGTTGTCAACGTACTTGAAGAGCAGCCCGCTCTCGAGATCCTCGGTCGACCAATAGCCGAAGCTCCGGTACCAAAGGTCGCCCAGCTCATCGAGCGCTGCCTTGGGCTTGTTGGCGTAGAGCGCAACGGCGCGCGCAGCGGTGTCGGGCGAGCCGCCCAGCATCAGCGCCAGCGCCGCGTCGTTCATCAGCGCGTCGTTCTGCATCATGCCGAACAACTGGGCTTCGACCGCGGGGTCGAGTCCGCCCTTGGCGATGGCGCGCGCCACCTGATGCCGCGTCTCGACGGCCGATTCCGGCGTCATCAGCGTCATCAAGACGCTGGCGGTACCGGGCACCGGGCGCTGAATCAAAGTCTCGAGGAAGCAGGCGCGGCGAATCTGATCCGGCTTCTCGACGCCCTTGTACTCCTCGATCTTCTTGGCAATCTCGATGAAGTCTTCTCTTTCGGCGACCCAAGCCAGCGCCGCGCACGCCTCCATGCGCGACTGCTCGTTGTTCTTCGGCTCGTTGATGTAGTCGAACATCGGCTTGAACGACTTGTGGTCGCGCCACTCGCTCATGCCGTCGGCCGCACCGACGCCGATCGCGCGCAAGGTCATGCCCAAGATCGCCACGCCGCCGACCATCAGGCCGTCCATCGTGACGTCGAGCTCTTTGGGGCGCGCCGTGAGCGCCTTTTCGAGGACGCTGTAGCTGCGCGGGTCCTTCAGCCAGCCCACGTAGCGCATCGCGCTCTGGGCAATCACCCACTCTTCCGGCATCGGCGGCTGCTGGCCTTCTTTGGGCAGCGGTACGTTCGGATTGGCCCATTTGCGCAGGGCGTCGATGTCTTTGGTCGACTCCATGGCCGCCAGCGCGCGCAGGCCGTTGGCGTGCGGTGACGGTTGCTCGTGAATCCAGAAAATCACGGCGTCTTCCGCCTGTTCGGCGATCTGCGCCCGCTTGTCGGGGTGCAGCATCGCAAGGTCGGCAATCATGCGCGCGGCGACGACGCGTTCGTTGTCGTCGCGCTTCAGCATCATCTCCCAGTCGTACTGGTCGCTGTAGATCTTCAGCGGATCCATGCGCAAACGCTTGGCCAGCGTCGGCACGGCGCGCACGTCGCCAATGGCTGCCAGCGCGATGGCGGCGCGCGTCTGGTAGTGAATGTGCGGCTTACTCTCGATGAACTCGTAGAGCGGGTTGCCGCCGCGCGGATCGTTCAGCGCGTCGATCATGTCGAAGATCTGCTTCTTCTGGTACCAGGAGAGCTTCTCGTCGTCTTGAGTCACTGCCGAAAGGCCGAGCACCAGGCCCTCGGTGCCTATGCCGTCGCGCAACGCTTCGAGGTACTTGTTGCGGCTGTCCTTATCGGCCGTCTTCATGGCCTCGATCAACGGATCGCGCGCGTGGCGATCGCCGATTTTGCCCAGGCCCGGGGCCGCCTGACGCGCCACTTCCGGATCTTTGTCCTGCACCAGCTTGATCAGCGTGTCGGTCCACTTCGGCTCGGCATTGGCCGAAAGCACCGTGGCGACGAGCTGCCGCACCGCCGGGCTCTCGTCGTTGGCCATGCCAGCCAGCTTGTCCACGCTCACCAGCTGCACGATCTTGTCGGTATCGAACGCGACACCGCCGCCAAGGCGCTGCACCTTGGACAAGTAACCCAAGCGATACAGCTGCATCACGTCGTCGAGCGCGCGCGTTTCGCCCAGCACCACCAGCGCCCAGGCAATTTGCGGCTTGGCGCCGGGGCCCGCCTTCTTCAAAGCCGCGAGCAGCGCGTCGCGCGCCGGCTCGCCCATCGGGCGGCCGTATTCGGCGAGCGCCGTGGCGGCCATGGCTTGCATCGGTTCGGTTGGATACGACAGCGCGTCGATCGCGGCTTTCACGCCTTCCGGATCTTTGTTCCAGGCCAGCTGCTTGAGCGCTTCCATGCGCACTTCGTCGCTCGTCTGGCTCTTGTCGCCCATCGACCACTCGCGCCACTTCGCGCCCTGCTCGTTCTTGGGCAAAACGAAGATGTTCTTCTTCTCAGCTTCGCCCTGCTCGACCGTGAGCTTCGCGGCGTCTTGCTTGGCACCGAGCGCCAGGAAGGCGCCGAGACCACCCACCGCGAGCACGCCGATCAAGATGGCGATCGGTGCGGTACGGCCTCTCTTGAAATTACCGTCACCGGAATCGTAGCCACCACCAGCCGGTACTCCGCCGCCGCCAGCCGGGAAGCTCGGTCCGCGGTCGTCCGGCGGCCACTTCGCAAAATCGACCACCGGCGAGGGCGACTTCGGGTTACGAGCCGGAGCAATTTCGGGCAGATTCGGATCGAGCATGGGTCCTCACAGTGAGAGCACTAGCTGGGAGCGAAGCCCACAGCCCGACAAGACCAGCGGGTCTTGTCGTCGTCGCGCCTACGGCGGAGGGCGCTGACGTGGGGCGCGACCTTAGCCCATGCATTAAATTCCTGGGAGGTCCGCGCGCTTGGACCGCGAAGGAATGTTCGGTTCAAGCCGGAAAATTGCCTCGGAGCGGGAGCGTACCCACGTGAGCTGGCTTGCTCGCGCCCGGGCAGCCCCGCGGGCCGGCCTCGGGTGGTCGCTCGGCGTCGCGACGGTGGTCACGCTATTGGCGACGGCGCTGTCGTACTTCTTGCCGGACAGTTGGGCCGCGACGGGCGTGGGTTTCACGTTCCTCGGCGCGACTTACTGGCTAGTCGTGCACCCCGATGACGACGCCGAGCGGCTGCAGCAATTCGGCTTGTCGCTCGGCGGTTTGCTCGAGGCCGGGCCGCTCTCGCCACGTCGACTGCTGCGGTCGACGCTCGTCGCGCTCGCCTACGCCTTGGCGGCGGCGCTCATCATCTACCCCTGCTTCTGGTTCGGGTTTCGGATTTGGTGGAAGGTCACTGCGTTCCATCCGGCCAGGCTAAGCTCGATCTTTTCGGATGCTCTCGGCCAATTGCTGGTGATAGCGCTGCCCGAAGAAGCCTTCTATCGCGGCTACCTGCAGACTTCGCTCGAGCGCGACCTGGGCAAGACGGTGTCGATTTTTGGTGCTCGCGTGGGCTGGGGCGTGGTGCTGACGAGTGCCATCTTCGCGCTCGGTCATCTATTCACAGAACTGAATCCAGCGCGGCTGGCCGTGTTCTTTCCGTCACTCGTGTTCGGTTTCTTGCGGGCGCGCAGCGGCGGCATCGGCGCCTCGGTGCTGTTCCACGCCATGTGCAACCTGTTCAGCGCGTACTTGCTTCATTCGTATTTCGGACACTGAGCGGAGCGAGATTTTTACAGGGAGGATGGGAGGAACGGGAGGTCCGCGAGGTTTTTGTTGTTCGAGCCCTGCGGTTCCGAGCGAGGACTGCGCAGTTGCCGTTGGGTCGCTTGAAGTCTCGAAACCCCAAATTCTCGCCTCGCGGACCTCCCGTCCTCCCATCCTCCCTGTGAAAAAATCTGGGAGCCGTACCGCGCGTGCAGTACCGTTTGGGCATCTTGTTCCCTGATTTTTTGTTGAATGAGCTGGTGGATCGCGCGTTGGCCGAAGATCTTGCGGGCGGTGACGTGACGAGCGCGGCGGTGGTGGCGGAGACGGAGCGCGCTATCGCGAAGGCGGTCGCGCATTCGGCGCTCACGGTGTGCGGCGGCGCGGTGTTTGCCCGGGCTTTCTATCGGATAGATCCCGGATTGCGGGTAGAAGAGCGCATCGCGGACGGCGAGCGCGCGAGCGCGGGTGATGTGCTGTGGCTGGTCGAAGGTTCGGCGCGTTCGATCTTGATGGCGGAGCGCACGAGCCTCAACTTCGCGCAGCGCCTGAGCGGCGTCGCGACGTTGACGCGCCAGTTCGTCGACGCGATTCCGCCGGGCTGCAGGCTGCGCATCACCGACACGCGCAAGACCACCCCAGGACTACGCGTTTTGGAGCGCTACGCGGTGCGCTGCGGCGGCGGCCACAATCACCGCGACGCTTTGGGCTCCGCGGTGCTGATCAAAGACAATCACATCGTGGCGGCCGGGGGCATCCGTGCAGCCATCGAGCGAGCGCGCCGGCACGCGCCGCACACGTCGCGCATCGAGGTCGAGGTCGAGTCACTGAGCGAGCTCGACGAAGCCCTGGCGGCTGGCGCCGAGATCGTGCTGCTCGATAATTTCGACTCGGTCGCGTTGAAAGCAGCCGTGGCCAAGGCGCAAGGTCACGCCATCGTCGAAGTTTCGGGCGGCATCGGCTTGGCGCGCGTCCGCGAGCTCGGCGAGCTCGGTGTCGACGTGGCCAGCGTGGGCGCGCTCACGCATTCTGCGCCAGCCGCGGATATCGGGCTCGACATCGAGCGCATCGAATGAGCTTCGATACGGCGCTTTTCCAGCAGCAAATCGCGAGCCGCGAGCTCACGCTGGGGCGCCCCGTCAGCTGGCGCGACGAAACGCAATCGACCAACGATGACGCACTCGCGGCCGCAAAAGCCGGAGCGCCGCACGGCGCCGTGTTCGGAGCCGAGACCCAGTCCCATGGACGCGGCCGGCGCGGCAGCGCCTGGGTCTCGACGCCCGGCGAGGGCCTGTGGGTTTCACTGCTGCTGCGGCCCACCTTGAACGCCGAGCAAGCGCCTGGACTTGCGCTGTGCGCGGGCCTCGCAGTACGGGACGCGGTCGCTCGGCGCGTCCCGGCGCTCGTGCAGGTGAAATGGCCGAACGACGTGCTAGCGGACGGGCGCAAGCTCGCCGGCATTCTGGTGGAGAGCCAGGTGAGTGGCAGCAAGCTTAGCAGCGTGGTCGTCGGCCTCGGCATCAACGTCGCGCAGACCGCATTTCCGGAGCCGATCAGCGCCATCGCTACGTCGCTTGCGCTACTCGCGGCGATGAATGCGCGCCGCGAACTGCTGCTGGCCGACGTGCTGCAAAGCTTCGAAGCCCAGCTTGCGCTGCTCACGAATCAGGGCCTGCCGGCGCTCGCTGCAGCCCTGCGCCCCCACGACGCTCTGCTCGGCAAACGCCTGCGCATCGAGACCATCACAGGCGTGGGAGCCGGCATCGATGCCACAGGCAAGCTGATCGTCCGCGACGACGCGCACCGGCTTCACCCCATCGCCAGCGGCCACATCGAGCTGCTGACGACGGACGACCGCTGAGGCCTGACAGTTCACTCGGCCGGGCAGACGCGCTCGCAGATGCCGTTCACGCACGCCTCGATCGAACAGCTACCGACCAGACACGGCTGGCAAATCCGATCCGTGATCGGACAATCGCTGGCCTTTTCACACTCCGGATGGGGATCGAGCGGGCACTTGAACACGCAGAAGCCGTCGGGGCTGCACTCGTACGCCGCGCAGTCGTCATTGCCGCACGCGACGCAGTTGGGCGGCCCGTCGCCGCAATCCGCGGCGGTCCGACAGACCAGGTCCGTACCGCACTGAGGCAAACCCGGTTCGCATTGGCCATCGGCGCCGCAGTAGGTCAAGACGCCGGGAGCGCAGCCGCTACCGGTGCATTGCTTGCACTGCGTGCCACAGACCAGCCCATCGCACGGGTTCTCGTTGTTGCAGCCCGGAAACGACACCTCGCACGTGCCCAGGAGGCAATAGGTGCTCGGGCAGGCGTGGGTGCCGTCGCCGCAATCGGTGCAGGCCAGGCCCGGCAGCGGACAGTCGCGCTCGCTTTGGCATTGCGCAGGGCAGCGATCCGCACTCAGTACGCATTGACCCGCATCGCAGTGGTTCCGCTGGCAAGCGTAGCTGCCGTCAGTGCAGGTCTGGCACGGCACGTCGACCGCGGGGCAATCCAAGTCGCTCAGACAAGGCCCGGTCGGCGCGTCGCCGCCCATTCCCCCGCCGTCGCCGGCCGCGCCCATGCCGCCGAGCTCTGGCTTACCAGCCATCGAGAACCCGCCACCGCTGACGCCGCCACCGCCACCGCTGACGCCGCCACCGCCACCGCTGATGCCGCCCTTGTCGTGCGTCGGCGCGCCCGGCCCCGTGCCGGCCGTAACGACGAGCTTGCCGCCGGACCCAGTGCCGCCACGGCTGCCGCTGCCGCCGCCGCTGTCTGCGCTACCGGAATTGCCGAACGGCGCATCGCCGCTGCCAATGGTGGACACTCCGGTGCACGCCGCCGCCAGCGCGATGCTCGCCAGCGCGATCAGCGTCAACCGACCAAGAGCGGAGGCGGAGCGGAGCGGCAAGGCTCGAAGCTTACCCTCTCCCCTGCGGACGTTCCACGCGCGCCATCTTGATCTGGTCATGCGAAGACCGACGGACTCGTCTTAGGGCTCGCAGGCGACCTCGCAGTTGCCCTTCCAGCACACGTGCGTGGCGCATCGGTCATCGGGGCAGGTGTGGCAAACGCCAGAGGGAGGGCAATCGAGCGTCGTCGTGCACTCCGGATTCGGATTCGCAGGGCAAGCGAAAACGCACGCGCCGTCGACGCATTCGAAGGCCGCGCAGACGTCGGCCCCGCAAGCCACGCAGTTGGGAGGCGGGTCCCCGCAGTCCTCGGGTGTGCGACACTTCAGATCGGAGCCGCATTGCGGTATGCCGGGCTCGCACTTGCCATCGACGCCGCAGTACAGCGGCACGGCCGCGCATTGGCCATTTTGGCACTGTTTGCACTCGGTCCCGCAAACCAGCCCTTCGCATGGGTCGACGTTGTCGCAACCCGAAAACGATGTCTGGCACTTGCCCGCCTGGCAATGCGTGGTCGGGCAGGATTTGGTGCCGTCATCGCAAG
>Ga0307508_10003134_pt1 | contig 16936 bp, 16 predicted proteins | sample 9_EM_MG_FD_203089 | JGI IMG/M metagenome (GOLD analysis project Ga0307508, IMG submission 203089) | Populus trichocarpa ectomycorrhiza microbial communities from riparian zone in the Pacific Northwest, United States - 9_EM | ecosystem: Host-associated > Plants > Roots > Unclassified | place...
GGGTGATTCATTGGTCATAGCAGGGTGTAGATAAGGGGAGATGAGGTTTCATGCATCTTGCGGCACCCTAGGCTCAGAGTCCTCCGTCTCTCCCTGAGGCGAGAGCTCCCTGGGGAGCCACGTACTGTATGAGGGCCATGCAGTCGTGCGGGGTCTAAGTTCTAGAGTCTGTCGATCACCCTGAGGTGACACAATCTCCCTCTGGAAAGAGATCCGTTCGTTTGCACTCACCCCCTCATCTCCGGAGTTAGCCTAGGTCCAGTTTTCTCGGCCGATTGCTAATCCCCGTCTCCTCGATCTCCTACCTAGACTCTCTGACATCATTACCCGTGCTTCAGAGGGCAACTAGGGCCCTTCTGAAGTCCCGTGATGAGTCTCCCTTGCTACGTACTCCGGCTAATTACTAAGGTGTAACACTACCTCCCCTCTCCCTTAGCCTCGTCCCGAGCGCTATCTATTTTTCTAAGTAGCCCAACACTTTCTGTGATCATGAGATTCTTTCAACGCCGAAGGTCCTTCAGCGTCACGGGCTGCAGTCCTCCACCCCTGCAGCCCTCCCAGCCACCGGATCAGGGCATCATTCTCTGTAATCCGTCGGAGTGGCTGGGCCCTCAGAGCAGGCCGGTACGTACTCTTACTGATCGTGTCATATTGAATCGTACTCGCCGCCGCGCTGCGTCAAGGCTTTGGCCGGCTCGCTGGGGTTCCGGGGTCGCAGCGGGACCAGGGAGTCGGGAGAGGTATGGTGTCCTTCGTGCTAGTGACCCGTATGCTCGGCAGTGACCGCGCCCACGTCCTTCCGGGGGGAGACTAGTATGCTAGAGCAGTGACAGCGCTGTCGGGGACTCACTTCACCGATTATGGGCTCGCTGCGCCAGTTCCGCCGGTCCGAGTCGGTCGCCGAGAGGTCGATACGTCTGTTCTGAACAGTTTTCCTGATTCTCAACAAGTTCGGTCGCGTGCACTCCTAGCCGGGCGCCCAGTTGGCGGCTTCTCGTGGTGGCCCGTGAAGCGTGTCTTTTTGTCGGGTCATACTGTGGTACTGACGTCCTCCGCCGCGTCAGCCCCCTACCGCCAGGTCCCCGGGGGAACTGGTCTTAGCCCTCGGTGAGCCGGTAGTCCCTCGGCGAGTCTGGATTTCGTCGATGAAACTCCCGGAGTTTCTCCAGACCGCCTACTGAAAAGTTGTCGAATGGCTCCTCTGTTTTTCCGTCGTAACCGAGCCATTTGACGAGGTATAGGATTCTTTTCCGATTCCCTCTCCCGTGTTCCCGTGATGCTTCTACTGCTTCGACGTCGTATTCCTCGGACTGTTCGACGTCGTCGGCCTCCCGGAGTATTTTGGCCGGATCGTGAGGGGCCCGTTTTTCGCTAGTTCGGTAAGGTTCGAGGAGCGAGACGTGGAAGACGTTGTGGATTTTCCATTTTCTGGGCAGAGTCAGCCGTACTGCGAGGGGGGTAATTATTCTCTCGACTTGGAAGGGCCCATGGTTCTTGTGGTCCATCTTTCTCGAGGGTCGGCGCGTTTTGATGTTGCGGCCGCTAAGCATTACCAAGTCTCCTACTTGGTATGCCGGAGGAGTTTTCCGGTTCGGTTCCCCGTAACGCCGCATTCGCTCCTGTGCTGCCTCCAGTCCTTCCCGTGCTTCCTTATGCACCGCCTGCATCCAGTGAGCGTAAGCCGTGCTTGCCGGGTTAAGGGGTTCTTAGTTTTCGTTTGGTGGGTCTAACGTCCTTGGGTGGAAGCCGTAGTTGGCGTAGAACGGTGAGATTCCGTTTCCCACGGTGACTGAGTTATTGTAGGCGAACTCCGCCATCGGTAATAGGCGCACCCAGTCGTCTTGCTCATGGTTGACGAAGTTTCTGAGGTATGCCTCGATGGTCTGGTTAAGGCGCTCGGTTTGCCCGTCGGTTTGGGGGTGAAACGCGGTGGACATCCGTGGGCGGATCCCTAACTTCTTCAATAGTTCCTGCCATACTTCCGACGTAAAACGCGAGTCTCGATCTGACACGATGTCAGTTGGCAGCCCGTGGAACCTCCATATTTCTCGGGCGAATATTTTTGCCAGATCCGCCGCGCCCTTTTCTCGGAGCGGGACGAAGTGTGCCATTTTGGTGAACCTGTCGACAACCACCCATAACTGATCACAGCCTTCCGAGACTGGGAGTTCTGTGATGAAATCCATGGCTATGGACTGCCATGGGGCATAGGGTAGTTCCAGCGGTGAGGGCAGGCCGTACGGTTGGTGCCGGGATGTCTTGTTTTGCTGGCATTTTGGGCAGCTTCGGACGAAGTCGATAATTTGATTATTCATCTCAGGCCACCAGAAGTTTCGTCGGATGAGTTCGATGGTCTTATCCTGCCCCATGTGACCGGCTACCTTGGTGTCGTACTCCGATTCCAATACTGCGTTTATGACTTCTCCTGTGATCCATAGTAATCCTTTTCTGTAAAGTACCCCGTCCTGGAGTTCGAGGAATCCTTCTTTGATCGCTTCTTGTTTTGCTTGCTGATAAGCCGGGTCTTTTTCCGCCGCTTCTTGGACCTTTTTTATAAATTCCGGGTTCCATTTCCGCGCTGGGAGCGAGGTCAGCCTGGCTGAAGAGACAATAAACGAGCTCGTTTTTCTGGTTTCGAGTTTTCCAAAGTGTTTTTCTCCCAAAACTGTTGTTATGGGCTGGTTTTCTATCCCCCCTTTTTCAGGGCGGTACTCCGAACGCCTAGACAATGCGTCTGGTTTACCGTTTTGGGTGCCTGGACGATAATAAATCCTGAAGTTGATGCCGGCCAATTCCTGGGCCCAGCGGGCCTGCCGTCTGTTGAGTATTTTTGTCGTCCTAAAGTATTCCAGATTCTGATGGTCTGAGAATACCTGTATTTGGTGTTCGGCTCCTTCGCAGTATCGTCGCCAGTGCTTGAATGCATCCACCACGGCCAGGAGTTCTTTATCGTGGATTTCGTAATTTATCTCTGCCGGGGAGAACTTCCTCGAATGGAAGGCAACTGGATGCAGATGATTTTCTTCGTCACGTTGTGAGAGGACGGCGCCGATGGCGAAATCCGACGCATCTGTTTCGATAATGACCGGCCGCGTCGGATCGAAATGGCTTAGAATCGGTGCCGTCGTAAATCGTTTTTTTAGCTTCTCAAAGGCTTTTTCCGCTTCCGGGTTCCATTTCCAGCGCCCCTCCCCCTTTTTCTTTGTGAGCTCCGTCATGGGTCTGGCTATCTGGGAGTAGCCTTATATGAAGCGTCGGTAGAAGTTAGCGAAACCAAAAAAGGACTGTACTTCCTTGAGCGAAGTAGGGCGTTCCCAGGATAGCACCGCCTCTACTTTGTTTTGGCTCATCCGGATACCGTCTCGTGCTATAATGTAGCCCAGGAATTCTACTTCTTCCGCCTTCCAGATGCATTTCTCAGGTGAGATTGCTAGCCCATTTTTTTGTAACCTCTCCAGGACGTTTTTGACGAGTCCGTCGTGTTCCTCTTCTGTTTTGGCATATACCAGAATATCGTCCATATATGCTAGGACGCCTATGTCGAGTACGTCCGACAAGATGTGGTTCATCATATCCTGGAAGGTTGATGGGGCGTTGGTTAGGCCGAAAGGCATGACGTTAAATTCGTATAGGCCGTACCGCGTTCGGAACGCCGTTTTCCATTCGTCCCCTTCCCGAATCCTAATGAGATTGAATCCGTTCTTGAGATCCATTTTTGTAAAGTACCGGGAGCCTTGTACCCGGTCTTGTAGCTCCTGCATTAATGGGAGCGGGTATCGGTTAGGGATTGTGATTGCGTTTAGCCCTCGATAGTCCACGCATAGCCGGAGGCCTCGTCCGTTCGGTTTTGGGACAAAAAGGAGGGGTGAGCCCGCTGGCAACGTGGACCTTCGTATTTTCCCGGTTTTTTCCATCTCCTTGAGCCATTCTCGAAGGGTCTGCAGCTCTACTTCTGAGAGGGGGTATAGGCCCCCAGGGTGCCGTGGCGCCTTCCCGGAGGTCGATCTTGCAGTCGTATGGTCGATGCTCGGGAAGCGCGTCTGCCGCTTCTTTGCCCATTATTCCTAGGTACTGGCGGAATTCCATTGGGACGTTGTCGGTTGGTACGTCCGACACCGCGGCCACATAGCCTATCGTATGGGCCGATGGATCGAGCGCCACAGATTCGTCCCAAGAGAGCGAGAATTCCGCCGACTCACTTTTGGTGCAGTTTTTTAGGCAGTTGGCACTATTGAACCGAACCTCGTCCGTGTCCCAAGCTCCTTGAGGTGGGTGCGGCGTGATCCACTTGAACGGGAGGAAGATATCAATTCCTGCCTCGATGGGGGAGATTTCGAATTTCTCCCTGGAGTAGTGTTTCCGGTGTTGAAGGAGCGTTGGGTCTGTATAAAATTGCCCGGCCCCTTCAACGCTTTCTCCGGTGAAGCCTTCAATGCTGTAGGCCTGGTTGTGTTTGCCTCGTGTTATGCCGAGCTTTTCCACTGTTTTTTCATTGATTAACGCTATTGAGCATCCAGTGTCCAACAGCGCCTTGACTCGGTACTGCTCTGCCCCCTGGTGTAGTAGCATGTCGATCACGGGGCGAGGGTTGCTTGCAGGTTTCCCTCCTTTTTGGTTTCCTTCCTGCAAAGGCTGATTCTTTCGTTTGGAGGCTCCGCATATCAGTTGAAGGGCCCGGGGTTGCGGAGAGCCCCTGCCCCCTAAAAATCCGAATCGGATTCTTCCCATAGGGGGGTGTTGGTTTCCGTGGCTTCCACGGCCGCTACCTTTTGGAGTTTGGCCACTGGTGGTTCCTCGGTTTCTTCCTCGTCGCGCTTTCGTTTTCCTTCAGAGACCGCGGATACCTTCCATGGCGCTGGGGGTAATGTGGTTCCTCGGCGAGTGGTGTGGGAGAAGCATTTGTAGGTTCGGTGTCCTTTCTGCCCACACCGCCAACAGTCGTCTGGGTTCTTGAAATATTCCTCCTGTTCTCTGGAGGGGACTCCTTTCATTGCCTCGTCCTTAGAGGCCCAGTGCCGGGGCTTCCCGTACTGGCTCTGTCTCTCCAGTGAGCGCCCTTTCCCCTCGTTCCTTGGTTCCCGAGGTTGCTGGCTCTCTTTCTTCCCTTCCTTTTTATCGTCTTTCTTCCCTGAGGCTGGTGCAGTGATTCGGATTGCTTCTTTGGCGGCTTTCAGGGCTTTTTTCATTTCTACCTGTAGGGCTGCCTGGAAGGTGGCTTCCAGGAAGTCGTCGTCGTCCATGAATTCCCCCAGATAATGGGCGAAGCGCATATCCAGGACGGAGTCGGGCATAGCCATGTTGACTTTTTCCTGAAGGCTCTCACCCGTGACCTTGGCATAGTTGTTCTGCGCGCGGAATTCGGTTAGGTAGGCCCGAATATCGCCCGAGTACCGAATTTGGCCGATCCTTGGCTGGGCATTGGCCGCTTCTCGGGGATCGTGATACTCGCTCCTTATAGCCGCTGAGTAGTTGATCCAGGTATTGTTTTCTCCCACAGTGTCGTATCGGTGTAGGTCCCATGCTTTTGCCGTACCGGTCAGGAGTGTTCCTATCCAAGCGATTTTTTGCTGGTCATTGGTTTCAGGGTAGAAGCTCAGGTATTTGGTGACTGATTTCCACCAAACATCGAAGGGGGTTGAGGGTTTTCCGTCGAACGCTTCAGGGTTCGTCATTTTCAGTCTCGCGGTTCTTACAGCGGAGGGTGCCGGGTTAGGCTGGACGGCCCCGGCCACTCCTTCCGCCACTGCCCTGGCTACCATTCTTGCTAATTCTTCGCTGGTCAACGTCCGGCGAGCCGGCGTTGGGGACCTTCTCCGTCGATCCGAGCTGGGGGGTGGGGACGGTGAAGGTGGTGGTGGTAATGGTCGCCTGGGCGGTCTGGGTGGGATTCCCCCTCCTCTGTCTATTGGAGGCCTTGCTGGTGCCGGTGGCGATAGGGCTGGACGCCGAATTCTTCTTTCTGGTCTTGGCGGCACTTTTGGCCGTGTGGGTTCCGTAGGTGCCGTGTGAAGTCGTCGTAGGACGCTAGCTAGACTTGACGTAGATGGCGGGGCTGGGCTGCGCCATGCCGTCTGTTTCGGGGACGCCTGTCTTGACGGCCGGGGAGGTGGGGTTTTTGGGATCTGTACCTGGGTGGCTAGTTGTTGCAGTGCGTCTGCCTGTCGCTGGGTTTCCTGCCTGGCGTCCAGCAACTGTTCTTCCAAATATTCCACCCGCTTCTGGTGCTCATTAGCCCATATTTCGACATTACCTTGGAAGTTGGCCAGATGCTGGCTTCTGGCCATGTTGGCTTCTGCTAGAAATGAGATCGAATCGTTCAGGCGGGCTAGTTGCGCTGCCTGCCCAGCTTGTTTGTCCGCGGCTTCCTGGGTTCGTTCGATAATGGCTCCCCAGATATTTTGTGCGAACGCTTGGTATGCTGTAGCCGCGCTTGCCAGCTCGCTTCGTATCCAATCTCCTGTGATTTTTTCATTAGCGCTAAGGCGGTCATATACATACCTGGTTCCTTCCGACAGCTCCTGGTAAGCCTGCTCGATCTGTCGGATTTTCCGATCATTGTGGTCGACCGTATTCCCGCAGAGGCTGACCAGCTGCGCCAAGTCTCGTTCGGCTTGCTTTTGCTGCTTGACCAGTGCTCGGAGCCATGTGGCAGGGTTGGTGACTTCGAGGGCTTCCCCGGTTGGCTTGGTGCCGTCGGCGATTTGTAGCATGTCTCGTGGGGCCTCCAAGTGGAGCATGTTGAAGTCGGTAGACGCCATCGTTTTCTAGTATAGATCCAGAGGGTGTCCGGTATAGAGGGATTCGTCGTCCTCGAATTCGTAGTCGCAGATTTCTCGAAATTTGTATCCGTCGAGGTCAGCGCAGATGTGGTGGGTCGCGCAGTTTGCCCAGTATTGCGTGTACCAGTTTTCTAGTGTGCAGTCGATTTCTTTGGATGTAGGCCTGGGACCGTCGATCACTTCGTCCCACAGGTCTTGGTTGAGGAGATCATTGATTCAAAGGTAAGTGTAATCGGAGTGATTGCTTCGTTCTATAATTGTCGCGAGCTCGAGCAGGGAGTAGTGATCTTGCTTGAAGGAGGGCATGAAAGTAGGGTGATTGAGATCAAGATTATAGTGTGACACTGGGGTTATACCGTAACCGGAGTGCGGCGAAAATCAAAGGTAATCAGGCTACTTTCGATAATTCACAACGGAATAATCTTAGATCTTGTGTGTGGGTTCGGGGGTAGTGTTTGGTGAGGATGTTTCGTGCTGATTTCTCTTCTGCTTCCGAGAGAAACCTCTTTCTTTTTATGCTCGAGGCCATAGCGTGAGATCTGATGAACCAGCGTGAGTGCTGGTGACTCGGGCTTGGATTCCCCCGAGGTGCGGGGACCCCGTGGGTGATTCATTGGTCATAGCAGGGTGTAGATAAGGGGAGATGAGGTTTCATGCATCTTGCGGCACCCTAGGCTCAGAGTCCTCCGTCTCTCCCTGAGGCGAGAGCTCCCTGGGGAGCCACGTACTGTATGAGGGCCATGCAGTCGTGCCGGGTCTAAGTTCTAGAGTCTGTCGATCACCCTGAGGTGACGCAATCTCCCTCTGGAAAGAGATCCGTTCGTTTGCACTCACCCCCTCATCTCCGGAGTTAGCCTAGGTCCAGTTTTCTCGGCCGATAGCTAATCCCCGTCTCCTCGATCTCCTACCTAGACTCTCTGACATCATTACCCATGCTTCAGAGGGCAACTAGGGCCCTTCTGAAGTCCTGTGATGAGTCTCCCTTGCTACGTACTCCGGCTAATTACTAAGGTGTAACATGTAGTCCCTCCGCCCTCGATGAAGTGGATGCGGTCAGTGAGTACCATCGAACGGTACTACCAGGCCAGACACCTCCCAAAGAATGCGGCATCGGTGATTTTCAAGGTGCCAGGTAAAGTGGCAGCCCAAAAGCTGTTGGTGGAGATGTGGGTGGCAGGCAACAAATTCCGCGCCCTCCCCTACATCCCCAACAAGGCAGACACCCTGTGCGGCATGTGTGGACAATGGGGCCATTCAGAGTTTCGGTGCCAGCAGGCCGCTGCGACCTGCACCATCTGCGCTGGCACCCACAGGACCGAAGACCACAGGTGCAAGGTGGTAACCTACGGGAAAGTCGGAAAGGTCTGCCCCCACACAGAAATGAAGTGCCCCAACTGCGGGTGAGGGCACCCTGCCCAGGATGCCAGGTGCCGGGCAAAGCGCGCTGCGATTGAAATTGCCCGGGGCAGATGCGCGTTCATGCCCGGTCCGGAATCGCCCACTAAGACGCCCAGATGCTTAGTGCATCCTGTGCGACTGGCCGTCGCTCGTAGTGCCAGCCCGCCGGCATGGCCTACCTTGACCCCAACCATCAGCAGATTGGCTCTGCTGAACTGGGTCCCAGGAGATGTACCAGCGGAAACCTCCCCGGACTGGACTGGAGATGCGATGGAGACAACTGGAATGGAACCAAGTGGCACCGCCCCACCCGTAGCTGTCTGATGGCGGTCCCAAGGGTTGCAAAGCTGGTGGGGCTCCAGCATAACTGCGCTAGGGGGGGACAAGTGATGGAGGCGGTGCTGGAGTCGGCAGTGAAGAAGAGAGCAGACCTCGTACTGATCCAGGAGCCCCGTGGGGAGGGGGAAATGGACAGCACAAGGTCACATCCAAGCTTCCAATTTATTAGAGGGGAGGATGGTGAAGCAGCCAAGTGCTGGGTGGTGGTTAACCGGGAGTCTCGGTGCCAGATAACAGAGTGGAAGGACCTAACGCGGGACTGCGCAAACTACACACAGGCACTGGAAGTCAAGCCTCCAGACAGTACTTCGATCATCATTATCAATGTATATGATTGCGAGCGATATGGTGGCAGTGGAGAGCGGCTGGCCCAGCATGCCAACTGGGAGGCCATTGCAAGCCATAGTCAGGTGATCATCGCTGGGGACATGAACGCACACAGCCAGATGTGGAATGGGAGAGCAACGTCAAGACGGAATGCACCATTCTGGGAGAACCTCATAACCAACCACTCACTAGTAGTGTGGAACTCCGAGGAGGCCACACGGGTGGGTGGCAACAATCACTCGATCATTGACCTCACACTCACCTCAGCCAGCATTGAGCTCAACTGGTGTATCGACAGCAAAGAGGCAACTGGCTCCGACCATGAGGTCATTGTGTGGGAGGTACTCGGAGGGATACCTGGCAGCCGAGACACCAGCAAGGAGGTCACCGGATGGGATATCAGTGGCTGGGACAGCACTGGGAAGAGCGAGGAAGAGCAGACAGCCATACGGGAGAAGAAAGCAGCGGCCCAGCAGTGCTTTCTCAGAGCGGGAGGCAAGACGGGAGTACTGGATGATACCAGCTCAGCGGCGCAGGTAGAGGAAGCAGCAGTGGCACTGCAGGAGGCCATGGTAGGAACGCTCAATAGCCACGCCCGGAGAAAGAGGTGGTGCAGCAGATCGAAGCCATGGTGGACTGAAGACCTGGCAGAGCTACGGAAGGAGCTGGGGAGAGAGAGGCGGCGGCCAGCAGGAATAGGACGGGCACGAGATGCCCGACGCAATCTGCGGCGTGCTATTCAAAAGGCCAAGAAGGCATGCTGGAACAGGTTTCTCCAGGAGGCGAAGGGCGGGGAGGTGTGGGTGGCAGCAAGCTATACAGCACCCAGGCTCGACCGGACCGGACAGGCGCTGGTAGACGAAGATGGCAACGTTGCTCCGAGTCAAGACGAGAGGGAGGCAGCAATCTTCAAAGGGCACTTTCCAAAGGGACCACCAGGCACATACGAGCCAGCAGCAAGTGGACAGGCATTTGAGCGGGTCGATGCTCACTTGATCGGCTCCCTGTTGGCTAAGGTAGCCAACATGGCAGCGCCAGGTGATGACAGGATATCGGCGGACATCTTAAAGGTTTTCTGGCAGTGGGACCAACAGCGAATCTCTCAACTGGTACGAGCATGTATCCGAACAGGCTACCACCCGAAGATATGGAAGACGGTGAAGGGGGTAGTTATCCCAAAGCCTGGGAAGCCAGATTACGCCAAAGTGAGAGCATACAGAGTCATCTCACTCCTGGACGTCATCGGTAAGCTAGTGGAGTGAACGGCGGTCCACCTGATTGCCGACCACCTAGAACGCAAGCATGCCCTTCATGAGGGACAGTATGGGTGCCGCAAGCGGTGATCCTGTGTGGATGCAGTGGCAGTCTTGATGAACCGCACCCAGCAGGCATGGGCAGCGAAGAAGGTAGCAGGTACACTGTTCATGGACGTCAAGTCGGCTTTCAACAATGTCAACAAATCGCACTTGGGCAATCGCATGCAGGTACTGGGGATTGAGCCAGACCTCATCTGATGGACCGCCAGCTTCATGTCAGATCGCCAGGTGAAACTCGTTCTGGATGGCCTGACAGGCAAGGCAAATCCAGTGGACACGGGAATCCCCCAAGGGTCCCCGGTGGCACCAATCCTCTTCACCACCTACCTGTCAGGAATCTTTGACAAGGTGGAGGCAGCAGTACCAGGTATTTGGGGTCTGTCCTTCGTGGACGACATCAGCTGGTGGGCAGACGCTGCAGACAGTAAGGCAGTGGCAGCAAAGCTCTCGGCAGCGGCCACAGCATCGATTGAATGGGCGGTTGAGAATGGAGTAGCCTTTGACTATGGCAAGACAGAAGCAGCACTGTTTCACAAGAAACGAAAAGCACCTATGGCAACAGTGGCAGTTTGCACCAACGACGTCCCGTTCAACAAGGAGGCGACCCGGTGGCTGGGATTCTGGCTCGACGCCCAGCTCACACTCAAGGAACACCATTCCACCCGGATGAAGGAAGGCAGGAAGGCAATGACAAGGCTCCAGCGGCTCACAGGGCAGATGGGACTCACGCCAGCCAATTGCAGGAAAGTCATGACAGCGTGCGTCCAGTCAGCCACCATGTACGGTGCAGAGCTGTGGTGGAAAGGAGACTTTGCCACAGGCACTCAAGGGCAAGCGGAGGATATCCAGCGGCTGATCAACCAGGAAGCCCAGGCAACAACTGGCTGCTTCCGGACAACCAACCTGGGAGCCCTCTCGATGGAGTCAGGTCTCAGAGCAGCAACTATGCAGCTGGAGAACAGACAGCGGCGCTTTGGGCTACGGCTACTAAGCCTACCTCTGGGAGACCAGGCACGGGAGGTGGTGGGCACCCCAACGGGAATCGGGAGGCGGCTCACAAACACCCTTGCACATGGCGGACCGACTGAGAGCACAGTTCTGCTGGAGGTGCCAGAAGCCCTTGATGCTGCGCTACTGCAAGAGGAGGAAGAAGAGGCAAAAGCAGAGGCAGAGAGGACCTGACCTGGGCTAACCATGTTCACTGATGGCTCACGGCTCGATGATGGGGCTACCGGGTATTCGGTGGTGTGGAAGCGGGGTCTGACTTGGGCGGGTGCCAAAGTGCCTATGGGCAACAACCAAGAGGCCTATGACGCAGAGTGCGCTGCTCTTGCCCAGGCACTGGAGTTGGCAGTGCAAAGGAGCACGACCCCGGAACGAGTCACCATCTTTTCGGATGCACAGGCAGCCATCCAGCGGATGGCATCGGACAAACCTGGCCCCGGGCAACAGTATGCCCTCCAGGCGCGGAAACACATCACCACACTGCGCAGGGCTAGGAAGGACATTGTCATCGAAATCCGATGGTGCCCAGCCCACAAGGGAGTCGCTGGCAACAAGAAGGCCGATGAGTGGGCAAAGATCGCAGCAGGGGAGCCGAACACCCACGGGGTGCAGTGGCTAAGCTCCTCAGGACGGTCGGAAGTGCGGGCGGCACCTCTCCCATGATCCCTCGCCAGCCTCAAGCGGGAAATCTCAGAGAAGAAGTGGGTGGAGGCACGTCAGTGGGCTGGAGGTCGGACCTCGAAGACGAAGTACCGCATGCCAAAGAGCCAGAAACCCGAAGGCGCGGTGGCTGGCAGCACCAAGAGGCTCGCCTCGAGGTACTACCAGCTGAAGACAGGACACGCCTGCACAGGTCAATACCTGCACTGGGCTAAGGTCCGCCCCGATGCCCAGTGCTGGTGGTGCAAGTGCCCCTCGCAAATGAGAGACCACCTAAGGTGTGCCCAGAGTGGAAGATGCAGCAGAAGATTCTGTGGGCGGAGGTGCTGAAGGAAACCAAGAGGTGGAAGGGCAGATGGACGGTCCGGGACCTGCTGGCCGATGGGAGGTGTGGACCGGCAGTGCTGGACTTCCTCTCCTCAACGGACGTGGGGAGGCTGGTGCCACCGCTGGAAAAGGAGGACGCCGGGAGTGAGGTGTCAGAGTGGGAGCTCCGGGAGCGCCGGGAGCAGGAGGAGGAGGGGGAGGAACCCCCGCTGTTTCTTTCCACCCCCTCATTCATCGCATCGGCGGGCGAGGAGTAGGAGACGGATCGCGCTTTTCTTTTTGCTTTCTCCTTTGTCTATTTCTTTGGACGCGTCTACTTTCTCTTGGGACAGGCCTGGGCGGAGGGCAAAAGGGTGCTTGCAACGAGCCGCCACCGTGCGGACTGTGGACAGGAAAACTGGGCAAAATGTACACCGCCATGATCTACCTAGGTCGAATGCGAGTATGATTAAACAAAAAAAAAACATGAGACGCTGTTGTCAAGGGTTCGTTCTGGAAGTTTTACAGTGCAGCCCACCAACGAGCCTACACCACAGCAAAGATCAAGTTGGTATGGAGGAAGATGGAGTTACATCCCTATAACCCTAATGCCGTACTTACACAGCTTGTCATTTCATGAAGTACATCCTCTCCGGCTAGGAAGAAGGCTGTGCTACAGAACCCAAAGAAAAGCATAACTTTACCTTATGGTCGACACTGAGATGGACAAAGCTGGAGTGCAACAGGAAGTCAGGGATATGGCCAATAAATTAGCTCATACCGCATCGACATCACTACATACCGCTGAAAAAACAGGTATCGAAATGGTGGATATTCAAGGATGGTACAGAGGTAAGAAAGTGGCAACAACAGATCAATGGGTGATTTCGAAGGCCAGAGTCATCGTTGGCACAACAGTGATGAAGGTCAAAGAGGAAAAAGGTAGGCAGGCAGAGCGGGAGGTACATCAGGAAGCGGTACGAGCAGAGGCGAAGGAACAGCGAGCCGTGGACGGATAGAGGCAGCAAGAGTTAAGGTAGCCTACACTGTTGCCACCAAGGCTAAGGGAAAGGGGAAGGCGGTAGCAGCGCCGGATGCCCCCGTCACGCCGCCCAAGCAACACGACGACCGAGAAAAATTATGGTCAAAGTTTGGTTGGTGACACGGAGCTAACTGCTGCAGGGGTTACGGACAGCTACTCCGCTTACCCCGCTCCCAGCAACACCAACCGTCGCCACTCTGAACTACAATTCTCCACACTCTTGCCAGTGAAGGTAAGTATAACAATTCTCTTATAAAAATTTCTATTTACTAACACTGTCATGGTAGAAGCGTGTGACATTTGCGCGACAGGAAGTAATCTGTCTGGACAGTTCTACCTCCTTGGCACCAGCTCCATTGCCCCCTACCGCTACAAACCACAAACACCCCATAGGACGGGTGATACCCTAAATCCTCTCCCTAATAGATATAGTGCTAATATTGTCTCTCTAGGCTTTAACAGCGATAGCTGGTCCCTCCACAACAGATGGTCCTTCCACTGCAGCTGGTGCTTTGACTGCAGCTGGTTTCTCCACAGTAACGTATCAGATAGGGTAACCAGACACGATATGGAACCCAGACACTCGCGATGACCGCACCTACGACCTAATATTCCACAGATTTCAACAACCACAGCCAGCTAGGAGCCTAAATTTCGTACAAGAACTGAGAATATATAGACGAACCTTCTCTGAAGGTGTTACCAAAATCAATTGCTCCTAAGACCACTAATCGCGAATCTAATGGCAGAAATCTATCCACCATACGACTACCCTACCTGTGGTCGTCAGCTGCGTAAACTCATCGCCAAATGCCAGTCAGGTAAATGAAAACTAGACCTTGTCTGTGTACTTAGCCTAGGAACTAGCACTGCAAGTTCTCTCTTAGTATCGACTGAGAGGTCTTCCCATTCTTCGGGGTCACTAATCGTCCATTGGGTAGCAGAGGGACCTGGACTCACTGGAGCCACAATTCGCTGTTGAAAGCTTAGTGAGATCTACAAAAAATTAAGAGGGGTATCACTTACTATTCCAGGGCGTACTGCCAGACTGATAGAATGCTGTGGAGTGATGGGAGCTTGGTGGAGCAAGTCGGATGGGGGCCTACCCAGTGTGGGGGCTGGCTCCTGAAAGTGTACAGATTTCTATGATGAGAGTTAGTAAAAGCTGGAGGAACTGCAGAAGTATAGATGAGTACCAGATTCTTCTCTTTTTTAGGTGTTTTTGTGGGTGCCCGAGTGACGGCAGATTTTTTGGAGGGTGTGTTCGCTGCGGTTGGGATTGGTGATATCGTAATTGGCGCATTCTAGCTTCCCTCTTCGTTGCCAGACTCAATCTTAACCTAACTCCCTAATTAAATAACCAATATTAAGAGTAGATATTTGAAACAGACCTTAGGCTTTTTTCCACTAGATGGAACTCTAAGCTTACCAAGAGCCAGTTTACATAGATCGTTCTCCTCCATCAGCTGATCGACCTTCTGTCTCTCATCCATCTTCCTAATTAGATCGGCTCCATTTATAACCCGAGCCTTAGAGATCACCCATCTGTTGGTAACTTCAGCCTTCTTGCCCCCATACAGTCGACGTACATCAGCAAGCTCGATCCCCCGTATCTCCGCGGTCGCAAGTGCTGTCTGGGTTGTGTGACCATAGCGCTCGACAACAGGATTGGCAACATTGACATCACCGGTCTGGGGAAGGGCTTCAACCGCCAATTGTGGTTGCTGGCGCACATTGCGACTCTTACGGGGAGTCTTCAGTTGGAAGAAAATATCGTCATCCGGCTTTGACGAAGTGGCTACGGTGGAGGTTGGGACTGTGGCAGGGTTGATATCACCAGTAATCAGTCTTGTAACAGCATCAGGATTGAAGGGACAAATCCCAGTTGCACGGATGGTGGAGGCGATATTCTTCCGTGTATAGCTTGCCGGCATGCTGCATTGTAGAGTCTCCAGAATGTTCCCTTCAAGATACCAACGATGGCCGTCTAGGATGAGCAGTCGAGTGTTGCTACCCCCCTTCCGCTCCTTAGTGCAAGGGTCAAAGTGGTACAACCACTCCAAGTGTGACACTGGGACGTCCGGTCAACGTCGGAGTGACGGTAATATCGAACTAGTCAGGTTTCTCGATAGTCACGAAGGAGATGGGGCGCGCGCGGTCTTCGCCGGCGTTCAATTATTATACAAGAATAACTTCCCCAATGACCCTCCTTCCAAGTTCGCCCACCATTAGGGGATTCACAGCGAATAATCTAAGGGGTTCGGTTCGGTATCTGCGGCGGCGGCTTGAGCACCGGATCGCACGCGGCTCCGCGGCAGCGGCTTGCTTGACGGATCGCTCGGTGGACGGCGCGGTGTGCGCGGCGGCTCGCGCGGCGGCGCATGCTTCGAGACGGGCCCGGCGGCTTGCCAGACGGCTCGCTCGTGTATCGCTTCGGCGGATGGTTCGAGGCGGGCCCGGCGTCTTGCCCGACGGCTCGCTCGCGGCGCTTCGGCGGATGGTTCGACGCGGGCCCGGCGTCTTGCCCGACGGCTCGCTCGCGGCGCTTCGGCGGATGGTTCGGTCGAGACGGGCCCGGTGTCTTGCCCGGCAGCTCGCTCGCATCGGTCCGGTTCGGCGGATCGTTCGACGCATTCGGTGCTTGCCAAACGGCTCGCGCGACAACTGCCTCACAGGTAAGATAAGGTATGGAATGCGCTCGCACACGCACCAACGAAGGTGGGCGTGGGCCCAAGCCCAGAGCTACTCGTCCTGGTCAGTACTGACGATAAGCCGACTGATGCCCGCACCGCGTATATCCCTCAATGAGGTGATTACCGGCCCATCAGAAGTAGAGGGTTTATCTGGCTCGACGGCCAGACCCTTCTATCTCTCTGCATAGTTGCGTTTCCAGCCCGACCGGAGAAAAATCCCTTAGGACCGCCACGGCCCTAAGGTTCTAACTCCGGGCTATCTCCCGCCTAGACTCTCGAGCTCCTCGCGTATCCATCCGTCTCCTTCCCGATCAACTGTCGTCCCGCTTGCGGCGCTTAGGCGTATCCGCGCTTCGGTGGCTGGTTCGGTTGAGACGGGCCCAGCGTCTTGCTCGTATTGCCCGGCGCATGCCAAACGACTCGCGCGACAACTGCCTCACAGGTAAGATAAGGTATGGAATACGCTCGCACACGCACCAGCCAAGGTGGGCGTGGGCCCAAGCCCAGAGCTACTCGTCCTGGTCGGTACTGACGATAAGCCGACTGATGCCCGCACCGCGTATATCCCTCAATGAGGTGATTACCGGCCCATCAGAAGTAGAGGGTTTATCTGGCTCGACGGCCAGGCCCTTCTATCTCTCTGCATAGTTGCGTTTCCAGCCCGACCGGAGAAAAATCCCTTAGAACCGCCACGGCCCTAAGGTTCGAACTCCGGGCTATCTCCCGCCTAGACTCTCGAGCTCCTCGCGTATCCTTCCGTCTCCTTCCCGATCAACTGTCGTCTCGCTTGCGGCGCTTGTGGGAGCGCTTGTAGGATCGCTCGTAGGATCGCTCATAGGATTGCTGGTAGGAGGAAAGGTCGATGACTCGATGTCTGGGTGACCGGTAGGTGGTCCGTTGATGATTGATGATTCCGATTGATCATGTTTCTTCTCCTTCGCCCTCGGCGAGGAGTCGTATAAGTATTCGGCTCGGCGAGGTCACGTGCTGCGGGGAAATTACCCCACGCCGCGACGTGAAAACTCTTCGCCTTGGCACTAGATTTCATCAGCGTAAAGAGGATAACTCTCG
>Ga0307508_10003135_pt1 | contig 16936 bp, 15 predicted proteins | sample 9_EM_MG_FD_203089 | JGI IMG/M metagenome (GOLD analysis project Ga0307508, IMG submission 203089) | Populus trichocarpa ectomycorrhiza microbial communities from riparian zone in the Pacific Northwest, United States - 9_EM | ecosystem: Host-associated > Plants > Roots > Unclassified | place...
TGGTGTCAAACGCGAAGAGTTTTGTGTATTTCACAGCCAATGCATCAGGCATTCTACGAATTCTACGAGGCTTGGTATACATCGAGCAGGCACAACGAACCGATTTTTTGGTGTCCCATGAACTGATGAAGTTCCCCTGACCGGTGACGAAGTCGTCTCGACAGACTCAGATTGCGCACTAATATTGGGAGATGGCAGAGTACTCGCACACTACAAAAACCCTGATATCACAAGCATTGGGCGCACAAAGCTCCAAGAGGACCCCCCCTTGCTGCGCTTTTCGTCACTTCGTCTGTTCGTTACTTCACTTATGCGGGCGGCCATTCGTACACTCGCTCGACACCTTAAACCCCTCGATGGTGATCGATCTCTCAACCTCGAAGAAGTCCGAATACAGTCTTTACCAAGTCACCATTGCTACTTGCGCATGAACAGAGTCAGTCAACAACGTCTAGCCCGAGGATTTCTGCAGGTGTCCTCAAGTGCGGCACTAGTGTTATCCCTCGGCTGGAGCGTAGATTGTAGTATCTCGACAACCATCAGTCCTTCTCGGCTTCACACCATCGGACGTCGCCTCCCCCCCACATCTGGGCTGACGCAGAGCGGAAAGGTTGGCGTGCGGAATAACCAGTGAAACTTACGCGCTCTCTATGCTTCATACCCTTATGTGTGTAAAGCAAGGTAGCTCAGGCAGCTGAAGCATCAGGAGATAAGAGGTGGATATACGGTGTTGATCCCGACAACGAGCCTCTCGTCGTCGGGCCAAGGCCCCTTTGCGAGTGGGGTGTCGCGAGACCTGTGCACACTGTCGTGATTTCGAGCGCGTCAATGCGCTAAGGCTGCCCCATGCGATTAACACACCTGGTGTCACAAGACGGCGCCGCTCAAGTCTCAGGCGTCTCATAAGAGCGCGTTCATATTCAGTCATCAGTATCGAACAGCGCATGACAAGTCACATGGATTGTACATAATTGTAAAACAATCACCACCTGAAAAACATCATCACTCCTGTGGGACCACGCAGGTATTACCACTCACGCGTTTGTGGCGGTATTGGTGGTTAAGGGCCATCAAACGCAACGGAACATTGAACAGATGAAACGAGACGTAACGATGCAAAATACCACATCTACATATTCCGAAAACGAGAGGCTGTCATCAACGATACGTACCTTGGTGCCTATTAGGCTTCGGATTGGCATGCGTCATGAAAATGAGACTGATATTGGGGAAATAGCTCACCCCATAAGGGTCGGCATTGAGTTCGGAGAGGCATATCTCGAAAGGAGCGCGGAAGCGAGCACATCAGGCACACAGGGCTCAGGATTCAGCCCGGAACAATGCGTGATATGGGGGACGAGTGCTAACACGACAAGAACTACCCATTAGTCCATGGAGCATATCCCGCGGTAGTCATTTCGGAGTACAGCAACATCGATCGATAAGGGCAGCTTCGATATGTCGGACGCCCTTCGTTTCGATAGTGCACAGAGGCTGACTGCGCGGGAACCAGGCCTTGGACTAAGGATTTTGATGAGCGGCGAATGTTGAGGCGGGGAGTATGGTGAAGCGAGACCGAGATAAGGGGTGACAGCGCCTATCGATGTGGTATAAATAAACTAAAAAAAAAAGAAAATAGAGGGCGTGAGGCGATCCCAGCCAGTGAAAACCTTTCGGCGTGGCATCGCTTGCAAAGATGAGAGAGGTAGAGAAGAGAACGAGAAATGACCGACTGCAACCGAAAACCGCAGCTCGAGGGACATCATTGTGATCTCAAGATCGTTGACATAACAAGCTGTGTGCAGGTTACTAGAGGGCATATGGGGAAGTTTGCGCTGATGATTCGCAAAGATTGACTCGAAATGCTGCCTGAGACATGGATGTAGTGTGAACTTGGATCGCCCACAGGACATCAACACAAAGCAACTGCAACTTGGCACCAAATAAGAGAAACATGAAAGGGAACGTTGACTGGCTACGAGACAGGACAGGGAGAGACTAAAGCGTTCGAGAGCGTAGGGAGATTTGTCGCAATTTTTGATTGATCAGCTCGGTTGGTCACGTTTACCCACAAAGCCTAGTCAACCTCCTCTCAAAACCCCCCCTTCTTACCTCTCGCAGTCCAGGCAAGCAGCTGAGGCGATATACCACGGAAACTGCCCATCTTGACGTGTTCTATAGTCCTAAACCAATACCTAGTTCTTTCAACAAGCAAGCAATAGTTCTGCAGGTCGCCGCTCTTTCAGTGGCCTCTCCATCGCCCCTGCCAGCTCTCTGCTATGCTATGTTCTCACCCACCAGTAGTCTCGCAGCTCTTTCGCTTGGTTCACCTATAAACAACAACCTTCGACCCTTTGCAACGCCATCGTCAACCCTCAAACGAAAACGCTCACCACTCTCCCATCCCGACGATGATTCTTCAACGTCCTCCACCTCACGCTCACCCTCCGTTCCTTCTCCATCCGCCAGTGCCCCCTCAGAGCCTTTGCGGGCGAAGCAGGACACACCAGGACCTCCTGAGCCCGTTGCCGACAGTGGGCTCATTCGTTGTATATGCGGATTCACAGATGACGACGGCCTCACCATATTCTGCGACATGTGCGGCTTCTGGCAACACATTTCCTGCGTGTTATATCAACCCCAGTCCCCGACGGGCGCGACTTCGCCCAAGGAGGACCCGTTGGACACAGATGATGGTGTTGTGTCTCCCCCGAACGCAACAACAAAGCACTCGCCCCGTGCTGGCTCACCGTCTCACTCACCATGGCATCCCAGCCACCTTTCTCAATCGCCTTCCTCGAGTCGAGGTGTCGGTGCGGACATTCCCGAGCTGAAAACTTCATCCAAACCTGAGCTAAAATCCCCCTCTTTGTCAGAGCAACCTAAGCTTAGCTCCCTGTCGTCCACAACGACCAGGCCGGCCATTCCAGAGACTCTCCCTGAGCAATGGTTTTGCGAGCGTTGCATCCCTCGGCCCGTTGACGCTGTTGGCGCCCGTGAGAGGCAGGTGGCTCGCATGCTCGCGGATCGCGCCGCCTCAGTGTCGGCAGCGTCCGCCTCGGCTGGCGCAGCGACGGATGAAGCAGAAATGGACGAGATGATCGATATAGATGACGCTGGGCCGTCGACGCCGGTACCTCCTGCCAATGGAAAACGTAGGGTCGCCAGTGGCGGAGAGAAGCGGAGAAAGAGCAACGCTGCTGACAGCAACACACCGACAACAAGTTCGTGGGGTGCACCGCCACCGCCACGGCGTGCCAGCACGAAAGCAAGCACTTCCTCCTCCCAAGCACCAATGAAGAACAAGCGTCTTCAGCCAAATTCGGGTCTGAGCAAGCGCGATGAAGACACTCTCTTCGAGCCCTGGGCCACAGAATACACTCACATATCCGCGGACGTCGTTCCTGATCGCCGCGTGAGGGAGCAAATAGCTCGTTGGGCCCAAAGATTGCTTGACGAAGAGGAAGATTGGTGTCATACAACACCCATGCTATCTTCGGGGGGTAGAGTGCCTACCAGTATTTCGCCACTCACAAGCTGCATACCAGTGCACCCATTCTCGGCTGTCTTTGCCTCCTCCGTCCCAGGAGTACCCAGCTCATCTGGAAGCCCAAATACAAGGAAGGTCAAGGTACAGGTTCGTCCTGTTCCGAATGCAGATTGCACCCCTCTACCATCACCTAGCGTGTGCCCTGCCTCACCCGTCGTCACTCCCACCACGTATCCCTTCCCTCCAGCCAATTATTCGCCGCTCCCAAGCCCAGGAGGGCCGTTTGACCCGTTGTCGAAGAGTCCTGCCAGTGCAGCACCTGGCTACGCGAACTCTTCAGCTGGATATACACGTCCGCCGACGTACGGATTGTATACTGCATGTCCAACCGCTCACTCGCAACAACAATCCCTAGCCCCTTCGTCCTCTTCTAGCCCCAATTCGAACACGGGGGGTTCTTCCGCCGCCTTGCCCTACTTCACATCGACTATTCCTGCCGGTACATTCATTGCCCCATTCACCTCAAATATTTGCAGCCTCGAGAGTTATGTTACAGCTCCGAGCAGTCAATACTCCCTCTTGCAAACCGCAAAGCCTTTCGTTCATCTCATCGGTCGTAAATCAAGTGGCGAGTCTCGTGATGATGAGGACGAGCCACTAGCACTAGCTCTCGACGCGCGCGAGATGGGCGGGGAAGCACGCTGGGCACGATCAGGCTGTTTCCCTAATGCTGTCATCCGTCCTGTTCTCGGATTCGCCTCTCCAACCTCGCCAGCTTCCCCTGAGTCTCCTTTATTAGGCCTTAAGAAGGGGGCAAAGCCGAAGCCGAAACGAGGCGGGCAAGCTGAGTTGACACTCAGCTGGGGTCTATACAGCACACGTCCGATTGCGCCTCGCGGCGAAGAGATCATTTTGGGCTGGGAATGGGATCGATGCAGCGCCGTACATCGGCTCAAGAAGATAGTGAAGGATGGATGCTCAAATGCTCAAGAAGAGTCAGTACAACTGTTCAATGTTATTTCAACCGATATTGATTGGTATTTCCAAAGGAGCGATGTGAAGACGCAGCTCTCTCAGATTCTGTATACATTGGGCGGAACTTTCACATCATGTGCTTGTGGACGGCAGAACAACTCTTCATTCGGGGCAGGCGAACCGATAAGAGAATGCGTCTTCTCTATGATGGCTCGCTTTGTCTGCGAGCGGTCACGGTTCATTGGGAAACCGGGTGCCGGTCTTACTCTTTCTGTACCCGTTGTCCCTCCTCCCCGATCTATGAACGGCTCCTCGAAGAAAGGCTCAAGGACACCTACTGTGACGACACCTGTCATGACATCGAAACTGACCCTCGATGCCGCTTTCGATAGTTATCGGACGAACATCGATCTTGGCCCCATGGTTGGTTGGCCTGATGAAGAGGATGAACAGTCGGGGAAGGCAACATTCCCTCTTGGTGCGGGGCCAGGTGTTTGCGCGCTTCCCCTTCCGAGCTCCTCGTTGCAAAACGGAACCCGAAGGTGCTTTGTTCAACCTTGCACGCCGAGCTCCCTGGTCGCCAGTGCAAGGGCGTCCACCCCTCCGCCAACGCGAACGACAGACATGGGTGCATCTCCGCGTAATCAGAGTCACAGTGCGCCTCCGCATTTTGCGAATACGAATTCGCTTTTGGCGAGAGCTGCCGCTTCCACCAGCTCACCCCTTATCAGAAGTCAGGAGTTGGACCTGCAACCAGTCCGGAGAGGGTGGGCTGATGTGGTTGGCCTGAATGATTCTCCCAATGCCCCATTATTATATGCTCACGCACCCTCCTCTCTACACAATGTCCCTCCTTCCGTCAGGAGCGGAAGGGATCGAACTTTCGCTGCTCCCACTTATGTCGGCAAGGTGTCGCTGCCCAAGCTTCAAACTAGTGGCGCGGTTGCACCAGATCTCCAAGTGCAGGTGGCGCATCAAAGTTCATCAATACGAGATAGCTCGTCACTACTCTCGTCGCTAGGTCTTGACGTAGACAGTGATGATGTGACTGCGGAGATGGATTTGGACACGTCCTTTGAGACGGTGTCGATCGCAACCGCTGATTCAAGCTTCGGCTTGGCAGAAGAACCAAAAGGTCAAGACTCTGTTGGCATTACCAATGCTGATGGACAACCCGTTAAGTTACCGCCGTGGGCTCGGAAGAGAGTCCGTTCTACCTCTTCGGTTTCCGCTTCCTCCCCCATTTGCACGACTCTGCCCCCCGCGACAATGACCTCTGGCACGTCGTGTAGTCTTCCTGCTATGAGTGGAATACATGATGTCATGGGTTCTCCTGCGTCTAAGCCGATGACCGACATCACCGAAGACATGGAAATGGATAACGGTACTGTAGCTGAGGAGTCTTCACCTGTGAGATGTACGTTATCCCTCATTTCACTGACACTTTTGCAGCTTCACTGAACGTCTTCCTAGCGTCTGACACGAAAGTGCTTCCAGCAGAGCTGATTGTCGACCCGTCTATCATGCCGCCGCCGCCTATTCCTGCTGCCCTGGATCCTACGACCGTTACTTCTATATCTGTTCCTTCCACTCCTGTAATTGAGCAGCCCGAGCTCTGCTTCTCGACGCCAAAGCTCGCTTCAGCCCCAGATCGGTTATCCAGCCCCACTACCGATCGCTTCGACGCTGGTTCCGACGCTTTCTTGGTCGTTCAAGACTCCATCACCCCGGCGTCGGAACCTGGTGGCAACGAGGGCAATGTCCGGGAAGAGCAGACTGCTCCGCAGCCACCGCCTGTCCGAATGAGTTTCTTGGATTGGAAGCGCAAGCGAGAGGCCACCCAGAAGGAAAAGGTTCCTGAACAAGCACCAACGGCTCCAGCCGCCGCGAAAGCTGAAGACAAGCCAGGTACGCTTCACAGGGAGTTTGAGGTACCTGGAAAGCCATCTCCCGAGGATGTCACCGCGCCTAGTGAACCTGCTGTTGTCGGTTGTCCCTACCCGGCGATAATCAAACTTGACGATGCACCGAGTGCTCCGCCTCCTGGAACAACTGATGTCCTAATGGAGGAGTCTCATGAAGAGCAGCGCAATGATAGGTTGAGTGAAGCAGGCTGTTCCCCGCCTGCGGCTCAAAGTTGGACACCCTCTGCTGCGCCAATGCCGCGGGGTGGTGAAGTGGGGTTCGCAGACCTATTCCCGCACTTTTCACCGCCAGAGCCGACAAGCGCCTCTATGGACTCGGGGCTGACCATGGAGATTGATGACGACGTGAAAGCGTCCATTATGTCCGATTCAGAAGCATCCACGAAGATTTCTACTTCTTCCTCAACGTCGCATCCTGTATCCGAAGAGGACGCCGAAGATGGGGAGATTGTTGACTCTCCGGTCGAATTCCCGATTGCGGTCACCGAAATAGTTAACCGTCCTGCTCCTGCTCCGCGCATTGTCGAAGAGAGTGGTGGGTCTCGTGGTTCGACTCCTACTTCGTCATTATCTCGTCCATCGCCTCCCCCCCGTCGACCGCCCTCTCCGGGCCGCCGCAGAATATCCCCTCCAGCCCGCGTTCATCAACGATATGGGCCGATGCCGAATGGTAAGATGGGTAGACGTCCCACATTCTCGGGCTCCCGTTCTTTCGCGCCTGCGAGTCCGGCGGATTCACATGCGTCGCCAGTCTCTGAGAGGGACCGCGAGGACCATCGCTATCGTGAACCTTCATCTTCCGCCACGAACGGTTCACCCGTGTACAGCGGCGGTTCACCAGGGTATGGTACATATCCACGACCTGAAAGTTCCATGCCATTTTCTTCTGGCAATGATCGCTGGTATTCGCAGAGACGGGCATCACCTCCTCCTGTAGGCCCTCGTGATCGTGATTATGAGTACCGCAACAACGGCTGGAACAATCGGGGACGATACCAACGTCCTTACCGGGGTCGAGGGGGTGGGTTTTATTCAGGCTACCGCCCTAACCCGAATGGCTTGCGACGCGGTAACAATCCTGACGGTGGAGACAGCTTCAAACAGTGCCCTTTCGATACCAGGCCTCACCCACGTAACCCCGGCACATATTTTCCTCCTGGGACATCGACGGCCCCACCCGCTCTCTGACGTATTGTAATCCCCACCCAAATACTGCCTCGACCCGCGGTAAGGCTGTATGTGCCAAGCGAGTCTTCACCCCTTCCGGTTCGGTGTTGCGCATCTACCTCATTGGCAGCTTACATAAATTTTCTGCCTCGTTTCGCGAGGGGAATTCAACCTGGTACGATTCATTACATTTCTTGGAACTTCACCCAACTCGTATTCGACAATGTCGAATACGCCCTATCACTCCGTCCTCACCTTACCTGTTCCCTCTTTTACCTTTGGCCTCTTCCGGCGCAGCAGCAACAACACACATTTCGTCACCTGTTGATTTTTCTTTCTTTTTCTGAGCTTGGAACTGTGAAAATAAAGACGTGACTTATGTTTCCGCCTCACTATTCGAACCATACCCTCTGAAAGTCGTACTAGTGTATCTTCTACCCATATCTACGTAGTTTCCCCCCTTTAACCTTTGTCGTTCAGGCAGGCAACAACAACAAGTTGCTTGCATCTGCCACCCCTGCTCAAAATTATAATCAGGTTTCACCAAGACCAGTCTATACATGTGTCCCCTCGGGCAGTGCAACAAGGATTCACCTCTCGAAACATCATTTTTTTGCTAGCGGAACTGTGTACATAGTGCAGGCGTACAATGATGTTGGAACTCTGCAAGACCTGATTTGATTGGATGGAGAGAGTGGCACCAACCTCATTCCCCAATCAACGGCGAAACGGAATTACCTCCCGATAGCAAATCGGAAAACGCGCTGCGTCGCTCGCCCCTCATCAACGGACAGGATTTCGGGGATTGAAACCATCGCATTTCCCGAGTCTTTCGCACCAGCGGATGTAGATGTGGATTGTACTTCTGGTGAGTCTGCCCTAAGCCTATCCCGCTCCACAAATAGGACTTCCCCCGTAGCCCGCCGAACGAGAATGACAGTGCTCAGACGCGTGCCGTACCATTTGCCAACGACGCTAGGTGTGGGTGTAGCAGCAGCTGTACCTGACCGTAGAAAGTGCGATTCCATCGGAGAAACGAAGATAGTTTCACGGAGATCCCTCAGCTCCGTGATGTTATTGGGTGACCGGGTCCTACGCAGGCAAAAAGACGGGTACATACTTAGACATATGCAGTGTAAGAAGAGAGACACACCCTAAAAGGTTCATCAGATCCTCCACGAGTTGTAGCTCTTTTTGTTCTAAGATATCGCCATCGTCATCTTTCAACAAGTCGACATCCAAGTACGAGGTGAGGATATCCTCAAGCATGCTTTGTCCCTGGATGACTTTTGTCCATGGGTCAGTAAGACCCAGTCCATCCCGGTCACTTCCATCAATCGCGTTTGATAGCCCGCCAAAGGAGATAGCCTCATGGTTATGCTCTTCGTCATGATCTCCGGGAACACGGCAGACGGCTGTGCCGGCTCCTAGTGCGTCGGAGGATATCGGATGCGCACGTACAGCCGTCTGAGTTCCAAAATTACACAAATGAGCAGCCTCAAATGCAATGGCTCTGCTGGCAGGTGCTGCTGCTGCTGATGATGATGGCAATGCGAGAGGGTCAGAGCCGGGAATCGTTAATAGCGATGAAGCTGGAGCGAGTTCAGGAGCCAATTTGGGCTCGAACAATAATAAATTGAAACCTCCGACATCAACGGGAATCCGGCCAGGTTTTGTCACCACTAAGTCAAGGAACTCGGAGAGTGAGCCGGCTCTGGAGGATATGAGATTGTGGTCATCCTGATCGAGAAAGGATGCGACGTATTCACCACGCGAAACTGCGTGAGGCGATACGGCCGGTTCGGTGATGTTAGTCCTATGTTCAGGATGAGGTGGATTGTTTGTTGGGGAACAGCAGAGATCATCATGGCTTACAAGAATGCTACCCTTCCAGCGCGGTTGACTCCCATCCAGGTCCCTCCAGCCGGAACGTCTATCCCAGAGAGAACATTTCCTTCGGTACGGCCTGGCGCAAGCTCCGCGGAGGCCGTGGAGGCACGTCCACTTGTTCTTCCCAGGGGAAAGTCATGCCATGTAGCTGGGAGCGCCGGTCGATCGAGGTACTCATCTCGATTGGCACACAGAATTCTGGTTGCACACAATGTGCCGCAGCGGATTATTGCAACATTATTGCAACACGTCAGAATGCACACTTGAAGGTTCACGGCACGTCAGGAACATACAGTGACCAGATGGGGTGATCGATAGCCCAGAAACCAACGCACATCCAGGGCAATCTTGTGGTTGCCGAGTCACAGTCGGGCTGGTCACATGATTAAGGTCCTTATTAAGGCAGCTTTGGAGTGTGGCTGTACAGCTTTGAAGCATGCACGTGCATGCTGCTCCGTCGAACTCCGAAGCCGGCACGGCCAGCAGATGACGACCGCCTGTCCCGTTCGTGAAGAGGCGGGTGAAGGGGTGTCGTAAGCTACCAACCATGTTTAGAAGACAGCTTTAGATCACTGGGATCTCTAGCGTATCCACCAACTCAGAATGCAATCCACAATCCACAACCCGAGGGGGGTATATATTAGGTCAAAGTTGTAACCTCGTGACCTAAACAAGATTGTTTCTTGCTTGTCTATCATGTCCAAGCCAAGTGTTCTCTACTTTGGTGCTACCCGTGGCGTCGCGCTTGCTGGTTACTTGAGCCTTGCTGCACAGCGCCCAGATCTGCACCACGTCCTTCTGATCCGCTCAGTTTCGCGCTTCCAAGCCTCTGAGGAATACAAGTCTGTTCCTGAGGACGTTCGCTCACGCTCCACGTACTTTGAGGGCGACGCACACAACAACGAGAATGTTCGTGATGCCCTCAACGCAAGTGGCGACAATCTCGTCGCTATTGTATCGTCTATTGGTGGGTCGTTCTTGACTGCCCGCTGCGGTGCCATGATCACCCATGCGTCGGTATTTCGGACACCACATATTAACAGCTATTTTTTTTTCGCCAGGATACACCCCCCCGAAGGGCCTGGGCGGGATTGCTAAGGGTTTGATCAAAGGCTTTACGCCTAATCCGCCAGATATCTGCACACGAGGTACGTTCATGTTGTCTCCGCGTGACGCGAGCTAGAATAATGAGCTTTTCGCACAATTCCGTATCACGCCGAATCCAGCTCTAACTATCCTCGTAACCGAATTGAGCAGGGTATACCCAACCTTGTCCACCAAACCGAAGTTTATTCTGTGCAGCTCGATGGGCATGAGCAAGAAAGCGCACAAAATCCTCCCTTTCGGGTGAGTCCTTCCGGGTTTCCTCGCGTTCATTTGTCGACTGTGGCTGAAGTTGCATCTACCCACCCATGCACTCTTCGAAAAACTTCAATATGAAAACTTGATTTCGGATTCGCTTTGCTGCACCCCGTTTCGATTGGTTCGGTGCACAGGCTTGGCACTATGTACACCGCCATGCTCAAGGCTCCGCATGCAGACAAGATAGCAATGGAAATTGTCATGCGGAAAGTCCTTCTACCAGTCGCCCCAGAATCTCAACCTGAACTCCCTCAATTTTTCCCGGATCTCGACGAAGTCCTTCCTCGCCTCCTCCCCACTGCTACATATGATGCTCTCCCGGCGCCTTACCTCCCCCAAACGGATGTATGCATCATGCGTCCCGCATTGATGACCGATGGACCTGCGAAAGGATGGGGCAACTATCGCATCGTCCAGGAGGGTCCGGGCAAGGAGGAGAGTGCGGGCAAGAAGTTGTATAACATTAGTCGCAATGATTGTGGTGATTTTATCGCCGCGATGCTTTCCGGCAAGCAGGAAGGTGCAGATGTTTGGTGGGGACGGCAACCGATCCTTGGATATTAGTGTGCAGATCTGGAAGGTCGGAGTGGCAGATGATGGCGTCGATATCTGAATTTTGCTTCCCTGTGCTCTGCATGTACCGCTGCGTATATTCGAATGTTACGATCCTATTTCGCGTGTTTTGATTTCGCCGTGTACTGTAGCCTATTCACGAGTGCACTATATTGTGTCTGATCCCTGGCCATACACGAGGTTATGTTGCATGGATCGTAAACTGTTATTTCCAGCCAATAACGCTGAATAGGATAATGGCCGATGGCGCAGCAAAGACTGATACCTATCACCTCCAGATCTGAATTGGGGGAGCTATTTTCGTTACAAGACACTGCCGACAAATTTGGTGTTATTTGGGCCCAAACCGAAACGACAACAGGACACTAAATCTGCTGTAACATGCCGTATTCATCCATCTCTTGACCGCGAGCCATTGAGACCTCGGGGTCTCGGCCAGTCACACGCAATCTTAATGCGGAACAAAGCGGCAGGAAGGAGCTGGTCAGTTCCGTAGTGTCCCGCAGCTCCTCGTCCACGCGTTCCCAATAACGCAATATCGTCGGGACGATCCAAGGATCTGGCTTCGCCGTCATTACTGCCGCCGAGACAACAGGGCTCTGCTTCTAGCCAGCAAACACAACAAATTCGGCCGAGCCAACCAATAGGATACGTGGATACGAAAATAACAGCCTACAAATTATTTTGACTTGCAGCCGTCGAAAGTGTCGGCAACGCTCATAATCGGCTTTCAATGACCCGCGCGACTGGGGGCGAGTCACGAGAATAATCCACGCCCGTGATCAACATATTCTCAAAGATACGTCTGCACGCTCAAAAGACAGTCACGCCTATCCTCTTGTGTACAGGCTCCAGGATTTCGTGACACCGACGATGAGACTGGGGTTAGGATTTGTGAAGATGACTGCCTTTCTTGCGTCTATCTCACCTCAGATGACGGCCAATCTGCTATCACATCACTTCCAATCTTCACGTTTGATCCGACCCATGTTGTAATTGAAGTTCACCGTCGCCTATCATCGGTCCACACGTACCTTACGATGCTTAAATGCTACAAGTCTATCATATCTTTTGCATTCCAAGAACAGTCCCATTGCACTAGGCTAGACGAACGGGATGAAAAGGCAGGAGCCTTCGCAAGACCCAACCTTACAGTAAGCCGTCTACTTGGTCACCTGTGAGGTGATTGGAACTGAACGACGCAGCCTGTATGTAATTTTCCTTTCTTACCGTAATTCAATCACTGATTAAGTCCCTCGCGACATCCTGCCGTAGTACGCCGAATACAATGGCACCTCAGCCAACACCGGTACCCCCCGTTCTATATTGAATTTGCTTAATCGGCGACGCACCATCACGGTGATCCGTACTCGCGGCGACATGTTGCCTATTTTGGCTAATACCCTGGCGTCTAACGTGTCCGACGAGCTATGCTGCTTCACGTGAGACAGATGGCCGTTGCCGCTATGCATTCCCCATCATCTCGTGACACCCCTCGCCGCGCTAACTGCAATGCCTCCTTTTGCGCAAGCACCTTGGTCGGGCCCTGAAAAGCTCGTGATCGGAATCGACATTGGAACGACTCAGACAGCGGTTTCATACCTTCACCTCTATCCTGGTGCGTATGATACATATTACCGTGTGGTACCCAGAATGTGCTTTATTGACTCATATGCGGCCTGCATGACATGGTTTAAGGTGGCCCACAAGTCGTGACAAGGGTATCAAGCTGGCCCGGACAGCCCAGTCACCGCGGTTCTTCGAAGATACCAAGCGTTATTTATTATGATCAGAAAGGAAACGTCAGTTTGGCCTGGCGCCGCCCAAGATCGTGCCGCCGTCCCTTGCATTGAACTCCCTGTTCTGCCAACTTAGCCTAGGTATTGTGGAGCCGAAGCAATGTCTGAAGATGCGAAGGAGGAAGCGGAGGAGGACGGCTGGCGATTAGCGAGACACTTCAAACTCCATCTGCATCCGGCCGAGCTGCGGGCGAGTCATAACATTGCTACTGAAGGTGGAGTTTCACAACATGATAATCGAGACACCAAAGCTGGATATTGATCCGTTTCAATTATGAAGAGCCCCCTCCGGGAATGACAGTCGAAGCAATATACAGTGACTTCCTCCAATATCTACTCAACAATACGAGAACATTCTTTGTGACGAGAACGCCAAATGGGGCCACGGTCTGGCAGCAGCTGATTGATGACGCAGAATTTGTGATTGCCCACCCAAATGCCTGGGGAATCAGGGAGCAGCATGTCCTTCGCCGGGCTGCCGTCAGAGCTGACTACGTATCCGCCGCACAAGCCGACACTCGTGTTCGCTTTATCTCGGAAGGCGAAGCGTCTGTTCATTTCTGTATCGTTCATGGCAACCTCGGTGCAAAATTGAAGGTCTGATTTATTGTTCTTGGCGCAATCAGAGCTTTACAGTGCCCTTTCAGGCAGGAACACGTTTTCTTGTTTGTGATGCGGGGGGTTCCACCATTGATACCACAGCATATATTGTCAAAGCTTTTCGGCCAACGCTTCAACTTGAAGAAGTCAAGGCATCAGGATGTGCGCGCTTTCTCTACGATTCTGCATCAACACTGCCCAACCCCGCTACACAAATAGGTGTTCAGGCAGGAGGAATATTCGTCAATCGAGAGGCGCTTCGGCAACTGCGGTGTTTGTTTACTGATGCGCAAATCCCAGAGGATGAAATGGAAGGGTGGCTCCACATTGCCGAAGAAGAAATTGAACGCTCGCTCAAAATGGAGTTCCCACGACCCACCGGACGACATACCATCGCAGTAGACAGACAATCGTACAATAATCGGGCACTTGGGATCAAAAACGGCCGTCTTTCGTTGTCTATGTGAGCGTTTTGGCCTTCTTGCAGTTACCGTAGTCTTATGCCAGTGCCTCCGACAGCGAAACCGTGTCATCTTTCTTTGAGCCTTGCATATCGCGGATTAAAACAGCCGTCGAAGAGCAGCTTTCCGGGTTTGCAGCCGAGGTCAGTAATCTATAACATATTAAACATTTGCGAATGATTAATTCTTAGAACTAGCATATTTTGCTGGTGGGGGGCTTTGGCGAGAGTCGGTACCTGCAACAGCAACTTATGAAGAGATTCAGTTCGCCTACTTGCGACCTCACTCTCATTGAGGATGGCACGTGAGATAGACCTACGCCCCCAATACACACGATCTTATACCCTATGCTTACGATATTTATGATTGTGCCCCTAGGTCGAAGGCGGTGGCGGATGGTGCAGTGATATGGAACTGTTTGCGTACCGTCAAGGCACGCGCAGCACGTTTCTCATTCGGCATCAGGGGCAGGGTGCCTTACGATCCCGCGCTTCCGTCACACCTAGGAAGGGAACGGGGTCAAGGGCCGGAAGGGGTAGATTGTGTTTACCATGCTTGGAAATGCCTTCTCTCAAAGGTCTGTTACCCTGTGCAACCCAGCTGACAACTTGAAAATAGTGACCGATGGGTGTGTTATAGGGAACCGTCGTGCGTGACGACGTGATCCACTCATTTCGTAGCACGCACCGATCTGCGAGTGAGGCAGAACTGTCTCTCAGACGGTTTCAGGTAGAGCTGTTCTCCTATGTCGACATCCTAGAGAGTAGTGCCTTCATACGCAACCCCGAAGGTGAGTAGGTTTACGGGTCAGGCGATAACGTTGACCTCTTATATGATTATGGCTCTCCATCTCAGGAGGGTTGAACCCTGGATTTGAACATGCATGTATCGTCACTGCCGATATGCGACAACTCGCCAAGACCCTCAACACACAACATGGTTTGGATTCTGCTCTTGTAGCCGTAAACCTTGAGATTGGCCTAACATTCGGCGACACCGAGCTTAAAGCCTTCATGCAGTGGGAGGAGGATGTATGTGCTCCTAAACTGGAACCATGACGCTTCCAATCGGTGCTTATTTGCCTTGCAATCACTCACTGTTTGCATCTCACAGGGCGTCAAGAAGCGCGGGCCCGCAACTATTATACCCAATGCGCTAATGTAATCCCATTCGTCAGGCAGCGCCGTGAACATATCAAATCAGCCCTCGTTTCTAATGTCTTGTGAATTTGGGCCTCATGTGATTATTGCAAGGCTGCGATTGCTCAAATTCGAGAGAATGAGTTGTCGTTTCGATGCAATCTAAATTTGTGAATCGTGCGATGTTAGACTTCTAACACTACTTGCGATTACCATGCTCGGCGCGACAATGAGTAGGCTCGATTTCCCTATGGGGATCCGTAGCAAGTTCATGTACTACATGCAATGAAATGCATGTCATGCATTTCAACATCCAAGCAGTGGTGTATCGCTGTGACACCACGTGACACGACACGACGTAGCCGCCTTCGTGTGCACATGCCAAAATAATACTATTGAGCATCCCTACTGTTAACTTACGACCCCTCCCTACCGTAAAGCATGTTACTAGCCTTGCAGATGAAACATCGCACCGGGGTACAGGCGGACTTGATGGAGGCGAAGACCAGCGCTTCGTGGCCCCCGACCAAGCGTCTTGCATAGGTGGCGTGACAAACTCAACGACACCCTTCGCTCTGTATTGAGTTTGCTTAATTGGCGACGCGCGGTAATCCGTACTCGCGAGTCGCGACATGTCCAGGTTATTGCCTGTTTTGGTGCTCTGCCAGTTTGTGCCAATGCCCTTGGCGTCTAACATGTCCAAGCAGCTGTGCTGCTTCACGTAAGACAAATGGCCATTGCCGGTATGCATTTGTCTTTTCCCCTCCATCTCGTGACATCCCTCGCCGCCGTAGTACACTAACTGCAATGCCTCCTTTTGCGCGAGGACGTTGGTCGGGGCCCGAGAAGCTCGTGATCGGAATCGATATCGGAACTACTCAGACGGCGGTTTCATACGTTCACCTCTATCCTGGTGCGTATTTGACTGATACATATTACCACGTGGTACCCTAACTGTGGCTTTGTTCACTCATCTACGGTCTGCATGACATGGCTTAAGGTGGCCCACAAGTCGTGACAAGGGTATCAAGCTGGCCTGGACAGCCCAGTCACCGCGGTTCTTCGAAGATACCAAGCGTTATTTATTATGATCAGAAAGGAAACGTCAGTTTTGACCTCGCCCCTCCAAGAGATCGTGCCGCCGTCTTGCACTGACCTTTCCGTTCTGCCAACTTAGCCGAGGTATTGTGGAGCCGAAACAATGTCCGAAGATGCAAAGGACGAAGCGGAGGAGGAAGGCTGGCGATTGGCAAGACACTTCAAACTCCATTTGCATCCGGCCGAATTGCGGACAAGTCGTAACATTGCTACTGAAGGTGGAGTTTCACAACATAATAACTGGGACACCAAAGCTAGATATTGATCCGTTTCAATTATGAAGAGCTCCCTCCGGGATTGACAGTCGAAACAATATACAGTGACTTCCTGCAATATCTACTCAACAATACGAAGACATTCTTTGTGACGAGAACGCCAAATGGGGCCACGGTCTGGCAGCAGCTGATCGATGACGCAGAATTTGTGATTGCCCACCCAAATGCTTGGGGACTCAGAG
>Ga0307508_10003136_pt1 | contig 16935 bp, 21 predicted proteins | sample 9_EM_MG_FD_203089 | JGI IMG/M metagenome (GOLD analysis project Ga0307508, IMG submission 203089) | Populus trichocarpa ectomycorrhiza microbial communities from riparian zone in the Pacific Northwest, United States - 9_EM | ecosystem: Host-associated > Plants > Roots > Unclassified | place...
GAGCTATTAGGATTAAGCAGTTAACTTAATATGCCCAGCGGCCCGCTAGTACTTGTGATGCTTCTGCCAAAGTTCTTCCGTCTCCACTCACGGTGCTTCTGCCAATGGCTGTCGGGTTACCAAAAGCATAGCGGAGCAGGAAGACGGGAATGAGACAATGGAAGACGAATGACCATGACCTGTCTCTCCAAAGTTTGTACTTGCAGGGGTTGAGCAAATTTTAAAGTTCAAGTTGGAATTGACGCCCAAAAGGCGCACCGACTCCGTGAAGTCCCCCTACATCTTCTGCCTTGATTTCTGTGAGGATCAGCCAAGGTTGAAACTTTGAGACGCTGGCGCTAGATGCAGAACCGAAAGATTCCGATTGACATATTGAGGCAGATTGTAGGCACACAGTGCTTACATTTGGGTGGTGACCGAGTGAGAAAAGCGGTGGGGGTAGAGCTGTGCAATATAATGAGAACGTTGTAGAGGCCAACATGTTGGTAGTTGTTTAGGCGCCAAACAAACAATGCTTTCAACTTGGGAATATCACGCGCCCGTCTCCGCCCTCCTTCGACTGAATCAATATTGCATCGTTTTGGCGACCCGTTCCATCAGCCTATAGGGCAGCCGCATTCTTACCACAAGCTGTGTGAAGTAAAGAAGATGGAGCATTTGGGGTGCAGGTCCATTAGCATCCAATATTGATGGGTTGTGCCCATCAGGTGTTGAACAGAACAATGTTTATCAAACCTTTCATCATTCTACATCAACCCATTTGCTAGTCACATAGATTATGAATTATTTCAGTGATTGAATTTATGTTATGGGCTGTTAGGGTTTGAGCAGCCGAGGCTTCCGAGGATGCGAGCTCGGGCAACTCGCGTAGTCAGGAGCTCTCGGAGCTCCCGGAGAAAAGCCGTCGGGCCCGAGCAGAAACCAGTTTCCTGATGAGCAATGCAAGCGCAGTCAGTTAGGACACTTTGTTTCGAATCGATCAGTAGACGCCGTGATGCATCATGGGTTGGGATGTATCGGGTCATATTCCCCATCGTCAAACATGCGGAAAGCAACTACAGTAGGCTTCGTGCGTGTGGGAAAGTGACATGATAAACCCAATCCGTCGAGGTCGGGAACCTTTGATTTGATATAGTCTTGTGAGGCAAAAGGCTGGAACAGATGCAGGGTGTCACACAGTTAGAACAGAGCCCTATGAAAACATCGCGGAGTCATTCGCGGGCTCTGTGGTCACGTGCATAGCCCGATCGACCCCAAGTTCACCTTTGTAGTGCAATCAACAAAAACCAGCTACCTATTGGGATATCACGAGGTGGGAACGAATGGAGAGTGTTGGCTACCAACCGACAGTGGGAATATCAAGAATAATCGGTGAAGAGGGCCTGATAATCCTTCAAAAGGTTGATGTTAGACTAGGAATTGGGGCTAACTTAACTGGGCAACCGAAGGCCTGAAGAGGTCATCTGGCGTCCAGTGTCGACTTATGATGGTGACGATGATGAGGGTGATGGGACAGCAGCTACGGAGGGGAGGAAGTTGACTGAAACGTCCACACCCAGCGAGAGGAGGGCCAACGCCACCAATGACCGTTTGACACCAAATTTAGCACGTGCCTTTCCGTTTTATGCACGGAATTATTTCCCGATTTCAATTTTGGCTACCCCTGACAGCGTCTGCGACTTCGATTTCGATTTCAACCACAGTAAATATCCATGAGTATCGGAGGTAGTGCATGCCTGATATTTGCTGGACGTGATGAAAATGATCTGCTTTACTGACATCCCAGATGTCAGCAACCTCTGACGGCAAGCTCGTGATGACGACAAAGGCCAGAACACCAAGTAATAATTTTATTCAAGTTGTGGGTTCGTGGATCACAATAATGTCATGCACGAGTAGCTAAGCGTGAGGGGGGTAATCGGCTATAAAAACGGCGTCGGCAGCACTAGAAAAGATCGTGATTGTGGTGGTATATTCTAGCATGTTGAGCTATGGGGGACCAGCCACTAATACAGGGGCATTAAATACATATGGCGGGTAGAGTCAATCAAGGCTGAGACGAGCCTTCGGAAGGTTCAAGATTGGGTCTAAACCTCCATTGTGGCAAATTGGGGACAAAAAAAGGGCAGTCTCCTAGTACCACAGCTTCAGCCGTACCATCTGTATGCAGTCTGATTGCCATACATGGCGATATTGTTAGCTTTTTGAGGGGTCCAAACTCCTCCAGACGCTTCTTGAGCATGATGCGCGTGTGATCTATCAAGCCAGAAGCAGCATTCGGATCACGGAACGCGTGCAATAATGAGATGTCGAGTTTTGACAAGCGCGGGAGGGGGCAAGTGCCGGATTCAGTATCCAAGAATCCGTCTCGGTGAGGAAGTAGCATTCTGATGAATTGTTTTAAACCGAATTTTTCGGATGGTAGTTCCAGGGTTTCCAATTCGGGCGAATTAGCGATCTAGCAGATAACATAAGAGTACGCAGACATAGGAAAGCGATGCAACATACCAAAAATCTAACTTCTTCAAAAATTAAGGCCTCATTTGTAATCTCCCCGACTTCAAAATCATGAGCACCCGTTTCCGAGACTTGAACGTCGTGCATTATGAATGACCGTAAAGCTGGCGCTGCAATGTGTGCAAGGATCACCCCAGCGTCAGGCCCCCCCTCGCGACGTATCTCCAGTGATCGCAGTTCACTTAGGAGTATTCTTTGTTCTATCAGCTCGCCAATTACGATCGTGTCGTCAATCCTCAAGCTTACAAGGCGGTGACAACTCGTCAACACGTCCTCGAAATGTACAATTTGGGTTTCGACGGACGCAATTGTTAGATCAGTGATACTGGTGGGTTCCATCATCTCGAACAAGCAGCGTCTCAATGTCAACGTGCGCAAGCATGGCATGGCACGAGCGTTATACGAGTACAGTGGCGAGGGGCCCTCACCGCGAACAACGTGACCAGAATCCGAATCAACCGGCATCTCGAGTTGGAGCTCCTCGAGGGCACTGAACGATGCGTCCTCGTCGTCCACACAGTTAGTAATAGCGCCCAACACCGCAGGCCCGCTGGAGCCCTGGATGTTCGCGGTGACTAGCCTCCGTAGAAGGGCTGATCCAACTTCCGGCGCCATACTACGCCATGCACGAGAGGTGAAAACAGCGTGTATAGGGTCGCCAATGAACGGGGTGAGCGAAGTAGGTGATTGGATGATTGAGAGTTGATCAACGGGTATATTTATTCGACGCCAGAGCGAGCGTTCTTGCATTGCGGCTTGGCGCCACCGCGACGAGACACACATGATCTTGCGGACAACAAAGGGGTCATCCGATTGGGCGACGGCGAACACCTTTAGAAGTAGCTCCGGCGGTAACGAGGATACGGGAGACCGGGCGGAGGTACAGCAACATTGCTGACGAAATATTTGGGCTCCAACAGTCTCCAACTTCTCCTTTATAGAGCCTAGCCGACCACACAAAGAGCTTACACTGCCGTGAGTTACTCCGAGGCGTTTGGCGAACACGTCGAGCCTCTCCGCATGAACTGCACGAGATGCAGGCGGTTGGATGAGTAGGATTGGAGTGGTATGGAAAGACGTGGAGCTAGCCATAGCCTTGGCTTCAAGCTCTGCCAGGGCGGCTTCCAGCGTGTCGATGATAGCATCCATTTTTGTAGTATTTTCGTTTTCGTGCGCGAAGCGAGTGACAACGTTCGTTGGTCACACTTCGTCACACTCGCTGAAATCCAAAAATGAGCGGACAGACCCCCGTCTTCGTGATGAGTATGCCAATTGCTTCTGTATCAATATATGGCATCATATGAACAGCGCTGTGTGGCATTAGATACTGCGCCGGAGCGCCAGACTGGCAGAAAGGCGCAGACTTCAAACATCCAAGCTGCCAAAGTTCGTCATCTGAGTAGTGTGCATCTTTGACAATACAGTTAATGGCTTGTGTAGATTGTGGCGGATGTGATTCGAACGTGTCTTGGGCCTAAGGCGATGCTCAAGATGATCTTGGATCCCATGGGGGGCATTTTGTGCGTTTACGTTTGTCGCGCCGTCGCGCCGCTCAACTGCACTTGATTTATAACTGTTGATCGATTGGTGTACATTCAGGCTCACAAATGATGGCAATGCAATCCTGCGTGAGATCGATGTTGCGCATCCTGCCGCCAAGAACATGATCGACCTCAGCCGCACCCAAGACGATGAGGTCGGTGATGGAACAACAAGTGTGATCATCCTTGCAGGAGAAATATTATCACAATCATTACCCCTGCTGGAACGGAATATCCACCCTGTCGTAATCATTTCTGCCTTCAACAAAGCACTCAAGGAGGCCCTCGATATCGTAAACTCCATCTCAATACCCATTGACACGAACGACGACAAGGCGATGCTCTCACTCATAAAGACGTCCGTAGGGACTAAATTTGTTGTGCGGTGGTCCGATCTCATGTGCAAGTTGGCACTTCAAGCCGTACGAACTGTGATGCGCGATGACGACGGGATAAAAACCGTCGATATCAAGCGATATGCTCGCGTAGAGAAAGTTCCCGGCGGGGAGATCGAAAAGAGTTCTGTGCTTGACGGCGTCATGCTAAACAAGGATGTCACACATCCCGCAATGAGGAGGAAGATAGTGAAACCCCGAATCATATTACTTGATTGCCCGCTTGAATACAAGAAGGGCGAGAGTCAGACGAACATGGAGATCACCAAAGAGTCTGACTGGGCTCGAGCACAGGAGATCGAAGAAGAGCAAATTAAACTCATGTGCGAAAAAATAATCGAGTTCAAGCCAGACTTGGTGTTCACTGAGAAGGGCATCTCTGGTATGTCGTGAATCTCATATCCTTCTGCAACCATCTCTTATTTCTCTTGTGATAGATATTGCTCAGCATTTCCTTCTGAAAGCCAACGTCACTGCATTACGACGGGTGCGGAAGTCTGACAGCAACCGTATAGCTCGGGCGGTCGGTGCCACGATCGTGAATCGCGTGGAAGACCTCCGTGAATCCGATGTTGGTACACAGTGTGGATTGTTCCACATCGAGAAGCTCGGTGATGAGTGCGTATTGAAGGTCTCTTTGAACCCCCTGTTGTCACTGAATGCTACATGTTCGAAACCAGGTATTTTACGTTCCTCACAGAATGCAAATCGCCAAAGGCGTGCACCATCCTTCTACGCGGCCCTTCCAAAGATGTTCTGAACGAGATTGATCGAAATTTGGCTGATGCCATGGCCGTGGCAAGAAACGCCATGTTCAACCCCCGTCTTGCCCCTGGCGGTGGCGCTACTGAGATGGCCGTCAGCGTTTTACTCGCAAGCAGGGCACGCACTGTTGAAGGCATCGAAGCGTGGCCATTTAGGGCAATCAGCGAAGCGATGGAGGTCATCCCAAGGACTCTCATTCAGAATTCCGGTGGAAACGCCATCCGAGTACTGACAGAGCTGAGGGTAGGAGCTGATACGTTGCAATTGCTGTGAATATCGTATTAAAGCTGACGCGTTCTCAGGCGAAACATGCGAACGGGGAACATACCTGGGGTGTTAATGGCGATACAGGCAAAATCGTGGACATGAAGTCCTACGGTCTTTTCGAGTCCGCTAGTGTCAAAGTATGCGACAACTTGTTCCCATTGTTTCATTGATCCTCATCCCGCATGCGTTTAGGTTCAAACGTTCAAAACTGCCATAGAGGCAAGTGGAATCATTGGATCACCTCGTGTCGACAACCTATGTCCTAACTCCTTTTCTGACAGGCTGCGCGGATGCTTTTACGCGTAGACGACATTGTGCAGGCTCGTCGACAAAGCAAGGAAGGTGGCTCCGGTAACGCGGAACCTCAGATGCCAGAAGGGTATGAGCCATGAAAAAGTTGCATGTCTACTGTACTTTACGCCCGCACTCTGGCGATCGATAATAAAAATTCTGGTGTCAGCGGACATTCGTTGGGATTTGCGTGTAAGCGCCCTGTTTTGGGACAACTTATGTTTACGTAAAAACTATAAACTTGCTCTTCACCTTCTACTCTTCTCCGTCGGTGCGTCAAACTGGGGCTACGCCAGAGATCGCTGACCGCTAGGATATCCTTTGCGTCCATCAACATATAATATAGACATGTCAAAAATTTCAGTATCAAGCGTGCGAGGCTCCGTTCGTGACTTGCTTAACGAGGCCAACAACGGCGAGAAACGCCGCAACTTTGTGGAGACTATCGAGCTCCAAATTGGCCTCAAGAACTACGATCCCCAGCGAGACAAGCGTTTCTCGGGCACTGTCAAGTTCGTACAACCGTTTTGGTCGACACTTCACAAAAATTTTAATTCACAAACAGGCTCCCCAATGTCCCTCGGCCACGCTTGTCACTCTGCATTCTTGCTGACGCCGCTGATGTTGATCGCGCCAAGCAAGTTGAGCTTGAGTACATGACCGCCGATGACTTGAAGAAGTGCGTGTAGCCATTTCCCCGCCGAAAGTGCTATCACTCATTTGATGCCCTGCGCAGGCTTAACAAGAACAAGAAGCTCGTCAAGAAGCTTGCTAAGAAGTACGATGCTTTCTTGTCCTCAGAATCCCTGATCAAGCAAATTCCTCGTCTTCTTGGTCCCGGTCTTTCCAAAGGTGCGTCTGAACAAGCTGTATGTGCGTGATCGGTATTGAGAGCGACGGAACTTTGGCGGTTGTAGCTGGCAAGTTCCCGACCCCCATCGGCCATTCTGAGGACCTCAGTAACAAGGTCGTCGAAGTCAAGTCGACGATCAAGTTCCAACTGAAGAAAGTGCTTTGCTTGGGTGTTGCTGTTGGCCACGTTCAGATGACCGAGGATCAAGTTCTCGCCAATGTCATGTTGAGTACGTGTTCGCCCATGCTTGGCAATAGAAGAATTTCGTTGACTTGGTCACTGTCTAGGCATTAACTTCCTCGTCTCCCTTCTCAAGAAGAACTGGCAGAATGTCAAGTCGCTTCACATCAAGACGACTATGGGCAAGCCCGTTCGTCTCTTCTAAAAACGTCCATTGCATGTCTATGGCATGATCATGAGAGAGTGGAGGTATCGGCCGGGAGTGGTTCAAGGCCGTATTTCACGCAAAACACGGGCCTCGCACGCTTATACCAACGGTGTTTTGTTTCACGAAATGTCGAGTGGGAGCTGATGCGGTCCTTGGACCTTTCTTAAAACATCATTTACACCTCATTGTTTCCATAATACATGCTGTGTGCTTGGGTATCTATGCATGAAACAGGTTAGCAAAAGCAAAACCTATGTACACGCCCGGACAGTTGGATTGTTCATGGATTCAAGTGAAGCGAGCGTGAAACCACAAGATAATTGGGAGAAGCACATGCATAGAGACATAGCAATACGGGATGTGTTTAGAATGACCTTACATGCTGCTTATAAATGGAACTCGACTTGCGCATCGATCCATCGCAAACCGTCGTGACGAAGTCTTCATCAATTTTGGAATAGCGACAATAGATGCTACAGGTCTCATGAGCGGCCAGCACCAGGGACGTGGCGCCTTGGTGGGCCACGACGATCGCCACGCTCTGGTGCGACGTATCCCGTTATCGGAGGGCCGACAGTCACAGGAAGGTTGTCAAAGTTGAGCGATTTGAGGAGCTCCTGCAAGTCACAATAATTCCATAAATCGTCAACAGAAAAATTCAAGGCAAATAAATATTGGGTTATGGAATTGACCTTGGTGTCAGGATCGACAGTTAGACCCTCGGGCGCAGCAAGTGCGGAAACCTCAGGGACATAGTTATCTTTGCGTTCACGCTCCTCCTCCTGGAGCTTGAAGGAGATACCGCGGACCGGACCACGCTCGATACGCCTCATCAAGTGGGTAGTAAAGCCGCTAATCTTATTACGCAAACGCTTGGAAGGGACGACCGCCTGTCAAATCGCCAGTTTACCGTCAATGATGTAGACTACGTCCTAGGTCGAAAGCAGATACGCACAACTTCATCGACGATACGCTTGTTGGTGTGGAAGTCGAGGGTGAGACGGGGGTAACTATCGGGCGGAGAAAGCCATGGTAAGGATCCAGGAGGCTTGCTTCCTCGAAATCACAAGAAACGCACTATTTCTCAATGAGCACTCGGGAGGCCCGTTTGACAGTTTTGGTGCGAACGCGGCCCTATTTACAGCAGCGACGCATTTAGCTACTGGGTGTATCCACCATGGCAATAACATGGGCACCATTTTGAACTAGAAAGACGAGAAGTAAGGCGGGGCAGAGGCGGTGGATTAAGCGCTGAGGAACTGTAAGTCACGCTAGATCACGTTCGGGACGTCACGCTCGCTCTCTTTGGCTCGCTCCTCGACACTCTCAAAGGTGAACCATTATCCACTCCTTCAGCGAGTCTTCGCTAGATGCTATCAGGCTCAGTCGGTTCATTACTATGAACCTTTTGCCTTTCTTGCAAAAGCTCGTTTGAATCGCACTCTGTCGTGCGACACTCATTCTTGGGCTCAGGTAACTTACAACGGTCTCCTGCTAGTCTATCCCAACTCGCCCTATTACATCATCTCAAAAATGGTTCGCGTGTCTGTTCTCGTAAGTGTGCATTCCTTATAACGCGACTACACAGTTCAATGCTAAGAAAAGTTGTTGATTGGTCCGTAGAACGATTGTCTTGTCAGTTCTTTTTGATAGACCATCCGTATCCTCGGACTAAGGCACTTGTCCCATTTGCTTAGAACAATATCGTCAACGCCGAGCGCCGTGGCAAACGTCAGGTGCTGATCCGACCGAGCTCAAAAGTCGTTGTCAAATTCTTGAGCGTGATGCAGCGACATGGTGAGTGTGCTTCGAATTGATTGCGTACGCCATCTTTCAGTATTTCTCCAACATTTTCATATTTTACTGGAACTCGGAGTTATAACTACCGGTGACGAGGGAATTTGACTCGTCACTGGCTTTAAGACTCCGAGAAAACGATTACTCGGATGTTTGTTAGCTGCCCGCTCTTGCATATCATAATACTCGAATGGGCGCAGTCGGTCCTGTGTGACAATCCTTCTGTCGTTTGCTTTTTTATTTTATTTCTAGAATTACGGTTCACTCATTTCGCCGTCCACGCTATTAGCTTTTTCGTGGACCGTATTGACCGTTTACGTTGATAGGTTACATTGGCGAGTTCGAACAGGTCGATGATCACCGAGCAGGCAAGATTGTCGTCCAATTGAACGGCCGCCTCAACAAAACTGGCGTCATTTCGCCACGCTTCAGCGTCCAGGTAACGCAAATCGAGTCCTGGGTCAACTTGCTTCTCCCATCCCGTGGTTTCGGCATCATCATTCTGGTTAGTTAGCTTGTCTTTTTCTTATAGCATGCAAGACGTGCTGATGTGGGTCGACTCCTTTCACCCCTTCAGACCACTTCCTCTGGTATCCTGGACCACGAGGAGGCGCGTCGGAAGAACGTTGGTGGGAAAATCTTGGGCTATGTCTACTAGGCTCCGCGCCTGCTGTTTGTAAACCTGCTTGTCATTGCTTCGGGCTGGTATGCTATGGCTCCAATGCAATACATATGATTCGATTATGGGCGCCGAGTTTCCGTCGCCTCACACGCACAACACAGCCTCAGCCAACAAAGTTTAAAGTCCACAGTCTGAATCTATTGTGTCTGCAATCAAGATGACGTTTCATACGAGCTCCAATCGCCTAGCAGAACCTTAGCTTAGTGATTTTTGGCGATGTTATGCTCTAACTCGGAGCTGTAAGACCACGGGGATTCAGATAAGGTATGGATACCGTACCCAGGTGAAGAGATGCCCACATTCGGTGAAAAGCTGCACTAACCCTGCTGCCAGCGTTGGCAGAAAAAATGCTCCGACAACTCGAGTGATGATACATGATTATAGGGGCGTTGGGTATTGGTTTAACGACCAAAGCTAAATAGCGGCATTGAGACTTAGGCGATAGTAGCGTGCACTGGACGATTCGGAATCGAGGGGCTTATTAGCTAGGGAAAAATGTAAGGGGGTAGAAGGAGAGGAGACACACCAATCTAAAGTGGGCATGACGGTAAATATTTTTCTGTTCAGGTTCAGAGAGGAGGTTGTCCTGCTCTGTCAGTCCCAGCACCGGCGCCATCAGCACCAGTCATCTTTGGCTTTTCAATGACAAGTTTAGGGCCTTCGTACAACTTATTGAGTAAGGCAGACCGCCGTAAGACCTTGAGTTCATCCGTCATTTTGTCGTAAAATTCGCGGGTGCGCGTAGGGTCCGTTTCGGTTGCAGCGAGCCGGAATTTCGCCCGCGTATTTCGCTGAAAATACATCCTGAAGTTATACGATGCAAAGGATCTGGATGTCCGAAGCATATTGCCATAAAGCGCGAGGATTGCATGTTTGGATGGTGCCGTCGCCGTTGCTGTTGACATTGACATGATCAATGAATTCAAACGGCGCTTAAGAGAGGTGGGTTTCGGAATCGGCAAATTCCGTACAGTTCTCTTAAAACCACTCCCGACCCCCTCCCACCTCTTTCCACTTTAAAATGGGCAAAGGTGGGTTTAGCCTAGATATAATGCCCGCAATGCTATCGTCGGGGGACACTTCTACATCTCAACGTGATCGCCCTATTGTCGTTGCTTGTAGTCCACGGATCGCTCGCTCGTGCGGGTAAAGTCAAGTCGCGCACACCAAAAGTTGACAAGCAGGAGAAGAAGAAGACTCCCAAGGGGCGTGCAAAGAAACGGCTTATCTACAACCGCCGGTACGTTTTCCTTGATTTTTTTCATTATGGTACAGTGCTGACTCGTTACTTTCTTTGAAGTTTCGTCAATGTCACCACCTTACCAGGTGGCAAGCGACGCATGTGAGTAATAGTTTGAATCCGCAAGTTTCTTTCTATGGTTTCCCTTCCCGGTCTCCATTCGGCGACCAATATCCCCTCTGCCAAATGTCTATGATGATCCCGAATATCTTGCATAGTTCACACTGAAACTATCATGTGGACACACAAGCATCTAACGTCTTTCGCTCCTATCTGATATCTCATTGGCGTTCCCCCTTCATTCGTTCTTCTATCACCGAACGTGCCTTAAACAGGATACTGATTATTACCGTAATCGTAGGAACCCGAACCCAGAGAAGTAAAATCCCCGCGACCATCCTTTATCGGACATTCGCTGCTCTGGCTGTTGAGGGTGTTTTGTGTTTGTATGCGAAGGGCACACTGGCGTCAAATTGCAGCAGCTTCATTGGCTCGCTTGATGCCCACAGCTATCGTTTCATATTGAATGCTCTCATGTGTATCCATGCATCCATTCCTCTTATGATATATGGGCCACATAATATGACGGAGCGTGTATTTGATGCTAAGTTGACTTGCGATCCCGTCACTCACAGTAGTGCAAACACCGTGGCCTCAAACGTCCAACTGATGTCAAGCTTGCCGAGAATCATTGCCCGCTTATCATTACAAGGGTTGGAGGACTACTAAATGGAAGGAGCAATCATGCACAAGCTGGTGTGGAAGGCCACCTGGGACATCTTCGTCTGCGCCAATCGAGGTCGGCATTTGGACCCAAGAGGCGCATCCGGCACGCCATGTCCATCTTCTCACCAACCTTCTCTGCAAGATCATTATAGGTGATGCCCTGCGAGACGGCAACAATGGAGAGATCCTGTCTATAATGCACCCTGATCTTCATCAATACCAATACCAAACCGGGCAAACCCCGAACCGTCATCAGCTGCTATCGGCTGGATATGCCGCTGATGTCCGTAGCCCGATGCCCTTATGCTGCCTCAAGGCAGAGTCGACATTCGAGTCGTTGGACCCATACGGTATGGCGTGAGGAGGCTTGATCATTGGCTGGATAACCGAAGGTTCCGTGCGCGAGAGGCTCCCGAGAACTTCGAGCCCCGCCTCCTCTGTGCAAGCTGGCTAATAGTCGTCTTACACGCGCCTCTGTTCTTCCGTGTGACATATAAGCGTGAAGAACGAGATCACTGTCCGCTTATCAAGACCGTATCGACCCTCTCGACCTGTGCATCAAGTTGGACAAGAAGATACGACGCGTGAGTAAAAATGGCATCGCTCATTTCCATACTGATGCGCCGAGACTCGCGGGGGGAGCGCACTGTTTGCCAACAAGCTCTTCCTCGATAAACGTGAGTTCGACTTGTCGTATTTCTTGCCACCGCCATGATGCCGCTGACCACTGCTGAGATTATCATCCAAACCGAGAAGGAACACATCGATGATAAGGGAGCAATGAATGGCGCTTGAAAAAGCCAAGCGGGCACTGGCAACAGAGGTATCATCAATGGTATTTCTAGCCACAGGAAGCCGTACACATAGAAAATTGGGCCCAGATCTTGCTTTGATGCATCAATTAGCCAAGGATTAGATGCACATCAGCCAGCCCCTCCACTAGGTGTATTTCTTCGCATGGCCGCCGCGCGGCCCCTGACCACAAGTCACTGAGCCAGAAATGACACGCCCCACGCGCGCTGTGTGCAAGAACACAAAGGAATTTTAATTACTCTCGCGTGCTGCGCTGCTGCCGTTGTATAAAATTGGCGCTCCATGTTGGGATCAACTATCTGTCCAAAAAAAATTAAAAAAATAATGATTGTATAGTGTGCCGTTTACCAATACATTAATCCGTAAGACAAGCACATCACTAGTTGATTTGATTCGATGACGGGAGCGCAAATTTGAAAGCGGCAAGGGCAAGCACCCCGAGGCTACCAAGGGGGGGAATAGTGATACAGTAGACAAGCAACTGTGGCGACTGCTGATCAAAGTAATGGGGGTATGTCGAATACGAGAAGATGACTTGCTTGGCGGAGCAGGGTCGAAGCGACCTAAGGGATGATAAGAGATAAAAGGTGTTGGAACTCGTGTAACGAATGTGTTTCGAGGCAAGGTTCGTTGCACGTGCTATTGCACGGCGTCTGCCGGCAACCATGTCAGGCGCGCAGTTGTCTGGGACTCGCACAAAATACGAAGAGCACGAGCGCCAGGTCGAAGAGCTTCAAGCACGAATAGCTAAACACACGAAACCACGACCAGTTATTGATTTCCGAGTGTGTCATCTCTCATAGCATCCCTTCCTTTCTCATCTTACACCCCATGTAGACCTACAGACCCACAAACCCCTTGGAATTCGATGTACTGCAGATCTTACTGGGCGTCTCTACCCTTTCCCATGCAACCCATCCAGTCGCAAGTACCTCCTCGACTTTATCGACAACAGTGGTGCTCGCCGTGACGTCACGAACCTCTACGTCTACCCTTGCATCCAGGGCGTGTCAAATCCCGAACCACTCGAACCCATGGGCAGTGAGCTAGGACGCCGTGGCTGTACAGATCTATACACCCTCCCTCCCGGCTACACGTACGAAATCTGTGCCGCCGACCAACAGCCGTTAAAGCGTGTTTCATTCATGTATAAGGACAGGATAACTTTCGAGCTCGAACTATCCTCCGTGATCCGTGACTAATCATGGTAGGCGTTGCCGCCAGCCCCGCTTGAACATATGTCACAGCACCTTAGGCAATGTACTACCGATGTAACTGATCGTGATTTGACGCCGATTTCAGACTTGTTTTTCGTCCAATATGAGGGGGCTTTGGACATAGTGAAGTTTAACAAACGGGTGTGTTCTGAGGTCAAAGCAAATGTCGGCCATGCACAGCGGTATCTTACCCAATAGCCCAATATATATTTCTGCCACACTGAAATTCGCTCGACGCCAAATTTGAACCACATTGTTTATCCCGTAAATATGTCTGTAGCCTCTACACCTCGTTCAGGACAAGCCTAAGAAACAACAAGCTCTCTTCAAATTAGGATCGTAAAACCTGTTCTGGTTGCCTCGCAGGATCACACTGAATACCATGTGTCAGACCAGCGACCCCGTCCGCCCGTCCGCCGACCCTCCCCAAAATCTCGTGGAGGCGTATGACGAGGATCCTGAGACTCAAAACACGAGCCCGTCACTGGGAGAAGAGACAGATGAGAGTGGAGCCAAGGCGGCCTGACTGGCCCACTCCTGCTCGTCACGGACCTGCATGGAAATCGTTCCATCGTTCTATAACCGCTTCCTCGAAAAGCCTGTGGCGCGGACGAAGCCTTTCTTAAAGGGAGTGAACTAGAAATGGGGCTTATGTCGTTAACCAACTTGCAATCTGGGTGGAAAAGACGACTTGCAATCCCGTCACAGTGGTACATGCAACCATGGGCTCAAAGGCTTATCGTTGCTGAGATGAATCATTGCACCACACAAGATACACATTAAGATTGACGTTGGGTACTTGCCATTACAAGGATTTGAATCCACGAAGTTTGTTACAACCAGCCGTGTTGAGAGAAACCTTTGATTCCACTATTGAACATCCAATAACCCAAACCCACTCAAGCGTGCGTCGGCGGCGGCTAATGAGGTACACAGCAACAAGCAATGCGATCAGAGAATCGCCGGACGGTTCGATGCCCCCGACGCGAGGGACTGGGCCGGGAGAAGGCGTGCAAGCGCTTCCACATCCGTAGACTCAGTTCGAGTTTGAGCTTGATGACAGTACATGAATGCCCCCGGCGTCCGAAGTCGAGTTTTGTTGGAATGCACGGCAGTTCAGTCAGGGCATGCGACATTCCATATCTGGAACCCTCAGCTGCACGAGTGGCAATCCTGCGCCGCTACCATACGAGAAAAAGATGATTTGATCCGATAACGGCGCAGATTTGAAAGCGGCAAGCCCGAGGCTACCAGAGGGATACACTTGATCAAAGTAAGTCAAATGCGAGAAGATACTTGCTTGGTGGAGCGTGGAGCAGCAGATGATAAGGGTGTAGTTTCGAGACAAGCACGTGCCATATTACACGGCGTATGCCAGTACTATTCAACCACCCGCCATCCAACTATGTCAGGTACAAACTTGTCTGGGACTCGCACAAGATACGAAGAGCATGAGCGTCAGCTCAAAGAGATTCAAGCACAGATAGCTAAACACGCGAAACCAGGACCAGGACCAGTTATCGATTTCCGAGTTTGTCATCTCTTGTGGCATCCCTTCCTTCATCTTACACCCCATTGTAGACCTACAGACCCACAAGCCCCTTGGAATTCCGATGTACTGCAGATCTTACTGGGCGCCTCTACCCTCACCCAGCCAGCCCATCCAGTCGCCTGTACCTCCTCGACTTTATCGACAACAGTGGTACTCGCCGCGACGTTACGAATCTCTACGTTTACCCTTGCATCGAGCGCGTGTCAAATCCTGAGCCACTCGAACCCATGGGCAGTGAGCCAGGACGCCGTGGCTGTACGGACCTCTACACGCTTCCTCCCGGCTATATGTACGAAATCTGTGCCGCCGACCAACAGCCGTTAAAGCACGTTTCATTCATGTATAAGAACCGGATAACTTTCGAGCTCGAACCTATCCTCCGTGATCCGTGACTAATCATGGTACGCGTTGCCGCCAACCTCCCCTGTTGTTGCTTATAACCATATGCTACAGCACCTTGGGCAATGTCCTTGATGGGCCACATGATATGAAGGAGCGTGTATTTGATGGTTAAGTTGACTTGCAATCCCATCACAGTGGTGCAAGCAACGTGGCCTCAAAGACTTATCGTCGAGATGAATCACTCCACCATACAAGTTATACATTGAGATTGACGTTGGCCGCTTGTCGTTATAAAGATTTGTATCCACGAAGTTTGTTACAACCAACCATATTGAGAGAAATGTTTGATTCCATCCAATAACCCAAACCCCCTTAAGCTGCGCGTCGACGGCGGCCGCTAATGAGATACACAGCAGCACGCAATTCAATCAGAGGATCTTTGGATGGCTCGATACCTCCGACGCGAGGCACTGGATCTAGTATGATGTACTTCTGCTCGGCGTCGTTATCGGGAACGACGGTATCAATCGTGAGCTTGCCCAAGTCGATCACAGGGCGATTCTCTGGCCACAGCACGGTAGAGTCATCCGTCACATCTCCATCCTCTGCAATTTGAACACGAAGTGTGAATGAAACGGGGCCTTTAGCGATACGTTCGGAGAGTTCTTCGTAGACGTAAGATGGTGATTTCGATGCTAACTCTGCCTGATCGACATAGGAGGTACCAGCATCAGGTGAAATGATATAACGACCGAATTTAGTGACGCCTTGAGCGTTGGTGAACTTGTACGCCACCACGGAATGGAATATTTCAGTGGCGAAAGACGTAGGGGACGGTTTGGGATACTGAACAAATGCAAGAGCGGCTGGATGAGAGCCAAGGAATTGCTCTATTGCACTTGGGGAAGGTGAGCCTGGGGGACTGGCTGCGACGGCGCGAAGAAATTCGAGGAACTCAGGTCCTGCGCGCGTGGGGAACGCAGGGCAAGATTGACCGATGATATCAGTATGCACGCGATGACCAAGGTTAAATCGTACGCCTATTCCCCGTGGGCTCGCGTTCGGGTCATTGTCAGGAATATTAGGAATTCCAGTCGCACTCGAGAATCGAATGGTTATGGGGGTAGAATCATTATTGAAATGGGGTGCCGTGGATAGGGCAGCGGCCTCTGGCGTAGGTTTGAATGATCCCGACACCAGCGTACCCCTGGCGTGCGCGGGACGTAGTCCTGGGTGTTTCCCAAAGATTTCTTCGAGCTGCGCGATGAGGTCCTCGCTAAGCGTAAGCAGACCTTGGTCGGTTGGGAGAGGCATTGTGAGATTGCGAGCGAGTTACAACCAAGTGGAGAGTCCTGAGAGGAAGTGTAGACAAAGTGTAGACAAAGCTGCTGCTTTATAACGCTTGCTAGTGTAATAAGATTACCGAGCCTCATTGCTATCGGTCGAGACGGAGTCGGACGGCCACAGACGACCGAGAAAGAGCATCAAGTGTATTAGTGTGTAAGTTACGACGAAGTTCGACATGACACGCGATCACGTGCCGTTCCTT
>Ga0307508_10003137_pt1 | contig 16934 bp, 14 predicted proteins | sample 9_EM_MG_FD_203089 | JGI IMG/M metagenome (GOLD analysis project Ga0307508, IMG submission 203089) | Populus trichocarpa ectomycorrhiza microbial communities from riparian zone in the Pacific Northwest, United States - 9_EM | ecosystem: Host-associated > Plants > Roots > Unclassified | place...
TAAAATAATTTATGAAATTGTAATTATTATTATTTTAATTTCATCATCTTTTAATTTTTTTATCTGTTAGATTTGATCTCTATTATTTTAATTATTATTTATTTTATTTGAGATAATTTATGAAATTAGATTTTTTTCAATTCTATTCTCATTCAACTTTTTAATTTGTAAGATTTGTTCCTTATTATTTTAATAAACTTGAAAAAAAACATTAATAAATTATTTTCCAGTTCATTTTTCAACATAACCAAATACTGGAAATTGTTTTCCAACTTACTTTCTATGATACTACCAAACATCGAAAAATAATTTACTTTTCTGGAATTCACTTTCTAAATAAACGACTTTAAAAAAAAACTACTTTCTTGTAAACAAACAACATCAAGATAGATAAAATTAAGAGTTCCGTACTATAATAGAAAATAAATTAAATGTCAAGTATCAAATTTGCATTTTTGTCAAAAAAAAAAAAAAAAAACTTGTAATTCTCGTCGAGAACGATTAATTTATTTGAGTCGTACTAGTTTAGCTTACGATGCTAAAGGGATCATCTTAATCGTTGCTATTTTTCTTGTAACAAAATATATTTTTTTGCTTTTCACAAATTTTGAGAAATTATTAGGTCATAAAAATAAAACATTATCACAAAAATATTTTTTATAAGAGGTAAGAGTTCAAGTATAACCAGACATAAACAAGAACGAATTTATTTAATTATTTTATTACAAGATTATTTTATACTAATTTTATAATAAAAAAACTGAAATAAAATATCTTTATATTAAGATAAAAAAATTGTAGAAGGAAAAAAAGAATGAAAAATTTAAAATATCAAAATTAGTATTTATTCTTTAACATCAAACTTTATTATGACATCAATTTGAGGAATTTAAGGAAAGATATGGATATAAAAAAATACATAAAATAAAAAAATTCCTGGCTCAAAGTAATAGTTTTCTATTTTATATTGTTTAAACTATAATTAAAAAATTAAAATATAGTTTTTTTTATTTGAATAGGTATTAACTATTATTTAAATTTTAACTTGACTCATCATTTATCAAATCAAAGTGCGGATTCAGTAATTTTTTTTTCTTTTTTAGTTTTTTTTGAAAAAAAATTTAAAATGTGTTCATTTATTGAATTTATAGCTGGATTTATTCAACAAAAAATATAAAAAATACATTAATACTACAAATATTTTATAAAAAATCAAAATAAAAATTATTTTGTTATAATTTGTATTTATGATAATCTAATTTTGGAATATTAATTTTATTTTATTCAAATTAAGAACTACAATAAAAAAATTATATTGTTAACTTTTAAAAAAGGGATTTTTTATAATAAATTTATAATAAAAATTAAATTTATGATAAATTTTAAAATGTATAAAAGTATTAATATTTAACATTGTTAAGAAAATGTTTGCATGTAAAGAAAAAAAATTGTATTTGTTCATGTTTTTTTCTAAATTTTAAAACAGTAAAAAATGTATATATTTTTTAACTAAAATGGGTTTTTTTTAACTAAAAAACTCGTTTGTGAATGCCTCCAAACACACTCATATGTTTCACTCTCAGGACACTAAAAATCTCACTCTCATGATTCTCACACGAATAAATTGGAATTCTAATCGCACTAATCCCTACTTCTTATACTCCTCCTCTTAAATTTCATAATCTAACTTCAAAAGAACGTAATATTTTCAGTGCATTAGGGTTTCGTTAGGTAACGTAGGTGTGATTGCTGAAGATTTTGGTACTGCCCTTTTTCTTTTGTTTTTTTCCTTCGTGCAGTAAATTAGGGTTTATGGTTTAATGATTTTGAATGGCATTGTACTGATTTGCAATGTGGTTATTTGCACCAAGTCTTTTGATTTGTTGAGTTAGGTTTTCTCTTTTGTTTTAGCATTACACACACATGCCTTTTGGTTCTTGATGTTGGGTCTGAAGCAGAACACACACACACACACACACACACATATACTTTGCGAAAATTTTAAATTTACAGTGTTAGATATTTTCTGAGCCTTTGATTGATTTTGATTGTATTTTTTTTGGTTAATTAAAAATATTGTGTTTTGAAATTCTCAGAAGTTGGTATAATATTTTCGTTTTGTAACATTTTCGTGCCTTCATGTGTTGCACAGGATGAGCGAGGCAGCTTAAAGGATCCGGCCTATTGGAGTGATACGAGATATTGCGGCGAACAGGTGTGCCCTTTATAAGATTGCTTGGAATTCTAGTAAATTTTTGATAGGTTGAATAACACAAGGAAAGATAGGACTTCTTAGCCATGTAGGGATGCTCGAATTTATTTTTCTTGGTTGCTCGTTGAAACATCATTATTAAGCATTGCCTGGTTCAATAGAATCTTATATAATTTTCTGTGGTTTACAGCTTGAAGGATGGCAAATGATACTAAAGCTAGTTGCAAAGCTAAGGATGAGGAAACCAATGGTTCAAAAAGGGAAAAACATTGTTAGCAGATCATCATCTAGTTCAGGTAGTGCGCCTGATACATCTGCTCTAAGAAGGTCAGCCAGAGAAACATCATCAAAGAAAAGCATGGCTCCAAGCCCTTCAAGTACTAGGAAGTCTGAACGTCTTGAGAATCGGACCCCTACAACTCCTGCAGTCATGAGGAAATCCGGGAGAGTTGAGAAGCAAAGCATGTTGAGTCCTTTGAGAAGGTCTAAGAGGGGTAAGAATCAGTCATCATCCAGTTCTTTTGGTTCAAAGAAGTCTGGTAAAAGCTTGGGCTCATCAGTTATGAAAAAAAAGCACAGGAAAGAGAAGAGTGTGAAACTGTTGACTCTTGAACCTAATGAAATCGGCTACAGTGAGAAACATATTATCAAAGCTGTTCAGGTTGAAACAAAGATAACTGATGCTCGTGTTTACAGGTCATTGTTCAAACAGCAACAAAAGAAAGCTAATCTGGAAGGTAGCCTAGTAATTTTTCTTCATTCTATCTTACTTTCCATTCATAAGTTGTTTCAAATCCTTTTTCATGACTAGTAAATGTATTGCAAAATCTGCAGCATTTAATGATGTCATGAACAGTGCAAGCAGGCTTTTATTCTTTCAATCCAGCGTCAATCAAGTTATTTCTTTAATCATTCTTATACTTTTCTGCTGGACTTGCTAGGTTTTTGTGAGGAGACGAAGAACAAGAAGGCTAAGTCATCTCAAGGATATTGCAGCAATCTCAGAGCTAGTGCTTCTGAGAACGTTGATGGTGGTGGTGACTGCAGTCAGAGGGAGGTAGAGGAATTGATTGAAGAGTGCATTTTGAAAGATTCTGAGAAAAAAATGTTAGGAAATTCCGTTGTAGGTGAACCTGTGAAAGAGACGTTGGAAAATAATTTTCTGTTCTGATAAATCTTTAGTTCATGGCATGCGCTGTTAATTCTCTTATGTCTATAAATCCTGTCATGTTGGTTTGAAATTTGTTGCCAGCAGAAACTTGAGATGAAAAAGGTTTCATTGGTTAAATTGTTGCAGTTGTCAGCTGGAGGTTCACCTGAGTTTGATAATAATCATCTGGACTTTGTCAACTATCTTTTAGAGTGCTGGCACAGGGGAGAGAATGTTGTTCTTATTGATGATCAGGTGTGTGATCAGTTACTCTTTGTTCTAGGCTTGCCAGTGAATCTTTTACTTCATATCTGTAACGGACCAATGAATGGATGGTGCAACCTTGATGGTGATCAAATGATCAACTGTTAGTTAAAAGACATTTTGAAAATGCAGTCTAATGATATTGTTGTCTATACTATGTATGTTTTTATATAAATGAACTTTGTCATATTCCTTTGTCTGTAACTCAAAGATTTAGCATGTTAGAAGTTTCTTTTCTTTATGATTTGCACCTAACCCCTTTTATTGGCACCATTCAATTTTGCCATGCTATTGTGGTTCCACACTCTATCATACAAGGTCTGGATGATCATTAGGTTGTTGATTAACTTTTGTTCGTGGTTTAACTAACATAATAGTTGTTCAAGATCTGTCTTAGGAATTAATGTAAATGGCTGTGATGTGTTTTTTGCAGGAACAAATTGCAAAGGTGATTTATTTTATTTTGTCAATATCATCCAATGCCACTTGGCCATTTCTTATCATCACGACTTCTGCTGCACTTCATTCATGGGAAGAAGGGCTATTTCGTTTGGCGCCATCTCTATATGCTGTGGTTTATCATGGAAACAAAGACATACGGAAAAGTATTAGGACGTTGGAGTTTTACAGTGAAGGAGGTTGCATTATGTTTCAAATACTTATAACCTCACCAGAAGTTATTATCGAGGTCAGAATGCATGATTATGTGGGATATCAGTTCTCATGTTGATTTTGATTGCTTATTAAGTCGTCCTTGGGATAAAATAACCAACTGATTTGCGTGGATTTGATTATCATAGTGCATGCTGCTTCTATAGTTTGACATGCAAGATGATTTATTCATGGAATCTGTTGTGATAGAGAAAGAAAAGAAAACAGGAAAGAGAGTTCTATGCTACTCTACTTGCGTATGAAAAAACTATTGCCACATATGCAGATTCTTATTTGTTGATTTGCTGTGGCATTTATATTGACCTCTATATGGATCTGCAGGATCTAAATATGCTTGAATCAATGAAATGGGAAGCCATAATAGTTGATGAGTGCCAACGCTCCAGAATTTATTCACATTTTAAACAAATTAAGCTGCTAAGCACTGCTATGCGGCTTCTCCTTGTAAATGGTCAGCTTAAGGTGGGTGCATTTGTTTTCCTCTTTTTGTTCCCCATATGCTTTATTCTTGCTTTCACAGTCATTCATGCACTGGATTTGCAGGATGGCATCACTGAGCACTTGCTGTCTCTGCTTGTTCAGCAGAGTGATCCGGATGGTAGTGAATGCTTGGTGATTGATTCCAGCCATAAGACTGGCATTTTTAAGGAAAGGCTGTCACAATACATTGCAAATGGTTGCAAACCAGATTCCTCAAGGCTTAAAGAGTACTGGGTTCCTGTACAGTTATCCATCATGCAGCTTGAGCAGTATTGTGCCATTCTACTTTCGAACTCCTTATTACTTTGCTCATCCTCAAAGAATGATCTTGCTGGTTCCCTACATGATATTCTTATTTCTGCTCGAAAGGTAGGACCGATATGCCTTTTATATCAACTTCATTTGGTGATTTTTTGACTCTTAACAATGTGAAATCTATTATTTTGTTTCACCTCCGACTGCATTCATTCATATGATTTTGTTTTACATCTGTTTAGGCCTTGGCATTAAAATTCATAATCATAACCTGGTATATCCAGTTTCTTCATTTGGAATTATCAGAAACCATGATTAATAAATATTTTTGGGTAAACTTGTGGATTGGGACTCTGACAATATCTTTAATCATGGAGATTTGTTGCTCATTGATTGGATCAATAGGATTTTTGTATCTGTTAGAATTTTGATATGTTTATCAGTTGCTAATGAGATATAAGGTAGATGTTGTACTTGTGCTTTTCCAATAGCAAGTGATGTATGCATGGTAATTGTGGACAGTGCTGTGATCATCCCTACATCATGGATCCATCGCTACAAATTTCATTAACAAAAGACAGTAAAGAAGCTGACATTTTAGATATTGGAATAAAAGCTAGTGGCAAGCTACAACTCCTGGATGCAATGCTTTTCAACATAAAAGAGAGGGGATTAAGAGTGCTAGTTCTTTTTCAGGTACATGATTCATGATCTGATATCATTTTTGTTTGCAAAATATCTTTTTTTGCACAAGTTTTTTCTTTAAAGTCTCAATTATACACGCTCAAAATCATTGTTAGTTGCTATTATGATTGCTTTGAATATTTATGTCCATTGGTTTGGGACAGTGTTATTTTCTGTATTGGAGTACCAGACAAGGTTCTTACATTGACTTTCCTCCAAGAAACGGGCTTTCAGTTTCTCATTATGTTCCATAATTTCTTTGAGAGAGAGTATGCAAATAACCATGCTGATTGCTTTATGGAAATTACATGAACTGGTCTTTCAAAACAGAATATCATTGGTATCCATGGATCGGGTTTATTCTATTTCTATATAATGCATATTACTCATCAAGTAAGAAATTTAGATATCTATATCCTCCTATTCATCTTGTTTCGAGTGCTATTTATTAGATATATAGTACTCAAAAGATGAAATTATAAATGTCATACATATATACTTGTATAATGTTAATATCGGGTATACTTACATATTATTTTAGATTAAAAAAACTATTAATGTTCTACATAATATTAATGTATATATTTTGGATCGGACTTGGATTAGGTTTCGGGTTGGGTTTGACAATATTCATATCTTATTCATTACCTATTGACTAAAAAAAACTATCCAAAACAAGCCCACCCACTCGGATCAGTTCAAGTTTTTATTTATCAGGTTTGGGTTAAATTGTCATCTCTAAGGTAGCATTTGGTTATGATGAAGACAATGGAGAGAACAGTGGAGAGGGGGCATTTTTCCATGTACCTCCAGTTTTAAAAGGACATAAATTCACTCCAAAATTATCATAGAGACATTTATTATATGTCTATCTTTGTTCCTCCAACCAATATTTTTTTGTCCCTTCTGTTTCTATCTTTTTTGTTCTATGACACTAACCAAATAAATTCTAAATGTCATGAAAAACTGTTACGGTTATCACAAGTGGTTTTTTGGCCAGCTCCGCTTATTTTTCATTTCACTCCATTACAACTCTTTTGCTGTGTTACATAATGATATCAGCTGTTATGCTATAAAAACCTAGTTTTTTGTCCAATTTTTTTCTTTTGGTGACTGACAATCATCTTCAACCATTCACATTTCCACACACACACACTCATTTCTTTTAAGTATTTTCAACTAGATCAAGCTTCAATCTTCAAATTTTGCTTCTACTAATAAGAACCAACTGTTTATTTGAAGATGAAGGTAATAAATCTCAACATCTTTACATTTTTCCCCCAATATTTTTTAAGAAACTTAGAATTAGCAAGATTATGTTGCATATTCTGTAGTTGTAATCTGTTAGATTGGTGCATGCCTAATCCTGAGTTTGAGAAATTATTTATTTATTCTGTACAGGATTTTTAATAAGTTTTTGTGATTAGTTTTTTCAAATTAATGTTAAATTGAGCTTCAAGTTTTTGTCCGTATCCTTTTATTAGTCATGACTCATGGGTCATGTAATCTTAATTTAATTTGTTCAACTTTTTAATTTATTTTGGAATTAATGTATTAGAAGCTTTATGAGTAATATTTTCAGATTTATGTTTAATGAAGTCCTTTCTTAATTTTTTTAATTATCTATAAATATCATAGATTCTCATGAATATACATGCAATATCCTCAATGCATGCTTGTAAACCGTGTCTACTGTAAAGTTTTCAACATTTGAATGGATAGAATAGATGGTTCAAAATATCATGTAATAGATCATTTGTTGTGTTTTAATAGCAGATCATAAATCTATATTCATTACTCTTGCTGAGCTATGATGCAAATCTAAATTAGTTTTTCGATGATCATCCCTTGGAAGATTTGAATAAGCCTGCCTGAGTCAAGCATTGTTGAGCCTTGCAATATGAGGTAAACATTGAATTCCTCGACATAAAGAATCAGGATGCAAATCTAATGCATGCGCTGAATCTCCTGTAAAGACCATTTTTCACTGATTCCTCTATCTAAACTATCAAGTATAGTTTAAACAAAAAAGTCATATCAAAAGGGCTCCATTTTCACTGATCTTAATTTAATATGAAATGGTTGCTCAATTTTTGGATATTGAGAATGATTTCAAGTCCTTGCACATGATCATTATGATATCTGGAAAGATTCCTATGATTAGTGATCTTGCTTACCTTTGTGAACAGCCTGTTATTTGTTTTACTATTCCTCTCTTTTCGATGTTTGTTCTTGCCTGATATATTTTTGTTCTTAGTCAAATTATTCTGTGCATATTTTTCTTACATAACTCATTAGTTTTGATTTACAGTCTAGTGGAGGTTCTGGAAAGGATAATGTTGGAGATATTTTAGATGACTTTATACGTCAAAGATTTGGCAAGGGTTGTTATGAACGTGTTGATGGGCATGTACTCCCTTCAAGGAAGCAAGCTGCTTTGAAAAACTTCAACAATCTTCAGGAAGGGAGGTTTGTGTTCTTATTAGAAACCCGTGCTTGTAGTCCCAGCATAAAACTTTCATCTGTGGATACTGTTATCATATTTGCCAGCGATTGGAAGCCAAATACTGATATAAGGAACCTGCAAAAAATAACGCTTTATTCAGAGTCTGAACAGATAAATATATTTCGTCTATACTCTTCTTGTACTGTGGAAGAAAAAGTTTTAATTGTTGCAAGGCAAGATAAGACACTTGATAGAAATTTACAGAGGATAAACCAGGGTGCTAGTCACATGCTTCTGATGTGGGGGGTTTCATATCTGTTTGACAAATTGTCAGAGTTTAATTGTGGCAATGACCCTGCCTCCAGTGGAACATTGTTGTCTGAGCAGTCACATATGAAAGATGTTATACAGGAGTTCTTAACCATAGTAACTCAGAAGGGAAAAGACAAGAATCTAATTAACTCTATAATTTTGAATGTTAAACAAAATCAAGGAAGTTATACTACTAATCTTCCATTGCATGGTGAGCCAAAAATTCAATTGTTGGATGAAGAGCTGCCTCATGTATTTTGGGAAAGGTTACTTAAGGGAAAACAGCCACAGTGGAAATATAGTTCTGGTTTGTTTCAGAGGAACAGAAAAAGGGTTCAATATTTTGATGACACACAGAAGAACCCTGAAGTCGAGGCTGATGAAGTTGTAAAGAAGCGCAAGAAAGTGGCCATTGATAACTCCAATTCACCATCTCTAAAAGCTGCTCCAATAGGTAAATGGATAATTGCATTGTTGATTCACCTTGTGTTGTTCCTTATCCTGTATACACAGGTGGTTGGTTCTCTTGTTAGAGTATTGCCGCCCTAACAATGCGAGGATTGCTGAATTACTTGAATCAACTTTCACAGTGTCTCCTGTTCATGCAGGAACTTCTGGAGCTCCAGTGTGTAGCATGTCTCAATTCATGCCAAGTTCAACTGGTTGTCTTACTACAACTGATGCAAATCATGTTTCCAACTTCACCCATTTGAATAATAAATTATCACTTCTACCAAAAGCTAATACGGTTGATTATAATGAAAGAATGAATTTACATTATTCTCGGAAGAGTCTCCATCTCGTTTTGAAGCCAGAGATAGAAAAACTTAGTGAAATTTTACAACTCCCAGTATGTATCTCATCCCTCTGAAGAAGTTACTTTACGTAGCACATGTTAATGAATTTTGCAGCAGGGTCTTTGATATGGTATATTGGGTCTGCCTATCCACTCTATTCTTAGTACTTTGAGTTGGTTTCAGAATTGATTTTAAGCATACAAATGAAGAAGAAAAAAATCCTGTAAACTAACTTCTTTTTGTTCATGCAAGCATCAACCTTGCAATGATCCTTACAACTGTCAATATATCGAACAAGTGTTTGAGGTCATAATAGGATAATATGAATTTCCAAAACCTGGAGAGCATTGTTGTATTTCCAAAACCTGGAGAGCATTGTTGTTGGACACTATAATTTCATTGAATTCCTATTTGAAATTGAGTAATCTCCAAAAATATTGTTCTTGAAATTGGTCTCTGTCTCAATGGTTTCACAAATTTTCTCTCTTGTCCTCCCTTGAAGATGGATTTTTTTTTTCTATAGTTTATGTATCTAAGAATTCTGATAACATTGATCAGGTACCTTTGCCCTGTCTCCTCAAGTTTCCCTACAGGTAGTGAGAGGCAAATCTCACGGGCCATGTTGTAACATTGCTTCCTCTTTTTGATTGCTGAGAAGCAAAAAGGAAAGCTTGAAAGAATAAAAGAAAACCCTCTCTGGCTTTAGTTTGCATACCAGAATTCAACCAACCAAATTCTACCCTCACTTTACTTCTGGGAAAATTAAATTTCTGTCTTTCAAGTAATCACTGCTTTTGATGGGTTCCTTTTCTTTAAGGATATATTTGTATGCTTTCTGCTACTCTCGACTTACGAATTTATTGGAAGTTTCTGGGTCATTGATCTCAAGCTTATGCTGTGGTCTTTCTTTTATAATGTCATTATGTTGATATGTTTCACTTTTGTTTCAGGAGGATGTCAAGGTCATGGTTGACCAATTTCTGGAATATGTACTGAATAATCACCATGTCAGTAGAGAGCCAGCTAGCATATTGCAAGCATTTTTGATATCCTTGGTTAGAGCCCTTTTTTCCTGATATTTCCCTGCTGTTTGATCACTTATTTACTTGTGATGCAAATTCCTCCCCTCTGATTAACCAGTTATTCACCACTAAAAAACTGTGCCTTACCATGTCTTTATCAATTTGGATAATAGATATTTAACATGCCTGTCTTGTTGAGGAGGTTTTTAAAATGTTCATTCCATTTGCAATAACTTTTATATCTTCACAGTTGGTTTTGAATTTGACAGATCTCTAAATTATCTGCCTTTGCCAAATCAGTTCATTCCTTTATTTTCCATGGCTGTCTTTACAAGTGTACATCAACCGAGTTTCAAAAGTCAACAAGCAGGGCTGAAGCTTTGTTTCCTCTGTTGGGGTCAGATTGACATCTTGGATCTAAAACAGTAGTACATAGGAACTACAAGGAGGAGGGGTCGCAACAGATACAAGATTTGCAGCCTAAAATATTAATCCGTATATTGAGGAAACAGAAAGGAATTGTATCTTTAAATAACCAACCTGATGTGCTAGTATGCCTTTTGCTGAATGCACTTTTCATTCTCTTTGTGAATATGGTGATTGTTTTAGGTGTAAGCCCATGACTTGTGAAGGATTATAGTGTGGGCTTTTGATCTGAATTAAGGATTGAAGTTATCATATCTGATTATTTTGGAGATAAAAAAATCTTCTGTATTCTTCTTCATCCTCTATTTAAGATTACCAGGAAGACGTAGATAAAAGGAATTATGAACATGAAATAAGACAATTAGAAATGTGAAATTCAAAATGCACTTGGAAGTACAGTCTTGTTTCTTAATTCCTATCTTTTCCTTCAGGAAAGAGATGAAAATAATGTCAGTGAAAAATATGCAGCTGATAAATTATTCTTTTCCATTTTGAAAGGGCCTTGAACAAAATTAAAACACGTTAAACTGAAATTCTACTGGTAGGACTTTTTCCATGAGAAGGAAAGAACATAGTTGATGAATTGTTTTCTTTTTGTTTTTCCTACTAATTGGATTTAAGAAATTCGATTCTGACATTCTTGAATCCAGTGGTCTCTCTCTCTCCATGTTTCTGCACTGCCTCCCTTTCTGGTGCCTCTGCCTTTTCATTCGTACATATTTTGTGCCTGAGCATTTCTATATTTGGTGCTTCTGCTAACAGCCTACTGTACTTTGTGCTGTTCAAATTGCAGTGTTGGACTGCAGCTTCCATGATTAAGTACAAACTTGATCGCAAAGAATCACTTGCACTGGCAAAACAGCATTTGAACTTTTGCTGCACGAAGGATGAGGCAGATTTTGTTTATTCAAAGTTGCGATATCTGAAGAAAGTATTTCTTTATCATACAGGAAATTTTAAGTTGGCTGGCTCTCCAAAAGCTGCAGAATTTTCAACTAAAGATCTCAGTACAAATCAGTCAAATGGAAGACCTTCACTGTCAACACCATCTAACATGCAAAAGGTTAGAATAGAGGTTGAAAACCTGAGACCTAGTCAAGAATTCTTCATTGATCAGGCCCTTTCCCATCTAGGATTGACACAGAAAGATTACTCAGAAAACATTGGAGAGAAATGTGATGAACAGATGAACAAGCTATTGCAGAGGCAACGAGAAGAAAGGGAAGAGTTCAAAAAAAAGTACGAGGAAGAAAAGGCAGAACTTGAGCTTATGCAGAGAACAGAGGCAGCTGTTATTCATTTACACAGTAATAGTTCAATGAGAACAGATAAACTCAAGGTACTGGATAATGTATTTGCAAAAGAGTTCAGAGAGCTTAAACGGAAGATGGAGATACGCCTTAATAATGTTTTGGAATTTCAACTGGCTACAAGGAACAAGTTGCAAGAGAGGAAGGCTCATTGGATTGGAGTGAAATTGTCTGGATTACTAAATAAACCACTTGCAGATGAGTCTGGATATGATCAACAAAACGCTGCAACTTTGAATTCTTGTTCCAAAGAACAGACTTCTGAACGAGCCCAAAGCATGCCAGATGGAGAGGTTCTATTGGAAGCTCTTGAAACTGTGAGTTTGAATGAGGATGTATTTTCTGGGGTATTGTCTGCATCTGAACCAATGTTTGATGGGGCTAGTTCCAGCATGCTAGACAGAGAGGTTCCTTTGGAAATGCCCCAGACTGCAAGTGTGAGGAATATTTCAGAGAATATTGTCTATTTGAATGCATCTTCAGGTGAAGGACAAATTCCTGTTACACAGGTTGCAGTGAGAGTCCTTGAGGCTATCAGCTCTAGTGATGGCCCAGAGAATACCATTCATAAATCATCATCTGAAAGTCGTAATAGAGATGCATTAATGGTGCCTGATAGTGAATTTCCCTTGGGAGTGACTGAGATTGTCAGTTCCACTGGTGGCCTGGAGAATGCTGCTTCTGCAAATCCTTCACCATCTGAAGGATGTACTGTCAGAACAACTTCATGCATGGATGGCAGAGAAGTTCTGTTGGAAGTGCCTGAAACCGCTTCTTTGGAAGCTGAGCATGGTAACAGAGTTATGGAGAAAGATGGAATATCGGCTATGGTATCTGATAATGCCACTGAAGAAGATCAGCAGAATGGATTGGTGTCTATGCTTAATCAAGATTCTCAATCTGATAATATTATTGCAGTCAACCAGCAAAATGGAGAGGTTCTTTTAGGAGTGCCCCAAACCAATGAAGTTGGCCTGCAGGATGAGGAGGTTCCATCAGGAGTTCATGGAACTCCTGTAGAAGGGAGTGCTAGTAATGGTGGAGAGAACACTGGTGTTTATGTTACAGCCTTTTCTATCGGTACTGGAGTTGATCAGCTGGCTGGAGTGCTTCCATCAGGAGGGTTTGAAACCGCTACTAGTGCAGAATTGGAGGGTAGCCGCACTCAGCGAGAGATTGACAGCATACATGCTGTAGCCTCAGATACTAGTCAATCAGCGGAATCCTCTAGACTGCAAGATGGAGTTGCACAAGTTTGTGATAACCAGATTGCTTTTCAACAAGTTGATGCCTCAGCATCCCAACCTCTTGTTGTAGCTTCTGGCCAATCTCCTAATGATGCATCTGTCACTGAGCATCTGCTGGAATTGTTACTATCAACTGGCTCTCCTACTCCTAGTGGTTCACAGCCTGCAACTTCATTTGCACAACTTTCACCTATTGACTCGATAGCTGTTGGTGGATCAGGGATGCATATTTCAAACATGAGGGCTGCACCTGTTACCCCTGGAATTAGTAATCGTCCTGGAACTGCACTTGCTGTGCGAATGCCTGTATCTATGTCTCAAGATCCACTTCAAAATGAGTTGGATAGATTAAGCAAAGAAACTGAAGAAATCATCAAGATCCATGAAGATACAGTTTGTTTCCTTTTCTCTTAGTTGTATTTCGGTGCTCAAAACATGCCTTGGGTTTTTGCTTTTATATGAAAAATCATTTTCTATTTTGCAGAAGCTGCAGTTGAAATCTGATTGCGAGAAGGAGATAGTGGAGGTTGTAGCTCAAATTCATAAAAAACATGATATTAAACTTCAGGAGATAGAATCTGATTTCCAGTGTAAGAAGAAAGAGATGAATGACAATCAAAACAAAGTTCTTATGAACAAGATATTGGCTGAGGCTTTCAAGACCAAGTGCATGGATAGTAGGGCATCCAGCACCCTTGGCAAGCAGCAAGGTGGGTAATATTCCTTATATTGAAAATATGGAATTGAAGAAAAAGATGAGTCATGAAAACATAACTAGGAATGCATTTAATCCTTGATTGATGGGAACCTAAACTTAGTTGTCGATTGCTTGAATGTTTGCCTTCAATATTTGCTTGTATACTATGTCATCGCTGGTGAACTCCTGACCTTATCTTTCCTGGCAGAGATCACCTCTAGTGCTGTGCAGCAGCTACTTCGGCAATCTCAACCCACTGCTCAGAGGCCTCCTATTGTTGCTTCATCTGGTGTTTCTGCAGATGGTCATCAAACAAGTCCCTCACTTTCCCCTCCCTCCCCACCTCTAGAGGTTGTTCGTTGCTCATCACTTTTATCAGGCACCCCTACCAGACCACCACATATTGGTTCCATCTCTCCTATCACAAACAATCTCCAACTTGGTAGTGGGATTCGAGCTCCTGCCCCACACCTGCAACCTTTTAGACCTTCAGCATCTATATCAACAACTGGTCTTTCTTCCTTTCTACATGGGATGCAAAGTCAACAAGTACCTTCAACTTCTCCCACGCTTTCTGAGATTCCTTCACGAGCTCCAGCATCTGTGCAACAATCTGGTCCTCAGACTACGACTAATTGTTGTGAAAGCATGGGGGTCTCGCCTTCTAGCACATATCTCTCTGGACTTGATTCGTTAATGGATGGAGGTTATCAAACAAGTACAAATGCAACTCAACCCTGCAGTTTTCCTCCAGTAACAAATTTGATTTCAAACCCAAACCAGTTGACCCAGCCAGAGCTTAGCATGCTACATAGTGTGAATAGTGTGGTGACAAACCCAGCAAGTGAGGTCTGTTTATCAGATGATGATTGACATGTGGTTTTATCTATGTACTTTATATCGTTTAGTTTCATTTCCGTAGTATATAGTTCCTTTTTTTGTCTTTTTTGGAACACTATTTTCATGAGAACTCAGGGCGTTGCTAACTTTTTGGCTGCAGGATTTGCGGGTGTAAATAGTTGAATGCATCATCTATGTATAAGCTCGTTTTTTATCTTGTAGTTTCTCATGCGGTTTGAATTTTTGATGTATTTTATGCTTGTAGTTTTATCATCTGTGCAGTGCCTTGACCAGGTCTGCTTCTAAAGTTGTACCTGAAATGTTTATGAAAATATGATTTTTGCTTTCGGAGTGGTGGAGAATAATCTTTTCGGCTGCGTAATGATGAAAGCTAAGCCTTTACGAAATTACATTAAAAAAAAAAAAAAAAAAAAAAAACTAAAGGGCCTTGGAGAATCAGGGCGAGATGTAGAGACAATTTCCTGTTCACCACAACAGTGACTTCCTTTTTGGGTTGTAGGGACTCTCCAGGCCTACAAAGCTCTGTTTTGCTGAGCTGTGGGATTGCCTTTTTGGGTTGTAGGGACTCTCCAGGCCTTCAAAGCTCTGTTTTGCTGAGCTGTGGGATTGCCTTTTTCGGTTGTTTTTAATTGCTTTTTATCTGGGTTGTTGGATCACTCAGGTTTTTTGGGGCTGGGGCTAGGGAACATATTGATCGGTAGAGCTTCTGTTGTGTTTGGTTGGGCTTGGAACACAGTTTGTTTTTACTTGAACTTGTGGTTTAGCTGCTTAATATTGTTTAGGCTGCCATTGTTTCTGTCACAGGAATTGCAGTTGTCTCCATGCTTTTGTTAGTAGAGTTTCATGCTGCCTATAACTTTCATCCTTAAATCATGGCACGCGTGTGTTGGGTAGCAGCTGCCTAAAATCCTGAAAACCATTCTCTTGGCTGCTGCGTTGTCAATGAGGCGTTATACTGTGACAAGAAAAGGTGAGAATTTAGATGTTTTTGAGTTGTGTGAATAGACACCCATTTAATACACGTTAAGGCCTCCATGCTTCTGGTGTTGTCCTTTACGGGGGAAAGAGTTTTTCTTTAGTTAACATTAATCTTTTCTGGCATGTCAGGACTCGACTGTTCCTGTTCAATCAGTTTGAGAATGTCTTGCTTTGTTTATTTTTTGTTTTTTTATCTTGGCATAGCATCCATACTAGTTGCGTCTTTGTCACCAATATATAAGGGCTTATGTCCTGTTTTAGAGTTTTTGGCTTTGGGTGCTTTCTGTGTCTAACGTTTAAAAGAACGGTTAGGTTAAAAATATATTGCTTTTCGTTTATAAGCTTTTTTCATCAGAATGTTTGTCGAGCAGCCAATCGTTTTTTACCCTTTATTTCCTTCTGTCTTGTTTTGTTTGGTTTATTGCTATTGGCTTCGCAAGGCTTGAAATTATTTGGCTCCTGCTGATTTTCTTTTTTTTCTATTCATCAGGTTGCAGTGTTGTTTATTGTCCACCTCAGCCTACGGGACCTGTGCTGCTTGTTGGCTTTGGACTGTCCTTTCAAGGTCAGTGAAACAGGCTTGAGGGTGTCTAAGTTTAATTTTAACTTTTCTTCCTTTGCTGGTGCTGCTGGTTGAGCAGTCCTTGCTTTTTTACCTGGGATTGCAGACTGACTTTTATTTCCTTATGTCTTCTTTTGGTCTGTTTATTGTAATTGGCTTCGCATGGCTGGGAATAATTTGGCTCATGCTGACTTTCTCCTCATTTGTTCTTTTCATCAGCTTCCAGAGTTGTTTGTGGTCCAGCTCAGCCTACGAGAGTTGTTCTGTTGTTGGCTTTAGTATGCCCTTTCAAGCTCAGGGAAGGAAGTTTGAGGGTGCCTAAGTTATATTTAAACTTTTCTTTCTTTGTTGGTGTTCTTAGTAGGATTGTTATTGTTGTTTGAATGGGGTGTTAATTTTGAATTATTTGTACTGCACCTTATGAATGAAGTTACTTCTTATTTTCTACTTGATTGACTTAAATTTCATCATTAGGTGTCTTGTTAGCTTAAGGTTTGTTGGATATTGCATTATCAGGGAGAAAAACAAACCAAAGTCCAATGCCTTTTTATTTTTTCTC
>Ga0307508_10003138_pt1 | contig 16934 bp, 9 predicted proteins | sample 9_EM_MG_FD_203089 | JGI IMG/M metagenome (GOLD analysis project Ga0307508, IMG submission 203089) | Populus trichocarpa ectomycorrhiza microbial communities from riparian zone in the Pacific Northwest, United States - 9_EM | ecosystem: Host-associated > Plants > Roots > Unclassified | place...
GTATATACGCCACGCACATTATAGCTGTTCAGACCACCGGACACGGTATTGCGCTGGTTGATAGAATCAACACCGGGCAGGGAGGCGTTGCGGTTATAAAAATGGTTTACGGAAAGCAGACTGCCGTTGCTTTCGCTGTTGTTGAAGCTGGTTTGCAGGCTAAGTGAAAAGGTCCTGCCCTTGCGGTGAAACTTCTTCCTGAACAGGAGGTCGTTGCGAAAGTTGCTGCCGCGCCCCGTTGAATAGTTGTTGCTGAAACCTTCGTTGGCCAGCAGCTTGTCTTGTGACAACGTTTGGTAATCGCTGTAGCTGCTGTTACGTGTTTCCTGGTAGCCGATAGAAGGCGATATTTTAATGGAATGAAAGGAATCGAGGCGGATATCGGCGCCCAGGTTAAGGCGATGGCTGTTGTTGAGGTTGTCGCTGATGGAACGCTGGTTGTAGAAATAAGACGAATCGGGCAGGAAGTACTGGCGCTGCAGGCTGCTTTCCTGGTAGGGGTTATAGCGATTGTAAAAATAGCTGCTGGTAAAATCGGTTTTCGTGCCGATGATATTATTATAGTTTAATCCCCCGCCCCAAATGGTCTTGATACCGTTGCCATTGCTGTTGCCCATCAGGGCGGCGATAGGATCGTCGGCATTGACGGAAAAATTCATATTGCCGCCGCCACCCTGTCGCATACGGTTGAGCTCCCCGCTAAAATTCATGAGGTCCATAAACGAAAAGCCTTCCGCATTGGTATTGTTGGCCATGCCGATGGCGGAAAACTGGCGGGCGCCTTTAAAGGAGTTGACATTAAAACGCCCTTCGTAGCGGTCGTTGGTGCCGGCGCCGGCCATGGCTTTACCAAACATGCCTCTTTTTTTATCCTGCTTCAGTTTGAGGTTGATGGTCTTTTCGCTGTTGCCATCATCGAAACCGGTAAGCTGGGCGGCATCGCTCAGGCGGTCGTATACCTGTACCTTGTCTACCGCATCGGCGGGCAGGTTTTTGGTAGCTATTTTGGGATCGGTGCCAAAGAACTCTTTGCCGTCTACCAGCACGCGGCTTACTTTTTGTCCCTGGGCTTTTACAGTACCGTCTTTATCTATCTGTATGCCGGGCATTTTTTTGAGCAGGCCTTCCACGCTGGCATTGGGGGGCGTTTTAAAGGAGCCGGCATTATATTGAATGGTATCGCCTATCAGCGTAACCGGGGGCGCTTCGCCCGTGACCACCACCTCATCGAGGGTCTTGCTCAGGTCGCGCAGCACAATGTTATTGAGGTTAATAGCGGCATTGGCGGCACTGATGTTAAAGGGACGGCTGGTATTGTGGTAATTAACATGGGTCACCAGCAGGCGGTAATCGCCGGCCGCGATGCCGGTCAGCTCAAAATAGCCTTTGTTATCGGTCATGGTAAAGCTCACCAGCGAGGAATCTTTTTTTTGCAGGAGGGTGATAGTGGCCGATACCACGGGTTGGCTGGCGGCGGTATCGAACACGATTCCTTTGACGGAGCCATTCTTTTGGGCGTAACTGCCCACGGCGATACAGCAGGCGATGAACAATAAGCAGCTTTTTTGCATAGCGGTCTTTTTACTTCGTAAAACAGGCTACGAAAGTATTCGCACCACTTGCAAAAGCAGGTTAAACAGCCTTGCTTTAATGTTAAGCAAGGTTAATAAAAGCTAGTTGTCGTTGTTGGATACGATGACTTCTTCCTCCCGGCGGTCCCTGTCGTATACGCTGAGCAGTACTATCCAGCGGCCATTGCGGCGCTTCTGAAGGGTAAGGTCTACCTTAAGCTGGCGGGTGGAACCGGTTACGGGAAGGATATCAAATACGACGGTTGTATGCATTTTGCCCTGCCCGGGCGTTTCGTATTTGCCGTTAAGGATAACGGGGCGTTCGCCGTCGAGCCGTACGATGGTGTTTTTGATTTCACCGTACAGGTCCCTGAATTTTTGTTCGGCTTTATCGAAGTCGGTGTTTGAGTAGAGGATCGTTTGCCAGCTTACGATATGCCTTTCGGCGCCGGTATACTGGGTAATGGTAGATGATTCGGCGCCGGGTATAACGACAACCGATTTATATTCTGCTTCCTTTGCATTGGAAGCCAGCAAATCGCCCTTGATGTTTTTGAATTGATTGGGGTAGTCCTGAATGACCCTTTCCAGGGCGCCGTTTGTTTGGTTAGTAAAAACCCCCTGTGCAACCGGCCGGTTATAAAAGGCCAGCATAAGTAGAATTGCTATGAAGTTTTTCATATAGGCTGGTTTAACACTTCAAGGTACTTCTTAAAGTCTTGTTAAGAAATAGAAAAACTACGTATCGGGCCAATTTTTTGACAATATTGCTTGCATGTTTGCGTTAAAATCCTGATATTTATGCTATTAACCAATAAATCCAATATCGATGGAAAAAAATAATATGTACTACAATGTCCACCAGACAAGGATATACAAAAATGTATATCGCCCCTCCAACAGCTTTAGCAGCTTCGCCCGATTTTTATTGAGCATTATCCTGATAGGGCAATCGCCTATTCAGCACCGCACCGATTATGGACGCCGTCCAAAATAACAATTTCAAGACAGTCAAATAGTTAGCACTTACCTCTGAAACCACAATATGTCAGTGCTGCGGACCCCGCCCCGGTGGGGTCTTTTCATTAGTTCATCATCCGCAGGTTCTTCATCCCCTTCTGGAACTGTTTGGGCATCATTTGCATGGGGTTGCCCTGCTGCTGCTGGCTGCCTTTGCGCAGGTTGTAGGTAAAGCTAAGCATCAGGTAACGCTGTAATACATTGCCACGGGTATCCTGGACATAGTTGTCGCCGGTACTCCGGGTAAAGCTCTTGTTCTGGTTGAGGATATCGTATACCCCCAGTTTTATCTCGCCATCTTTCTTTTTAAATACCTGCAGGGCGATGCTCGCATTCCAGTAGGGTACGCTTTGGTTGTAGCCGCTGGATAAGCCGGAGGTGATGGTATAATCCATATCGGTGGATACCAGCAGGCTTTTGAAGAACGTGTAGGTCACGTCGGGCGAATACACCTGGGTGTAATACCCGGTATTCAGGTTTGGCTGCAGGCTGTAGCGGGTGCCGCTGTAAGTAAGGCTGCCATTGAAGCCGAAATCGATTTGCTTATAATTATAGTTGAGCCCCAGCGACTGGGTGAGTATCCACCCGCTGGTATTGTTACGCTGTTTGTACAGCAGGCTCACATCGCGGTTGTAGGAAACAAAGCTGGTGGCGTTGATATTGCCGCCCTTGAGCTTGCGCATGGTCTTGCCATAGGTAAAAAAGCCCGACAGGTTATAAGCGCCATTCAGGTTGACCGGCCTGGTAAGCTGTACCGCGCGCCCGAGCGTATCTATACTGTTCACGATTTTATTTTGTGTAAGGCCGCCGTTGATGTTCAGGGCCATAAACTGGAAGTTGATCAGCTTGAAGGTATTGTAACCAAGGTTGATGTTATGGGCAAACTCCTGCTTCAGGCCGGGGTTGCCCGTCCTGATATTCTGGGGATTGGATACATCCTGTACGTCCTGCAGCTGCGAAGTGGCGGGCTGGTTGGTCTTCCCCCGGTAATTAAAGCGGAGGTTGGTGCCCATGCGGGGATTGTAATTGAAATTGGCGTTGGGGCTAAAATTGGTATAGCTTCTTTTGATGGCAATGGAATCCTTGCCGCTGGCCGTGTTGTATAAATGGCTTTCAAGGGTGGTAAACTGTACCGAGCCACCCAGCTGGTAGGTGTATTTTTTCTTCTGCACGCGAAAGTTACCGCCTATGCGGTTATAGAGCGCGCTGTTGGTAAAATAATTGGTCTGGAGCATATTGGCCAGGTCGTACTTGCCGCTTACCGAATTGTAGTTATTGGTTTTTTTATCGGAATTGCTTTGGCTGTTGGAATAAGCATAGTTGAGCTCAATTATTTTATTCAATCCCACCGGCTCGGTATACGAGGTGCTGATGACGTTGGTGTTGGAAGTGGTGATTTGATTGGAACGATAATGCTGGCTTAAGCTGGTGGATAACAGTGTGCCATCGGGCTTATACAGCGTTTGCGGCGAAATATTGTTTCCATCGCCATCGCTGTGGTTATAAGTGCCGTTCCACCCCAGTGTAAACGTACGACCGGGCTTGCCCAGGCGGCGGCGGTAGAGCAGGTTGTTGCCGAGACTGATGCCCTCGCGGTTATTGTCATTATAGCTTTTCCCTGTAAGCGCAAGGTATTGGGCCGCGCCCTGTACCGACCGGACGCTGTCGATGGTATTGCTGAAGCCTTCCGAATGCTGAAGGTTCAGGCTGGGTGTATACAGGATGGAATTCAAAGAATCGATGCGGTATTCAAAACGCAGGTTGAACCGGTGATTGGTATTCTCGTTTTGCGATACCTTATCGCTGTTTGTATTGGTCGTGGAATCATTGGGAAAAAAGGTCTGCTTATACACATTCTGTATGCCGTCGTTTTTGGTGTGCGACAGGAAATAGCTGCCGGTTACATCTATTTTAGAACCCCAGCTATCGCGGTAATTGACGCCCGTAGACACGGAGGTGGTAATACCATTGGAACCACCGCCAAAACCGAGGCCGGCGATACTGCCCCGGGTAGCCACCATCTGGCCCATGCCGCCGCCGCCCCCTCCACCGCCGCCAAATCCGCCGCCGCCCATTCCCCCACCACCGGGGCCGCCATTGCCAAAACCGCCCATGGTGCTGATGATATCGGAAAACGAAAAGCCTTGTTTATTGGTATTATTTATAGCTGCTATCACCGATAGCTGCGTATTCCCTTTAAAGCGATTGAAAGAAAGGTTGTTGTCGTAACGCTTATCTGTTCCCGCACCAACGTTTATTTTCCCAAAATAACCGTTTTTCCGGTCTTTTTTAAGCTTGATGTTCATGACCTTTTGCCGGCTGCCATCGTCTATTTTGGTAAACTTGGCCTGCTCGCTCATATCATCATATACCTGTACGGTTTCCACCATATCGGCAGTAAGGTTCTTGGTAGCCAGCTTGGGGTCGGTGCCAAAAAATTCCTTCCCGTCTACATATACTTTTTGTATTTGCTCGCCCTGTGATTTTATGGTGCCGTCCCTGTCTACCTGTACGCCGGGTAGTTTTTTAAGCAAACCTTCCACATCTTCATTGGGTTTTGTTTTAAAAGAGCCGGCATGGTATTCCACCGTATCTTTTTTTACGCTGATGGGCGGGCGCTCTACAATGACTTCTTCCAGCGTAGTGGTTTTCCGCTCCATGACCAGGGTACCCATATCTATGACCTGCTTGTCGGCGGTAATGGAAAAGTTTTTACGGATATACTGGTAGCCTTCGAAGCTGATGAGCAGGCGATAGCTGCCGCCTTCTATTCCTTTTACTTCAAAATTGCCTTTTGTATCAGCCGCGGTGAAAGCGGTAGACGAAGAGTCTTTGAGCGACATGATGGAAATGGTGGCATCTGCCAGCGCCTGCTTTTCGGCGGTATCCAGCACTTTACCCCTGATGGTTCCATAGATTGTTTTTTGTGCAAAACCGGTGCCGGTGCACAACAGCGCAAATACAAATACGAGTAACAGGCGATTCATACGTGGGTTTGAACCCACGAAATTATTCGTTTACCCGATAGCAAGCCTTTAAATGGGATGTTCGGTGAAAACGTGGATAGGAGGGGTGAATGAATTAATCCATGCGCCCGCCGCCTCTTCTTCCACCGCCGCCGCCACCGGGAAAGCCGCCACCGTCGCCGCCGCCATTACGCATATTGCGCATGTTGCGGAACATGCCGGGCATTCTTTGCCCCTGGCCGCCAAACCGGCGCAGGTTGTAGGTAAAGGTGAGCAGCCCGTAACGGCTAAGAACGGTTGACTTGCTGTCGGACACGGTATTCTGGCTGACGGAATGTGAAACGCTGACATTCTGGTTCAGCAAATCGAATATCGAGAACCTGATTTCACCCTGCTTGTTTTTGAATATTTGTTTGGCGATGCTGGGGGTAAGCAGGGGCACGCTGGCCGTATAGCCCGGCGCGCGGTTACCATTGTACGTATAATCAAAATCGGTAGCGAAGATCCAGCCCGTCTTCGAGAAGTACGTCATCTCGGCCGACAGGGTCTGCGTATAATAGTTCAGGTTTTGCGTGGGCTGCAGCGTATAGCGTGCAATAATATAGGTGGTGGTGGAGCTGAAGTTCATATCGAAATTGTCCTTCAGGTTGGTCGTCCATGAAATCGTTTCGCTCAGCGTGGTATTTCTTGTATAGGCATTTTGGCTGGTGGCGGGTTTGTTGGTATATATATTATTCACCACGCTCTGGCTCTGGCTGTAGCCGATATTGGATACAAAGTTGAGGTTTGATTTCGGCTTCTTCAGCGGGAAGCCGTAATTGAAATAACCGCTCAGGCTATACGTACCGTCCAGGTTAACGGGCATCGTAATGGTACCATTATTAGGCGTATAAGTAATCGAGTTCTGGATATCGTTGCTTATCATGCTGGCATTAATGGTCACAAAGACAACGTGCTGTGTGGCCACATTGAATTTGGAGTACAGCATCCGCACGCTGTGGGTGAACTGTTGCTTCAATCCCGGGTTGCCCACATTGAAATTAATGGAATCGGAAGTGGTCCGGATGGGCTGCAGCTGGGATATGCCGGGCTGGCCGGTTCTTCCTGAATAGTTAAACCGTAAATTCTGCCTGTTCGTTCCTGCAAAATTATACTGGAAGTTGACCGTAGGCGTAAAATTGGTAAAATGCTGCGACAGGTCGGTGCCTTTGGTGCTGTTGATGCTGCGCAGGTTGGTTTGCTGTATGCCCGAGCCGGCGCTGAAATTGAATCGCTGGTTTTGCAGGCGATAGCTCATCGAGAGCCGGTTAGACGTATTGGTATTCTCGAACGAATTGCTGTACAGGCTGTCAAACCTGTCGTATGCGCCGGTAGCGGAATCATAGGCATAGCTATCCCTGTTGGAGAGGTTCTTGCTGTACGAGTAATTATAGTTCATTTCCAGTATCTGGTTTTTGCCCAGTGGTTCCGTATAGGAGAGCGTGGGACTTATATTGATACCGGAAGAGGAAGAAATGCTTTGCTGGTTGATGACATCCGTATAGTCGGAAGGCGAAAAATGATGGTTCAGGGAAAAGTTTTCGCCGTGGCCGTCATTGGTATTCTTGTTTAGATTCAAGCCAACGGAATAAGTTCTGTACCGTTTGCTGAACCGGTGGCGGTACAGGAAGTCGAAGCCGCCGTTGATGCCATGGTTTTCCTGTGCAGAGTGGCCATCTGTGGTATAAATAGGCACTTTGGATGCATTGCTGTACACAGAGCTTTGCGTGGAATTGGTAGTAGTATGCTGGAAACTGATATTGGGACGGAAAATAAACGAGTTGGCAGAATCTAATTTTTCATCAATATTAAAATTGATACGATGGTTCTGGTTCCGGCGGATGGAGTTGGATACCTGGTCGGTGAAGGTGGATGTATCGCCTTTTATATTCTGCGTATTGCTTTGTGAGCCGGTGCTTACATGCTGGCTGTTAAAAAAGTAGCTGCCATACCCTTCGGTGTTTTTTCCCCAGTTATCATGATAATTGAGACCGCCTGCCCACGAGGTGGTAATACCGCTGCCGGAGCCGCCACCACCACCGCCGCGGCCGCCGCCGCCGCCACCTCCCCTGCCGCCGCCACCGCTATTCCCGCCCAGGAAGTTCTGTACGCTAAAGCTTTGTTTATTGATATCGTTGGCCTGGCCTACCATCGAAATCTGCTGGTCGCCGTTAAAGCGGTGCAGGTTTACGCTGTTATCGTAGGTTTGTTCATTACCTACGCCGGCGACCATTTTACCGAAATAGCCTTTACGTTTATCCTTTTTAGTGGTGATATTGATGGTCTTTACCCGGTTGCCGTCGTCGAAACCGGTAAACTTGCTTTGATCGCTGAGGTCGTCAAATACCTGGATCTTATCTACAATATCGGGCGGCAGGTTCTTGGTGGCCAGTTTGGGGTCGTCGCCAAAAAAGCGCTTGCCGTCAACGAGTACCCTGGTAACCGATTCGCCCTGGGCCGTTATGGCGCCGTTTTTATCTACCTGTACGCCCGGCAGTTTCTTCAGCAGGTCTTCTACCACCGCGTTGGGTTTGGTCTTAAAGCTGCCGGCATTATATTCTACGGTATCCTTGTTCACTTTAATAGGAGGCTGCACCACGATAACTTCCTGCAGCATATCCCCTTTCTCTTTCAGGATAACATTACCGAAATCCATCACCGGTTTTTCGGGTGTAAGAGAAAACGTTTTTACAAAGGGCTGAAATCCCTGGAAGGTTATCACCACCTGGTATTTACCCTTATCCAGCGTAAATTGAAAGACGCCTTTGGCCGTGGCCAGGGTATATCCTGCCGAAGAGGAATCGCTTAAATCTGTAAGGGAAATAGTGGCGCCGGCCATGGATTGCCTGCCGGTTGAATCTATAACGGTGCCCCGGATTCCGTTGGTGATGTTTTGGGCGGTAAGAGGTTGGGCAAAGCAGGCAGCTAGTAGTACAAAAAGCAAAATTCGGAACATAGTTCAGGTTGGTTGAGGAACGATTGGACGGTAAAATACCGCCATTCCTGCGGGCCCTCCCCGATTATTCCGGATATTCGGTGAATGTGCACTCTGGATGGGTGAACAAACCGCTTACCTGACAACTTAGTTGCCCATTTAGCTAAACAGGTATTCCACATCTGCCCGTGTAAGGCTTTTTACGAAGCCTTCGTCATCGGTGATAAGATCCCTTGCCAGCACCCTTTTCCTGTCCTGCAGCTGGAGTATCTTGTCTTCAATGGTATCCTTGCAAATCATGCGGTAGGCAAAAATGTTTTTAGTCTGCCCGATGCGGTGAGTACGGTCAATGGCCTGCTGCTCAACGGCAGGGTTCCACCAGGGATCCACGATATATACATAGTCCGCCGCGGTAAGGTTAAGACCCACACCGCCTGCCTTGAGCGAGATAAGAAACACCCGGCATTCGTCCGTATCCTGGAAATGGCGGATGGCCTTTTCCCTGTCTATGGCAGAGGTGCTGCCGTCGAAGTATTCAAATTTCACATCCAGCTCTTTCAGCTTTTCCTTGATAAGGGCCAGCATACCGAGGAACTGCGAGAATACCAGCGCCTTGTGGTTGCTGATGTTTTCGGTGATTTCGCGGGCCAGCTCATCGAGCTTGATGGAATGGTTCTCGAATTTTTCCGTTTCGTTCAAAATAGCCGGTGAATCACAAATCTGCCGCAGCTTCATCAGGCCCTGCAGGATGGTAAGCTGTGATTTTTGTATGCCCTGCTCTTCAATGGTGCCCAGTATCTTATCGCGGTAGTCGTTGCGGTAAGCGTCGTATATCTTACGCTGCTCGTCTTCCATTTCGCAAAACAACACCGTTTCCACTTTTTCCGGAAGATCCGTGGCCACCTGTTCCTTGGTACGACGCAGGATAAAGGGAAATAACAGCTTGCGGAGATGATCCTTCTGGTCTTTTTCGCCGAATTTATCGATGGGTATGGCAAATTCATTGCGGAAGAACTCAATACTGCCCAGCATACCGGGATTGAGAAAGTTCATCTGTGCAAAAATGTCAAATGTATTGTTTTGCAGGGGCGTACCGCTCATGCACAGGCGGTGTTTGGCCTTGAGCAGGCAGGCCGCGCGTGTAACCTTGCTGGCAGGGTTTTTAATAGCCTGCGATTCATCGAGCGTTACATAGTCGAATTCGTTCTCCACAAACAGCTTGATATCGCTGCGCAGGGTGCCGTAGGTAGTAATGATAACATTGTACTGCCTGATACGCTCCTTCTCCCGCGCGCGGTCGCCGCCGTGGTGAATATGGTAGGTGAGCGTGGGGGTGAATTTTTTTATTTCATTCTCCCAGTTAAACATCAGCGTGGTGGGACAAACCACCAGTGCGCTTAGTTTGCCGTGCTTATCCCTGTAATGCTGCAGGAATGACAGAGCCTGCACGGTTTTACCAAGACCCATGTCATCGGCCAGGATACCCCCCCAGTTCACTTCACTGAGGTAATTGAGCCATTGAAAGCCGAATGACTGGTAAGGACGCAGTATCGGCATCAGGTGTGCGGGGGGATCGATTTCCTGTATGTTTTTAAACCCGCGCAGCTTATCATATTTCTCTTCCAGCTGTATGAACAGCTCCTCTTCATTGCGGTTTTCATACAGCTCGTCGATAACGCTCATGTGGTATTGCGACAGCTTCAGGTGCTCCTGCTTGCTTTCGCCCACACGGAACAGGAGGGAGTATTTTTTGATCCACTCTTCGGGCAGGATACCCAGTGTGCCGTCGTTGAGCTGTACAAACTGCTGCTTATTGACCAACGCTTTTTTTACTTCGGCGATGCTAACTTTCTGGTCGCCGAATACGATATCCACTTTGGCGTCGAACCAGTCGGTATGACTGCTGATGTATATTTTTGTTTGCGGCTTGGCGGTATTGAACCGGAAATTGCGCAGCGCCTCGAAACCGAATACGGGCACCTTCATCTCTTTCATGGCATCCACAAAAAGGAAGAACCAGTTGTTGCGCAGCACTTCGGCCCCTTTAAGAACCAGGTTGTGCGAGCCATCGGGTTTGATAAAGTTGGAGTGCAACGCTTCGAGCTTGCCGATAAACTGTTGCTCTACTTCCTTGTCGCGGTGCACGATCATCACTTTATCGCCATCGGGTACAATGATTTGATCTTTATCGCCCGTACGCACTTCAAATCCCTTATAGGTAAATACAGGCTGGAAAACCAGGTAATCGCCTTTTTCCTGGAGCACAAGCTTTTTCTCGGGCTCGCCATCCTTGTAGGAAGAGATAAGGGTATTGTCAAAAACAACCGTATAGCGCTTGGTCAGCGGCAGTATATACGTGCGCATCTGTTGCGGCCAGTCGGATTTGGAAATAGTTGTGCTGCCGGTGGCGATAAAAGGCTCTATCTTTTCCACGTCTTCCACATCGCGCCAGAAATAGAGGTTTTCATCATATAAAAACAGCAGGCTGCTGTTCATCTGGTTGTCGGTAATATCTACTTCCCTGCCATTAAGCTTTACATGGCAGCTGATTTCATACCCGCTTTTCTTCGGCGATACTTTGAAGAAAGGCACAATGGCATCGGGCACAACACCGGCGGGGTGCAGGTTCTCCGTTTTAAACGGCTGCTGCCCGTTTACATAAAAAACGAAGGGATTGACGGCAATGTCTGTAAACAGCTTTTTGAGCTTGGGATGCAGGTATTCTATAACAAGGTTCTTGGTTTCGGCCGGCAGCTCATCTGTTTCATGGTGAATGATGTTTTCCCAGATACCGCTGAAAGGGGAGTTGCGGTTAAGGTATTTGGTCACTTCTCCTTCCTGCATGCGGCGCACCACGGGAATCAGCTGCTTATCTTCTTCACTGAATACATCTATATTGACAAACTTGCCAAGGTCTATTTTCTCCACTTTGCCCACAAACTTCTTTTGCTCTTCATCGCTCTCGCCCTGTACTACTTCCACCAGGAAGCCGGGATACGGTTTGTGGTTGAAATTAAATATGATGCCCAGTCGCTGAGCAGGACCGGCGGCCTTTTGCTCTTCTTCGCCCGTTGTTGCGGTGGCCGTTGCAGAGTCCGCAGACTCTTCCACCAGCACCGGCCTGGGTTTATTGACAGTAAGCGGGTTAATGCGTTTGATAGAGGTGTCGAGCACGCGCAGGAAGGGTTTGCCTTCCTTGTAGGCAAATTCAAACTTGCCTTTAAGATCGTCGCTGAGCGTATAGCCATATGCTTCGAGCAGCTTGTTCTTTTCATTGTCCCAGTTGCGGATAGAATCAAAATAATGCGCACCGTGGGTATTGAGCAATTGCAGGAACACGATCACTTTGGGCAGGCCGAGCGGGTGGGTGGTATCTTCGTATTCGCAGCTGGTATCGAAATTCCGCTCTTCGTTTTTACGGAGCACCACTTTATAGGTAACCCCGTCGATGTCGACGGAGGCTTTTATCATTTCGTCTTTGGCGTATTCTATATTGGCCTTGCCGGCACGCAGGTATTGCTCGGCATCGGTAAGCACCTGCGGAGCGCACAGCAGGCGGATGGTTTTTAGATCGATGAACTTCATCTTCACCACGGTATGGCGCTGGTCGTAAGCCACGTTTTCCGACTTGAGCATATTGCGGTCCAGCAGCTCCTGTAGCTGTATCAGCGCGCCGGCTTCATGGCGGCAAATATCGCCCAGGTTATAAGGACAGCTGCAGCGCAACGACATACCCTTAGGGTCCTTAAACTTTTGTATATGGACTTTATAATAGGTAGAATAACTATCGTCTTTTACACGAAAAGTAACGGAGCCCAGCAGCTCATCGTATTCCACCAGCTCCACATAACCAATGGCATGAATTTTTTTGCCTCTACGGATGACTTCATCGGTGCCATTGGTATACACATACTTAATAAGGTGCGGTAGCGCCATGCATATTTATTTTAACCCGACTATCGGCTCTAAACGGTTTAGCGGTCTGATTTTCTTTCAGTGCGCTCAGAACAGGTCGATCTGCAAAAGTAAAGGAAAAAAAAGCAGGTGAAAAAATGAAATACGGGGCTGTTAATAGGGATTTAACATATGCCGGATAAAAAGACAGGGAAGTTATTACCGGAATCCGTTAAAAATTAACCCCCAACCGTCTCATAATCTGTTCAGCCCGTTTACCTTTGCCGGGAGATCAACTGCCAGCCATGATGTATAAAGCCATTATTTCCTCTGCTCTTGTCCTCTCCTTTACCACACCCGGTTTTGCGCAAAAACTCAAAAAAGAGGACAAAGTCCTCGTTGCGGCCCTGGAAGAGCATATTCACTACCTGGCCGACAACAAGCTGGAGGGGCGGCGCGCCGGTAGCAACGGCGAAAAGATGGCCATGGAATACATTGCCGGCCAGTTTCAGAAAGCTGGCCTGTCACCCATGGGCGAGAACCAGGGCTGGTACCAGGCTTTCGACATCGGCGAGGGCAGGGAAATCAGCAAAAACACCTACCTTTTTATCAATAGCGTTGCGGCAAAGCCGGCCGATTATTTTCCGCTTACCGGCTCACCCGATAAGGCCGTAGAGGGTTCTCCGGCCATCGCCCTGCCCGAATCGGGCGTTCCCTGGTTCCTGAACCTGAAGGAAACGCTGGACGATAACCACCAAAACCCACATTTCGACCTGCCGGCATTTATCGCCGCGCAGGTAAAGGACGTAACCAAAAAAGGGGCTACAGCGCTTATCCTTTATAATACGGGATCTATTGCCGACGGCCTGAAGTTTGACGGGAAAGAAAACGGCCCCGCCTTACCCATCCCGGTTTTTTATGTTCGTACTGCCGCCGCCAAAAAATACTTCAGCGATGAGGCCGCCACCGTCCATATCAGGCTCAGGGCCGTTTTTGCAGACAAAAAACGCACAGGGCATAATGTGATGGGGTATATAGACAACGGCGCGGTCAACACGGTAGTGCTGGGCGCACATTTTGACCACCTGGGTTATGGAGAGGATAGCAATACGCTGTACCGCGGGCCCGAAAGACAGGTGTTCAATGGCGCCGACGACAATGCCAGCGGCACCGCCGCTCTGGTGGAGCTGGCGCGGCTGCTCAAAAACAGTAAGCTCAAAAACAACAATTACCTGTTTATCGCCTTTTCGGGTGAGGAGCTCGGGCTGTTTGGCTCCAAATACTTTACAGAGCATCCCACGGTTGATCTTGCCCGCATCAATTATATGATCAATATGGACATGGTGGGGCGGCTGAACGACAGCACAAAGGCGCTGACCATCGGCGGTTACGGCACCTCTCCCGAATGGGGACCGCTGTTTTCATCGCTGAACAGGAACCAGTATTTTGTAAACCGCTATGACAGCAGCGGCGCCGGCCCCAGCGACCATACCTCCTTTTACCGCAAAAACATACCGGTGCTGTTTTTCTTTACCGGCCTGCACAGCGATTACCACAAGCCCGGCGACGACGCGGATAAAATCAATTATACCGGCGAGTGGCGGGTAGTCCGTTATATTTATAAAATCACCGAAGAAGCCAACAAAAAAGGCAAGCTGGCTTTTACCCCTACCCGGGAAACCAGCATGAGCAGCACCGCCCGTTTCAGCGTTACCCTGCGTATTATGCCCGATTATACCTTTAGCGGCAGCGGCGTTCGCGTGGATGGCGTAACCGAGGGCGGCCCGGCCTCCAGGGCGGGCCTGAAAGCCGGCGATATCGTGGTACAGCTGGGGCAATACCCGGTGCCCTCCATGGAAAGCTATATGCAGGCGCTGGGCAAATTCAAAAAAGGGGATAAGACAATCGTGAAAGTGAAAAGAGGAAATGATACGATAGAAGCGAACATCGAATTTTAATCATCAAAGACCAATCTAAAAAAGCCCCTTTAGGGGGCCGGGGTATGAAGCTCAAACTGGACATAGAGGAAATGGCCGAAGGCTTTTTCGAAGATACCCGCCTGCTGGGTATCATGGCTCCTGTGCGCGACTACCAGTTTTGCTGGCAGCTCAATCGCCTGTTCCAGTTCAACTTCCGTATCAATAACCATATCGAGATACAGCTCCGTAAAAAGCAGCGGAATTATTTTTTTACCGTTTTCGAGTATCCTGAGCCGGCCACCTCACGGGTTCATTATTTATATAATAACAAGTTCGATGGCGAGTACCTGCTGCCCGAGTTCAAGCACGTGGATTTTCTGTGGCTCATGAAGGGTGATGCAGTAAGCGATGCTTTTTTTGACGCTACCATCCGGCGCATACGGGAAATCAATGGCGTGCAGCTGGTGAATGAGCTCACGAACGAAAAGATAAAAAACAAGGGGCAGCTGATATTTTAGTTGACAGGCGTTTGCCGGCCCTCATTTCACATTGATTTATACCACCAGCCCCGTCAGGTACGCCATGTTCGTAGACGGCGACAGGTTAAACCGCGGTATTGTAATTGCATTATCTTATCTAAAATATATTGTATGTGGAAAGAAGCCGATAATAAGCTGTTTCGCTCTTTTGCGTTCAAAGATTTCTCCCAGGCCTTTGCCTTTATGACCCGGGTGGCCCTGGAAGCGGAAAAAATGAACCATCATCCGCTATGGACCAATGTATATAATAAGGTAGACATCTGGCTGAATACCCATGACGCCGGCGATATCGTGACCGAAAAAGACCGCAAGCTGGCGTCAAAAATAGATGCCCTGGTCTAGATTTTCCGTATCAACGCACCCACCGATACCAGGGCCCATACCGCCTCCAGCAGCACAAACGGCAGGTAATGAATAAGCACCGATGCCAGGCAGGAAAGCCCGGCGCCCACGATATTAAGCACGATGTACAGCCACCCGTCTTTGGAAAGCCGTCCCAGCAGGTTGAGCAGGTAGGCCACCAGCAGGATGGCTACGCCCGTAAAGCCAATCCAGTCGTTTGTAGTTAAATGCATATGGTCTCAAAAATAAAGATTACCCGGTAAGTGGCGAATTCCCTCAAATTCCTGTCACCAAAAAAAATTAGTAATTATTTGCTAATTAAATTAGTGTTGATAAGAACTTTTATCTACATTTGGCATTATAATTACCTTGACTCAAAAATTTACCACTATGTCTGTAAACAACGAAAAACTCAAAGCATTAAAGCTTACCATAGATAAAATAGAAAAAGACTTCGGAAAGGGAAGCGTGATGATGATGAATGAGAAATCGAGCGACCCCATGGAAGTCATCTCCACCGGTTCTATCGGTCTTGACACCGCGCTGGGCATCGGCGGATTGCCGAAGGGCCGTATCGTGGAAATATACGGACCTGAATCCACCGGTAAAACCACCATCGCCATCCACGTTATTGCGGAAGCGCAAAAGAAAGGCGGCATGTGCGCCATTATCGATGCCGAGCATGCCTTTGACAGCGCCTATGCCCAACGGCTGGGAGTGGATGTAGACAATCTCCTGATATCGCAGCCCGACTATGGCGAGCAGGCATTGGAAATTGCCGACCGCCTGATTCTTTCCGGCGCGCTCGACGTAGTAGTGATCGATTCTGTTGCCGCCCTGGTTCCCAAGGGAGAGCTGGAAGGTGAAATGGGCGATAGCAAGATGGGCCTGCAGGCCCGTTTGATGAGCCAGGCGCTGCGCAAGCTCACCGCCACCATCAGCAAAACCAACACCATCTGTATATTCATTAACCAGCTGCGCGAAAAAATCGGCGTTATGTTCGGCAACCCCGAAACCACAACGGGTGGTAATGCATTGAAATTTTATGCATCGGTACGGCTGGATATCCGTCGGGTAAGCCAAATCAAGGATGGCGATGCTGCCGTGGGTAACCGCGTAAAAGTAAAAGTGGTAAAAAATAAGGTAGCGCCCCCCTTCCGTGCAGCAGAGTTTGACCTTGTTTTTGGCGAAGGCATTTCCAAAGCAGGTGAAATCATCGACATGGGTGTGGAAATGAGCATCGTACAAAAAAGCGGCAGCTGGTTCAGCTATAATGGCGACAAGCTCGGCCAGGGACGTGATACGGTAAAGCAGCTGCTTATCGATAACTCCACGCTGGCAGATGAAATCGAAGCCAAAATCCGCGAAAAAATAAAAGAGCTGGCTACAGCCTAAAGACTGTTATTGAAAATAAATGGGTTAGTAAAACACGGCCCCTCCTTTTGGTGGGGCCTTTTTTATGTAGCATTTTTGCCTCAGACCAGGATGCTGCAGGCCGCCGGCCATGCGCCAATACGTTATCACAGCAGGCTTGTTTAAAGTTTTTTACCTGCTGGCCACTCTTGGCATAAAATTGGCATAGAGATCAGTCCCTGCCTATATCTCCGAATAAACCCGTCCCCTGAAAGCACCCGCCAATCCTTGAAAGCACCTTAAAAGGAGCCGTTCTGGTTTATTAACAACATATATTTATTTATTGAACACTATGA
>Ga0307508_10003139_pt1 | contig 16934 bp, 18 predicted proteins | sample 9_EM_MG_FD_203089 | JGI IMG/M metagenome (GOLD analysis project Ga0307508, IMG submission 203089) | Populus trichocarpa ectomycorrhiza microbial communities from riparian zone in the Pacific Northwest, United States - 9_EM | ecosystem: Host-associated > Plants > Roots > Unclassified | place...
TTGCGGATCCACAGACAGCCCCATCTGCTTCTTCTGCTTCTCCTGCAGCTCTGTCGTCTTCTCGTAATTTAGTGCCACAAATTCAGTCAACAGAACCCCGTTACAGGAGCCACACCATATCCACAACTGGACCACATTTGGGACCCACCCCGCGGGCGGTATCACTAGAGCATGCAATGCAGAATATGCAAGCGCACCTTGCAGCCCTCACAGAGCGCATTGATACCCTCGAATCGTCCCTTGCAACACATTCCCACCCGCAGGCTCAAAGCCCCACATCTCTCTCGCACACCTCTTCCGGTCGTGGCAGTCCCGCGGACTCACGATCGGCTTCTCACGTCTCTGACTGGGATATCGACGACATGGGTCTGTGGACACTCGTCCTAAAACCCCTACTTCGGGGCCTCTCGTCCCTACGACGTCTCCTTGTGTTTTTCCTCAGGAGTGGCCGGGACAGGTCCCCATTGCTTATCGTAGTCAGGAGACTCTGCTTAGATCTTTCCTTCGTAATGGTGGTGTTGGGAGTCCTGAGGACTGTTTGGATAAAAACGGGAACGAGGCGGAGGGAAGTTAGAGCTGCTTTGATCGTACTCTGGGGCGCCGTCAGGGGTAAGAGGAGGATTCCTGGAGGGAGAAACTTGCGGATGTGACACCAGTATAGTTAATATTGACATCGTATATCTGCTTCGACGCTTCTCTACAATATTAATCATGTTGTTTTTGAAAGACACATCCAAGTTTCAAGTGCGACGAACGATTACAATCTTAGGGATACAACTTCTCGGGTACATGAATGTACTTGGTTACACTGCTGACGCTCAAGACATGTCGACAACACAGCGAATGCAATCCCCTCCCTTGATAAATTATCAACAACAAAGCAGGCGAGTAATGCACATGTGACATACATGCATATCGTGGAACCCTTGGTTGATCTCTTCAAACTTGCGATGATGAGTGACATATTCGTCAATCTTGAGCGTGCCTTTGAGATAGTCTGATAACCGCCTCGTTAGGAGAGGGATCCGGAAGAACAAGCATAGAGGAATATACCTTCAACGAGGCCGGGCAACTCTGTGCGACCTTGCACTCCACCGAACGCTGTACCTCGCCAAGTACGACCAGTGACCAGTTGAAATCTAGGTAACCTCGTAAGCTTTGATGGCTCAAGGTCCCAAACTGGCACCTACGGTCTCGTGGAGATCTCCTGGCCAGCAGCTGCAACACCAATGACGGTCGACACGCCCCACCCTTTGTGGCAAGCTTCCAACGCCGCCCTCATGACATTTACGTTCCCTGTGGCGTCAAAGGTGAAGTCCAATCCACCATCGGTAATCTCCACGAGGTAGTCCTGGATCCGTTTCCCGTTGGGAAGCTCCGCGGGGTTCATGAACTCGGTGGCGCCCATCTTAATGGCCCAATCTCTCTTTCCAGGATTGATATCAATGGCAATGATGCGAGAAGCACCGACGTCAGCGGCTGTGGAGATAACCCCGAGGCCGATGGCACCACACCCAAAGACAGCGACATTGGAACCCTCTGCAAGTGCACGCGCAAAGATCAGAAGGGCGGCACAACAGAGGAAGAAGTACATACTGATTCCTGGTTGCTTGACGACGGCACCCCAGGCGGTTGTGATACCACACCCAAGAAGACAGACCTTATCTAGTGGCGCAGCCTTGTTGATAGCGACCACGGAAACATCCGCAACGACCGTGTACTGCGAGAATGTGGAGGTGCCCATCTAGACAGCAAAGACTCAACCCGGAAATGAAACCAAGTGGTAAGAGATGGCTCACAAAGTGATGGACTGGCTTGCCTCTGCAAGTGAATCGGCTGGTACTATCGGGCATTACACCTTTTCCCTGGGTCGATCGCACTGAATGTGTCGGGATGAACGTCTAGTCAAAGTTCAACAGCATAGCTTCAAATACCTTTTCCACAAAGATTCGTCTTTCCGCTCTTGCAGAACTTACATTCACGACACTCTGGGACCCGTGTCAGGAGGTACCGGGTTACCTGGCGAAGGACGATTCACCGGCAGTATACAAGGGGATGACGTGGTCGCCCTGCGGTCATACAACAGAAATCAGGGATATCGAGCAGGAAACAAGGAAATACATACCGGAGCTACACTGGTGACCCCCTCGCCCACTGATTCTACCTGTTTCCAGTCAGATGGACTGTGATTGATGGAACCTAGTAACTCACGATGCCTCCTCCCTCATGACCAAGGATCACGGGGAACAACCCCTGAGATCGACGAGTCAATCGAAATGAGAACTGATCCCGGATATCGCTTAACGTACCTCGGGATCCTTGCCACTGCGACTGTACTCGTCGGTATGGCATATACCTGACAGGGTAAGACGATTATCGGCCGTGTACAACAGGTGCTTGCCACCACGTACCGGTGTAAAGGATCTTGATTCGCACCTCGTGTGCTTTAGGGGAAGCAACCTCGACCTCTTCGATTTGGAGTGGCTCGCCTGCACCCCAGCAAACTGCCGCTTTACACTTGATGACCTGACCTACTGTGCTCGCCATACTTGAAGTTGATGTGGGAGTTGCGCAAGTGGGGTGGGTTTCATGCGCCGTGTGCCTCTTATATTCACTGCACGGCAGTCGCGTTTCATATTAGCCTGGACAACGTCACGATCTTGCTTCTGTCTATAGCCGCAGCAGCGGCTGTCTGAGTTATCAGTTCAACCGTTGATCGCCATGTCGTAGTATGTACCTCACAGTCTCAAATGCGGCAACCTTCTGAGCCACCGTAAGCCCACTGGCGGCACTCTGAGCGAGGTTGTTACTGTCAGATGGTCTTTCCAAACCTCTACTACAAGCGCGTACGTCTCATTTTTCGACTCTTGAACTCACATGCGATCTCCGTATTTACCAGACCGCCGCCACCGCCAAAGCATGCTTCGTATGCTACAAGCCCACCGCGACCGTGCTCGCGACGATCGACACTGCGGATTTCTTTTACACTTGCCCAATCCATCTCACTGATCGTGGGTTTGCGACGCGTGCGCCAGAGCCAGAGCCAGAGCCAGAGCCAGGACCCAAGAAACCCTCCGTCAGTCCCGAAGAGATTGCCAAAGTGAAGCAGGAATGGGAAGAGAAACAGCGTCACAAGGTACAGGAAAAGGAAGGAAGTCAGGTGGACGGAGATGGAAAGGATGGTGAAGGCGTACGCAAAGATGCGGAAGGAAAGGAAGCAGACGTTGCAATGAAAGCGGACCAAAGGGAGGAGAAGAAGCCTGCAACCGCTGTCCAGGCTGTCGTAACACCAAGCACCCCGCCGTCGGAGTCGACCTCCCGACCGACGCACGAACGATACGTTTTACATCGTACTATCTTTGCGCTCAGAACTGCTGATCACCGTAGAAGAAGACAAGCAGTTCAAACCAAGAATCTCGCCCCTCGCCTGCCAGGTGCACCTACGAGTTCGTTACCATAGTCTGTCTTGTACGGTGGATTCAAGTCGTATGCCCTTTACATATTATTACTACCCCACGAACACACTAAGCATCACTGTGGGTGTGGTATTGTCATCTCATATCATAGCCTGAACACCAAAACTAGAGAGCGCCCCGAAAGCAAGACCGAATGTCACAGAGAAGCCACCCAGTGTTGCAGCGATATCTACGTCTTCGCGGCGCCCCTTCAGCCTAGGATTTCGCTCGAGGGACGAAACGGCAAGTAAACCTAGGGATGAGACAAAGCCGTTCGTATATCCCATTGTCAGCATTATAACCACGAAAAAGATATCGGAACTTATGATCGAAGATACCGGGGTTGTTGCTGCAGGTCGGTGGATATTGCAAAGAAGGATCAAGGGAATGAACAGTGTCCGTAAGAGAGACATAACTAGAATCTCCTTGGCAGACCAGACCATCAAGCGAGGAAACGAGCAGCTGTATCGCCCAACAAGATCCCCGGTGCTGAAAATCAAGAAGTGGACTGCGGTGAATAGCAAGGGATGGACACCCGGATTCACGGATCGCACACGGACTGTAATCGCAGGATAGATAGCCTAGTTGAGGACCTTATCAGTTGAGAAGTAATTACGGTGATCAAGCGGGCACTTACTAGAGTGACCGCGAATACATACGCGATAGGGAACATGAAAATCAAGTTCTGTTTAAAAACTTGATAAACGTGCGAGTTGGGCTCTGTCGGGGGTTTTCTGTGATCATCCGCGACTAGTCTAGTGCGCTCTTCTGTGTCTCCAGATCTGCGGTCTGGCTCCAGAGTGACGACAGCCGATTTATAGAAAGGTAGCTTCGTCAACCACGTGTAGGCAACCAATGTGATGCCAAGAAAAATAGCGGAAACACCAAAGAAGATTCGAGCAGCTATATCCTCGGGCCGATCATCTCTTCCATCAGCGCTTGCGACCGTCATCGAGATGGATTGAGGAGACGAACTCCGAAGAGAGATCATCGAGCTGGCAACTTGTACAGCGCTGACCGCAACCGCGACGGCAGCATGTCCTGATATCACAATCTGCAGGAACGATGTGCCAAGTAGCGATGCTCCAGCGAAGACAGCTGTGCACAGATAGCCACTCGTGATTGCAACAGCAGCTGCGCTGAAGAGAGCAAATGAAAAAAAGGCGGTAGGTGTGCCTCGAATGAACGTGATGAGACATAGAGATGTGATAAGGAAGATCATCGCAATGAGGGATGCGAATACGCGGCGAGACGGAGAGGACTGTGATAACATAAAGTTAGTGGGTGCACCTTATCATGAACAAATACGAACCTGTTTCGAAGTGATTGTGGAGTAAAAGTGGAAGACTACATTGGTCAATGTGTAGGCGCTGGACAAGTACGAGCTGAAGGTCGAGTAGAAGGGGGAGCCAGCCAGTCGGGAGAAGAAAAATGGTGTCCCATTAATCAGGGCTGAGTGGAATCATGAGCACTAACAGACGGGTACTCTTTGGCGAGAGGAATCACCGTTCCAGGGCAACAAAATGGCACAGCCCAGAAGGAAATACGTCCATTTGGTTTGAGCTCTGGCTGGAAACCACTCGTTTGTTGAGGCATAAAGATCATCCCCACCGAGTCCGGCATCGTGGAGGTCAGACAAGTCCACTTGGTCCTCTGAGGACGAAACGGCGCGATATTTGACAGAAGAGTCAGTCATACAGATAGCCCAAAGTATAAAATGGGCTCACACGACAGGAAATGAGGTTGGTTAAATAGTCTTGTGTCGCTCTCGTGGCTGTGCACCAGTATTGCCCAGCCACAAGCTGCTCATGTTGTAACTTCCACTGGTAATAGTATTCGGTAGAACTTGTCAAAGGATGTAACCAAGTTCAAAACGTAACGTATGATCAAGGTATGAAAGAGGGGATAGCTCTATCGACTTTATTTCCGAGGTCCTGACGGGGGGATGACCTGGTTCGTAGCCTCTTTCAGCACTAACTGGGTCAATTTCTCTTTCTGTTTTTGCGCTTTCCTCTGCTTGCGCTTTGCTTTCTTCTCAATCTTCGACTTTCGTTCCGCTGTCAACCACCGTCTCTTCTTTTCTGCTTTGCGGTCCTCCTCCATCTTCTGTCTGAATTTGAAGACACCTTCAGCACGCGCCACCCTCGCCGGTCGGCCATTCAAGTGCACGAGCTCTCGTTCAACGAACTTCTTGAGAAGCTCTACCCTGCGGACCTTGGCGGCCTGCCAGCGACGCTGTTTCTTGGCTCGACTGTGTGGGTTTGAAAGCTCCTTCGCGACGTGGTACTCCATTGGTGATGACTCGTCAAAAGATCTCGGCCGGGGGCTAAACAACGCGTTGATGTAGGCATTTTCATCGGCTGGGTTGGATTTCTTGAGATTCGGCGGTTGGTAGGTAATCTTGAGAACCGTGTCTTTGCTGGTATCATAAAGCTGGTTGGCTGACGCACATGGGGGGAGTGTCACAGCAGATCCAAGTACCCTGTAAATAATACGACACACCTCCTGGTCGTTCCGGGAACTCGTGTTTTGGCCACGGTACCATAAGTGGGACTCTGCTAGTTTTCTTAAAATATGCAGGCACCGTCGCGAGAGCGATACGCTTCCAATCGAAACGACGAAGTGCGGGCTGCCAATGAGGCTCTCTTACTCCAATCCGTCGCGCAAACACACTATCATTGCAAAATTTTCACCATCGAGTAGGAAATGGGGAAAACATACTCACTGGATTTCCTTCTCTCTTCCTTGTGGTCTGGGGACTTTATGGGTGCCCATGAAGAGCTGACACCTTGAATAATGTATGCTTCTGTTGACTGGAGCCTTATTGGGAGCTGCTTCCTGTTATAACGGTCGAAAATGATCTGGATAAACTGATGTCACCCGGCGCACCTTGATGGTGCCCTTGAGGTACACGCGGTTCGAAAACCTGTTTATACTCAGAACCTCGTGAAGTTTGCTTCCTTCACCACGGATGCGTATCTGGTCACCAGGGACGACGTTCCAGTATTTGATACGATCCTTTACGGGAACCGCTTTAATACCTGGGTCATAACGCGAACGTCTCTCCGACCAATGCTTCGGGACAGGCAGAAGATGTCGAAAGTTCTTTGTCCATGGTACCTTGGTAGTGGCTTTAAGGACTTGTACACGCGATAATGACATGGAGCAGGGCACCAGGCGAAGATGGTTCGGGAAAGACGAACGAGTTTCTAGCGAGCAACTTGCAGACCCAAATTTTGCTGACTAAGCATTTGGCTGTCACCTTAACCCATCTCAGACGACACCTTGCTATTAGAGTATCGCGTGTAGTAAGAATACATTGGATCCAGCCTCCCTGAAACATCCATACTACATCACCCCGCTGGCACAGGCCCAGCCCTTGTCGCAGTCCATGCTCCTGGGGCCGTACTAGATTCTTCCGACTCGAGCGTCTGGAACCGGCATGAACAAGGCTAGCAGGATCAATGAAATAACCTGACCGACCTCAAGCAACATTCCGATGATATTATCCACCTCTGGGGGCGGTACACCCCCACAGCCAGCGCCAATAAGCCTCCTGTAGTCGGCCATTCGTCCGCCAGTCCCCGCTTCCGCCCGAAACGCAGTCAACTGATCAAATATTTCCTTCCTCCGCTTGCGACGATGTCCTAGTTCTTCCTTTACCAATTCGCAGGCGGCCCTTGTCGAATCTTGGTCACTCGGAAGATCGATGTGCAATGCAAGAAGATCCATGATGTCCTCTTCCTGGGGCAGCGCTTTCCGTTTCCCCTTGCTTTTATCCTTGTCTCTGTCTTTCCCTGGTTCCGTTGACCCCTCGCCCTCAGCGTCATCGTCCGTCCGGTAGGGAACAGTCGCGGGTGTGATCTTCAGCTCCCCGTCCGCCGCATCCCTGATCGACTTTTCTCGGTTCTCCTCGATCTTGATCCACTTCTCCCATCCTATTCGATATCTTCTCCCCATCTTTTCTAGCAACCGACTTTCTAGCTCTGATAGCAACCCTTGCGCTAGCTCCAGTCCCTCTGCTTGTGTCTTGAATTGATTGACGGCTCGGTGACTCTCCAGAATCTCCTGTTGGATGTTTTGCAAAAGTGAGTGGGCTTGATTCATGTCGCGTTCTTTGTCCTGGAGCTCGCGATCGAAAGATACGGCCAGACTATCAAGCATGCTCGTGGCTTCGTTCACGCATTTTGTGCTCGCCTTCTGGCCGGCTACTGAATGATGCAGTGGTAGGCGCTCACTACCAGCGGGGATGGGAGGAGGAATAGTCAGCAAAGGATACGCAGCTTGCGCGTTACGAAAAGACATTGCCGAAAGCCGGGAAATCGGTCCCGGAGACGACCGAAAACGTTCATCCTCGAGAATATAATCTTCGGTACTCTTTCCATCACGGTTCACGAGCTTGGGGTCTGCCCCGTGATCAATGAGGAGTTTGACGAGGCGCTTGCTTCGGCACCGAGCAGCCATCGTCAGTGCGGTCTCGCCGTCCTCGTCTTGAAAATTGATTACGTCTGCTAGCTCCTTGGGATAGTCGGCCAAGCGACTGAGCACTGTCTCCAAGTAGTAACGCGCTGCGTGCGTTTTCCCTTTGGACATAGCAACGTCAACAATATGATGGAAGACGGTCCGATTGTAATTGTCGATGTTGAGAGTGGAACGGTGGAGGAGCTCGTACAACTCCGGGAATTTTCGTACATCGTAATTGTTTGCAAACATGACACTGCGCATCAGAGCAGTCTGGCCTGCTTTGTTCACCTTGAAGATATCGGCTCCGGCCGTAAGCAGTAGCTTCACGATACGGAGGCGGCCCATCGCTGAAGCCCAGTGTAGTGCAGTATGCCCGTCATCGTCAATGGCTATATTCGCGTCAAAATCGAGAGGAGGTGAGATGAGAATTTGAGGAATCTGATTCGTGTCCGAAATGAAGTATTCGAGGATCTGGTCGCTGTAAGCACGGGGATCATCAGCACCATTGGCCTGCGTGGCGATCTCATCTTCTGAAGCATCATCAAGACGCTCGTTGAGGTGGCGTCGCGACGGTTTACGCCGTACACCATGTCTGCGATCTTCTGATGTGTCCATTTGGTCATAGGCATCAGCGATGGGAGAGGGAGTGCGTGAACTAGATGATCCGCGTGATGGAGATGATGTCATTGACCCGTCTTCTGAACCGGGTTCGGAAAACACCTCCTGCTCCGAATCTGGCTCAGCATCAACCTGGCGACGCGAACGCGTGCCAACGAGAGCAGAACCTGGCTCGGTGACCGTGGGTACAGCCCGACGGGCTGGTTTCGTAACGGAAGCCGAGGACACGAGATGTTTCGGAGCGAGGGGTGGGCTTTTGGCCGCGGGCTGGAATTCGATAATAGGACGAAGGGCTGCTTCGCAATTGTATTGCCTCGCGAGGGCGAGTCCTCGTTCGAGAGGTATCCACGTCCCTGTGAGATAATGGGGTCAAGTTTGCGGGAAGATGAAGGAAGGAAAGCAAGCCTACCCTGATACTTTCCATATCCACCCTGAACTTTCTCGTGTTCGCCCTTCTGAATTTCTCGCTCCAGGACTCGGGTGCGCTGGGGTTTATCAAAGCCAGCAACTTTGAGTATTTGCGTCGCGTTGAGCCATGAATCCGAGCGCCGCCGCATTACTGCAACACCTTTGCACATCCTACACGCGTTAGAGAGATGAGGACGTGTTGGGTGGAGTGGGGAATGTGACGGACATTTCGTACACGGGTATCCCGCTGTAGGTTGCCTGGCGGTGGGGATGTGTGAGCAGCGAGGCAACAAGGAGATGAAATGAGAGACCTTGAATATCTGGTTGTCAGGCATTGTCAGGCGCGGTGTGCGTGTAACGGGCGTTGGACGGTGCAGCTGGCTTGGTGCTGGGAGCACCACGGGCGGTGTGTACGCGTGCTCCAACAACGACAAACAACGCGATCACCCGGGCCCCTGAATATTGCTCTCAACGCCCACGCGGAATGCACCCTTCCTCGGAGCTCCGCATGCACGACGCACATCTTCCCCCGTTCCAGCGTTCGCACCGCGCTGCAGGGTTCCCGACGAAGCTCCCTGTCTAGCTGGGCGATCCTCGTGCAAGACACGCTGTCGTTTCCATGCAGCCATGTGTTCCTGCACCCCGCGCCCTGCCACGTACCGTTCACTCTTTTCTGCGAAAAGTCGTCAGTGACCGCTCTTTCGTGAGCGTGCTTTTTCTCCTAGAGCGCGTCTCTCGTCTAGCCAGCCAAAGCGACCCGCACCCGAACCCTAGGTTGTGGTTTGTTCGTCCGTTTTGGAAATATTTTGACATGTTTGGACAGAACGCGACGGTCACGGGACGTGTTTCCTTTTCCAAGGAGCTCTTGGCTTCCAAACGCCTCCCTCGAGGCACGTTGCCACCGCTCTTTATTGTCCCGCTCCCTCAGTTCCGCACGTCCCACCTCCTTTCCCCCCAACAACTTACTCCCCCCTATATCTGCTACGTCGCTAGGCAGGATCGTCCATCCATGGCGCCCAAGTGCGAGCCGTTATGTCATTTCGGAGACAGGCAAGCCCTTCCTACTAAAGCCCCGTCTGCTCATCAATAAGCCCGCCATTAGGCTCTACTTCACAACTTTTCCGCACCCTCCCCCCAGTCCCCACGTCCTCAATAATCAGTCCGCTGACCCATCCAACAACCCCCGTGTACGCGCGAGACCCAAAGGCGGCCCATCCGCATCTCCCGACGATGACGCCACTTATTACTACTTCACGATCGATGACCAGCTACTCTATCTCTCTTTCTTCCAAGATTGGGGCCCACTTAATCTTGCAATGGTTTACAAGGCTTGCATTCTTATCCACGAACTACTGGAAGTCGGTACAGCTTCCGATCAACAGGGACCCCCCGCTGATTGCTTCATGATAGGACAAGGACCTTCAATCATATCGCCTTGTTTTGTACTCTTCCGATGACCCACGGCGGAAAGCGAATGCGGCCCTTTTGATGGCACTCTATGTCGTACGTATCCCGTTTTAGCTTCACGCCGCCCTTCACACTCTTCTCAGATGATCGTACAACGTCGTGCGCCGTGGGAAGCCTTCCATCCGATAGCCGAGATCGAATTTATGCCCTTCCGTGACGCCGGACGTGGGCCCTCCGACTTCAATCTCAACATCCAGGATTGTCTTTGGGGAATGTGGAAGGCAATGCAAAACGGCCTGTGCGATATGAACGAGTTCAGTGTGGAAGATTATGAGTTCTATGAGAAGGTTGAGAATGGGGACTGGAATTGGATAACGCCGAATTTCATCGCATTCGCTTCGCCCGTGGACTCCGCCTGGATCAAGAATCAGAAAGAAGCAAGGCAAGCTGCTGCAGACCCCTCCTCTCCTGCTCGACCTGGAACAGCAAGTCCCACTCGTTCGCCTGCCACTAATCTCGCCCTCCAGCGCAAATTATCCACACCGTTCTGCAACTGCCTCGATTACTTCGAGAAACGCGGCGTAAAGCTCGTTGTTCGTCTGAATACCGAGTTGTACGATAAACAACTATTTCTCGATCGCGGTATCAACCATCAAGAGCTATATTTCGATGATGGCACGAACCCAACTGACGAAATCGTGCGCACATTTATCGACCTGTCAGACACTATAGTGGAAAGTGGTGGAGTAATTGCTGTCCATGTGCGCCATTTTCTTCCTATCTATTCCCTTGTCATCACTTGGCGGGTACGTGTGGTAACAATTCTCTGTCAGTGCAAAGCAGGTCTAGGACGAACTGGCACTTTGATCGGGGCATATCTCGTCTGGAAATATGGGTTTACCGCGGCCGAGGCCATTGCCTTTATGCGTATCGTTCGGCCTGGAAGCGTTGTGGGTCCGCAACAACAATACATGTACCTCAAGCAATTGGAATGGGCCAAGTGGGCAGCAATTGATGAACTGAGACGATCGCAGGCAGCCGCGGCTGCGGCCGCGGTACCAGTCGTGACACCAGTCACCCCGCCTGCGGAACAAGATGAAGACATGGGAGAGAGTGGAAGGGTGACACCACCTGCTAATGGTGTTTCTTCTATACCTTTACCCCCTGTGACACCCAGTCGACATGTGGCTGCTGCCGCAGCCAAAGCGCACGCAATCGCCCCTCCAGGGCAACCAAGGAAGACGCCTATGGCGAAGCGAGTCGCAGTGGATTCTGATGATGAAAACGGGGAGGAGGCAGACGACACTCTTCCAGCTCTTGGTGCAGCGCCACCGGTGACGCGGCAACGTGCCAGGACGGCTACGCGACAAACAGGAGCAAGAGGAACGGCATCAGAGCAGCGGCCTACGCGCGTCCTGCGGTCTGCGGTTGCAGTTAACCAACGAAAGCCACTTTCCACCGCTGCCAGCGCTGCGAAAAAGATGTCTGCGCAACCTCCAAACAAGATACCAAGGCTAGCAGCTGGGGCGACCACGCGAAGCACAGCAGTCAGAGGAGTTGGCGCACCTTCATCGCGAAGAATTCCCCAACCACCACCGTCACCGACTCCATCGAGACTACCTACATTGGCTAAGCGGAACGGTGCAACCAATACCTTGGCAGAGATGGCTGCAGCAACGAAGTCGAAACCCAGCTCTGATGCTTGGATGACGACTGGCGCATCAGCCGTCGTTGTTCCCGCATCCAAAACCACTCAGCGACCTGGCCCACGGCCGGTAAGACGGAGGAGGAGCAGCTTTAGTGCAGCCGATGTTGTAGCATAGCGATCGTTACGCTGCAAGTCTTGTTTTCTTTGGTCTGTTGCACACTTTGACCGTCCATGGGTCGTTTAATCTGACTGTTGTCAGCGCTGTGTTTCGTTCTCTGTTGGTATTTATCACGATCTCCTACTCTTCTAGCACTGTAAAGGCTATCCACACCTCACGCCCACATTGCCTCGTGTATACCACCGATTCAATGATAGAAGTATGGAGCACTAGCTTGCTCAACGATTTCACAAATAAATCGGCTGTAACTATTTCTTCTCCACTTTTGAATATTTATGCACACGCTCGAAAAACCACTTGAGATCATCTGGGTCCACGCCAGGTGTGATTCCATGTCCCAAATTTGCGATCCAACCGGTGGTGGGGCGAGCAGCACGGAACTCTGCACACACCCTTTTCACCTCTCGCTCGATGGCCTCCTGCCCACCATACAGCACAACAGGGTCTAGGTTTCCTTGCAAGGCCACATCCTGTGGGATCGAACCATCCCTGGGATCGACCGTCCAGTCAAGACCGACGACGTCGTACTTGGCCGTGGCGGCGAGTGCGGGTGAAGCACCCTTGGCAAAAAGTATCATGGGGACGCACGCAAGGCCACGCTCTCGCAGCTGTTCCCGCACCCGGTCGGCAATCTGCACCACGTACGGCAGCGAAAATTGTGCAAAGTCGTGCTGGGACAGGTCGCCGCCGTTGGAATCGAACACTTGGAGAAGCTAACAAGGGGGGGGAGGGGAGTGGTTCGCCAAACCATTTCAGGGAAGAAGAGAGAGAAAGGAGTGGGAGAAAGGATGTACCTGTGCACCGGCTTTCACCTGGCCGACCAAGAAATCTATGCATGCGTTCGTGATGAGTTGGAGGAGTGCCTTGGACTGGGCGGGGTATTTGAACAGCCAGGTTTTCGACTTTTGGAGCGTCTTGTTCCCGCCGCCCTCGATCATGTAAGACATGAGCGTCCAGGGGGCACCGCAGAAGCCGATGAGAGGGACGCGGCCGGCGAGGCGGGTGCGTGCCAGGGTGATGGCGTCGTACACGTACTGGAGCCTTTCGTGTACACGGTCCGTCTGCAGATCCTGCACGTCTTCGGGGACATTGAGCGGTTTCGTGAAGACGGGGCCGGGGTTCATGAGCACCTCCATGCCCATGGCTTGGGGGATGACGAGGATGTCGGAGAAGATGATGGCGGCATCGATAAGGCCTGGATAACGATCGATGGGCTGCAAGGTGACTTGTGTTGCGAGCTCTGGATCCTGGCATAACTCGAAGAATTCGTATTTCTTGCGGAGTTCTCTAAACTCTGAGGGAAGGCATTGAGCGAGGGTGTAGGAAGACAAAGGAGGGCGTGATGACCTGGCAAATAACGGCCAGCCTGACGCATGACCCATACTGGAGCACGCTCCGTATGTTGTCCGCGAGCTGCACGCAGAATCAGATCGTTTTTGAGAGGAGGGAACGCGTCGGCCATCGTCACCGCTCGTACAAGGTCGCAGTGGTGACAATCAGGCTGGGTCAGGGCACAGCCACACAGTACTGTGAACAATGACTACGATAACGAGGAGCATGTCTAGCCCAGAACAGCTAGTCGACGAGCAAGTCCCGCATCCTTTTGTGCTGACGCATGCTGGAGCTGAACCGCCGCAGGTTCAAAAAATCGGGCGAGTTCGACCGCTTGCGACGAGAACTCTTGACACAGTTTCAGCATAGCGTACGCGCGGCTCTACTGCAATCCTGCTCGTCCGTGCTCACGTTCTCACTAGGAGCGGATCGCAAGCTTCCAGTCGCGAGTGGAAGACATTGCACGGCAGCGACTGGCGTCGGATCCCAACCTGATCACGCAGTCTCGGGATGCTGTCTACCACGAGCTGATGGGAGAGATCGACAGGTGGGTGGCAAGCTTGTGTGCGGTCGTGTTGAGTGCATTGTCCCCACCTAAGGTACCCCATCCTGGAACGCGCTGTCGCAGAGGCCCCGCTGCTGTCTGAGACGTCGTTCGCCGAGACCATCCGGAGTTCAGTCCAGCGTATCCTCGACGAGAATCGGCCTTACTCGGACAATCTCGGGGAGCATTGAGATCGCTTGGAGATCCACTTTTCGGATTTGGAGAGTTGTGGCATGCACGATCGGGGATCGATTAGGGAAGATTGGAAATTCGTCAATCGATCACACATTCTCCGTGCCCAACGCAGGGAAGCATTCCACGTGCCCCTCGTCCTCCGATTCTCCGAGGACCCGCCATCCTCGTGCCACTCGCGTGCGCAGCAAAGCGGGGGTCATTGCAAGCACTACAATATTAAAAACAAAAAAATCATGTACAATAGTCGTGCACACGAGAGAGTAGACAGCGTTCCTAAAAGACAACTCAGTCAACGAGACTTCCGCAGGTTAGTGCGCTGGGTCTTGTTGGATCAACTCCAGCGCTTTTGCCGAACGGGGCTTGACGGAGCACTTGAAAGGCTTGGGGTGACTGGAGCCCCATCAATTCTCCAACCGACACTGTAGACATACTGCGATCCCTCACCTGATGGTACCCGACGATGGATCGACCTCCGGCGTGACCTCGATGCCATTCTCAATGATCTTCGTCACGTCAAAGACCGCCAGCGACATTGCCACTGAGATCCACACAGACGCGTCAGCCAAATGCAAACCTGTTTACCGGTCCAAAAAATATATCCAGTCAGCTTTCAAAGCGGACCTGGGGTGTGAGCGTCTATTGACCTGGGCAAATACTAATCCAGAGGATAAGTCATCCGAATAACCGGAAACGGCTAGCGAAAACCTACCGTCTCCCAAAACCGAAGCAGATAGTACGGGGGTCAGCTTCAGGCGCCTTTCCGTCCCGGGCGAGGAAACGCTCGGGCTTGAACTCGTTGGGTTCAGAGTAGGTCCGGGGGTCGCGAAGCATGTGCCTATCAAAGCCACATCGGAAAAATACGATGTCGAGTAGAACAAGAGTACGAACCAAATGTTGGGTATGACCAAAGTACCCTTGGGGATGTAGTAACCATCATGGATATCATCTTCGGTCACGCGATGCGGGAGAGCTATTCCGGCATCAGTGGACTACGAGCACACAGGCGCCAAAGGCACGAACCAAGAGGAACGACAGCGTTCCAACGAAGAACTTCTTTCACGAGAGCCTCGACATAAGGGAGGGAATCGCGGTCAACGAAATTCGGAAGACGATCCGAGCCAATGACAGCGTCAATCTCTGCCTGTGCCTTCTTCTGGGCTTCGGGGAAGAGCGTCAAAGCCAAGAACAGAGAGTAGATAGCTGAAACAGTCTAACGACGCTTCAAGTGAACAGCACGTGTCACGAAATGTTCATCACCTACAGTGTCAGCACCGCCTACGTACGGTTTCAGTCAACTCTCAGCCCAGGAGGGGATCCTCACATACCGGAATACAAAGAAGCAGCAGACCATTTGACAATGTGTTCTTCCTCTGCAGACAAAGTCCTGCCTTCAAGCAAGTTGGAAACAAAGGACGCAGGCGCGATACCCGCCGCCTAACACATGTCATTTCATTTACTATTCGTTCATGGCGTTTGAACCTACCATTTGATCCTTGACAAATTGGTATGGTCTATGGACCATATCCTCGAGTGTCGCAGCCCATTCCTTTGCCTTGATCTTGAATCCCGCACCAGGGAACCAATCGGGAACATAAGCCACTATAAGCAACGGATGAGGTACCTTCTTTATTCAGAACCGATCAACCTACAGGATGGTAAAATGTCGACCATGAAAGCGCCGGTGGCTGTGGACAACGAGAACTGCTCGACAGCTTTGTCGGCAAGGTCCACAAAGGGATCCTGGTGTTCCTTGACCTGGTAGCCATGGGAGATACGCAAGATGATGGAGCCGGCAGTATGACGGACATGTTGCGCCAACTCGGCGGGTTTGGCGAGCACGCGCTGAAGGAAGCGATGGGTCTCGATTTCCTCGATGGCATGGTAGTTACCCATGGCTGCCCGACTGCCAATCACGCGGGCAAAATGTTTGCGGTATTCACGGAGACGGTCGCCATAGGGAAGGAGAACAAGCGTGTTCTTCCAGCCAACAAGTTCGCCACCCATGGGAAGGACGGGCCGATCGGAGTAGGAAGAGCTCTTCTTGTCGAGCAACTCCATCGCGAGGTCGACGTTGTTCAAGACGACAATGTGCTGGCCCAGAACCTCTACATGGGAGATGTCGCCTGGAAAACAAGGTAAGGGATTGGGCAAGAGAGAAAGGGAGACACTTGCCATATTTCTGGCCCCACTGGGTGAAGGTGAGCCAGGGTTTGGTGGAGGGCATGTCAGCAACGTTGCCAACGAGAGGGAGACCCTTGGGGCCGGGAGGGAAGGGGGCCGGTGCCTTCTTGGTCAGAACCTGCTTAACGAGGTAGAGACCGACACCTGCGAGACACAAGTCCAGCCATGTGATATTGGTGAACATTTTCGGCGAGGAGATGGGTGGGGAAGAGCTGCGGGAGAAATGTGGGGGAGAAGATAAGGAGTGGCAGGAGTGGACAGGGACGGAAATAGTGAGGGAAGATGGAGGCACTAACCCTGGAATGTTGATAGGATGTTATATCTGCAAATGGGGGCTTCGTAAGAACATCACCCTGCGCGACCGAGCTGGGAATGCCGCGGGTTTCGTCTCCGGTAGTCGTCCTCCCCCATAATGCGTACTTGGTGGGTCGCTAGGTGATCGGCTTCTTCTAAGCGGACCCCTCCGTGTCAAGGGCCACGCCGCATAATTTGGGTTTCAAAGTG
>Ga0307508_10003140_pt1 | contig 16931 bp, 19 predicted proteins | sample 9_EM_MG_FD_203089 | JGI IMG/M metagenome (GOLD analysis project Ga0307508, IMG submission 203089) | Populus trichocarpa ectomycorrhiza microbial communities from riparian zone in the Pacific Northwest, United States - 9_EM | ecosystem: Host-associated > Plants > Roots > Unclassified | place...
GCGTCGCCGCTGGTGATCGATCTGGGTTACGGCGCGACGCCGGTCACGGCGGTGGAGCTCCGCCGCCGGCTGGCGGCCGCGGTGCGAGCGGACGTCGCGGTCACCGGCCTGGAGATCGATCCGGTACGCGTCGCCGACGCGCGGCCCTTCGCGGATCCGCCGCTGCTGGATTTCCGGCGCGGCGGTTTCGAGCTGGCCGGCCTGCGCCCCGTCGTGGTTCGCGCCTTCAACGTGCTGCGGCAGTACGACGAGGCCGAGGTGGCCGCCGCCTGGCGGGCGATGACCGCGACCGGCGCGCTGCTGGTCGAGGGCACCTGCGACGAGTTGGGCCGGATAGCGACGTGGGCGGTGGTCGAGGCCGGCCTGCCCCGCACACTGACCCTTTCGGCCCGACTGTCCGATCTAGACCATCCCGCGACGTTCGCCGAACGGCTCCCGAAGGCCCTTATCCACCACAACGTGCCGGGCCATCCGGTGTACGAGGTGTTGCGGTCCTTCGGGCGCGCCTGGGAGGCCGAGGCGACCCCGTTCGGGCCGCGCCAGCGTTGGCTGGCCGCGGCGCGCCGGATGCGCGACGAGGGCTGGCCGGTGCGGGACGGCCCGCGGCGCTGGCGCCGGGGCGAGCTCACCCTGCCGTGGCCGGCCTGACCCGGGCCTGCGGCCCGGGGGATCCGGGACCGAGCCTCAGGAGGCGGCGCGCTCGGCGAGCACCGAACGCAGCGCCTCGATCAGCATGTCGGTGGTGAACGGCTTCTTGACCAGCAGCGCGTCGGCGTCGATCAGGCCGTCCGCCACCGCGATGTCCTTGGGTCGCCCGGAAATGTAGATGACGCGCATGCCGGGCCGCAACGCGGTCGCGGTACGGGACAGCTCGCCGCCGGAGACGCCGGGCAGGCCCAGGTCGGTGACGAGGATGTCGATCTCACCCGGGTGCTCCCGGCAGGCCGCGATGGCCTGCAGGGAGTCGCCGGCGGTCAGGATGGCGAAGCCTCGGCGTTCGAGCATGCGCCGCATGATGTCGCGCAGGTCCTCCTCGTCGTCGACGACGAGAACGGTGGGGCGCGGCTCGGGTGCGGGCGACATGGGTCCTCCTGGAGGGTTTGCGACGCCGGTGCGCGCCGCCTCTTTCAGGTTGGGTTCCGTCGACTCACGCTATCCGGGTGCGGTTGCGCAGGCCGTGGTGTTGGGAAACGTCGTGTGGAGAAAAGCCGGTGTAGAGCAGCTTGTCGGGCGAGCCCCAGCCGGCCGAGTCGACCAGGCCGGTGGTGGCCCGCGCGACCAACTCGTCGCGGACCCGGGCGGGGGTCCAGTCGGGATGGGCGCCGAGGACCAACGCCGCGGCGCCGGCCACGTGTGGGCTCGCCATCGAGGTGCCGCTCATGATCTGCGTCGCGGCGTTCGACGAGTTGGAGGCGGACTTGATCCGGACGCCGGGCGCGAAGAGGTCGAGACAGCTGCCGAAGTTGGAGAATCGGGCCCGCCGGTCGTTCCTGTCCACGGCGCCGACGGTGATCGCGGCCGGGGTGTCGGCAGGCGACTGGCTGCACGCGTCCCGGTCGTCGTTGCCCGCGGCGACCGCGTAGGTGACGCCCTTGGCGATCGAGCGGCTGACCGCGTCGTCGAGCGCCTGGCTGGTGGGGCCGCCGATGCTCATGTTGGCCACGGCAGGCAGGGTCGCGTGCGCGGTCACCCAGTCGACGCCCGCGATGATCGCCGAGTAGGACCCGGAGCCCTCGCAGTCGAGCACCCGGACGGCGACCAGCTTGACGTCCTTGGCCACGCCGTACGTCGAGCCGCCGATCGTCCCGGCCACGTGGGTGCCGTGCCCGTCGCAGTCGTCGGCGACCGGGTCCCGGTCGACGAAGTCCCAGCCGCTGCTCGCCCGGCCGCCGAACTCCCGGTGGCCGATCCGGATCCCCGAGTCCAGCACGTACGCCGTGACTCCGGCCGCTGACCCGGCGGTGTAGGACCCCGACAGCGGCAGCGACCGCTGGTCGATCCGGTCGAGCCCCCAGGGCGGGTCCTGCTGCGTGGTCGTCGAGGCGAGTCGCACGGTGGCGTCCTGCTCGACGTACTCGACGGCGGGATCGGCGGCCAACCGGCCGGCCTGCGCGGCCGTCATCCGCGCGTGGAACCCGCGTACGGTCGCCTGGTAGTTGTCGACGACCTGCCCGCCGTACCGCCGGGTCAGTCGCGCCGAGGCCGAGGCGACGCCGGCGGCCGGCGAACCCGGCGGGAGCACGACGATGTAACTGTTGCCGATGGCGCCGGCGGCGCCGGCGGCGACGATGGCGCCGGTGGGTCCGGCGGGGTTCGCGACGGCGGTTCCCGTGGTGGCGCTGAGCAGGGTGGCGGCGGCTCCGGCGAGCAACGCGAAGCGCGCGGCGAGACGCCCGGTGTCGATGCGCATGCTGTGATCCCTCTCGGTCTCGGTGTCGGCTACATCGCCCGGGGGAGCAATGCCGAGGACGGCTGAGGGAAATCCTGCGGACGGCGGGTCGCCGATTCGGGGCCCGTACGGTTGCGCGCCCGGTGCACCGGGTTCGGCGCTGCGCGAACACCCCGGGTTGGCCCGGGCGAAAGCTAAGTCCCTGCGGCGGGGGGCCGATCTACCCCCTGTCAGGACCGCTGCACACCGCCACTGAGCAAGGAGAGCGACATGACCACGATGCTGACGCCCGAGATCACGACCGTCGTCGAGCTCACCGAGCGCTGTGACCGCTGCAACGCCCCCGCCAGGCTGGAGATCACCCTGGTCGGCGGCGGCGAGCTCGCGTTCTGTGGCCACCACGCGAACCGGCACTACGAGGACATCGTTCGGGTCGCCGAGCGGATCCTCCTGGAGGAGGGTTTCGAGTGGGCGGGCAAGTGACCACTTAATACGTAAAAGCCGCGTTATGCTCAGGCCCCGGCGAGTACGAGGGGTCTATGTGCGGATCGCGGCCCATGACGTGGGCAGGCTGTCCCGGCCGGTAGCCGGGTGCGCCGGGATCGCGGTCGCCGTGTTCGGCGCCGAGGCGGCGCCCACGTCGCCCCCCGGCGCCTGCCTGGTCCCGGCCGGGCTCGCCCTGGCACTGCTGGCGATCCCGGTGACCGGCCGGACCGCCGCCCGGGTCGTGCGCGTCCTGACCGTTCTGCTGGCCCTCGGCGCGGCCGCGATCGCAGCGGCCGCCATCGGCGCCCACCCCGCCGCCGCGGCCGCCGCACTGCTCAGCGGCCTCGCGCTCGCCAGCGCGGCGCTGGCCCGGCCCGCGCCGAGCGCCGAGCGGCGGCAGGACTTCGCCGAGACGCTGCTGCAGTCGATGAACGAGGCCGTGATGGTCCTCGACGCCAACCACCGCGTGATCGACGTCAACCGGCGATGGCGCGAGCTCACCGGCCACGGGCCCGACGAGCCGGTACGCCTCGACCTGCCGCTGCCGCCGGACGGCGCCGGCGACTGGCTGATGCCCCGGGTCGACGGAACCAGCGTCCCGGTTCTGGCCACGGTCGCGCCGATCCCCGACGAGCACGGCGCGCCCCGCGGGTACGTGGCCACGTACGTCGACATCGCCGACCGCAAGCGGGCCGAGGAGACGCTCAGCGAACACGCCGCCGAGTTGGAGAGCGGCAACGCGATGCTGCGCGAGGCGAACGCTCGGTTGGAGAACGCGCTCACCCTCAAGAACGACCTGACCGCGATGCTGACCCACGACGTGGCGCAGCCGATCAGCTCGATCGCGAGCCTGTCCGAGCTGCTCTGCGCGGACTGGACCGATCTGAGCGACGAAATCCGGCTGGAGCTGGCCACCAAGATCGACCGGAACACCCAGCGGCTGATCAAGATGCTCAACAGCCTGCAACTGCTGCTCCGGCTGGACATGGGATCGGTCACCGCGCGGCGGACGCCCGTGCCGCTGCTGGAAGTGGTCGAGGCGGTCACCGCGGCCTCGCCGGCGGCCGACGGCGACGTGGAGATCGCGATCGACGAGGAGCTGTCGGCGCTGGCCGACCGCGGCCACCTGACGGCCGTCGTGCAGAACCTGCTCGCCAACGCGCTCGCCTACGGGGCGCCGCCGGTCTACCTCCGGGCGAGCCGGGCGGGCGACACGGTCGAGCTGATCGTGCAGGACTGCGGCGCGGGCATCGCCGAAGACCTGCTGCCGAACCTGTTCGGCCGGTTCATGCGCGGGGCCGGGCTCGGGCTGTTCATCGTCCGGCACCTGGTCGAGGCGAACGGCGGAAGTGTCCGCTACGAGCACGCGACGCCGCGCGGCGCCCGGCTCGTCGTGACGCTCGAGGCCGCGCCGGTCTGACGGCGAAGGGCCGGCGCCCGGCCGGCCCTTCCTGGTCGCTCGCCTCACATGTCGTGGGCGCTCCCTCGGTCCTCTTCGTTGATCATGCCGTCGCCCCAGGCGTCCCGGTGCGGGGTGCGGCCGCCCATCTGCGCCTTCCCGCCCATCGGCGCCCCGGCGCCCGGGCCGAACTTGGCGACCCGGCGGCCGGGCGCCAGCACGTTGTCGAGGTCGTGCGTGCTGTGGATGCCCGGCGCCGAGGTGATATCGACGTTGGTGCCCACCTGCCCCGCGCTCGAGCCGGGCCTCGCCATCTGCCCGACGTTCGAGCCGGGCCGGGGCGCCTGCTCCGCGATCGTGGCGGATCGGGGCGTCCGGGGCTCCTGCTCCGCGATCGGGGCGGGCCGGGGCTGGTCGGCTTCGGCGGCGCCGCCGTGCTCTGCCATGCCAGTCCCCTGCCCGGCGTCCGGGTGTCGCCGGTTACGGATCCGGGCCGCGACCGAGGCCGGGCTGGGCTCACGCTTGCCGACCAGGTTCGAGCGGCCGGCCAGTTGCTTGGAGCTGGCGCCACGGACCGGCATCGGGTGGTCGCCGAGCACACCGCTCTCCACCAGCCCCTTGAACGTGGTCAGATCGGCCTTGAGGCGCTTGGTCAACGACGCCTGGCCGTGCCGGTCGCTCGGCATGAGAAACGCGATGTCCGCCTCGAGCTGCGCGACGACCTGGGTCTTGGTCTCGCCCATCGGCCGCAGCGTGATGGTCTCGGCGAGCAGCGGACCCTGGGTGGTCGACCAGGACACCCGCTCGTCCAGGGAACACTCGGTGATCTGCGCGTCGAACTCGCGACGCTTGCCCTCGACATCCATGATCCAGTGGGTCTGGTGGTTGCCGATCGGGGTCACCTGCCGCACGCCGCTCATGAACCTCGGGTAGTTCTCGAACGCGGCGAGTTGCTCGTACACCGTGTGCAGGGGTGCACTCACCTCGATGGCCTGCTGAACCATACTCATCGCATCTCTCCCATGCCTCGCCTACTACTGGTCCCGGCATGATCGAGCGTACGGAGACGGCTGCTGCTCGTGTTCGCTTTCGGTCAGACCCGGCGGACGTACTGCCAGCGGCCGACCTCGCCCGCGTACCGGGCGTCACTCGCGGCGACCAGCGCCACCTGCGCCGCCCGAAGCATCGCGACCATCGCGGCGGAGGGGGTACGCCAGGCCTCGCTGATTTCCACGACCGTGCCGGTCTCACGGCAGGCGGCGGCCAGGGCTGCGAGCAGTTCGGGGGCCACCTCGGTGTCATCGACGCCGACCTGGGCGAGCAGGCCGAGCGGGCGGGCGAGCTGGGTGGGCGCGTAGCGGGAGGCGCGCTCGATGCCGCGTACGGTCGCCGTCACCAGACTCTCCACGACCTGCTCGGCGGTGAGCTCGCCGGCGGCGAGCCCGGCCCGCACGTCCCGGGCGCCGAGCGGGCCGGCGGCGAGCGGCAGCCGGGAAACCGCGACCGAGACGGCCTCGAGTTGGCCCAGGTCGGCGGGCCAGGCCAGCCAGCCGTCCGGCTGGACGACCTCGACCTCGGCGGCCACGCGCAGGGTGAGCTCGGTGCGCCGGCGGGCGCGGCCTACGGCGTCGGCGTACGCGGGCAGCCAGGTGGTGTCCGGCCCGACCTGGTCGGCGAAGGTGATCGAGGTGAGCCCGGCGAGGTCGGCGGCCGAGACGACCACGCCGACGCTGTCCCGGCCGGTCGCGAAGCCGGTGTGCACGTGCGCGTCCACCGTCAGGTCCAGCGCGTCGACGGCGTTCAGCACGCCACCACCGATGCCCGTCTCCCGCTCTACGCTCACGATCGCTCCCCACCCTCTCGACGACGGGTTCCTCCCGTCCTGCCAAAGAGTCGGGTCGCGGCGTTGTCAGGCCCGGTCTGCGGTAGGTGCATTCCGGGAGCGCGGGCCGCCGTTTTGCGCTATTCCGGCCGCTACCGGCCCGCTCCCGTCGGGCACCGTCGCCGGCATCTGACGCTCGGCAGCCTGTCCTGTGTGCGCATGCGACCGCGTGCCTGGGGAGGGAAGACGATGAAGGCCCGACATAGGCGCCGCGCCGCCCTGGCGTTGCTCACCGTCGCGTGCCTGCTGGGCACGGCAGTCTGCGGCACTTCCGCCGCGTCGGCCGCGAGCGCCACGAACGTCGCGAGCGCTACGAACGTCGCGAGCGCTGCGAAGGTCGCGGGCACCGGGACGGCGAAGACCGGCGGCACGCCGTTGAACATGCGCAGGGCGCCGTCGTCCGGCGCCGCGCTGGCCGGCGCCGTCGCCGTCGGCGGAACGGTCTGGCTGATCTGCCAGGCCTCCGGCGATCGGATCACCGGAACGGTCCGGACCACGAACGTCTGGGACCGGCTGGCCAACAACGCGTACGTCTCCGACGCGTACGTTGTGCGGGGTTCGTTCCCGATCCCGGCCTGCGGCGTGAGCGCGCCGGCGCCCGCGCCCGCTTCCGCCGGCGATTGGCAACTGCCGGTCTCGGCCGGGCTGGTAAGCGGGTTTCGCACGGTCGAGCGGCCCACCCACGACGGGGTCGACCTCGGCGCCACCCGGAACACCCCGATCCTGTCCGCCGCCGCCGGCACGGTCATCACTGTCGTCTGCAACGTCTCCACCAACAACTGCGACGTGGACGGCAGCAGCACACTCAAGGGCTGCGGCTGGTACGTCGAGGTGCGGCACCCGGGCAAGATCGTCACCCGGTACTGCCACATGGTCCGCCGCCCGAGCGTCGAGGTCGGTCAGACCGTCGTGGAAGGACAGATCCTCGGCTACGTCGGTACGTCCGGCTCGTCGTCCGGGCCGCACCTGCATTTCGAGGTGCACCTGAACGCGCCGCCGGCCACCCACGCCAATGCCGTCGACCCGGTCCCCTTCATGCGCGCCCGCGGCCTGACCATCAAATAGACCGGCAACGCCCCGCCGCCGCCGGCGGGGCGTTCGCCCCTACTCAGCCGGATTCGTCCGGCGGGTGCAGCATCCGGGTGACCGCCTCAACCGCATCCTCGGTGGGCGAGGCCGCCTCGCGGTTGGCGGCCTGCAGTTCCCGGTACACCTCCTCGCGGTGCACCTGCACGTCGCGCGGCGCCTGAATGCCCAGCCGGATGACGTCGCCCCGCGCCTCGAGCACGGTGACGATGACGTTGTCGCCGATCATCACGCTCTCGCCGGCCCGGCGGGTCAGCACAAGCATCGTCGGTGCCCTCCTGCATCCGCGCCGCCGTCCACGCCTGCATCCGCGCTACCGTCCACGCCTGCATCCGTGGACCGACAGCATGGCGAGAGGCGCGGCCGCGAGGAGCCACGACCGCGCCTGCGACGGCGCGTCAGTAGGACCGATTCATGATCGCCCGGACCGGCAATCCGGAGCCGCTGAGCACGACCTGGATGGCGCGCATGCTGTCCCGGTCGACGACGATCGGGGCGAGCAGGTTGGCCGTGGTCTCGGCGACACCCGCGGTGATGACCACCATGAGCAGGAGACGGTCCGGGTCCTTTGTGTTCAGCGCCGCGAAGACCTCGTCCTCGATCTCCGGCGCGTATTCCGGGAAGAAGGGCTCGGGCGGGGCGACGAGGAAGCGCAGCTCCGGGTCCTCGACGGACGTGAACGCGTAGAGGAGGCCTTCCTCGTGAAGCCGGACGAGAACGAACTCCCGGTGCGCCGGGAAACCGGGCATGGGTACCGCCATCGTGATGGTCGGCAGACCCATCGACGGGTCAATCGTCGTGGCCTCAGTTGGTCGGTACGCGGTGCGAGTACTCATGGTCACCTCAGGAAATCGATGAGCGAGGGCTGGATCACCTTGGCCGTGGCGGCCAGGGCGGCCTGATACGAGGTCTGCTGGATCTGCAGCTCCATGATCGCCTTGGGCAGGTCGACATCCTCGATATCGGACAACTGCGACGACACGGACAACAGATGATCCTCCGCGGACTGCTTCATCTGCGTAACCCGATTATATCGGGCACCTACGTCCGAAAGAGTGGATTTTAGTAAATCGTGGGCGCTATCGAGACTCGCCAGATCGGTATTCAAGGTAGTGGGGTCGTTCGACCGCATGTCCCGGGAGATGTCACTGAGCACCTGGAAGAGCTGTGTGTTCCCGCTGCCGAATGCCTCGGGCCCAGTGGTCTCGATCCGCACCTTCGAGTTCGGCCCGACCGTCCGCGTCGTGGGGTTGGCGTCGCCCTTGTAGTTCCCGCTGTCGTCGTACGCGACGGTGCCGGCGGTGGTGCCGCCGAAGACCGGCCGGTTCATGTATTTCGTGTTGGCGTCGCCGATCAGGGTCGCCCGGATGTTGTCGATCTCCACCGCCAGCGCCTCGCGGGACACGTCGTTGTTCGCGCTGTTCAAGCCCTGGACGGTGAGATCGCGTACCCGAATGATCGAGGTCGATGCGTCGTCGAGCTTGTCCTGAATGGTCCCGAGCCAGCCGAGGCCGTCGTCGGCGTTGCGGGAGTACTGCTGGGTCGCGCGCACCTCGCCGCGCAGCTGAAGCGACGTCACCGTGCCGGTCGGCGAGTCGGACGGGCGGCTCAGCAGCTTGCCGCTGGAGATCTGCCCCTGCAGCTTCTGGCCCCGCGCGAGCGTGCGCTGCAGATCCACCATCGCCCGCGTAGTCATGCTGCTGTCGGTGACCCGACTGGGAATCGTCATGGGTCTCCCCTTCGAACGGGCTACCGGCCGACCAGGCCGGTGCGGTTGATCAGCTGATCGAGCATCGAGTCGACCGTCGTGAGCACCCGCGAGGCCGCCTCGTAGCCGCGCTGGTAGGTGAGCAGGTGCGTCATCTCCTCGTCGAGGTTGACGCCGGACTCCGCGCCCCGGGCGGTGTCCACCTGGTCGGTCACGCTGTTCTGGATCTCGCTGCGCCGGGACGACGACTGGGCGGCGACGCCGAGCTGGCCGATCATCGACTGGTAGGACGCGTCCGGACCGGTGCCGGACGTGCCGAGATCGGTCAGCGCGTCGGCCACGTCGTGGTTGATCGTCCCGGCCACCGCGGGGTCGGTCGAGATCGGGTTGCCCGAGGAGAAGGCGACCTTTGCCGGGTCGGTGACGGCCACCTGGATGGTCTTCGCCGTCGTGCCGCTGAAGAAGTCCAGCCCGGTCGTGCCGTCCGAGCTGTAGCCGGCGCTGTGCAGGTTGTTGACTGTGGACGCCAGCTTCGCCGCCACGCCGTCGAGCTTGCCGGCGATGTCCGGGATCAGGCCGTTCATCGTGTCGAGCATCGAGCCCATCGTGCCGCCGGCCGTCGCCACGCCGCCGGTGTCGGTCCACTGCAGCGCGACCTGGCTGGTCGGCGTCACCGAGTCCAGTGTGGTGGGACCGGTGATCTTCAGCGTGCGCGTGTTGAACTCGGCGACCAGCGGCGCGTTTCCGATGAAGACGTTCACGGCGCCGTTCGGCTGGGCCGAGGCGCTCGCCCCGGCCAGCTCGGACAGCTGCATGATCACGTTGTCCCGCTGGTCCTCCAGGTCGTTCGGCTCCGCGCCGGCGGCCTTCGACACCACGATCTGCTGGTTCATCTCGGCGATCGAACCGGCCAGCGTGTTGACGTGGTTGACGTACGTGTCCAGGCCGGTGAGGTTGGCGTCGAACTGGTTGGACAGCGAGGCGCGCGCGTCGTTCAGCGTGGTCGCCACCGTGGTGCCTCGCTCGATCAGCGACGTCCGCGTCGAGGGGTCCTGCCAGTTGTTCGCCACGTCGTTCCAGGCGTCCCACATGTCGTGCAGGCGCGCCTGCAGCGCGGTGTCGCTGGGCTCGGAGAGCACATCCTCGATCGAGTTGTACGCCGCGGTCTGGTTGGTCAGGTACGCCGAGCCCGCGTGCTCGGTGCGGCCGCGCTCCTCCAGGTACAGGTTGCGGCCGCGATCCACCGCCGACACGGTCACGCCGGAGCCCACCTGCGTGGTCGTCGCGTACACGCCCGGGTTGAGGCTGCCGGCCTGCGCCTGCATCGAGATGCGCTGGCGGGTGTAGCCCTCGGTGTTCGCGTTGGCGATGTTCTGCCCGGTCACGTCCAGGCCGCGACGCTGCGCGTAGAGCGAGGTCAGCGCGGTGTTGACAGTACCGAAACTGCTAGCCATCAGATCGCCTCATCTACCAGGCTGGGGCGGCGCACGCCGCCGGAAACGCTCTGGCCCTGCGGCCCGTACGTTTCCACAGTTTCGGCGAACGCGAGCATGGTTTCGCGGGCCGCGCGCTGACCCGCGGTGAGCAGGTCGCGGTTGACGTCGGCCAGCGCGCTGATCTCGGAGGTCAACATCAGGAACGCCTTGCGGTGCTGGTGCAGCAGGTCGGACCAGGGCGCCGGGGCCGCGTCGGCGAGCTGGCCGAGCGAGGCCTCGGGAGGCAGGCCGAGCTCGACGGCGGCGTCCTGCGCGTAGGCGGCGCGGATGACCTCGGTCTGCCGGATCTGGTCGAGCACGACCTCGACCTCGCGGGTGGCGTGGCTGAGCCAGCGCGAGCGATTGGCAGCGAGGAGCAGTTGCTCCTCCTCAAGCTTGAACAGCAGCATCTCCAGCAGCTCACGGGAACGCCACAGGACGCTGGCCAGGTCGGTGAGGCTCACCCCGGTCCTCCGTCTCGCTTCGCGGTCGGGCGCGCCCCTGCCGACGAACCCGCTCATTCGGACAGGTCGGCACGTCCGCCACTCCGCTGAGGAATTTCCCCCGATCGGCCCATATCCGGCGCTCGGCGACGGCCGCCGCGGCTTTCTTCCGGTTCGCCGGAAAAGGGTGAAGAAATCTCGCACACTGCTCATGACCGCCGGCGTCGGGCCGTGCGTAACGGCGCCACGCCGACGGCTCACGGACGAGCCGGCACGAGGCCCCACTCAAGGAGGAATGATCATGGGTCTTCGCATCAACCAGAACATCGCCGCCCAGAACGCCTACCGGAACCTGTCGATCACGGACAGCCAGATGTCGAAGTCGCTGGAGAAGCTGTCCAGCGGTTTCCGGATCAACCGGGCGGCCGACGACGCCTCCGGCCTCTCGATCTCCGAGGGCCTGCGTTCGCAGATCGGCGGCATGAAGGTCGCCGTCCGCAACACCCAGGACGGTGTATCGGTCGCGCAGACCGCTGAAGGTTCGCTCAACGAAGTCACCTCCATCCTGCAGCGCATGCGTGACCTGGCGGTGCAGGCGTCCAACAGCGGTGCCACCGACGCGGACTCGGCCAAGGCCGCCAACGAGGAGATGACCCAGCTCAACCAGGAGCTGAACCGAATCGGCAGTACCAGTGCCTTCGGCAAGTCAAAGCTGCTCGACGGCAGCTTCGGAGCAACGAAGTCGACGACAGTGGACAGCACGGCAGCGGCCGTGAACACGATCGCCGGCGTGGCCAACGTACCGGTCGCGCCGCCGGCCAACGCTACCGCCGGCTTCAGCTTCAGCCTGGACAAAGTCGCCGGCGTGGACGTCAGCGCCAACCCCATCGTGGTAACGGTCGGAGCCGTCACCGATCCCAGCCCGTCCGCCTCCGACGTCGCCAAGGCGGTCAACTCTGGCCTCGCGGCCGCGCTGCGGAAGGCTGGTTACCAGGGCAACGAGCTCTCCATGACGGCCTCGGTCAACTCGTCTGGCGACACCACCTACACGATGACTGGAGCCGGCGACTTCGCCACGACCGCCGGCACGGACACCGTGCTCACCACCGACCTCAAGATGAACATGACCACGGCGACGATCGCCAACAACAACAGCGGTCAGTTCCAGGTCGGCGCGAACGCCAACCAGAAGATCAGCGTCTCGATCGGCGCGGTCAACTCGCAGAGTCTCGGGACCGCGTCGCTCAACCTCACCACCGACCCGAACACCGCCATCTCGACCATCTCCAAGGCGCTCCAGACGGTCTCCGACAGCCGCGCCTCCCTCGGTGCGTTTCAGAACCGTTTCGACCACACCATCAACAACCTCAACGTCGCGGTGGAGAACCTGTCCGCGTCCGAGTCGCGTATCCGTGACACCGACATGGCTCAGGAGATGGTGTCCTACACCCGGTCGCAGATCCTGACCCAGGCCGGCACGTCGATGCTGTCGCAGGCGAACCAGTCCGCGCAGAACGTGCTCTCGCTGCTCCGCTAACCGAACTACCACCGGTGGGCACTGAGCCGCCTGCGTTCGAGGCCGAATAGGTGGGGTAGCTGGCGGAAACGGCGGCTGCCCCACTCTCGTACCACCTCGATTCGCACCGAAAGGCAGGCATCGGTGACAAGTTCGGTAGACGGTCTCGTCAGCGGCCTCAGCACCTCTTCCCTTATCAGCCAGCTGATGACGGTCGAGGCGGCACCGCAGACCGCACTCAAGTCCAAGGTCACGACGGCGAAGACCGCCGTGACCTCGTACCAGTCGGTCAACTCCAAGCTCGCCGCCCTCAAGACCGCGGCGGACAACCTCGGCCAGCTCAGCACCTGGCGCGGGATCACGGCGGTGTCGAGTTCGTCCAGCGTCACCGCCACCGCGCTCACCGGCACCAACGGCGCCGCGGGCACCACCACCTTCGACGTGAAGGACCTCGCCAAGAGCCAGCTCACCACCGGCCGGGTGAGCGGCGCCGGCAACGTCGTCGACGCCGACACGATCACTGTCACGGTCGGCCCGCTGGACGGCAGCATGGAGGCCGACGGGGTAACTCCGAAGGACAAGACCTACACGATCGACGTGAGCAAGGACAAGACGGCCGCCGGCGTGGCAAGCGCCATCAACGCGGCCAACGTCGGCGTCAAGGCCGCCCTCATCGCCACCAGCGGCAGCGACAAGGTGCTGCAGCTCGGCGGCACCAAGACCGGCTCCGACAACGCCTTCGACGTGGAAGGTCTCGGCACCGCGGGCACACCGGTCTCACTGATCAACGTGGCCACCGCGTCGAACGCCCGGCTTGAGGTCGGCGGCGGCGAGGCGAACAGCGCCAACGGCGGGTACGACGTCACCAGCAGCACCAACACGTTCAACGGCCTGATGCCGGCCGTCTCGATCACGGTGTCGAAGCAGGAAGACAACGTCACGATCAACGCGACGTCGAACGTCAGCGGCATTGCCGACAAATTCCAGGCGCTAGTGGACGCCGCGAACGCCACCCTGGGCGAGATCGGCAAGCAGACCGCCTACGACAGCTCGACCAAGACCGGCTCACCACTGACCGGGGACTTCGCGGTCCGCAACATGGCGCAGACCATCCTCAGCACGATCAGCCAGGGCCTCTCCTACGACGACCCGAAGTGGGTGAACCCGGACCCGGTCGGTGACCCGAACGCCAAGCCACCCAAGATCGCTTTCGGTTCCCTCGCCCAGTTCGGCATCCAGCTGACCAGCACCGGGCAGCTGACCTTCGACTCGTCGAAGTTCACCGACGCGTACGACAACGACCCCGGCGCGATCCAGCAGGCCGGCATCGCCTTCGCCGGCAAGTTCGAGTCGACGTCCGACGGCATGTCGACCAACGTGCAGTCCGTGATCACCGGCCGGAACAGCGAGATCGATCGGTTCAACACCCAGATCGACGACTGGGACGTCCGGCTGGCGGCCAAGAAGGAGGCGCTGCAGAGGCAGTACTCCAACCTCGAGGTCGCGCTCGGCAAGCTCAAGGACCAGTCCAGCTGGCTCTCCGGCCAGCTCGCCGGTCTCTCCTGACCCACCGCACCGACCAGCCACCGGGCCTGACCGAGGAGACCGATGACCTCTCCGCAGCTGCGCGACCGCTACCTGCAGGACTCGATCAACACCGCATCGCCCGCAAAGTTGCTGCTGATGCTCTACGACCGCCTCGTGCTCGACCTGATGCAGAGCGAGGAGGCCCTGCGTACCCCCGATCCGGAGCGGGCGCACGACAAACTCACCCACGCGCAGGAGATCGTCATCGAGTTGCGCGTGAGCCTCGACGTCGAGGCCTGGTCCGGCGCTCCCGGTCTGGCCAACCTGTACGGCTACCTGCTGACCGAGCTGATCGGGGCGAACATCGCCAAGGAGCTGGACCGGGTGGTGGCCTGCCGAACCCTGGTGGAGCAGCTGCGCGACGCCTGGCGCGAGGCGGCCGCCGCGGCGGTCGCGGGCTGAGTGGGTCGGTGCCCGCGATGACCGAGGACTGGCGCGACGCCTGGACCGCCGCGCTCGACGCTCTCGAGCTGGACGTGACCCAGGTGGAGGCCATGCTGGCCGACGAGCGCCGGCACGCCGAGACGCCTCCGGCCGACCTGTGGCGGCCGCCGACCGAGCTCGGCGCCCTGCCCCTGGAGCTAAAGCCGCGTGCCGACGAGATCCTCACCCGGCAGTTGCGGGCGGCCGAGGAGGTCGCCCGCCGGCTCACCTCGAACCGGCAGCAGTGGGCGATGACCGGGCGTATCGAGACCGGAGAGATGGTCAAGCGGCCGCTGTACGTCGACTGCGCCATGTGACACGACACTGCGTCCCGGAGCCCCGCCTGCGGTGCTCCGGGACGTTTTTGCGTGCAACCTCCCGGCAACCCGTTGCCGCTCAGCGGATCGGCGGCCACGCCGAACTGCATGGTACGAGCACGGATTGCTCATGAAATGCCACGGATCGGCGACCTTCACGGATTGACTGAGGAGCTGCCGTGTTCGACGATCTGTCGTCCTCTTCGCTGCGCGTCGCCGTCGCCGGCCTGTCGGCCCGCCAGACGGCCATCGCCAACAACATCGCCAACATCGAGACCCCCGGCTACCGGGCCCGTAAGGTCGAATTCGAGGACGCACTGCGCGGCGCCGTCGAGCGGGGTGACTCGCCCTCGACGGTGGCCCCGAGCACGCAGACGTCGCTGGAGCCCACGCGGCTCAACGGCAACAACGTCAACCTCGACGAGGAGACGCTGTCGCACATCGACACGACGATGCGCTACCAGCTGACCCTACGGGCTCTGGACAGCAAGTACGGCATGCTGCGCGACGCCATCAAGGGGGCCTGAGGATGAGCACCTTCAACGCGATCGGGGTCGCCGGCACCGGCGTCACGGTGTACCGCAAGTGGCTCGACGCGGTGTCCGACAACATCTCCAACATCGACAACGTCAGCCGGACCTCCGACAAGGCCTTCCAGGCGCGGTACGTCATCGCCCAGCAGGCAGCGGACGGCAACGGCGCACAGGTCGGCGGCGTGGCGTACGGCAGCCCGCAGGGGATCCTCACCTACGACCCGCAGAACCCGCTCGCCGACGGCCAGGGATACGTCCGCCGGCCGGACATCGACCTGGGCAGCCAGATGGCCCAGATGATGATGGCTCAGCGCGGATACCAGGCGAACCTCGCGGTCGTCGACCGCGCCAAGGAGTCGTACGCCGCCGCCATCAACCTGGGAAAGTGAGCTGAGCCATGACCTCTCCGATCAGCGCGATCAACGGGCTCTCGGCTATCGCCGGCGTCAGCGGCGTGGACGGCATCGACGGCGCCTCCGCGGTACAGGGCCTGAACGGGAACTTCGCCGGACTGCTCTCCCAGGGGCTCGAGAACGTGCAGGCCACCCAGAAGAAGGCGGACGACCTGGCCGTCCAGGTCGCCGACGGCACCCTGAAGGACCCGGCGCAGTACACGATGGCGGCCAACGAAGCCTCCCTCGGACTGCAGCTCACGCTCGCCGTTCGCAACAAGGCGCTGGACGCCTTCCAGGAGATCATGAGGATGCAGGGCTGACATGACGGACCGCCTTCCCGCTCCGGTACGCCGAGTCGCGGACGCCTTCAAGTCCTTCACTGCGGGACAGAAGGCCGTCACGATCGCGGCGGTGATCGCACTCGTCATCGGTGGCTACTTCTTCGCCACCTGGGCGTCCACCCCCACCTACTCGATCCTGTTCAACAACCTGTCGACCAAGGACGCGAGCGCGATCGTCGACTCGCTGCAGAAGTCCGGCGCGAAGTACCAGTTGGCCAACGACGGCCAGACCATTCTCGTGCCGCAGGACCAGGTGAACAGCCTGCGCCTGTCGCTGAGCGGCCAGGGCCTGCCCGGCGACGCCGCCACCGGCTACGCGCTGCTCGACCAGCAGGGCATCACCACGAGCGATTTCATGCAACACACGAACTACCAGCGGGCACTGGAAGGCGAGCTGGCGAACACCATCAAGTCGATCGACGGCGTCGAGGCCGCCACCGTGCACCTCGTCATGCCACAGAAAGACGTCTTCGCCGACACCCAGGACCAGCCGACGGCGTCGGTCCTGGTCGCCTCGAAGGCGAACCAACCCCTGAGCAGCCAGCAGGTGCAGGCCATCGTGCACCTCGTCGCGTCCAGCGTCGAGGGCCTCGATCCGACCCAGATCACCGTGGCCGGGGCCGACGGCAAGATCTTGTCCACCGGAGGCGGCGAATCCGTCGGCTCGGCCGGCGGCAACAGCAGCGAGGCGCAGACGGTCGCCTTCCAGAACCGGATGAACACGTCGCTGCAGAACATGCTCGACAGCGTGGTGGGGCCCGGCCACGCGGTGGTCACCACGACCGCCCTGCTGGACTTCGACCAGACCCAGACGACGAGCAAGTCCTACAACGCGGACCCGTCGCTGCCGGCGCTCTCGGAGAGCAACAACCGGGAGGCCTACAACGGCAGCGGATCGTGCGCCGGCGGGGTGCTCGGCCCGGACAACATCTCCGGCCCCGGCTGCGCCAC
>Ga0307508_10003141_pt1 | contig 16922 bp, 20 predicted proteins | sample 9_EM_MG_FD_203089 | JGI IMG/M metagenome (GOLD analysis project Ga0307508, IMG submission 203089) | Populus trichocarpa ectomycorrhiza microbial communities from riparian zone in the Pacific Northwest, United States - 9_EM | ecosystem: Host-associated > Plants > Roots > Unclassified | place...
TTGAAACTCATTCAATGACCAAATTGATTCCGTGATTCACATACATGTTTACATTTGCTATCGACACGAGCCCTCCCAATTGTCACCCAACTAGCGAATCACAGCGTACTGAATGGTGTATGTATGCTCAGTAAATTGATCCGAGGCTGTCTTGATATGAATTCAAGCGGTGAGGAGTCGCTTTCCCTCCACTACATCCGACATATGCGGGTAAGATTGCGAGGACATGGAAGAGGGAGAAGCCACCAACTTCCCGAATCCTTTGTCATCGTCGGCTTGGGTAACGATTTCGGATGGCCTTTAATTAGCCTTTAATTATTGGCTCCAACTCCGATCGAGTACAGCCTAAAGGACCGGTTGATCCTCCTTCAGATCGGATTGAAGTAGTTCAGCCCGAACCCACGTATGCCCTCGTCATTGAGTTTCTCTCTGCCCCACTAAGTTTCCCCTTCGCCAACCCATCCTTCTCCGCATCTCTTTGTCCCCTTCCAAACTTGTGCTTATGGCTGTACCATGTCAATAGATCCATGTCAGCGGGAACGAAATCTTCATCGTCCTCCGAGTCGTCCTCTGATGGTACGGACAGGGGAACGGTTATTGACGATGAGTCAGATGTAGTGGGTGGAAGAAAATCGTCGTCCTCCACCGCTGTCACCGGAAATGATGGCGGTAATAGTGTGGTACCACTATCGATGGTGGTTTATGGGAGGCTGAGGGAATGAAATGGTCGCCGTCGGCATCTTCTGGTGTAGAAATCTGACCAGTGGTACTGGTAAGCCTTGTGCGTGTGATAAATTTGTACTGTCACAGTCACCACGACCCAAACCAAAAGTGATTTCCACGGTTCAACTCCACTTTGACCCTGCGTATCCAGCCTGGGGCTCTTTCGTCACAATAGCGAGAACGGCTTTGATCGACGATAAATATTTTACAGGAGCAACTCAGTAATCGACGCCTGGTATCTGCGAGAAACCTTGGACCACCAATCGAGCTTTATAATGCACCACATTTCCGCCGGCATACCTGTTGGCACGGAACACCTTATTTCGAGTGGAAGGTGTTGGCATTTTCGGGTGCATCGACCAACTCCCATGTTCCCGGCACCCTTCGACATTTCGAGCTCCTCCCTCTTCCACAATGATCAATCTGGTCGTGATTTTTGCTTCGACGAGACTCCTTGCTTCTGTTCGGTTGATTTCAACCGCTATTGCCTATTCCGACTCCCAGTCAGTTGCTTTCTCTCCTTCAACCCTGGCGTCTCAATGGGTACACTTGGGGTGATCTTTGCATCGTTTTGGCGGCTCGAAGATGCTTCATGACCAGTGAGTATGTCTTGTACATGTCGCAAGGGTATTTCGTTTGCAGATTCCATCAGAGTCTGTGGGATTAGGGAGGGCACTCCTGGTTTAAAATTTGGCAGCCTTTGTTTCTACGATTATCTCCCTGTCCTCCACCTAGAAACGAGATGCTGCCGAGTCATTGTAGTAAACGTTGGCGTTCCACCATATGGGTTGACTGAAGATAGTGGATTGGCCACGACGGAGAAAGGGCGCCAACCCGATAAGAAGAACAACGAAAGTCAAAAGAAAACGAGACGTATATATGAGAAAGAGCGCTGATGTGCTGAACGATACGTCTGGGGATACTATTATTTTAGATCTACCTCCGAGGCATCACATGTATGTGAGTGTTTTCATTGTTATGCCGTTCCTATTTCTTACAAGCTTTCCTTCAAGTATCCTAAACTACCATGACGATGCCGCCGCCGAACCGCTCCCTAATGTACAATATTCGAACCCTCGTACAATGTCCAATCAATTCTGTCCCGTTCTAGTATTGCTTTAGCCAGCGAGCAGACATTAAATATTGGTGAATGCTATGGGAACGTCAGTAAGTCGAACCTGTGTCATGTATACTAACAAACAACTTACGTGTCTGCATAGCGCCCACAGGCAGCTACTTATCGAATACCACTGTGGTTCCCTTCCTCGGGTACGACGCCAGGACTCCCCTCGTTGATATCGCCGGTCCGAGAACCAGCAGTACCAGTAGCACTCATACCTCCCTGAGGTAGATTTTGAGTCGGATTCCCTGTGTCGATCGACGGTTCTGTTTGGTATATATATAATTGATGAAGAGCAACGAGACTCACCGGTCACAATCATGTTGAAAATCCCTCCATTGATTATTACAGTTCTAGCGCCGTAGAACATGTTGGTTGATGAGATGGCTTGTGGGGTGTTTGGTTCGGAGGTAGACTGACTGACTTGTGGCTGTAATCGACGGGTAAAGAATCGTCGTAGGAAACACATCTTCGCGGCGAATGCTTGTTTCGTGACCCTATTGACTGGTACCCAGTGTGTTGAGGCCGCACAGTTTAAAATTTAAAAGTGAGGGTTACTAGACGGTGGTCACAGAAGATTCCAGACGCGGTGTCTCTCAGGGTTTCTGGAAGAAGGAAAGGGACGGAGCCTGAATACATTCAGGTTAAGTAGGAAAGGAAGAAAACACATCCGACCCTTCATCATCCATTGTATGCTGTCTGGCGGCGAATTGGCGAATGATATGAATGTAATTCTGTTGTAACGCAACATTCCGTTTCTTGATGTCATCACGGTCCGAGAGGCCAAATGCGTACACGGCGGACATTCAACTGTCAAGTCGGGCCGCCACATGGTATGTCATTTTCAACAGTCAAGTGACTTGTCAACTTATGGTCAATTTGTGACATTTTTGTGACATTCAGCAGTAAATCTAGTTTTTCGTTGTCTACTGTCAGCGTCACAGAGCATCGCAAGCTAGCAGTTGTAGAATCTCTGCCTAGTATTGTTCCCATAGAGGTGCAGCAAATCCTGGACCTTCAAGTGGCAACTCTGCCTTCAATCAAACTCAATAGACAATTATCAGCAACAGAAATCACCACTACATGTGTTAACAATGCACAATGACTTGGAGGAGCATTTACAGCAGTGGTTTTCAGCTGCCAGTGCACAGTCAGATCTTTAGCAGTGCATCGCAGCGGCTGAGAGGGAGAAAGAACACTAGTTGATGCGATCATGCGTGACCGGCACCACTTTACTTGCCGACAACATGCGGATCACTTGACATACCAAGAGGCGGCCCGACTTGACAGCGCCGTGTCAACGGAACCTTGAACTGTCATCACGGTCCGAGAGGCCAAATGCGTAACTTGCAAGGGCCCGGGGTTCCCGGTTTCCCGCGCTGTTCCGCCTCGCCTTTCACAATGGCCAATCTGGTCGTGATTTTCGGGGAGACTTCCTGGTTACAAAGCTTGTTTTTCGGCTGATTTCAGCTACCAATGCCTATTCCTTCCGAACTTTCTCCTACCCCTGGCGACTCAATGGGTCCACTGGCGTAGTTTTTGCATCGTTTAGGCGGCTCGAAGATACGCCGTATGTCTTGTACATGTCGTAAGGGCTTTTATTTTGCTGGTCACAATGATTTCATCAGAGTCTGAGGGATTGCCTGTATTGGAGAAGGCAGGGTTCCTGGTTTAACGGTCTTTCAGCCTTTGTCTCTACAATTGTCTCCCTCTCCTCCACCTGGAAACGAGATGCTGACGAGTCGTCGTATTAGACGTTGCGTTCCACCACATGGGTTGGCTGAAGATAATGGATCGGCCCCGGCGGAGAAAGAGCGTCAATGCGATAAGGAAGAACAACGAGAGTCAAGAGGACTACAGACGAGGAAGAGGACTGTTAGGCTGAAACATTGGAATGTGTATTGGAGGAGAAACGGAGGCGGAAAGAGAAGGAAGTGAAGGACTCAGATGAGATGTGGATTACAGAGAGAAAGGATCTTGGACATCAAGCCAGTACGTTTCTTCAATCTGACCATCTTTGATTACTAATATCGTTTTGTTCAATCTGTTTTCTCCTGGAGTAGATCGTTCAAATCCGGTCCCGATATGTCTGACCCGTTAAACTTGAAGCTCACGACACATGTTCTATAGATCGTACAAATTTTTCATCTTGGATCGCGTTACCCCGGCATCGATACGGATACTGAAAAGGTAGCAATACCACTATTATTTTAGATCTACAAGGCGTCCATGTATGTGAGTGATACCATTCTTATGCCGTCCCAATTGCTTACACACTTTCCTTTAGGCATCATGAAGGACCATGACGATGCCACCGACGAACCGCCCAATAATTTACAATATTAGAACCCTCATTCATTGTCTATTATTGCTTTAGACAAAGAGCGGACATTAAATATCGGTGAATCATGAGTAAGTCAAACCTGTGTCTTGTATGGATGACAAACAACTTACAATGAGGGTTAGAACACTGGCACTTATCGAATTCCGCTGTGGTTCTCTTCCTCTGGTTGCGACGTCAAGACTCCCCTCATTGACATCGCCGGTGGTACCGGCAATGGCACTCATACCTTCCTGAGGTGGATTTTGAGCCGGATTCCCTGCGTCAATTGACGGTACTGTTTTGACTTGATGGAATGCGATGAGCAACCAAACATATCACAATCATGGCGAGAGCCTCTCCATTGATTGTTACAGTTCCAACGCCATGGAACATGTTGATCAATGATATGGCTTGCAGTCGGGGATGTGTTTCCGAGGTAGACTGACTGACTTTTTGCTGTAATCGGCGACGGGTGAAAAATCTCCCGCAGGAAACACATCCTCGCGGTGAGTGTTTGATTGTTGTTGTGACACCGTTGACTGCTGTTCAGTTTATTGAGACTGCACCGTCTAAATTGAAGGTTACTAGACTTGTGAAAGGTGGTGGTCACGGAAGGTTGAAACGAAGTAAGGAGGACAGTGCTTCAGTTATGTGGCAAGGGGAGTCTGGAAGAATGGACGTGAATACATATGGGTTAAGTTGGAGCAAGGATGGAACAAATTCGACCCCTTATCACTCTTTTATGCGAATGTCTTGACACCTGATGTCGTGTTAGATGTGCCTAGTGTCAAGCTGGCCGTCAAAGAAGGTGGAAATATCAAGGGGCTCAATAGCGATTGTTGTGGGCATGCACTGATACAGGTGAGTGTTCGACTCGTGGTTTTGAATATGCAAGCCATTGATGTTTGTTATAAATATATTTAGGATGCCAAAAATCACAAATAAACCGTCAAGGATGTATGTATTTGAATCTTCTGTCCGATTTGCGCTCCTGGCGCAACGACCAAATCTAGTTCGGCCAACGAATATACTTGTCTGAATCTTTGGAAACGTCAGTCAGGCTTGTGTTCCGCCGTTTGCTGGTGAACGACGTACAGGAGTATTGCATAATATGATCTGGACACTACCACGGTGTCGGCTAGGTTGGCCTGCTCTCGTCCATACCGCCCGTCTGAGTTCCAGCCATAGGAGTATTCCCTCCTTCGTGTGTAGGAGTCCCTGGGTCAGTCGAGGGTACTGCTCGATACTTATTAACAGTGCGCGATGAGGGCGCAAGTAAGTAAGGGCTTACCGATCACGACGAAAATGCCTCCCATGATGATCACGGTCCTAACATCATGGAATATACTAGTTGATGGGGTTGCTGGCTGAGGTGGGTGGCTGGGTGGTTGTCGTAGTCGGCCGCCCGTGATGAATGCAAGGAATCTTCGTATGATATCCATGTTGGTAGCGAAAGTAGGGAAAGCAGCGGGGTTGCGCATCAGCCTCGTGTTATGTAGCCATCCATACCAAGAATTATTCCGCTTCCATCATGCCTCGTGGCCTTCCTAATTTGAACTTTATGGCCCGTCTTTGTATTCAGCCTCTATGTGGCAATGCATTGATATGCTACAGGGTGCCTCTAGCTGGGAGAGATGTTCCAATGTGGGAGAGAACGACTCCGCAGGCTGCGATAGACCTGTGACAGGTCGTTCTATGAGACGAGTCTGAGCGGCTGTAAGCGGAGTTTGAATTACACAAACATGTTGCCTTTCCTTTCGTAGAACCGGCGGTTGACCCTAATGACATGTTATTTCCTAATTTGGTCATCAATGAGATGTATAGCACTTATCAGCTAGGCTCCTCACTGAGAATTGGCTCTTATGTCAGCGCAAAATGACTATCCTAAGGCTACTCTATCTGACAATCATGAAAAAGGCTTTTTTAATGGGGAGCAAATCCAGTAATTGTAAGTTCACACCGGTTGGTCCACAGACCCTGACCCGGCCCGGCAGGGTCAAGGGCCAATTCACTCGAGACAACTGCTGTGCACCAAAACCTTCAATACATCCCGGATTCGACAAACTGTTCCATAGCTGCAAGTCCATTCATCTACTTGAAATTAGTAACGGTATTATATACTCTTTCATGTCCAACTCAGAGAATTGGGATTTATTGAGTCGTTCTTGCATGGGATGCCGGGTGTTACTGGATTTGGGTATTCCTTTCTTCCTCTTCTTGCTCATGTTTTCATCCCTCTTTTCTTCGCAGTCCTCCTTTCTCATCTGCCCACTTATGCCCTTTCTCGTCACGTCTCTGATGAATCCTGTTCCTTGGTGCTCTTCACCGGGTCCTCAACGTTCAACAGCTGTCCCCCCGCTCACACACCTCATCCTCGCAAAATCAAAGTCTGGTTTGACTTCTCTAGCCATGAAATGACAAAAGCACTCATGCCGATGAGCCATAGGCCTCGACGCGTCAGTCACTACACTCACCGTCCAGTCTCTTCACTGGAATCTTCCTAAATGTTTATTCCACTACCGCCATTCCGAAAGGCAGGTTCCAAACTTGTGTGCTCATATAACCTGATATCAGATTTGATGATTGTCAAAAGCACCATACGGAACGCTTGCACTCATTGTGTTGTTAGGTTTCTGGACGTATCTCAGAGAGATTGGAGATTGGGAAGTTGGGAGAGCCCCGTGATGCTGCGTCGTCAGGGATGCATGTAAGCATGTATGTTTGTGTTCACATCCTGGAGCTAAGGCGCGCTTAGGGCTCCATTACCGCCATGCAAGAGATGTGGCAGAAGACCAACGTGAAGAGCCCAGGTAGACGCATTGGATCATCGGAACCTGCAAATCGTGTCAGCGACATGGGTCATTCGTTAGCACGCGCTCCTGCCCTCAAACGTTCGAGGTTGTCAATGTCGGGATCAAGACCCTAACTACAAATCACGAGTCCTTTCCGGCCCTCGTTTAGTTCAAAGTTTGAAATCCGCTCTGCCCTCTTCCTTACCTTCCAGTTCGCTAACCAAACATTCTAGCAATCGAAGCGTATTATGGCTTTTTTTTTCAATTTCAAACAGGATCCTCTTGAAAAACGAGCGGGACAAATGACAATTTTTTGGTGGTAGTTCCTTCGAGAGTTGACTCAACAATACGATGCTAATGGACAAATGTAGTACAAGCTAAGCGCCGGAGGGACAAGTGATACTTTCGTTTCACAAGCTAAGATTGTTTTGGCTTATAATTTGTCGGTTTCTCCTTCCGGCTCAGCGGTGTCAGGTCTGTCAGGTGGTATGGACAGAAACAGGTGAGTGTTCGACCTATGGTTGAATGTACATACGTTACCTTCAAATCCTTGGGCCTATTTGCGCACAGCGCTGGGATGACGACAAAATCTGGACCGGCCGACGTTGAATCTGAATTGTTTGCAAACATCACTTTAGGCTTCTTGTGTTCCATCGTTTGCTGACGAACGACCTACAGTCTGGATTCCACGACCACCATGACCCACGATGTCCATTAGGTTGGCCTTCTCTCATCCATATCGCTTGTCTGGGTTCCAGTCGTAGGAGCATTCACGCCTTCGTGAGTCGGAGTCTCTGGGTCCAATCGACGATACTGCTCGATATTCATCTAGTAGTCCGCGATGATGAAACAAAGACCTGAGGCTTACCGTTCACGATGGTAGTGAAAGTGCCTCCGATGATGAACACGGTCCTAACACCATGGAACTACTACTGGTCGATGATGCTGCTGCTTGTGGTGGGTGTTTACGTGGTCGACAGGTTGGTTAATTGTTGTGGTCGGCGGCAGGTGATGAATGTGAGTAATGTTGGTAGGAACTCCATATTCGTTGGGAGGGCATGGCTATTGGGAGAATTACATGTAGACCCTGCCTCGATCGTCCCGAATACTCCGTGGGTACTCCGCTGCCGTTATGTGACCGAGTCTGCAGTTCGAGCGCCCGTGGTGTTGGTTCGAAGTCGAGGTGAGTAGGGTCTGTCACTGTCAGACGGCACTCAATTTCGAGATGGTGTTCTGGAGCTCTCCATCAAAACTCGAAACTGACTTTTCATACATAACTTCTGCAGGCCATACAATTTATCATTTTAAGTCAATGGAATACATAGAGATGTTTCTAGCATCAAGCCGGCCGTCAAAATACTGGAGGATACGTCTGCATCAAAGGTGTCAGCATTGTTTTCGCCAGCATAGACAGACATGGGTGAGGACTCACGGTTGTGAATATCCAGGCTGAAACCACATATATATATAAGTTATGTTTAAATCCTCGGCCCTATTTGCGCAGTGCTGACGAGACGACAGGATCTAGTTCGGCCAACGAATATACTTATCTGAATTTTTGGGAACGTCAGTCAGGGTTGTTTTCTGACAAACGACTTACCTCAGGTTGGCCCTCTCTCATCCATATCGGCGCTTGCCCGAGTTCCAGTCGTCGTCGGAGCATTCACACTGTCGTGGGCTGGAGTCCCTGGGTCAATCGATGGCACTGCTCGATACTCATCTTATAGTGCACGATGAGGAAGCAAGTAACTGTGGCCTACTGATCATGATGAACGTGCTTCCGATGATGTTTACGGTCCTAACACCTTGGAACATATTGGTCGATGAAGCTGCTGCTTGTGGCGGGTGTCTCTCTGCGGTAGACTGGCTGGGTTGTTGTGGTGGTCGGCGGCGAGTGATGAATGTGAGGAATCTTTGTAGGAAATCCATCTTGGTAGGGCATGGCTATTGGAAGGATTATATAGTGTTCTCCGTGCCCTGAAATTCGATTCACATGGACCCCTTTGATAGTTCGAACCCCGCCTGCCTTCAGGTTTATTACTTCCAAGAATCTTTTCCCAGATCCAGGGGTTGTACGTTACTCGACGGCCCGTTTTCCCTGACATATATCGACGCCACATTCTCTCTTTGGTCCAAAATTTGCATGCTTTGAACAGACACGCGCGTTTTGGCTCTGGAAAGTACCTTAAACAGGTAATTTTACTCCTTCACAATACAGGATGTTGGCTCCTTCCTAATATACATCCTTGGTTAGTCAGATTATATGTGATCTTTTGGTCTACGCTCGATCAATCAACCTTCGTAGCCTCCATAGCAAATTTCATTTCAGCCGCGCATACTAGTAATGCGGTCGGAAACCTCTTTTGTCTGACTCCCATTTCCAGGATGGTATTCAATCGACTCCATCTGCCTCGAGGCGTGATCGTCCATGGACAGAGCTTCAAGGCGCTGCCCATTCCACTGTCGAATGCGTTCGGGCATTAGGATCGTACACACATACAAATCAGGCAGCGTCATATGAATCTTGAAACCATTGCGCATCGCATTCAGATACCTCATTCGCCTTGCCTGCTTGCATAGTGTATTCCGCACCGATGTGATCTGCTTCGAACAATGCTCCTGCTCCGAGGAGCGAGTATTAATATTGGCAACGGCATGTCCTGCCTAGGCATACCCACGCAATTCCTGAATTCTCATGCAACTACAAACCGCTTAGCTGACTTCCACATTCAGCGCTAAATTTTACGGACTTGTCGTGTTCGAAATTCAACCAGGTCCCCCACCAATCCAAGTCAGTTACGGTCCTATCCCTGTACTAGGTCACCAATTCTGCTAGTGAATACACAGTAGAGCTGCACCCAAGGCAAGTCACTTGTGATATCAAAAAAAAATTGAAATCAACTGGGCTACATCATTCCAGGGAAGAAGGGGGCTAAGCCCCAGTAAAACGGATGCATATTTACATAAATTTAGATTTGTATTCAATAGATTACGAGTCCCTGCATGTAAAAGTCCGTTTCCTTATCACACTTTTTAAACCTTTATTGCCGTATAAAAACCCCGAGAGATCTCTGATCCCCTTCCGTATAGGAATTGAGAGAAAAAAAATTGATCCATGAGGCCAGGCTCCTAATAGAAGCACTCTCGTTTCGCTCGTTTTTGGCAGGCGGACAAATCCGTGATCATCATGATGGTATTACGTAAACTTAGAGAGCAAGAGAAGGCTGCCACTTTTTTGATTCGGTCATCTCGGGGATCCCACGAGTTTGACAGCGCATCAATTGCGGCTGTTGCAAAATCAAGTGCGGCACTTGCAGAATACTCGTTTCTTTAAACCAGGAGGTCGTATTAGGCCTGTAATAGGGCCTAAAATATCTACCTATAATATTTTACAAACTTCCCTGTGTGCTGGTGCATGGAATAACCCAATTTGATACAAAAACCATACTGGGTGATAATAGGAGGCATTAGGAGGCATATATTAAAGCTGAAATGTCTCCTAGTCATTTTATGTTCCCTCATAAGCATACATAAATTGTTTGTGTGGATTACTATCAGTGACCGGGTGTTTGAAACGTTACAGGTGAATTTCCATTCTCCCACTGAAGCAGGTTGCCTCAATTTTATAACAAAAAATATTTATTCTAGTTTGACTACATGATACTATCAAGATTTTTCAAACGAAGGGGTCCAGATGTTGTGGAAAATGAACATTTCAAACTCCTGTGACGTTTCAAACACCCGGTCACTGATAGTAGTTGGCTAAAATACAACCTTCTGGTGTAAATAAATGAGTATTCTGCAAGTGCTGCACGAGTGCCGTTGATTTTGCAACAGCCACAATTGATGCGCTGTCAAACTCGTGGGATCCCCGAGATGACCGAATCAAAAAAGTGGCAGCCTCTCTACTATCTGTCACATCGTAACGGTTTTTGTCCATCGTAGCGGTCTTTTCAGTTTCCAGACCTAAGTATTCCACTTTTGCCTCCGGTATTATCCAGAAATTTGAGCTGTAATACCATTTAATATACCCATACAATTTTTACAGTAGTTGAATTGTTTCATATCTGACAATATGCCATCCGGTAGGTAGTATACAGGTGTATTTGTAAATACTCAGTTCTGCTGTGAGTTCCACTGCACCAAAATTCCTAATAATATTCAAGTATAGTATAGTTGTGCTTAAGAACACAGTCTACTACTTTTTCTTCTTACCCAGGATGTGGTTCTTGAAGTTGTAGGGAGTCTGAAACAGCTATCTATGACATGTTTGGTCACAAGTGGTCACATATGCCAATTCGGCAAGTGATGCAAGGGGCTGATCACAATTTTGATTCATACTATTCATACTATCATGGATGGGGTGTTTTCACACGGTACTGGTGTTTTCACATTCGCTTAATTCAGCAATATCTCTGCAATGACAAAAGATTAGGATTTACAAATTTGCAGTGTACTATGAGTGCATGTTATCTACATCCTTGAATTTTTTCAGAGGAATCCCTCCCATCTTTGTTGTTCAATTGGCTTATCATTGTTGCTCAAGAGGAAGTTCCACAGTAAATAATGGCTAGATGAGCAGGAAAATAACCTCACAAGGCAGGTATATGCCACTGAGTTACAAAGGTAGTATATTAATGGGAAATAGAGCGTAAAACAAAGGAACTTTACATGAAAGTGAGAAGGTGTGACAAAATCAGCTGCTTCAGTTCAAACTCCGAGTGATGTGTCTGTTTGTGGGGACATGCTGGGATCAAAAATTTGGCTGGTGCTGATAGGATTTTGCGTTACCCGTGTGTGACAAAAGTGTGAAAACACTAGGTCCATTTCTTTCAGCCCATTTCAGTGCTTCAGCATTGTCTTAGAAGGACAAAAATTATATGAACTTGTAGAGGATGTTCACAGCTTTCTGGTCATGTATTTTTTTTCACAATTTGTTGAGTTGTTGTGGCCATATTTCTTGTATTGTGCAATGTGTGAAAACAGTTCTCTCCGCACATGATACTACACCGATAATATGAGGCGGAGATTGAAAATCATGTCTTCTGTCACGCTTTGCTTCTCATCTGCTATACCATAAGAACCACGTCCCAGCTACAACGAAAAAGTAGTAGACTGTGTTTTTAAGCATAAAGATAATATACTTGAATATTCTCAAGAATTCTTGTGCAAAGGAACTCACAGTGGAACTGAGTATTTACAAATACACCTGTGTACTACCTACCAGATGGCATCTTGCCAGATATGAAACAATTCAACAATTGTAGAAATTGTATGGGTATATTGAATGGTACCACAGCTCAAATTTCCGGATAATACCAGAGGCAAAAGTGGAATACTTAGGTCTGGAAACCGAAAAGACCACTACGATGGGCAAAAACCGCTACGATGTGACAGATAGTATCGCGAGTTGCTCTCTAAGTTTATGTAATACCATCATGATGATCACGGATTTGTCCGCCTGCCAAAAACGAGCGATACGAGAGGCTGCTTCAAGGAGCCTGCCATGAGACTAGAATTCGAGGGATTTTGGAAATCACCGAACAGGGAAGAACCACGTGACCCACATCCACTGCTCTTCCTCTTCCTCGCCTCCCTTCTCTTCATCCTCGCTCACTCCCAAATCTGGTTCACCGCATCACCGAAAGCAACAAGACCACTGATGCCCGTGATAACGCTGAACATCATAGGCCTCTCATTGACCGACGCGTCCTTCTACCAAGTCGCGAGGGGTCTCGTCCTGCCACTTATCGTCCCCTTCTCAACTGCTCTTTCCATCCACACCCTCTCCTGCGTTCTCGTCACCACCGGCTTCTTCACCAGAATCTCCACAGACAGCACACCCCTCAGCACCGCCGGCACTGCCTTCTCCCCATCGTCATCAAAATCTGCGTATAATCAGGATATTTGGAAAATCTGATTTCCGGAATGGGGATAAATTGTCAAATGAACAATCACTGTATGGAACGTTACCGAATGTTGTTACCTTCCTGGACGGATTTCAGAAGGATTGGTTGGGACCCAATGATCCATCAGAATTGTGGTGTTGCGCTGGTGCGAATGCATGTTGGTATATTTGCGGATGCTGGATCTATAATCGAGCTAACTGGAAATATGGCGTGCCTAGGACTCGATTATCGACATGCAAGAGATGGGGCACATGCAGATTTAGCAGGGCCAAAACGAACCAGGACTTCGGGGTCGTCGATGGAAGGGTCGCTTGTCAATGAGAAGACGAACGTGTGGAGCCCAGGTAGACTGGATCATCGGAACCAGTAAAGCCGCGTCAACGGTATGGGTCATTTCTTACCTCACGCTCGAGCATTCAAGGTTGCGGAATCATGACCCTCTACTGTTAATCTGGAATATACCTCACGGGTCCGCGCCTCATTTAGCGATTCCAGGTCTACAAGTGAGCCAATCTCATGGACATGTGTATTTCATAAGCTGAGATTGTTTTGGCCTTCAGTCAGGTTTCTCCGCCGCGGTGTCGCGACATTCACTCAATTTCGAGATGATGCGTTCCGGTGCTTTTCGTCTGACCAAAACTCATGGCTGACTTCTGCAACTCCATACAATTTCTCTTAATATCCCGAGTGCATAGCATGCTGGTCGTCAACGAAGATGGAACTTCCGGGATGGATACTTCTGGAACCAAGGCGTCAGCTTGGGCGTTGCCAGCACTGACAAACATAGGTGAGTTTTCTGTCTCATGGAGTGTGAATTCCAAATTCATTAATGTTCGTTATAAAAAAATTTCTTCAAGGAGTAGCACGACTACGATTGTCCGAAATGACAAAGAATATGTATGGGAATCTTCGGTTCTTTTTGCGCGCAGCACTGGCAAGACAATGGAATCTGGTTCGGCCAACGAATGTACCTTCGGAAACGTCAGCTGGTCAGACTTGTTTCCAGAAGAACGACCTACAAAGGTTACGATCTAGGTACCACCATCACAATGTCAGTCAGGTTGGCCTTCTCTGATCGGTATCGCTTGTCTGGGTTCCAGGTGTAGGCGTATTTACGCCCGACGGGTCAATCAACGGTGCTTGATACTTTGTCAAATAACGCATAATGAGGAAGCCAGTAAGTGCGGTTTACCGATCATGAAGAAAGTGCCTCCGATAATGTTCACAGTCCCGACGCTATGGAACATATTAGTCGATGGGGCTGCTATTTGTGGTGGATATGTTTCCGCGGTAGCTTGGCTGGGTGATTGCTGTGGTCGGCGGCGGCGAGTGATGAATGTAAGTAACCTTTGTAGGAACTCCATCTTCGTAGGGAGCAGTTATTTAGAAGCTTGTTTTATATAGCAAGTGTCACGTGATATGTGGCTAATGTCCCTGGAGGCAACGTGAATTGGCACAATCCCTTTGGGCGTGTCGAGTACGTTTGTTGGGTCTCACTTTCTGTTTCGAGAAGGAGCATGATCATACTGACGAGAGGTCAGTTTTATAGACCTTAGTTCTTGCAGAAATGCGGCCACTCTTCTCAGCAAAGATATTATTTCTGATCAAATTGCCGTCACTGGGATGGAACCATTCACTGGGATGGAACCAGCATACAATTTCTCTGCGTAATGACTTCTCTTGGGTCTATACCGTTGCGAATAATTAATATACTTGTCCAGAATCAAATATTTGCCGCGTGTTGCGCGTGTGTTGCATTATCTCCTTCAGAGTTCCATCGGGACGTAGTATGTACAATGTAAGTGAAATGATGCCAGGAACTGGAGAAGTCGAATGGTGGCTGAGTGTGACCCGGAGTGCCCTCCACAAAGAGGCCTTTTTCAGTTAGTCTCTCATGTTCGCCTGTGCCTTGAACCAAGCCTGAACAAGTTGATGCAGTACTCGACCACTGAGGTCTGGTCCGCTCCGCATGTCGGGACCGTTTTCAACAGAATTGTCAATGCAGGCTGTATTAAAACAGGGGATAGCGTTCCATTAGGCCCAGACGCCAATGAGCATGCAGAGGAAATGGTGAGTTCATGATTACCTGGACTTCTCGCTTGGCACCAACATTGACCGTACCAGAGCCGACGTCACCCGTGCTGAGGTGGGTCAATGTGTGACTTTGGCGCTTAAACGAATTCGTCGGGCACCAGTAAGAAAGGTATGGTTCTTGTGAACAAGACTATGACGGACATACCGCCTCGAGGTTTATCTCCATTGCGACATAATGAACGAGGTCAACCGTAGCTGTCCGACAATTCGAAGGACAAGTTCTCCTTTAGTAAGTGGTCGCATATCACGTAAATTGTTCAATGTTTCATCATGCAGTCTTAATACGATGCTACAAAAAGAATTATCAGGTGAGCTATCAGGCCCTATGAACAATGTCCATCTATCTTACCAGTGCTTCATGTGCTATGTTGCATTGCGGGGCGAGTTTTTTTTTGGTTAATTTCATCTGACTCTGATTCCTTCCTAGGCAATATGACGACTAATAGAGATGGTCCATCCCCATGGTGTCCTGCGCACTGGAGATCGAGCGACGGTGCAATTAGAGTTCATCTCTCTTCCCGATTTTGTCGAAGAGGGCATGAAGCTACTATTTTGGAAGACGAAGGTGAGCTGTCCTGCTGATCACATCCTTGAAGTGTGCTACAAAATTGTTCTATTTATAGTTACAGCCTGGATTGCCTTTTATAGGGTTTAAACGTCATGGAAAAGAGACCGGGCGATAGACTTCTGCAAGTTTTTCAATTCTGTGCGAACTCCTGTCGGTCCGTCAGTCTTGTGTCTGGTATTCACTGTGGACGAACAACTTACAAGTGCGGCATAAAATATCACCACGGTTCACTCCTTCAAGTCCCAGACGTATTGGTGCCCACTTCGTGAGGTGGACTCGGAGTTCCTAGGTCAGCAGACGCGAATATTTATCCAACGGAATATGACGAGCAACAAGCAGTGCTTACTACTTTGCATAATGAAGGTCCCTCCGACAATTATTACTGTTCCAACATTGTGGAACATACCGCGTGACGGGACTGCTTGCGATGGGTGCGCGATAGGCTGATCGACGGCTTGTTCCAACTGCAATCCAGCTTGGCAACATGTAAGGAATGAGAGTAACCTTCTGAGGAAACCCATGTCCGTGATTTCTTTGACTCGATGCTTTGGAACTGCACAATGATTACAAGAATGTGAAAGATTGGGATCACGGAAAGTTGAAGCGTGGGGTGCCTCTAAAAGGACAGTACTTTATACGAAGCACAGGGCAAAGTAGGATCCACCAATGAATTTAGCTGTTTAGCATGCTTTGGAATAACTAGGGTCCTGATGTTCATTGAATGAAACACATGGTGTAGAGCCGGTGCTCTGACCTTGAGGCCGAAACAATTTTCCCTGAATGCGGATACCTCCCGTGAACTCCGCGTTGATACCCCCCGCCCCCGCAAATGTCTCTGTAACCCCAGAGGTAAGATGTGCTGTTGTGGGAATTGTCAAGTCAACAACACTAGGTGTATTACAGCAACTAGCGGAACCTAAGGCGCAAACACGTTTTTCCAAAATCAGCAATTTTTGATGGGCTGGTCGCGTGGGGTGCTGGCACATTCTTCACCTCAAATCTCCGCAATATTCCATTAATTCACACCGAGTTTCCCCCTAATTTTTATATCATTCAATGCAGATTTTCAATATGGATTTATTGTACATGAAATTATACGGGGACCTTACGAAGATTATTATATTCAAGATATGAGGCGAAGAATGTGCCAGCACCCGAACACGCGATGGTCCAGCCCATCAAAAATTGCTGATTTTGGAAAAAAAACGTGCTTTCACGAGTTGCTGTAACTAGAGGTAATCACAATGCACTGCCAATACAATATTGCCGTAAAAACATGACCACCATAGGATGACGGGCGTGCAAGTGTAGGACTTTTTCGAAACGGCGAGGACTTCAAAGTGTAGTAGGTATGTCTTCTATTTCTTTACTAATTCCGCTCACTCACAAATCT
>Ga0307508_10003142_pt1 | contig 16920 bp, 12 predicted proteins | sample 9_EM_MG_FD_203089 | JGI IMG/M metagenome (GOLD analysis project Ga0307508, IMG submission 203089) | Populus trichocarpa ectomycorrhiza microbial communities from riparian zone in the Pacific Northwest, United States - 9_EM | ecosystem: Host-associated > Plants > Roots > Unclassified | place...
GTGCCATGTTTGCTACGGAGCCGTGGGCGCCTGGTGGACCAACCCGAACATCGAGCGCTTCTTCCGAGTGCTCGAGGAGCGCGGTATCCAGCGAGTCTCCAGTTCCATGGGCAATGGACCGCAAGACCCGATGCGACCGAAGGATCCGCTGGGCACCGCGATCAAGGACGCGGTTGGGTGGCAATACATCGTGGACCTCGCGGAGGTTCTCATCACAGCACGCAACAAGGAGCGAAGTGGCGCCCGCAGCGACATGTCGCCTTTGGAGATCATCCACAACCACATCCAGGCGGACGACATTGGCCTGCTGACGGACCTCCCTCTGCCGACACACCCGTCGGCGCCGCGTCTGGGCTGGGAACACCAGAGGAAGCGAGTCGGGGGCAGCCGCTCAGAGAAAAGCCTCCGACGCCCGTACATCGAGCTCTATGGGCGCCACTACACCAGCGACATTCTGGAGGATCGCTTCGACCTCATCGACACCTATGTCAACGTGCACATCCGAATCATCGACATGACGATCGAAGCGTACGAGGGCAATGGGACATTTCTCGGTGAGCTGACGATCAACGGTGGCCCGAAGGGGAACCCCGTCGGACTCTTGGAACTGCGGCGAGCTCGCCAGGGACGCAACCGCGAAGAACATCCGGAAGACGCGATCGCCCGCTATCGCGAACAGCTGATGAAGGTGGCAAGCAATGACGCGGCAGAGCGACCGCGCCACGTTAGCGCCGCGGCCACCCAGATCGCTCAGCTTGATCTTGACGCACGTGAGCGAGAGGCACGACTGGCGACCGAAGCGGTCGGCGGTGGTGACGCACCTGCCAAGCCAAGCAAGCCGGCCAACACACCGAAGGCGGCACCTATCCCGTTTGTCGCCACGCAGAAGTTCGGGCGTCTGAGGAGCATGTAATGAACCGCGAAGAACCAGTTCCTTTCACGGCCCCGGAAAGCTCGGGCGACCCGACTGAGGAGTTCGAATACCTTGTGCCCGGAGCGGCACGCGACCACGAGATGGCCAACCATCCATTGACTATCGATGACCAGATTTTGCAGTCAAGCGCGATACATGACGTGTTGACAAAGGCACTGAAGGCGCTGCGGTTCCGGTGGTACGGCTTGGCAATCTGTGGCGAGTCTCGGGCCGGCAAATCATGGGCGATCAGGGCTCTTACCGCAATGCTCAGGCGAGAGCTCCCGCTCATGCCGATCTTCGAAACCGAAGCTGTACCCCACGATGACCCCAACGAGAAGGTGCTATGGGGTGACGTCTGCGACAGCTTCGGACTGCAAGAATGGCTTCGCCTGACTGCCGTAGAACGGCGAACTCGCCTGGTGGACCACATTGCCGCAAGTGCGCGGCAGCACGACCAGCGAATTGCTGTCCTGTTTGTCGATGAAGCTCAAAACTGGAAGGCAAACCAATGGCGGCACCTCAAGGGGCTCGTGAACGTCCTACGCAAGAAGCCGTACCGGATTCATGTCCTGGTGATCTCGTTCGGACAGAGCAGTTTGGCCAACGTGCGCGATGACATTTCAAAAATTGCAGACAAGGGCGCGGACTTGATCAAGCGCTTCCTACGAAAGCTGCACCCGTTTCAACCGATTCGAACCCGCCTCGAGCTTGAGGGAATCCTGGAGCAGCTGGATGATCCGAATCTGACTGAGTATCCCGAAGAATCCGGTGTCTGCTACACGCGGTTCTTCCTGCCCGTGGCCTATGCGGCAGGCTGGCGCCTCAAAACTCAGACCAAGTACGTGTGGGCTGCGCTACGCGGCATGGCCAAGGAGGACGGTGAAATCAACATGTGCAACCTCGTGGGGTTGCTCCGTCAGTTCTTCCATGAGACCGAGGACTCGCCCACCCTGAAAACGTCGCTTAAGGGTTGGAAGGCCGCTCTCGCCACGAGTCTGGAGGAGAGCGACTGATGTCCGCATTGCGCCAGGGCCTGACTTACTCGCCCAAGTGGTTTGACGATCAAGAGGGGCCGTACACGTTTCTCTCCAAGATCGGAGTGGTCAATCGGCTGCGCTATCAGGTCCTTCTCAGGCACGTGCTCGACCAGTCCGGCCAACTAGCCCAAGACGCGGCAAGCCGTAGGTTCACCTGCAACGATGCCGTTTGGATGACTCGGCACAGCGACGCCGAGAGCAGCCTTGCAACAGAAGCTGCCGGACGCGCGCTCAGCGTTGTCCTTGGCCTATCAGCGAAACGGTTCGCCGGCGATGAGCATCTGCGGTACTGCCCAGCATGCATCGACTTGGGGTTTCAATCCGCGCTGTGTCAGATCGACGCGATTGTGAAATGCCCCATCCACCGAGCACCGATTCTGAACACGTGTAGACGATGCGGACGCCACACGCCACCGTATGCAGTGAATGCCGCTCTGAAAACTCCCATGAGATGCCGAGGGTGCTCGCAGCCTCTTGGATACGCCTGGGGAGAACACGCCTTTTTGCGGTGGCAGGCGCTTCCGGATACAGCGGGGTATGCGCGGCTCGCGGACGCGATCCGCTGCCTTAGCGAAGTCAGATGGCTTGACCGCGGAGGGTGGGACGAACATTTCAGCCACTTCACGCCGGTCAATGAGCGCATTGCTGCGTTTGGACTGGCGCTGAAGGCCGCTGGCACGACGATCGACACTTCGCTGCTTCACCCAGCGGTGCTCACTGGCTCGAGCGGCGCGTTGAGCCTCGACCTCGGCGCAGAAGGGTTTCGATGGGACTCTGAGACGGTCGAAGAGGTGTTCCATCAAGCGTGGGCGAGAAGACTAAAAAGCATCGGTGTCGATCGCGTTGCGACAGAGCTGCACGAGGAGAACATCAAGATCTACAACTTCTTGCGGCCTGTCGAGGCTGTTGGTTGCAAGGACGCCGAAGTGCTCGCAGCGCTCCTCTGGTGCCATCGGTTCGGTTACTTGTACAGAGGCGAACTGCATGACCATCGCCGACTCATCGCGGGTCGAGTCAAGTGGGCAAAGGGGCTGGTGCTGCGAGTCGCGCAATGGGACGCCTTCTTCGAGTTCGCAAGCGCGGCCGACGTAGCGTTCGCTGCGAAGTGGTGTGGTCTAACGGGGGCTCTCGAAAGACGCGATACGCGGTGGTTGACTCTCACCGCGCAACACGGCCAAGCCTTTGGATCTCCGGATCCGCCGAGCATGGCCGTGTTGGCGTTCAGAGCACCGGACGAGGAAACCGACGTCCTCACGTTCGGCCTGGGGTCAAGCTTCTTTCCGTTGTGCGCATGAATCGACTTGATCTACTGCGGGGACCATCGATCGATCTGCCTCAATCATTCTTGATCGGATTGCCAATAAGCGAAGGCTTCAACACTGTCCACGAAAGGAGATGCACCGTGAATAGAACCGAGACGCACGATCGGCGAACCGGGCGAGCAGGGCGCGGCGGTTGTCGATGATGACGGCACGCGACCAGACCCAGTTCGTGCGCTTGGACAAAGAAGTAGAGAACATCGTGTTTGCGTGCGGCGTCCATCGGCACGCCATGCGCCGAGTCATCTTGAACGGGCGTGGAACAGAAGTCCGCGATCTGCTTGCTCGTGTCGACTGCACCGCGTGTCTCGATCTGATCGATGGCGATCTGGCGCAGACCCCAGGGAGCGCTTACACGCGGCGCGTTCCACCTAGTTCGGCCACATCCTGTTGGTCCAATCCGAGAAGGTTTTGAGGCGCTGGGCCTCTGCGCCATGGTTGCGCGCCGAGATCACGCTCCAGGTCGTGAACTGCTCGGTCGTCCAGTCGGTCCAGCTGCCCACCAGATGCTGCTGCCCCTGGCTGTTCAGCGGCAGCGGCGTGCGCTGCGGATCCAGGCAGAAGCGGAAACCCGCCTTGCTCTCGATCTCGTTGCCGAAGCGACCGTTCGGATCGCAGCGCCGCCACTGCTCATAAGTAGTGTTCGCGTACATCGAGTTGTACAGCGAGATCGAGCTGTTGATGAACATCAGGTGCAGACCCGGGGTCACCGTGTCGAGCTGGCGAAACCGTGTCTTCTCTCGGTCGTCAGGCCCCGTGTCGACCACCGCGCCCACGCCGAGCTTGTGGTTCGCAAGAGCCGCCTTGCTCTGGATGCCCGCGTTCTTGAACAGGTTGTTGGGGTCGCTCGGATCCGGCACGTTGAACGGCAGGTTGGTGTTGGCCAGTTGCGCCACCTTTGTCCGCACCTGGAAGAAGCGTGCGAGGTGCATCGCCGACACCGGCCCTGGCGCCTTGGCCGCCATCAGATCGTCGACCACCCCGACCGTGAAACCCATGTGGTACGGCCAGTCCATCGGCCCTTGCGAGGCGCCCGGCCAGCCCGGGTTCACCGTCATCTGCAGCTGGTACCACTGGTTGGTGCGGTAGTAGGACACCAGTCGCGACTCCCACGAGAAGTAGAACTCGCGCCCGGCGGCCGGCGCGTAGAGCATGTGCGGCGCCATGTAGAACACGCTCGGCCAGCTGTACGGCCAGCCGCGCTTCTCGCCGACGCCCACCCACTGGCCGGCGGCATTGCGCGAGCCGTGCAGCCAGTCCTGCTGGCCTTCGAGGCCGTAGGTGTGGGCCAGCTCCCATTGCCTGACTACCATCCAGCGGAACACGCCGAACAGCGCGCGCTCGACGAAGGCCTCCTTCGTGAATGCGGCCGGCAGGCTGGCCGCGCTCGCGGTCTGCGCCGACATCAGCGCCTGCAGCTTCTGGCCGCCCACCTCGCCGCCATACGGATTGACCGGATCAGGCGAGATGCGCGAGCCGCGTCCGCCGCCGGCGAAATCAAGGGTCTTCGAGCCGATGTCGCCAAGCCAGGCCTGCGCGCGCTCGCGCTGCTCTGGCGTCAGATGGCTCCAGTCGCCGTACTGGCCGTTCGGGTTCTTGTTGGCCTTCAGCCAGTCGCCGATGCGCTTGACCACCCTGATCGGGTTCGACGTGTCGTCACCCTTGGTCTCGAACAGGCCCTGTGTCTGCCCGGCCTCGGGCGTCCAGATGTCCAGCGGGCTCTCGATCGGCAGCCACGCGCTCCAGTCGGGCAACTGCAGCGGAATGGGCATCTCGCGCGTGTTGAGCACCTTGCCGGGACTCGGATCCATCGCGGCGTCGAGCTCGGACTGCGTCACCGCGGCCGTGCTGTCCATTGCCTTGCCGGCGAACACGTTGACGAAGGACTTCGCGTCCAGCAGCACCGCGCTGAGGCCGGCACCCGCCGCCCATTCGACGATCGGCTTCGCGTCCAGCCCCGGGCCTGGCTGATAGGGCGGGTTCCACGGCGTCGCGGCCGGCATGTGCGGCACCTTGTCGGCCAGCGCGAAGCGCAGGTAGGCGACGATCTGCCGGCCCTGCGCCTCGCTCAGGCCGTGGAAGCGCGACCGCTGCACGATCGAGTTGTTGGAGAAGTTGAAGTACTGCAGGTCGCGGCCATCGCTCGCGTGGCATGACGAGCAGGCGGCGCGGATCGTCGTGTCGACGATCGGTGATTTCTTCAGAAGATTTTGGCCGCTCCACAGGGACTGGCCGGCGGTAGCATCCGCCGACGTCGCCCGGCCGGCCGTCTTCTCTGCGCCGATGTCGGCCCATTGACGCTGCATCGACAGCAGGTTCTTGCCACCCGGGTCCTGCAGCTGCACGTCGAGGATGCGGTAGCCGTTGGAGCTGCCGTCGGTGCCGTTGAAGCGGAACTCGATGCGGTTGCCGGCCGACACGAGTAGCCGGCCACGCGTGGCGGCATCGATCGGCACGCTAAAGCGGATGGTCAGCAGGCCGCCGTTGACGCCGCCGTGCGAGCGCTCGACATCGGGCATCGCGATGGTGGCATCGCTGATGTCGATCCACGGTGCCGTTGTGCCGTTCTGCGCGCCGACGATGCGCAGGCTTCCGGCGACTTTGGTCACCGGCTTGCTGAGCGCCCGGTACTCGGGCGAGTTGTAGAAGCCGCAGCGGTGGCACACCAGCGCAAGCTGCGTGGCCTGGGCGACGGCATTGGCGTCGAGGGTCAGGTCGGTCGAGACGATTGTCGGCGCATCCGGGGCGCCCGTGCCGAGTACTTCGATCGGCAGGTTCAGCACGGCGGAGGACGGTGCCGGTGTCGCAGGTGCAGGTGGTGTGGGATCCGACGCAGGTGCAGGTGCAGGTGCAGGCGCATTGCTGCCCGTCGGCGCAGGCGACGGTGAGTCCCCGTCGCCGTCCTTGGCGCCGCCACCGCAAGCTGCCAGTGCCACGCAGGCTGCCAGTGCCGCCAGCCTTGCCCTGTGGAGAATCTTTTCGCTCATCACTGTCCCTGTGTCGACATGGTCCGCAAATATCTGCAGGAAACGCACCATGGCTGAATGCCCTGCGAAGCCGGTCCCCCCGACACAACGCGACTCACAGCCCGTTGCGGAGGCGACGGAATTTCATTCACGGAACCGATGTCGCGACACGCCATGTCAATCGTCTTGGAACCGTCATCAGGTGGAACCGCTGCCGTGTCGTCGAATCACCGACCTAGAGCGCGAGCGTGTTTGAACGAGACATGCGTGGCCAACCGCCGGAGCCTGCCATGGCTCAAAGCGTAAGCCGATAGCCTTTGCCGTACACGGCTTCAACACGCAGGCGGCGGATGGTCGAGCCCGCGGCGAGCTCGCACTTCTTGCGCAACCCGTGAGCGTGCTGCTTCACCGCGCGCTTTGCGGCGTCGTCGGTCCGCGCACACAGCTCTTTGCAGAGCTGGTCGAGCGCTACGACTCTGCTGTGGTTTTCAATCAGCACGCGCGCGAGCGCGAGCTCTCTCGGCGACATGTGCACCTCAGCGACGGGTGACCTCAGACTGCTTCTAGAACTGTCGAGCGTATAGGGCCCGAGCCGCCATGTACGCCTGCGCTGGCGCTGAATCTTGGCGTTGATACGCGCGATCGAGCGATGCACGAGTTGCTCGACACCGTCGCCGATAACGACGTAGTCGTCAGCGCCGTGGAGCAGCGCGCGCGACATGCCGGCCGAGCCACCCGGTCCGATGGCAATCAACGCCATTTGTTCATCCGTGTGGGGCTGCAGCGCGCCCAGCGGGTGTCCGATGCGGGCTTCGTCGTCCTCGACAAGAATCGCAGCAACTGCCTGCGTATGGAGGGCGGCAATCAGCCCGTCCACGGCCGCGAAGTTCAACACCTCGATGCCCATCGACATCAAGGCTTCGCTCACTCGGCCGCGAAGGTCCCGTTCTTGGATCAGCGTTGCGAACCTCATCTCGCAGTCGCGAGACGCGCAGGGCCGCTACCAGCGCCAAGCTCATGGTGTGGTCTAGTCATGTCGAGTCATGACGCCCGTTCGAGGCAGCAACTCGGGAGGGGATTGAGTCATCTTGTACTGCTTCTTGTTGTATTGAGCGGCTCGCGGGGCTACGAGTGCATCGGCAGATCACTGACAGATCGAAGATCTCGATCTCCGGCATGACCTCGTACTTGGCCATCTCGCACGCCAGGTCGCGCGGACGATGGGTCCTTGGAGCCGATCCACCACCGAAAGTGATCCGTGAGAAATGAGGGACCTTGTCAACGACCCCCCAGCCGCATTGGCTGGCTTGCATCCCGAATGCCCCGGTTTTGCCGGAGGCGAGCCTACCCTGGACGCTTGGGCGGGTGGGCGAAAACGGAACGGCGTCCGCGCGTGGCTGTCAGCCTTCGCCGTTCGCCATGGGGTCCGTGATCGACCACCGAAGCTCCTATGCCTTGAGCTGATCTCGGACCGGCAACTGCCGAATCCGCTTGCCGGTGGCAGCGAAGATCGCGTTGCAGATCGCCGGTGCGATCGGCGGTACAGCCGGTTCGCCCACGCCGCCGAGAGGACGCGAGTAGTCCGACGCCATGATGTGCACCCGGATGTCTACCGGCGACGAGCCGATACGCGCGAGCTCGAAGTCGTTGAGGTTGCCCTGCTCGACGCGGCCGTTCTTGAACGAGATCTCGTTGAACAACGCCACGCCCATACCCATCACCGCCGCGCCTTCGATCTGGGAGCGAATCCGCTCGGGGTTGACGGTAGCGCCGCAGTCGATCGCAACGTCGATCCGCGGGATCGAGACCTCGCCGTTCGCATCCACCACCACCTGCGCCACCGCCGCGACGTAGGTCACGAAGGTATAGGTCGCGGCCAGGCCCAGCCCGCTGCCCTTGGGCAGGGCTTTGCCCCAGCCGCCTTCGCGCGTGGCACTCTCGATCACTTGGCGCAACCGACCGGTGTCGAACAGGTATCGATCGGGATCCTCGCCGTGGTTCCAGTCGTCGCCCTGCGTGCGCGTGTCGATTCGCTGCGGCGGCCCGATTAGTTCGAGCAGGTAGTCGCGATGATCCCGTCCGGCCGCGGCCGCCATCTCGGCAATGAACGACTGCGTCGCGAACGCATGCGGCACGTTCGACACCGAGCGGAACCAGCCGATGCGGGTATGCGCCGAGGCCTCCGGGTTCTCGAGTCGCACGTTCGGGATCGTCGGTGCGACCTGCCGCAGCGTCATCCCGAGTTCGAGATTGAACTGGTTCTTCGCGTCGGCAACGAAGGTCGACAGGATGGTCGGCGCCACGGAGCGGTGCAGCCAGGCCACGCACTTGCCCTTGTCGTCCAGGCCGGCTTCGAGGTGCTCGACTGACACAGTGTGGAAATAGTCGTGGTGAAGGTCGTCCTCGCGTGTCCAGACCACCTTCACCGGTTTGCCGTCCATCGCCTTGGATACCACCGCCGCCTCGACGCAGAAGTCCGGCTTCGACTTGCGTCCGAAGCCACCGCCCAGCAGCGTGACGTTCACCGTCACGTTGGCGGGGTCGATGCCCAGGCGCCCGGCGACCAGGCTACGCGCCGCCTGCGGCGACTGCACACAGGACCACACCTCGCACTTGCCGTCGACGATGCGCGCCGTGGCGGCAGGCGGCTCCATGGTCGCGTGGGCCAGGTGCGGCAGGTAGTACTCGGCCTGGACCTTGCGAGCCGCGCCGGCGTAGGCCGCGTCGAAGTCGCCGTCGTTGCGTACCGACTTGCCGGGTACACGCGCGGCAGCCTCCATCGTGGCGCGGTAAGCCTTGGAGTCGTAGGAGGCGTTCGGACCATCGTCCCAGACAATCTTCAAGGCCTCGCGCCCCTTGATCGCGGCCCAGGTGTTGGTGGCGACTACCGCCACGCCGCCGAGCGGCTTGAAGTTGGCCGGCGGTGGGCTGGGCTCGATCGGCACGACCTTCAGGACGCCCGGCACCTTCAGCGCCTGCGTCGCATCGACGCTGACTACCTTGCCGAGGTAGACCTCCGGCCGCGCGACGACGGCGAACAGCATGCCGGGCAGACGCACGTCTTGGCCGTAGACGGCCTTGCCGGTGACGATGTCGCGCCCGTCGACGATCCGGATCTTGCCCTTTCCGATATAGCGGAACTGCGAGGGATCCTTCAGCACGACCTGGTCGCGCGAAGGCACCGGCAGCTTCGCCGCGGCCGAGGCGAGTGCGCCGTAGCCGAGCCGGCGGCCGCTCTTCGCATGCACGACCTCGTGGTTCTTCGCGTGGACCTCGCCGACCGGCACCTGCCAGCGCTCGGCCGCGGCGCGCTCGAGCATCATCCGCGCAGACGCGCCGCAGGTGCGCATCGGCGTGAAGAAGTGGCGCGTGCTGCGCGAGCCGTCGGTATCCTGGTTTCCGTAGCGCTTCTCGTCCCCCGGCGCCTGCACGACCTTCACACGCGACCAGTCGGCTTCGAGTTCGTCGGCCACGATCATCGGCATGCCGGTGCGCACGCCCTGGCCCATCTCTGAGCGGTGGCAGACGATACTCACCGTGCCGTCGGGCGCGATCGCCACGAACACCGAGGAGTCGTCGACCCAACCGTTGGGCATGCCGTCCGCTCCGTACTTCTTCGGCTCCGCGGCCAGCGCGCCCACGCCGTGCCCGGCGATCAACACCAGACCTCCGGCAGCCGACAGCGACTGGAGGAAATGACGCCGTCCGGCGCTGTCGGGTGAAGAGGCCTTCAGAGTGTCGAGATGCGTGCTCATGCCACACCTCCCTTCATCGCAGCCTGCTTGATCGAGGCGCGAATGCGGGTGTAGCACCCGCAGCGACAGATGTTGCCACCCATTGCTTCGTCGATGTCCTTGTCACTCGGGTTGCGATTGGACTTCAGGAGTGCTGTGGCCGACATGCACTGTCCAGCCTGGCAGTAGCCGCACTGTGGGACGTTGTTCTCCACCCATGCATCCTGTATGCGGCGACCAACCGGATCAGCCGACAACCCTTCGATGGTGACGACCTTCTTGCCGTCCACGGCGGAAATAGGGGTGATACACGCGCGCACTGGCACGCCGTCCAGGTGCACGGTGCAGGCCCCGCAAACGGCGATGCCGCAGCCGAACTTGGTTCCAGTGAGTCCGACCTCATCTCGAATGACCCACAACAACGGAGTGTCCGGTTCCGATTCGGACTTGATGGTCCTGCCGTTCAGTACAAATCCAGTCGACATAGTCTCCTCCAGTGGACATGCGCATATGCGCGGGTTTGAGCTTTAATCTGGCACTAGTGATCGCGCGAGAAACTGTGCTTACCCAGTGAACGATGTCGATTGCGTATCCGCGCCGATCCAATGCGTCAATTCATCCGTTTGCCGCGATCGCTGCTTGACCTTCTCTGCCTTGGCTTGCGAACTGCGTGGCGACGAGCATCAAGTCACATCTGCGCGCCGATCATCCAAGGCACGGTTTCCTCGTTCCCGACGCCGAGCTGCTCACTCTTGGACATTTCGCCGGACGCGACCCGAAGCATCATTTCGAAAATCTCGAGTCCTTTCTGCTCGAGCGTCGAGTCGCCGTCCATCACGTCACCGCAGTTCACATCCATGTCGTCCTGCATGCGCTTGTACATCTTGGAGTTGGTCGCAAGCTTGATGGAAGGCGCGGGCTTTGCCCCGAAGCAAGAGCCTCTGCCAGTGGTGAAGGCGACGAGATTCGCGCCGCTGGCAATCTGACCGGTGGCGCCCATCGGGTCGTAGCCCGGTGCGTCCATGAAGACCAACCCCCGGACTTTGATGGGCTCTGCATAGCGATAGACGCCCATTAGCGCGGAGGTGCCGCTCTTGGCAACAGCGCCCAACGACTTCTCGAGGATGGTCGTGAGGCCGCCAGCCTTGTTCCCCGGTGTCGGATTGTTGTCAATGCTGCCCTTCTCGCGGTCTGCATAGTCTTCCCACCACTTGATGAGATCAACGATTCCTTGGCCTACTTCTCGAGAGACGGCACGCCGCGTCAGCAGATGCTCGGCGCCGTAAATCTCCGGTGTCTCACTGAGAATGGCTGTGCCCCCTTGTTCGACCAGAAGATCGACCGCGACGCCCAACGCCGGGTTGGCTGTGATACCGGAGTACCCGTCAGAGCCGCCGCATTGCAGCGCCACGGTAAGGTGGGACGCGGACACCGTCTCGCGCCGGTACTCATTGGCGACGGGAAGCATCTTCTCGACCGCGGCGATGGCGGCATCAGCGGTCTTTCGTGTACCGCCGATGTCTTGAATGACCAAGGGTGCAATCAGCCTGCCGGGCTCGATGCCTTCGGCCATGAACATGGCGCCCATCTGATTCGCTTCACAGCCCAGTCCGATCACGACCACTCCGGCAAAGTTGGCGTGTTTGACGAATCCACCCAAGGTCCTGCGCAATTGCTGGACGCCGTTGCCGTTGTGTTCGATGCAGCAGCCGAAGCTGTGCGTGATCGGAACCACACCATCGACGAATGGATAGTCCTTCAGCGCGTCGGGTCGCGAGAAGTGTTCGACCACCATCTTCGTCACCGTTGCAGAGCAGTTCACGGTGCTGACAACACCGATGTAGTTGCGCGTGGCGACCCGCCCATCGGGTCGAACGAAACCTTGAAACGTTGCGAGGCGGGTCGGCTTCGCCGGAAGCTTGGCGCCTTCGCCGAACGCATAGTCGCGTTCGAAAGAGCCCATCGCTAAGTTGTGGACGTGAACATGCTCGCCGGCTGCGATCGGGTGGGTGGCAAAGCCGATGATCTGGCCGTAGCGCCGAACCGGCTCCCCAGCCGCGACATCAACCAATGCGACCTTGTGTGCTGCGGGAACGTCCGCTCTGACGGTCAGGTTGGCGAATTCCTCGAGACGGCTTCCGCTTGCGATGGAATTTCGCGCGATCGCGACGTTGTCCATGGGGTGAAGCTTGAAAGCCAGGGAAGTGTTATTGCTCATCAGGTGTCTCCAGTTGCAGTGCAACTGATAAAGTTCGTCGGTCCGGGAATGGCAATGATGTTCAGAAGAAGTTTTCTCCCCAAATTGGTCCGACCACTTCTTTGAGGTCAACAATGGCCAGAGACGAAAAGCAATCTGCTCTCAAACGTGTTCTCGCGGGGCTTGAGGAGCATGTTTTGCGCTCGAGCGGTAAGCCGGGCGAGCGCTTGCCATCCGAGCGTGCTCTGGCCGAGAAACTCGATGCTTCCCGCACTACGGTCAGGGAAGGGCTACAGCGCCTGATGGCGCGTGGACTTCTTGAAACAAGGCGAGGCAGTGGGGTGTTCATTGCGCCCGCTGCGGCTTACGGCGATGTCTCGCTGTGGAGTCGGCAGCAGACTCCGGCCGAGAGAGCCGAATTGTTCGAAGTGCGGATGACGATCGAGTCGTCGGCCGCGCGCCTTGCGGCTCAGCGCTCTTCGCCTGAAGATCTGCGCCTGCTGGGAGACGCGTTTGCGCATCTGGAGCGAGCTGTCAAGACGCATGAGACCGACGAAGAGGCGGTAGCCGACTCCCACTTTCATGCTGCGCTCGTGGCCGCCGCGCGCAACAGCTTTCTGACCCGACTGTATGTGGGCCTCAATCAATCGATTCGGCACCACATCAGTCTCAATACGTTCGAAGCAAGTCATAGCAGGGCTGATGCCGAGCTGTTGACGGCGATGCGGCTGGAACAACATCGAAGGATCCACCGATGTGTCGCCGACAAGGAGCCGGAACTGGCTTACACCGCGGCCACCGCGCATCTCGAATTTGTGCGCGGCCAGTTCCATACGCACCCCCGGTTGTGACTACGACGTTGAGCGTGCTGGAATCCCGACAGCCGGCGAAGTGGACAGCCCCCCGAAAAATTCATTGACCGAGACGATGTCTAGAGGTCCAGGAGCAGGGCAGAATGCTTCTGCAGAATCTGTAGATGCTGGTGCGGCACAGCAGATCAACGCATGCCCGGGTCGGTTCTCCGCATCGCAGGGCAACCTCGTAGGCGTCCGATCCTGTTGACGCCGATCGGAAACTAAGAATCTATCCGTAAATAATATTGACCGTCAACTTCACCTTCCGGAACGCGATGATCGCGGCGGCGATGTGGTTGAGTGCGACGAAGCTGCGCTCCAGCTTCTCGTATCGAACCAGCAGCTTTCGGAATCGGTTGAACCAGCTGTGGCAGACCTCGACCACCCAGCGCCGGGCCTTCTTGGCCGGGTTGCGCCGCTTGGCATCGGCCTCGATGCTACGACCGACGACATGGGCGATGTAGCCGTGCGACTCGATGATCTCCATTGCACGCCGGCCTCGATAGCCGGCGTCGGCGCACAGATGCTTGCTGCGCCGCGTGCTTGGGCTCTTGCGCTTGACCATGATGGCCTGCAGCACTTGATCGAGTTGCGTGACGTCATGCTCATTGGCCCCGGTCACGACGAGCGACAACGGGACGCCACGGCCGTCCACCAGCAGGTGTCGCTTGCTCCCCTTTTTTCCCCCGATCGGTCGGGTTGCGCCCGACCGCCTCTTGCGCCAAGGGCGCTTTGAACATGGCCCCGTCGATGCTTTGCCATCGCCACGCGATGCCCTCCATCTGGTCGTACTCGGCAAGTCCGGCTTGCCAGATCACCTCGAACACGCCCGCAGCCTCCCACTCCAGGAAACGCTTATGCACCGCGCTGGCGCTGCCGAATCGCTCTTTGGGCAGCGCCTTCCATTGGCAGCCCGTGCGCAAGACGTACACGACCGCCTCGAACACTTGCCGCGCCGGCTTGGGCGGTCGCCCCGCGCCTGGCTTGCGAACGTACTCTTTGCTCGCAGGCCGCTCACGCAGCGGAATCAACGGCTCGACACGTTGCCAGAAGTCGTCTGTCACCACCCACGATTCAACTCGCTTGCGCGTTGCCATATCCTCGTCCCGTCGCTGCGTGATGTGCCGCTCGGGACGATAGTTTACTATTTACGGATAAATTCTAAGCCGCTTCTGAGGCGACGCCGACCGATGTCGGGTCAAATCTTGCTGAGCTTTTTGGCGTGCTTCAGGTTGCGGCCGTTCACGAAATCGAAGAACGCGCTCTGGATCTTCGTGGCGTGGTTGCGGTGCTCTCGACATCGCTGACGCGTATCGTGTCTTGGCGGGCTTGTTTGCTTCCTGTGTGCATCACATTGGTCCGGTTAGCCAAAGGTGAACACGTAGGCCCGCGCCCCCGCGTCAAGGAACTCGATCTCGAACAAGCGCTCCCTCCCGTCCGCGGCTTGTCTGACGAGTTGGTAGAGCCTTTGTGCATCGACGCGGCCCGTCCCGTCGGCGTCGATGTCGCTGCCGCGATCGACACCGGGCACCTTGCCGTCGATGCGTACCTTAAATCGCACGGGGTGACCGTCGCGGGTTGGGCCGAGCACGAGATGCAGGTCGCGTGCGCGGAAGCGGAACGCGATGCGGCCACCTGCCTGTGTGAGTTCGATCCGTTGCGCGTCGACTCTCCAGGTGCCAGCCAGCGTCCACTGGTTCAAGCCGAGCCGCTCTGCAGGGGAGTAGGTCACCGCACTGCCAGCCCGCAGGGCGCCCCCTGTCGCGACGAAGCCCTCCGCGCGGGCGGCACCGAGATAGGTCTCGTCGGACGCCGAAGCCTGTAGCCCCGGCGCCGCCTGCGTGCCCGCGCCCTGCGGCGCAACCAAGTCCTCCGGGACTTTGTCGCGCCCGGCTTCGCGCAGCAACTGCTGGATCATGCGCTCGGCCTGGTCGTATCGCCCCTCGCCCAGCTGGCGGTAGCGAATCCGGCCTTCGGCGTCGACGAAATAGAACGTGGGCCACGCGCGCGCGCCAAACGCGTTCCAAAGAGTCTGCCGGCTGTCCACTGCCACTGGATAGCCGATACCAAGATCCTTCACGGCGCGCTGCACGTTGGCGATCGAGTGCTCGAACTCGAATTCAGGCGTGTGTGCGCCGATCACGACCAGGCCGTAGGGCCCGTACTTCTGCGACCACGCCCGGACATACGGCAGCGTGCGCAGGCAGTTGATGCAAGAGTAGGTCCAGAAGTCGACCAGCACGACTTTGCCACGAAGTGCTTTCGCGTCGAGCGGTGGCGAATTGATCCATGCGGTCGCACCGTCAAGCGAAGGCAGTGGTTGCGACGTTGGTGGTGTGCCCAGCCAATCACCACCCGCCGTGGCCCAGCGGGTGCAGGTGAGCGCGATCACGACCGAGAACACGAGTGCGGCCATGCGCACGACGAGGCCGCGGGAGTGGGGCAGGCGAGCAAGCGTCATGGCAGTCCGCGTAAGCGTTTCAGGTACCGGCAGAGGGCGAGTGCCTGCGCGGTGAGCGCCGACGCACCCAGGCGATCGGCATTCAGGCGATCGAGATCGCCACTTCGATATTGCCGCGCGTGGCTTTCGAGTATGGACAGGTCTCGTGAGCTGCGTCGACGAGCGCTCCAGCCACGGCGGGCTCGATGCCCGGCAGGCTGACCGCGAGCCGCGCCTGCAAAAAGTAGCCACCTTCGCCGGTCCCGAGGTCGACCTCGGCGGTCACCGAGACGTCGGCAGGCATGCCGACGTTCATGCGGCGTGCGGCGTGACCCATCGCGCCGATGAAACACGCGGACCAGCCGGCGGCAAACAACTGTTCGGGGTTCGTGCCAGCGCCGGGACCGCCCGGCGGGGACAGCTTGATGTCGAGGCGGCGGTCATCGCTGCGTGCGCTGCCGTCACGGCCACCGCGCGTTTGCGTGCGACCGGTGTACAGAACATTGTCGATGCGGGACATGGAAGAACTCCTTGGAGGGGTTGAAATAGTGGCGTGCGTGGAAAGACCCTTGGCAACCGAGCTCAAGCCCGTGCCACGTCGATCACCGCCTGCGCGAAGGCGCGGGGTGCCTCCTGCGGCAGGTTGTGCCCGATGCCGCCTGAGATCACGCGGTAGTCGTATTTCCCGGAGAATTTCTTGCGGAACGGCGCATCGCCGGTAGCGTGCGGTGCGCCATTGGCATCGCCTTCGAGGACGATGCTCGGCACGGCGATGATCGGCCCAGCGGCCAGGCGCCGCTCCAGGTCGTCGTAGACCCGTTCGCCGTCGGCCAGGCTTTGCCGCCACCGGTAGTTGTGGATCACGATGTCGACGTGATCGGGGTTGTCGAGGGACGCCGCGCTGCGAGCGAACGCCGCGTCGTCGAAGGCCCACTTCGGCGAGGCCGTCCGCCAGATGAGCTTGGCGAATTCGTGCCGGTTCTGTTCATAGCCCGCGCGCCCGTGATCGGTCGCGAAGTAGAACTGATACCACCACGCATATTCCGCCGCCGGCGGCAGCGGCGCCTTGATGGCCTCCCGGTTGCCGATCAGGTAGCCGCTGACGGAGACCAGGGCTTCGCATCGCTCGGGCCACATCGCCGCGACGATGTCGGCGGTTCGCGCGCCCCAATCGAAGCCAGCGAAGACCGCCTTGCGGATCTTCAGCGCGTCTAGGAGCGCGATGATGTCGAGTGCGACGGCGGACTGTTGGCCATTCCGGAAAGTGTCCTTCGACAAGAAGCGCGTGCTGCCGTAGCCACGCAAGTGCGGGACGATGACCCGATAGCCTGCCGCCGCTAGCAAGGGCGCGACCTCGACGAAGCTGTGAATGTCGTACGGCCAGCCGTGCAGCAGGACGACGACGGGGCCGTTGGTGGGGCCGACCTCGGCGTAGCCGACGTTCAGCAGGCCCGCAT
>Ga0307508_10003143_pt1 | contig 16900 bp, 12 predicted proteins | sample 9_EM_MG_FD_203089 | JGI IMG/M metagenome (GOLD analysis project Ga0307508, IMG submission 203089) | Populus trichocarpa ectomycorrhiza microbial communities from riparian zone in the Pacific Northwest, United States - 9_EM | ecosystem: Host-associated > Plants > Roots > Unclassified | place...
TCGGACGAACGATGCGCAGCGCCCAGAGATCTCGACCCCTGCCCGCCGACCCCGGCTTGACCCGCCGGGATTTCGTGCAGCGCGGGGCAAAGTCGCTCGCCGGCCTCGTCATCGCCCGCCGCTTCCCCTTCTTCGGCCGCAAGACGCAGGCCAAGGTGATCGTCATCGGCGCCGGCATGGCGGGCCTGTCGGCGGCGCGGCGGCTGGTGGATGAATACGGCTACCGGGACAAGGGTCAGGTGATCCTCCTCGAAGCGCGCAACCGCCTGGGCGGCCGGATCAGCACCAACCACGATCTCGGCGCGCCGGTCGACCTCGGCGCCATCTGGATCCACGGCAGCCAGGGCAACCCGCTGAGCGTCCTGGCGGACCGCTTCCGGGCCACCCGCATCGCCACCGACTATGCGGCATTCCACCTCTACGACACCGACGGCCGCCTGCTCCCCGACGCCGAGGTGAACCGGGTCAATTCTCTCTTCGAGCAGATCCTGGCCAAGGCGGAGCGGTATGCCCTGGAAGATCTCGACGGCGACCAGTCGTTCGCCCGCACCCTGGAGGACATCGACGCCGGCGACGGCCTGTCGGCCTTGCAGAAGCGCATCCTATCCTACGACTACTTCACCAACCTGGAGCTCGATTTCTCCCTCAAGCTCTCCGAGCTGTCCTCCCTCCAGCTCAACCAGGACGAGGAGTACCCGGGATCCGACAAGCTGTTTCCGAACGGCTATGCGCAGATCCCGCAGGGGCTGGCCGCGGGCCTCGACATCCGCCTCGGCACCGCGGTGCAGTCCATCGACTACGGCGGGCGCGATGTGCGGGTGAGCACCAACCGGGGCGTCTTCGAGGCGCAGCGCTGCGTGGTGACGCTCCCCCTGGGGGTTCTCAAGGCGGGCAAGGTCCATTTCACGCCGCAGCTCCCGGCCGCCCTGCGCGGCGCTGTCGACAGCCTGGGCTTCGGCGCCGCGCACCGTCTCGCGCTGCTCTTTCCCCGCGTCTTCTGGGACCGCAAGGCCGAATTCTTCGGCTACACCTCGCCGGACAACGGCGAGCACTTCGAGCTCAACGATGCTTCGCGCAGCACCGGCAAGCCGATCCTGACGGTGAACACCACCGCCGACTTCGCCCGCAGCCTGGACGGTCTGTCCGCGGAACGCGCCGCGGCGCGCCTCCTGCCGGCTCTGCGCAAGATGTTCGGCAACTCGATGCCCTGGCCGCTGCGGGCGGTGGCGTCCGACTGGGTGCGCTCCCCGTGGACCCAGGGCGCCTACACCTACTGGCAGGTCGGCTCCAGCGGCGAGGACAACAACGTCTTCACCGAGCCGGTGCGCCGTCTCTTCTTCGCCGGCGAGCACGCCAGCGCCGCCTACCCCGGCACCGTCCACGGCGCCCACCTCTCCGGCCGCGACGCGGCGCAGCGGTTGCACGAAGCGTAGGGTGCGCTCCGCGCACGGGGGGCTCGGCCGAACCGGCCGCCCAGGAGCCGGCCTCGCAGGGCCAGAAGAGAATCTTCGGGTATGTCGAGCAGGGTTCGAGGCGTTGAAGCTACGCCTCAACTCAACCGTGGCTCTTGGTGCGTAGCGAGCCGCTCAGAACGTCTCTACCGATGAAATGCCCGAGCGCGACGCCTCCCGCTCCAGTCGCCACAGTGCCGGAGCCTTGGCCCGCGGCTCCGGAGCCATACATAGCGGCCTGCCCTCCGCGGCTCATTGTTGCGCCATCGGACTCCATGAGAGAAACCAGCTCCGCCGCCAACACCGCATCCCCTTCCAGGAGCTTCCGGATCTGGATACGGAGGGCAGCCTGCGCGTCCGGGTCTTCGGGAGCCCTGGCAAGGTCTTGGACTGCTTCAGCGGCCGAAGGCTTTTCTTCCACCTTCTGGCGGAGTCTGGACCACAGAGCCTTGGCTCTCTCCATGTCACCTGGTGACTTGGCTCCGTTTGGCGGAGCCTCCATGCCACGGCCAACCAGGCGAGAAAGGCCCGGAGCCAGAATCTGAGTCAAGGAGTCTGCGAGAGCTCTAACATCCATATCCAACCTCTCCAGAGGGCATCGTAGGGTGTCGCACCCCGGTCATCATCATGCGCTCACAGAGGGGACCAAGACAACCCGGAAGCCGGTCCCGTCATTTCGGGAGTCTGGAGGAGAACCCGTCCGGAAAGAGCAGCGGATGTCTCGGCTCGGGCTGATGTAGGAACCGCCCCGCAGGATGCGCAGGACGTCCGGCGGAGCGCCAAGATCCTCTCGGCCGTCCTGCGGATCATACGGATAGGCGTAGTCGGGCTCCTCCCAGCGGCGGCCCCACAGGCTCCGCGTCCACTCCCAAACGTTACCGCACATCTCCTCACACCCGAAGGGGCTGGCTCCTGCTGGAAAACAACCGACCGTGCTGGCACCACCGATCCTCGTCGCCGCGAAGTTCGCTCGTTTGGTGTCGGGCTCTTTTTTCCCCCACGTGTAAGGCCTGTGCTCGTATCCGCAAGCCGCTTTTTCCCATTCGGCTTCCGAGGGAAGCATCACCGATTCCGTTGCCTGCAAGCGCCCTGCTTCTCTCCATCGCTTTGTCAGCCAAGTGCAGAAGGTCAGAGCATCTTGCCAGCTCACAAGGACGACGGGGTGATTCTGCCGGCCCTGAAGGCAGGTCGGTTCCGCCGGTGCATAGCCACTGGCCTCCGCGAACTCCCGATACTGCGCGACCGTCACTGGGAAACGACCGATCCAAAAGCCGTGAGGGATTTCGACGATGTGGGCAGGAAGCTCGCCGGGATAAGCACTTCCCATCTGGAACGGCCCTGCCGGCACCTGGCAGAAAGCCATCCCGTCTACAGTAGTCACCTCCGGCCGCGGGTCGCCCAGATTTGCGAGGGAACGCCCCGCCAGGCATCGCTCTGCCGCGGGAAGTCGGCGATCCTCGTGAAGCAAACGAACGAGCCAGCGGCGCGTGCGGTCCAATTTTACCCGGTTGGGTCGACTGATCCGTTCGAGATCAGCCGACTCAGTCACCAGTTGACCGGCGATCAAGGCGCCCCAAGCGTCCTCGATGCCGGCTTCCGGGTCTTCCGGCTCTCGCCAACAAAGCGCTTCCGCCAGAGGCCAGACAGCCGAGGAGACACCGCGGGCTACTCTAGCCCCCGCCAGGAGCGCCACTTCCTGCCAGCGGAGCGGATCAGCCCGCGCCAACTCAGCCAGTTGGTCCGGAAAACTTTCACTCATCATCAGGTAGCAGGCGGCCAGGTACTCCTGAATCGCCCGGTGGGTAAAGGCATAGACGCCCATACCCCGCGGCTCCAAGAGCCCGGCACGGCCTTGGAGATAGTCGATGAGAAGGGCCGGCCTCAGCTCCGGGGTCCGACTTGACTTCAACAGGCGCTCAATAAGCCGGCTTTGGGCGATGTCGCCCGTGCCAAGCGCCCCAGCCTGAGCGTGTGCCTCATAAGCTAATTCCTGCAGAGCGGCAAGTACTGGCTCCGGCCCGATCTTCAGAAACTCATCGAGACTGGACCGGCCGTCGATCGACGTGCCTGCCACGAGAGTCACCCGGCGGACTTCCCAGGTGTAGAGCAGAAGCTCAACGACCTCTGCGTAGAGCTCCTCCCGCCGCTCGGGCAGGTTGCCGCCGCGCCACTCAAACAAGCTCGGCATCAGGCTCAGAAGTAGAGGTTGTTCTGCGAGCTCTCGCAACCGATCGCTGCCCAGAATTCCGCGTAACAGCCGATCGGCACGCTCAGCAGCATCTTCGGGTCTCAGCAGGTCGAGAGCCGCGGCGCGCGCAAACCAACGGTGAATGAAGTGGTTGATCTGGTCTTCATCGAACGGCGCAAGAACCGCCTCGGCGAAGCCCGGCAGACGCCATCCCTGGTTCTGGTAGGCGTAGGTTCGACAGGTGACAAGGACGCGACATCGATCGAAACTGCGAACGAAGCTCTCGATGGATTGGCGGACCTGCTCGCGACGCGATTCGGCTTCAGGAACCTCGTCCAGCCCATCCAGGATCAGCAGCCCTCCCTGGCTCAGCAGATGGCGGCGCAACAGCGGTGAGTATTCGCCCAAGCCTGTGGCGTTGAGATCCTCCTCGATATAGCTCCAGAGCTGTTGCGCTGTAGTCCGTTCTCCCGATGCTGGGAGCCCTCGGGCCGCAAAATCTCGGAGGGAGATCCACACAGGGAGGAGCGCTCCATGGTCCCACGCCTCTTCCTCTTGCGCAGAGCTCTCCGGGATCGAAGAAGCGAGGCGACGGAGATTGGCTCCAGGCAGATCAAGTGTCTCTCCAGCCATGCAGAGAGCCAGGAACCTGGCGAACGTGCTCTTGCCACTCCCGGGCTCTCCCAACAGAACCAAGCGGGGATGAAGATTCAGTTGGGCCACGGCGGAGAGGAAGCGTGAAGTGACCCTTCCATCTTCGGGAGCGATCGTCAGAAGAGGTGTATAGATGGCCTCGACACTCAGCCAGCGATCTCCGTCTGTTACTACTGACGGAACAATCGCACTTAAAGGCACGGGTTGGGTACGTGCGACAACCGACGAAAGATAGGCTCTGTGCAGCTCTGTGTCGACCGCTCCTACATCAACATCCTCCTCTGCAATGGAGCTTCTCGTCAGCTCAACGAGATCGCGCCCACGTGCGGCCTCGACAAAATCATCTCGATTGGTAACGAGCACCTCGGTCTGATCCAACTCGTGAGCCAGCAGTGCAGCCAGAGTCGCAAGCGCGTAGCCAAGACTTTCCGGCTCCCGGACACCTTCGTCCAGAACCGGCATCTTCTCCCCAAAGCTCCAATACGGCACGGAGGGAAGACGAAGGACATCGAGAAGCTGCCGGGGCTCCACACCTTTGGCCAGCCAAGCTCGGTAAAGAGGATCAAGCCGAGTCGCAAACGTCTCCAACCACTCTTTGGCGATCTCGAGCTCCACACGACCTTCGAAGCGGGTCGGGATCGGTACGCACGGCAGGCTGGACCGATCGAAGGGGAGATGCCCTTGGCGCTCGGAGGCCCGGCGGGCGACGTCAAGGACACCGTCGAGACTCTGATGGCTCGCGGTGAAGAGCAGGACGAGGATATCGGGAAGTTGAATCGTGCAGATCCCACCGAGATCGGTGATGCCGGTCCGGCTGTCGATCAAGACAAAGTCGTACTCCTCTTTCCAGTCTGCCCGAAGAGCCTCGATCCACTCTCCAAAGTGCCTCTCCCGGTAGAGGGCCTCCCAGTTGAGGGCTTGCAGCCTCTCCACGTAGCCCTCGTCGAACCGGCCGGCAGACAGGAAGTCGAGAGTGGCTCGATCTGCAGACTCTTGAGGGAAGGAGATTCTCTGGATCCGGCGGCGCCAATCGGTCTCCTTCCCCGCGCCGTGCTCGGTGATGAGCTCCACCAGCCCTTCGGAGTCATGAACAGAGAGCCAGCGGTCGAAGTAGCGGTGGAGGCCGGGAGCTTCGAGATCCCAGTCGACGCATAGGACGCGATAGCCCCAGCCGGACAGGAGAGTACCGACGTTGGCCAGGGCCTGCGTCCGGCCGACTCCCCCCTTGTAGGAGTAGAAAGTGATCACCGTGCCGCTCACAGCCGAGGAACCTCCATCGCGACTCTCGTGATCCCTTCCGCCGTCTCCGGCAAGAGCATCGGGAAATCCTCTTGCCAGGCCGGAACGGTCTTGAGAAGAGCTGCAAGCTCGATGGCGACGCCCTGCATCACGCTGAGGAAATCGTGGTAGGCCTCGGTGCGCTCGAAGGCGGGAGATGCCCGGTTCCAGGCCCTCAAGTCCTTGTGCTGGATATCCTGGACGTCTGGCGGGAAGCAATCGCCATCGCTAAAGCAAACGGGGTAGATCAAACCTCGAGTGGCCGCATGAGTTCTCAAGCCAAGCTGCTTCTCCCGTTGACGAATGCTGGTCCACTCAGCGCAGCACCAGGGAGAACGGAAGTAGCTGGGCGAAAGGACGGCGACGACGACCCGCGACCGGTGGAGCCCCTCCCGGAGGGCTAAAGGCCAGGTTGTGCCGGTCTCCAGGGATTCTTCATCCCGAAAGATTCGCGGTGTCTCTTCCATCGTCTCTCCCAGCCATTCTTCGAGCCTGCGCTTGAAGCAATCTCGGACCCAGCGGAGAACCGGCTCTTTCCGGGAATAGCTGAGGAAGATGTCGTGCAGATAGGACATTGGCCTTGTCGGACGAGGGCTGAAGACCGGGAGAGCATATCGGAGAACCTTGAATCTGGGAACGCCAGAGAGGTTTGAGAGGGGAGCGGGCGTGCGGAAAACTGCAACCCGTGTCATCGTCTCCTCGTAGGAGCGGGGGAGCCGTGAGCTCGTCCGTCTTCCAGGGAGATCCTCCATGCCTGTCCTTCCTTCGTTTCTCCGTTCGCTGGCGCGCGGCTTCCTGCGCAGCCCGGGCTTTGTCCTCATCACCGTGCTGACGCTGGGCCTCGGCATCGGCGCCAACGCGGCGATCTTCAGCGTGGTCAACGTGGTGCTCATCCGTCCGCTGCCCTATCCGGAGCCGGAGCGGATCATGGCGGTCTGGCACGATGCGCCGGGGATCGGGCTGCGGCAGTTCGAGCAGTCCGACGCGAGCTATCTCATCTACCGCAAATACAACCATGTGCTCGAAGACCTCGGGATCTACAGCAACGGCTCCGCCAACCTGACCGGCGGCCAGGAGCCGGTGCGGTTGAGCGCTGCCGGCTTGACCGGCTCGGTGTTCCACGTGCTCCGCGTTCCGGCGGCTCTGGGGCGCGCGCTGCAGGAGCCGGACGAGCGGCCCGGCGCCGAGCCGGTCGTCGTCCTCTCCGCCGACCTCTGGCAGCATCGCTTCGGCGGTGACCGCAGCGTGGTGGGCACGATGCTGCGGGTCGACGGCGTTGCGCGCCGGGTGGTCGGCGTCATGCCGGCCGGATTTCAGTTTCCGCAGCAGGACACCCAGCTCTGGATCCCCCTCACCATCAACCCGGCCAAGCTCAATGGCGGCAACTTCAACTACGACGCCATCGGCCGGCTGCTCCCGGGCGTCACGGCCCAGCGCGCCGCGAAAGAGCTGTCGGCCCTGGTCTGGCGCATTCCGGACGAAGCGCCGGGATCGCAGATCACCCGCGGCATGCTGGAGAGCGCGAAGCTGTCGGTGCTGGTGCATCCGCTGCGCGACGACGTGGTGGGAGACATCCAGCGCATCCTCTGGGTGCTGCTCGGCAGCGTCGGCGTCATTCTGGTGATCGCCTGCGCCAACGTGGCCAACCTGTTTCTCGTCCGCGCCGAGGGGCGGCAGCGGGAGGTGGCGGTGCGCACCGCGCTCGGCGGCACCCGCCTGGACGTGGCCCGCCTGTTCCTCGGCGAAAGCGTCGCCCTGTCGCTGCTCGGCGGCGTCCTCGGCCTGGCGCTCGCGATGGCCGGGGTGCGCCTGCTGGTCGCCCTCCGGCCGCAGGGCATTCCACGCCTCGACGAGATCCACGTCGACGGCACCGTGCTCCTCTTCACCCTGGCGCTCGCCATCGCCTCCGGGCTGCTCTTCGGGCTGTTCGCCGTGCTGCGTTACGGCACCCCGGAGCTGGTGGTGGCGCTCAAGGAAGGCGGCAGGGGCGGCACCGCCGGCCGCGAACGGCACCGCGCGCGCAACGTCCTGGTGGTGGCGCAGATCGCTCTGGCGCTGGTGCTCCTGGTGGGCGCCGGATTGATGGGGAAGAGCTTCTGGCGCCTGCGCAACGTCAAACCGGGGTTCGACCCCCGCGGCGTCCTCACCCTGCACCTGTACCTGCCGGGCAGCGACTATACGGACCCCGCCGCCGTCAACTTCATCCTGCGCCTGATGGAAAAAGTCCACGCTGTGCCGGGCGTGACGGCGGCCGGCATGGTGACCGGCATGCCCTTGGGCGGAAGCTTCTCGAACAACGGCTACGCCATCGAGGACTTCCCGCAGCCGAAAGATGTGGTGCCGCCGCTCCTCACCACCCACATCGCCAGCCCCGAGTATTTCAAGGCGATGGGCATCCCCCTGCTGGAGGGGAAGGGCTTCGATCCGATCAATCCGCAGCAGCCATCGCACGACATCATCGTCAGCCAGACGCTGGTCAAGCGGTTCTGGCCCGGCAGGAGCGCGCTCGGCAAGCGGCTGGCCCCGGGGCTGCAGATCGATCCGTCGAAATGGAACACCATCGCCGGCATGGTGGGCAGCGTGCGCACCCGCACTCTGGAAGACCCGCCGCAGGACGCGGTCTACTTTCCGTGGATCTCCGCCAACTCGTTCGTGCCGCACGATTTCTCCCTGGTCGTCCGCGGCACCGGCGATCCCATCAAGCTCGTCGCGCCGGTGCGCGAAGCCATCCGCTCCCTCGATCCCAACCTGCCGCTCGCCGAGGTGCTGCCCATGGCGGCGGTGGTGGACCGCTCCATGGCGCGCACCTCGTTCACCATGCTCCTGCTGGCGATCGCCGCCACCGTCGCCCTGGTGCTCGGCGCGGTGGGCATCTACGGCGTCATCGCCTACGTCGTCAGCCAGCGGACGCGGGAGATCGGTGTGCGCATGGCGCTCGGAGCCCGGCGGCAGGACGTGGAGCGCATGGTGCTGCGGCAGGGGCTCGGCCTGGCGGTCACCGGCGTCGTCCTCGGCCTCGCCGCCGCGCTGGCGGTGACCCGTCTGATGACCGCGCTCCTCTTCGAGGTGAAGCCCTTCGATCCCGCCACCTTCACCATCGTGCCCTTCCTCCTCGCCGCCATCGCCCTCCTGGCGAGCTGGGTGCCGGCGCAACGGGCGGCCCGCGTCGAGCCGCTCGAAGCGATCCGCTATGAGTAGTTGCACAGCAAGAAGAGTAGAATAGAGATCACGCCTGACCAGGAGATGAGCCCATGGCCGACATCAAGCTCCTCGCGCCCCCGGTATGAGGCCGCGACCCTCCGTCTTCGTCGGCTCCTCCTCGGAGGGCCTCGACATTGCACGCAACATTCAGGCGCTCCTCGACAAGGAGTGCGAGGTCAAGCTCTGGGATCAGGGAGTTTCCGGCCTGAGCGCCGGGACCCTGGAGTCCCTGGTTCTGGCGCTCGACGACTTCGATTTCGCGATCCTCGTGCTCACGCCTGACGACATGACGGTCACCCGGAGTGAAGAGCGCCAGACGGCGCGCGACAACGTGCTCTTCGAGCTCGGGCTGTTCATGGGCGCCCTGGGCCGTTCGCGGACGTTCATCGTCTATGAGCGGGGTTCCAAGCTCGGGCTGCCGTCCGATCTCGCCGGCGTCAATGCAGCGACGTTCGCGCCGCATTCCGACCACAATCTGCGCGCGGCGCTCGGCGCCCCGACCACCGACATCCTGCAAGCGATCAGGAATCTCGGTTTTCGGGAGCCCGGCCGACTTCGGCGTCCGGCGCAAGCCCCCCATGAAATCGAGGGGTACCTCAACGTCCAGGCACGCTTCATCCCGCCCGGCATGGCGCATCTGTTCCAGGGCGCCGTCGCCTGGGGCCCGTGCTGCACTCTCCAACTGGCGCCATTTCTCCGCGAAGGCTGGACGCTCGATCAGATCAGGATCGAACGGCGTCCCGGGCAATTTCAATTCTCGGAGGAAGATCGAACGCGAGCGTCCTACGAATCGTACCGCAAGCGCGAAGCGAAGCGTCTCAAGCCGGATCGGCCAAAATATTCGCTCACCAACCGGCCGTTTGCGCTCACGGACGCACCGGATCTCAACCTCAGCGTCTCGACCTGCGTCTACAGCCAGGTTCAATTCTGCCGCGACTGCATCGCGACGACCACCTCCGAGCGCGACCGCTTCGTCATGCAGGCGCGCAAGGCGTCGATCGATTTTCCCCATGCCTTTTGTCTGCATCTGGTCGTGGTGACCGCGGACAGCCGCCTGTTGCTGGCCAAGCGTTCCGACAAGCTGGTGTACAACCCGAGCGCCTGGTCGCTGTCCATCGAAGAGCAGATGAGCGAGGACGATTTCAGTGTGTCACCGGATCGCGTCATGCGGGCGTGGGCGAACCGGCTGCTGTGGGAAGAGCTGGGTCTGTCCCCGGAGGACATCAACGAGACCGATGTCCGCATCCTCAGCGTATTCATCGAGGCCGACGTCCTCAACTGTTCGATCGCCGGGGTTGCCTATCTGCCGATCAACAGCAAGGATCTGGCGTCCTTGCTACGGACAGGAGGGCGGCCCGATCAGGAGCTCGACGAATTTCTCTTCGTCTCCGAGGACCAGCTCATGGACGAGCTCCGGGATCCATCCCGCACCTACCACACGACGGCTCAGTACCGGATGCTGCTTTTTCTGGCGAGCCGGAATTCCTTTCCTGCGGTCGTCCGTAATATCGCCCATGCCGCCAGGAGGAGCCAGGGGTGACCGGGGCCGATGCGTAGTTGCACAGCAACAAGAGTAGAATAGAGACTACACCTGACCAGGAGACAAGCCCATGGCCGACATCAAGATCCTCGCCAGCCCCGACTTTGCCGAGCAGACCGCGGAAGTCGTCACCCTGCTGGACAGCCTGATGCTGGGCGTCCGCGGCAAAGAGACCGTGCACGGAGAGAAGATCGACCTCAAGGAGAGTCTCGACAGCGTCACCCTGCAGACCGAAGAAGAGGTCCGCAGCCTCCTCGGAGCCGCCGGCTGGGGCATTGTGGGCTCCTTCCTCTTCGGCCCCACCGGCCTCCTCCTCGGAGCGCTCTGGGGTGGCCGCGGCCAGAAAGAGATCTGCTTCGAGGCGCAGCTCAAAGACGGCCGCAAGTTCCTCGGCGTCTCGGACGCCCCCACGTTCCAGAAGCTCAAAGCCGTCACGATTCATTAGCAGGAAGCAAACCCCTCCTCCGCGAGATCCGAAGGACTCGGCTCCCTGCGGAGGAGTGGAAGGAAACCATGCGGAGAGGTGGCCCAAGCCCCTCCGGATGGCTGTTCGATTGTCAATGAACCCACCTGCCTCGATCTCCCTGAATCCGGCAATACATCTGCCATAACCGTCAATCTCTTCGGAGAGCTGCGGTTCCTGGTCTTCTCCGACCAGAGCTTCAGGATCGGCCTAGACTGCCATCCGGGCGATGCTTTGTCAAGATCGATTTTTGATTTTTGTTCAGAGTTATGGTCATATGCATCGCATGGATGGCTTGAACCGCTGTATTCTTGGTCGTAAGAAGAAGATTGCGATCTGAGTAGATCCATTACGGTTCATAATGAGTCGATTTTGCTTTGAGCAGCGCCATTCCAGGTCATCAGAAGGTCATTCTGCTCTGGCCGGCGGCATTCCGGGCCGTCAGAAGCCTCCGGCGGCTTGCGCAGGGCGATTCTGGAGTCTCGGAAGCTTCTGACGGATTGGCCAGCCTCATTTCGTTGTGAGCTGGGCGATTCCGGTTCCGAGCGGACCGATTCTGGAGCAGTGCAGGACTCTGCAACGCGGCAGAGCGGTGGCCAACGCGGAATGGGCCTGGGCAAGACGCCCGCTGTCCATTTCAAGCCGGCCGAAGCCTGGGCGAGGCAGAATGATGTTCTTTGACAACTGAATCTTGTGAGATGGGCAGACCGCCGGCCGTTGGCGCCGGTCCGCGGTCTGCCCGGGGGAGAGACGCGCCATCACGGCGCGCCCTCACCCCCGGCATCTCTTCTTCGGGTGGTTTCAAGGAAGAGGTGCGGGGAGTGAGGGTGCGGAACGCCCATGACGGTCTTGCGCACGACGGTGACAGAGGCGCTAACCTGGTGATGGACCGCCCCTACGAAAACTGGACATCGGACTCCTGGATTTCCCGCCCCGCTTCCGCTGTTAAGATCCCTGCTGCCATATGCCTGACAACGACCACGACCATCTCGCTGAACGCATCCGGGAGCTTCCGGATCGGCCGGGTATCTATATCTTCAAGGACGCCGAGGGGAAGATCCTCTATGTCGGCAAGGCGACGTCGCTCCGCAAGCGGGCGTCGTCGTATCTGTCGCGCGATCATGAGCCGCGGTTGGCGGCGATGGTGTCGGAGGCGGTGGACATCGACTTCGTCGCCACGGATTCGGCGTCCGAGGCGCTGCTGATCGAGAACAACTGGATCAAGCAGAAGAAGCCGCGGTACAACATCCTGCTGCGCGACGACAAGACCTATCCCTATCTCAAGCTGACGTTGCGGGACGAATATCCGCGCATCGCGTTCACCCGGCGGGTGCGCGAGGACGGCGGTGACTACTTCGGACCGTTCCTTCCCGGCGGACTGGCGCGCAAGGCGATCAAGCTGGTCCAGAAGCTGTTCCAAGTCCGGGTCTGCCGCATCGAGATCGACGGCGGCCTGGCGCGGCCGTGCCTGTACTACGACATGCACCGGTGCCTGGGACCGTGCGTCGCCGGATTGACCACCAAGGCGGCGTATGACGAGGCGATCCAGCAGGCGCGGCTGTTCCTCTCCGGGCGCAATGAGCAGCTCGTGCGGCGACTCAAGAAGGAGATGTGGGAGGCGTCCGAGGACCTGGACTACGAGCGGGCGGCGCAGGTGCGCGACACGATGGCGGAGATCGAGGCGATCAGCCAGCGGCGCAAGCTGTCGTCGGTGGAGGATGAGGATCTTGACGTCTACGGCGTCCACGTCGGCGGGGGCAATGCCGCGGTGGCCATCCTCATCATGCGCGGCGGCCAGGTGCTCGATCGGCGCGAGCTGTTCTGGGAGGGCGTCGGCACGGTGACGCCGGAGGCTCTGCTCTCCGAGATCCTGCCCCAGATCTACGACCGCACGACGTTCATTCCCAAGGAGATCCACCTGCCGGTGGCGATCGAGGGTGAGGAGGCGCTGCTCGAATGGTTGTCGGAGAAGAAGGACGAGAAAGTCTATCTCCGCATGCCGTCCCGCGGTCCCAAGGCCGAGCGCGTTGCGCTCGCCATGCACAACGCCGATCTTGCCCACAAGCGCCGCTTCCGGGCCGGCGGGGTGGAGTCGCCGGGCGCGCTGGCGCTGGAGAAGCACCTCGACCTCTCCGAGCCGCCGCGGCGTATCGAGGGCTTCGACATCTCCCACTTCCAGGGCGGCGAGACGGTGGCCTCGATGGTCGTCTGGGAGGAGGGGAAGATGCGCAAGGGCGAGTACCGGAGCTTCAACATCCGCGACCTCACCCAGCCGGATGACTTCGCGTCGATGCGCCAGGCGGTGGAGCGCCGCTATAAGCGGCGGCTGGAGGAGGTCGGCGCCATGCCCGATCTGATCCTGATCGACGGCGGACGCGGCCAGCTCAACTCCGCTCTGGACGCGCTCGCCTTGCTGGGCGTCGAGGACACGCCGATCTGCGGCCTGGCCAAGCGCGAGGAGGAGATCTACCGCGTGGACCTGCCCGAGCCGCTCAAGCTGCCGCGCGACGACCACGGCCTCCGCTTGCTCCAGCAGATCCGCGACGAGGCGCACCGTTTTGCCGTCTCCCGGCACCGCGCCCGGCGTTCGGCGCGCACCCTGCACAGCCGGCTGGACGATCTCTCCGGCGTGGGTCCGCGCCGCCGCAAGCTGTTGATCCAGACGTTCGGCAGCGTCGAAGGCGTCCGCCAGGCGAGCCTCGACGATCTCCAGGGCGCTCTCGGCCAGGTGATGGGGCGCAAGATTTTCGACCAGCTTCATGCCGCGCCCATGGAATCGCCGCCTGAGCCAGCTCTGTAACTTTTCCTGTAACCTTTAGCTGATAGGCTGTGCCCTCGCCGGGGCGGTGGGCGTGTTGCCCTCTCCGAGATCCCCCGGAATTCCCCATCTCAACCAAGGAGGAGCTGACCAATGGGTCTGATCGATTTCGCGAAGAGTGTGGGCAGGAAGTTGGGCTTGGGTGACGATCCGGCTCCGGCGCCGGCCGCGGCGGCTCAGCCGGACGGGCCGACTCCCGAGCAGGTGAAGGACGTGATGGACCGCCGCCGCTCCGGCGCGCTGGCCAAGCTGGTCACCGACATGGGCTTCCAGGTCGACGACCTCGGCGTGCTGGTCGACGGGGACAAGGTGACGGTCTCCGGCAGCGTCGACACGCAGGCGAACAAGGAGAAGGTGGTCCTCCTGGTCGGCAACGTCGAGGGCATCGGCAGCGTCGACGACCAGCTCTCGGTGGCCACTCCGGAGCCGGAAGCTGTCATCTACGAGGTCAAGTCCGGCGACACGCTCTCCAAGATCGCCAAGCACTACTACGGCAACGCCAACGAATACCCGAAGATCTTCGAGGCCAACAAGCCGATGCTCGAGGACCCGGACCTGATCTATCCCGGGCAGCGTTTGCGGATTCCGGACGCGACCGAGGGGTAAAAAGGACATAAAGGACATAAAAGACCTAAAGGACGAGGGCACCGTCCTTTAGGTCCTTGCAGTCCTTTATGTCCTTTACTTCGGCGCCACCGTGAACGCCACGAACCGCGGCGCCGAGACCTCTTTGCCGTCGAAGACACGCAGCACGAGGCCCGAGCCGTCCCCGGTGGCGGCGCAGCCGGAGAGCAGAATCCACTGGTTCCCCTTGGGCAGCAGCACCTGGGTGACCGGCATGGAGTCGCCGCTGCGGGTCTTCACCTCGGTGGGCACGTCGGCGAGGTTGACGCCGCTTCCGCGCCGCAGCTCGCTCAGCACGATGTGCTCTTCGGATGGGCGCCGGCGGTCGAACCAGACCATGCGCAGGGCTCCCTGGTGGTCGCCGGAGGGCAGATCGACCGAGTAGTCGGTCCCCTGGCGCCAGCTCCCCACGACCTCGGCCGAGCCCCAGGGGGTCCAGGTCGAGCGCCGCCACTTCTTGCCGCCGTCTTCCGAAAGATAGGCCACGCCGTCGTTTGCCACATAGGCGGCGTCGGTGCCGGTCACCGCGACGACCGCTCCCCGCCGCGCCGGTGGCACGTCGGGCAGGCCGGTCACCCAGGCTTCGGGCGGGCCGGAGGCGGAGAAGAGACCGGTGCCGGTGAGCACGCCGTCCTTGCGTTGCGGCGCCGGCAGCGCGGAGGGTTGGCCGACGCCGGTGACCTGCATCGATCCGCGGCTCTTCCACTCGCGGCCTTCCAGATGGTAGGCCCAGACCTTGAACAGTCCATCCTGGGCCGCCGCTCCCTGGAGCAGGAGCCAGGGAGTGCCCTCGGAATCGTAGGCGGGGGAGAGGTTGGTCGCGGTAGGCGTCGTCAGCGGCTCACCCAGCGGCGCCCAGCTCTCCTTGTCCCAACGCATCGGTTGCACGCAATCTTTGCCGCAGGCCACGGCGGCGACCACCGGCCCCGGTCCGATCGAGCCGGAGTACAGACCCTGGGGAGGATCGGAGAAAGCGCGCGCCGTGGAGCCGGTGGCGTCGAGCTCCACGATCCACGGCCGGTCCTTGGCGGTCAGCGCCGGGATGGAGAAGAGCATCTGGCCGCTCGCCGTGTCGATGCCGATCAGGGTGACGGCGGTCGAGCCGTCGCAGATCGTCGGACCCTGGGCGTAGACGGCGGCCGGGGCGAGGGCGCAGAAAGCGAGGAACAGGCGGGCGGCACGGATCACGGGCTTCACCTCCGGGTCAGGGGTTTGGCGGGAACGCCGGCGACGGCGACCCCGGGCGGAACATCGTGGAGGACGACCGCGCCGGCTCCGATGACGGCGTCGTCGCCGATCGTAATGCCGCCGAGGACGATGGCGCCGGTGCCGATGGTGACACGGTCGCCGACGCGCGGACAGACCAGCTCGTCGAATCGGACCTCTCCCAGCGTCACGCCGTGGAGAAGGGTGCAGTCCTCGCCGACGACTGTCCGGCCGCCGATCACCAGCCCGATGCCGTGGGCGATGATGCAGCCGCCGCCGATGTCCGCCCGCGGCAGGATGTCGATCGCGCACGCTCCGATCGCCCAGCGGCGGCAGACGGCCGGCAGGATCGGAATCCGCCAGCGGATCAGGGTATGGGCCATGCGGTGCGCGAGGAGCGCCTGGAAGCCGGAGTCGAAGAGCACGGCGTCGAGCAATGCCATCAGCATGCCACGTCCCTTGACGTCGCGCAGGCGGCGGATGTCACGGCACAGGCGGGGGAAGATCATGGCGTCCCTCTCTTCCGCAGTCCGCCGAGCACGCCGAGGCGAGGGAGACGACTCCATAAAGGATAGAGGCCGCTCGCCTTCAATCGTCGCTCGAAGCGGCTCTCGCCGGGATTGACGATCATCCGCGGCAGCGCCCAGGGATCGCCCGGCCGCGCTCCCGGATGGCGATGAATGCTCACCGCCGCCAGATAGCCGGCGGCGCGTGCTTCCTGGGCAGCGCGGGCGGTCAGCCGGCCGTAGGGATAGCAGAAGGTGCGCACCGGCCTGCCGAGGATGGTTTCGAGATCGGATTTCGAGCCGGCGATCTCACTGTGCAACTCGTCCTCGCTGCACGCCGACAGATCGCGGTGGTGGCGGCTGTGCGAGCCGATCTCGATGCCTGCGGCGGCGAGCTCGCGCAGAGCGGGGCCGTCGAGGAGATCCTCGCGGCGTTCGCCCGCGGTCTGATCCCAGACATTCGTGCCGCCGAGCGCGCCGCTCACCGCGAAGAGAGTTGCGGTCATCCCCCGGGCCGCCAGCTCAGGCAGGGCATGATCGCGGAAACAGCGGCAACCGTCGTCGAACGTCAGCACCACCGTCCGCCGGGGAAGGTGTGCCCGCTCCGCCGCCTCCGCCAGGGTGACCGTCCGATAGCGCCGCGCCGCGAGGTCGTCGAGCAGCGCCGCGAAATCGTCCCGCGAGAGATAGCTGTTCGGATGGAGGGGCGGCGGAGCAAGGGGGAGCGGCTCGATGTGGTGGAGCATGAGGACGGTGGCGTTCATCTGGCGGCGAGTCTAGGAGATGGTCGGCGGGACCGGCTCATCATGCTTCCTCAGGCTATCCAGGTACCCTGTGATCGCCTCCTGGACGTTCGTCAGGGCTTCTCCGCGCGTTGCGCCCTGAGAGATGCAGCCGGGCAATGCCGGCACCCGCGTTGTGAAATAACCGTCTTCATCCTGCTCGACGAGCACGCGATATTTCATGACGGT
>Ga0307508_10003144_pt1 | contig 16899 bp, 10 predicted proteins | sample 9_EM_MG_FD_203089 | JGI IMG/M metagenome (GOLD analysis project Ga0307508, IMG submission 203089) | Populus trichocarpa ectomycorrhiza microbial communities from riparian zone in the Pacific Northwest, United States - 9_EM | ecosystem: Host-associated > Plants > Roots > Unclassified | place...
GGTGCCTCCGCCGACCGCGCCGCTTCCGACGGGGTCGGGGACTTCTTCCAACTGGGGCCCCTGGGAACGGCGTTACTTCCCCGCGAGACTCCTCGTGTGCTGTTGATCGACGACTTCGACAAAGCGGACCTGGATCTCGCCGACGGTCTCACCGGGATCATCGCCGACGGGGAGTTCCGTGTCCCCGAGCTGGCCCGGCTGCGGTCCCGGGTGCCGGACGTCGTCGTGCACACCGACGACCCGGACGGTACGGCCACCGTCCACCACGGCAGGATCCGGTGCCGGGCCTTCCCCGTCGTCGTCATCACCTGCACCGGGGAGCGGGTCCTCCCCGCCGATCTGCTCCGTCACTGCGTGTCCCTCGAAATGCCCCCGCCGGACGCCGAGCGGCTCGCCGCACTGCTGGCGACCCGGTTCGCGGCCGGGGACGGCGCGGAACGGCTGCCGATGATCAGGGACTTCCTCAGCCGGTCCCTGTCCGGCGGCACCCTCGTCCCGGACCAGGTGCTCGACTCCGAGTACCTGAGGACCACTCCCTCGGGGCCCGACGAAGCGGCGTGGAACCGTCTGCTGCACGCCCTGTGGCAGCGGCTCGACGGAACAGGTGCTGGATGACCCTGCCTCCCTTCCCGCACGGCAGGGGGCGTGACGACGCGGGCTCGGACCGCACCCCCGGCGGCCGGGCGCGCGCCGGTCCTCCGAGCCGGGCTCCTGGGCCGGAGGCCTCCCCCTCGACTTTCACCGACGCCTCAGAGCTGCTCGCGTACGACCCCGCCCGTGCCTGGGGGACGGCGTTCCGCCCCCTCGTACGGCGGCCCGTCGGCCGGGGAGTCCTGTCGGTCGCCGGTCCGATCGCACGGTCCCCGTCGGTCCGGGACCGCCGACCGGTGGTGTCCCTGGTCGTGGACGGCGGGTACTCCATGGCTCTCTGGCGCCCCACGGCGCAGCGGTTCGCGTCCGTGCTGGCCCGTTCCGGGGCGTTCGCCGATGTCCGGACGTATCACTGGCGGACGGCGGTCGAAGCGGCTCGGGGACAGGACCGGGCCCCGGCGTTGTCCGGCGCGCCCGGCCGGCATGTCGTCCTGGTGCTGACCGACATGCACGCGGACCGGTGGGCCGACGCGAGCGCCCAGCACCAGCTGGCCCGCTGGGCGAGTACGGCACCCGTGGCCGCGGTCAACGTGCTGCCGGAGCGCCTCTGGTCGCGCGGCGCCGTGTCGCCGCCCAAGGCCTCGCTGACGAGTCCGGGCCCGATCACCCCCAACCGTGCCTGGAGTTGGCGGCCCGACGACTTCGCGCTGGCCTGGCAGGGCGACGTCGACGTCTCCGACCCGCGGGCCCTGCCGATCCCGGTGCTCGAACTGACCCCTCAGGCCCTCCACCGCTGGGCCCTCTTCGTCGGCCGCGCCGAGGCGACGGAGTACGACGTGAGGATCCTCGCCGCATCCGTGGAACGGGCGCCCGCACCCCGGCGGCTGCCACCGGCCCGGACCCGTTCGGCGGCCGAGCTGGTGCGTCTGATGCGGGCCCAGCTCAGTCCCACCGCCCATCACCTGGCCAGGCTGTGCGCGGCGGCCCCGCTCAGCGTCCCGGTCCTCGATGTCGTACGGCGAAGGCTGCTGCCCCAGGTCGCCACCCGGCATCTCGCGGAGCTGCTGCTGAGCGGGCTGCTCCAGCGCACGCCCGGGGACGGCGGCGGACCCGCGCCCGGTCGCGTCGAGCTGGACTTCATGCCCGGTGTGCGTGAGGAGTTGCTGGCGGAAGGCACCCGGCACGAGACGGCGCTGGTCCTGGAGACGGTGTTCGCGTATCTGGCGGAGGTGGTGCCGGGTCCGACGGGAGCGGAACTGCGGGACCTGGGAGACGTGGTGCGGGACCCGGGCCGCGCGTCCCTGCTGCCCGTGGAACGGGTGCGGCCCTGGCTCCTGCCCGTTCTTCCCGCGCTCGTCGCCCTCGGTGGCCCGTACGGCTCCGCCGCGGCCTCGTTCGCGGCACGGCTGTCCCCGGACCAGGACACTGTTGCCGCCGTAGTCCACTCACCTGCGTCCAGGAGGGGAGGAAACGTGCCTGCGGACGACGCGGAGCACAGGAGTGCTCCGCAACAGAGCGAGAAAGCGCGCAAGCCACCGCCGGTCTGGGGGAACGTGCCTCCGCGCAACCGTGCCTTCACCGGACGCGTGCAGCTTCTCGAAGAGCTGCACCAGCGTCTCCAGGAAGGCACCACCGCCGTCATCCCCGAGGCCTTGCAGGGCATGGGAGGCGTGGGGAAGTCGCAGCTCGCGGTGGAGTACGTCTACCGCCATATGCACGAGTACCAGATCGTGTGGTGGATCCCGTCCGAACAGCCGCAGCAGATCCGGCAGTCCCTGGTGGAACTGGCCGGGCGGCTGGAACTGAACGTCAGCGGCGGCGAGGCGGGCGCGGCCATCCCCGCCGTCATCGAGGCGCTGCGGGTGGGCGAGCCCGACAAGAGCTGGCTGCTCGTCTTCGACAACGCGGAAACCCCTGACAGCGTCCGTGACTTCTTCCCCACCAACGGTCCCGGCCGCATTCTGGTGACCTCGCGCAACGCCCAATGGGCCACCGCCGCGCGGCCGTTGGAAGTGGACGTGTTCACGCGCGCGGAGAGCCGCCAGCTGCTCCAGCTGCGCACCCCGGATCTCGACGACGCCACCGCGGACCGGCTCGCCGAGACCCTCGGGGATCTGCCGCTCGCCGTGGAACAGGCGGCGGTGTGGCTCGCCGAGACAGGAATGCCGGCGGACGAATACCTGCGGTTGTTCGAGCAGCATGCCTACGAGTTGATGGCCGGCGATCCGCCCCCGGACTACCCGCTGTCCGTCGCCGCGGCCTGGAACCTCTCCCTCGAACGCCTGCAACGCGACGATCCCGCGGCCCTCCAACTCCTCCAGGTGTGCGCCTTCTTCGCCCCGGAGCCGATCTCCCGGCGCCTGCTCACCGGGATCCGTGACGCGCCCGTGCCACCCGAACTCGCCCTCGCGCTCAGCGACCCGATCCGGCTGGGGCGGGCGATCCGCGATGTCAACCGCTACGCCCTCGCCCGGATCAACCACAGCACCAACACGATCCAGATGCATCGGCTGATCCAGCGCGTGCTGATCAACCAGATGCCCGACGAGCTCAAGGTCCAGCTGCGCACCGGCGCGCACACGCTCCTGGCGCACGGGGATCCGGTGGAGCCGTCCTCGCCCGAACAGTGGCAGCGCTACGGCGAGTTGCTGCCCCATGTGCTCAGCAGCAAGGCCGTGCTGTCGGGTGACCGGTGGGTCCGTCAGCTGGTGCTCAACGAGATCGAGTACCTGTACTACTGGGGCGACCACGAGGGTTCCCGGGATCTGGCCCGGGACGCGTACGAGACGTGGTCGCAGGCCGACGGCGTGAACAACGAGCACGCGCTGCGCGCCGCCAAGCTCTACGGAGACGTGCTGCGTCTGCTGGGTCACCACCGGCTGGCCTACGAACTCGACCAGCGCACCCGCGAGGCGATGGCCGAGACGATGGGCGCCGAGCACGAGACCACACTGGAGATCACGTCCATGGTGGCGTGGGACCTGCGGGTGCGGGGGGACTTCGCGGGCGCTTCCGAGCTGGACAGCCACGCCTTCGAGACGAGCCGTCGGATCTTCGGCCCCAATGACGTCTCCACGCTGACGTTCGCCCATCGCGTCGCGCTGAACCTGCGGCTCACCGGGGATTTCCGCAAGGCGCTCGAACTCGACCGCGAGACGCACCGCCGCAAGGTCGAGGAGCTCGGGGAGAACGCGCTGTCCACGATCCACACGCTGGCCGGTGTCGCCATGGACCTGCGGCAGGCCGGCGAGTACGCCGACGCCTACCGGCAGCAGCAGGACGTCTCGCGCCGCTACGAATACCACTTCGGCGCCAACAACCCCAGCACCGTCGCCAGCCAGCAGGCGCTGGCCCAGGCCGAGCGGCGCATGGGCCGTCATGCACGGGCCCTCGAACTCTCGGGCAGAGCCCTGGAGTTGTTCCGCAACCGGTACGGCGACAGCCATCCCTACACGCCGGACGCACTGCTCACCCACGCCATCGACGTGCGCTACAGCGGGGATCTCCGGGCGGCCCTGGAGCTGAGCGAACGTGGCTGCGAGGGCTACCGGCGGCTGTACGGCCCCACCCATCCGCACACCCTGGGCGCGCGCGTCAACCACGCGGTCTGTCTCCGGCTGCTGGGGCAGGTCGACGAGGCGCGCCGGCTCAACGAGCACATCCGCGAGGTCCTGACGGAGAAGCTGGGCCCCGAACACCCCAACGTCCTCGCCGCCGCCAGCAACCTGGCCGCCGACCTGTACGAGCTGGGAGAGGTGCGCTCCTCCGTCGAGCTGAGCACACGGACGCTGGAGCAGGCCCGCTCACGGCTCGGCGAGGATCATCCGGCGACCCTCGCCACCGCCATGAACCTCGCGCTCGGCATGCGTCTGCTGGGCCGGACGCACGAGGCCGACGAGCTCTACGACGACACCCTCGCGCGCTACGAACGCGCGCTCGGACCGGACCATCCCGCGCTGGCGACCGCGCGGGCCGGTGTCCCGGCGAACTGTGATGTCGATCCGATGCCGCTGTGACGGTGCCCGCGTCTACGTCTGCGTCTGTGTCTATGTCTGCGTCCGTGCGGACACGGACCGTGGCCTCACCGCGCTCCAGCCGGCTCAGCCCTGCTGGAACAGCTCCGCCGGCAGCGGCTTGAGCAGGGCGTACAGGTCGTCCGTGATGGGGCGGTCCCAGGCGGCGATGGTCACCAGGACGTGGTCGCTGCGGTCGAACTGGACGCAGGAGATCCGGCTCTCGGAGAGCTTGAGGCGGCGCACGATCAGAAGGTTGTCGCCCTGCATCACCGGAACGTCCTCGGCACCGACGACGGTGACCTCCTCGTCGTTCTCCAGCGCGATCAGCAGCTGCGCCACCTCGAAGGGGACCTCGCCCTCGGGAACCTCGCGGGCCGGGGAGCCCTCGGGCAGATTGCCGATGATCATCGCGGGGCCGCGGCCGCCGAAGAGGTCGTAGCGCAGGAAGACGCCCTGGCAGGTGCCGTCGGGGGCGGGCAGGAGCCCGGCGCCGAGGTTGCCGGGCCAGTCGCCCGGGTCCATGGCCAGTACGTCGAAGTCTGGACCGGCGGGAGTGGCGCGGCGGCGGAGGAACGACATGCGCCAATGGTAATCGGCCGAAGAGGTGGTCGTGCGCCTGCGGGTGTGGAGGAGCCGGTCGCGCGGTGCCCCGCGCCGCTACGCCGGACCGGTCACCGTGGTCAGGCCGGTGCGGTCCGTTCCCAGTTTGCGGTAGACCGCCGAGAGCAGGCGTACGGCCGTCTGCTCATCGGTATGCAACTCTGTCGCGATCTCGGCCTCGGTTCGGCCCTGTGCGGCCAGGTCCGCAGCCGTGCGTTCGCGGGCCGTGAGGGTGTCCGTCTCCGTGCCGTGCAGGCGGCGCGGGCGCAGGCCGGCTGCCGCGAGGGCGTCGCGAGCGGTTTCGGCCAGGCCGTCGGCGCCGCACTGCACCGCCGTGTCCAGGCCCCGGTAGAGGTGTTCCGCGGATTCCCGGGCACGGCCCGTGCGGCGGAGGTCCGTGCCCAGGGCCACCAGGGCGGAGGCCAGCTCGTAGGCGGCCGGGGAGCGTTCCAGGTGGGTGACGGACTCCTCCAGGAGTTTGGTGCGCGCCGAGCCCGAGGAGACCTCGGCGGCGAGGCGGAGCGCCTGGCCGACGGCGGAGGGGGCGCCGAACTGGCGGGCGCGGGCGACCGCTTCGAGGGCGGTGGTGACCGCGCGCTCGGGGGCGTCGTGGCTCTCGGCGCGGGCCAGGTGGAGCTGCCAGGGGCACCAGGCGGGGTTGCGCACGCCGCGCGGTTCCAGGCGGCGGCCGACGGCGGACAGCTCGGCGGCCGCGTCCTGGGGGAGACCGCGCGCCAGCAGCAGCTCGCCGTACACGGTCTGGGCGTCCGGGAAGACGACGACGGCCGGGAAGGGCGCCCCGAACGAGTAGTCCTCGGCGGTCTGGGCTGCCTCGTTGACCCGCCCGCGCGCGAGCAGGACCTCGATCAGGATGCCGACGGCGTACCAGTGCGCGGGGGTGCCGGGCCCGACGCGCTCGGCGAGGCGCAGTCCCGCGCGGACGAAGTCCTCGGCCTCGGCGAGGCGGCCGCGGCGGAAGCGGACGTAGGCGAGCAGGGTGTAGGCGAAGGAGAGGTGGGCACCGCGCCAGCCCTGCCGTTCGAAGTCGGAGATCCCGGCGGCGAAGAGTTCCTCGGTGCGGCCGGGGCGGTCGGCGTAGGTGAAGGCGAGCGCGACCAGGACGGGTACCTCGAAGCCGCGGTCGGGTTCGGCCCAGCCGAGGCCGCCGGCGAGGGCGCGCTCGGCGTGCCCGAGGGCGATGTGGGCGGGTTCGCCGCGCAGGACGGCGTCCCAGGTGCGCAGGCCGATGATGTACCGCTCGGTGAGGTCGCGGCCGGTGAGGCGGTCGGCGAGCCGGGCCATACGGCGGGAACGGGAGGGGTGGTCGGGTTCGTCGGCGCGGAAGGCGTCCCACATGAACTGCTCGGCGACCATGCGCAGTTTGACGCGGGCGTCGCCCGTGACCCTGATCTCGCGGGCCAGGGTGTCGGAGGCCTCGGCGAGGCGGTCGCTGTGGGCGAGGACCTGGGAGAGCCGGTAGACGATGCGGTGGCGCAGATCGGCGCCGGCGATGGGCTCCTCGAGGGCGGCGCGCAGGTGGTTGACCGTGGTGGCCGGTTCGGTGAGCAGGGAGGCGCTGCCCAGTTCGTACAGTACGGCGGCCCGGTCCTCGAAGGGCGGGGGTTCGCGCAGGGCGCGGGCGAGGTAGCTGCGGGCCGCGTCGGGGGCGCCGGAGCGGAGGGTCTCGGCCGCGGCGGCGCGCAGTTGCTGGACCACCCAGGGGTCGCCGTCGGGGTGGGTCTCCAGGAGGTGGCGGGCGGCCGCGGCGGGTCCCTGTCCGTCGTTGACGACGCACCAGGCAGCCTGGCCGTGCAGGGCGACGCGGAAGCCGGCGGGGATGGCCCGGTAGACGGCGGTGGCGATGAGCGGGTGGACGAACTCCAGGGACTCCACGCCGGTGAGGATGCGGGCACCGCGCAGGGCGTCGGCGGCATCCGCGGCCTCCTCGTGGCCGAGTCCGGCGACGGCGGCGGCGAGCAGCGGACGGATCTCGGTGCCGAGGACCGCGCAGGCCCAGGCGAAGCGCACGGTCGAGGTGCCGAGGCGTTCCAGGCGGGCGACCAGGCCACTGCCCTTGACGGCGGCGGCGAGATCGCGCAGCAGGTGGGCCGCGCTCTCGGTCGGGGTGACCCCGCGGTCGCGCACCTTGGCGGTCAGCTCGACCGTCTCGAAGGGGTTGCCCGCGGTGACGGCCCAGCACTCCCGGCAGAACGCGTCGTCGGCGTGCGTGCCGAGCGACTCCCGTACGAGGCGGGCGACGGCGACGGCGCTGAGGGGTTCCAGGTCGAGGGGGCGTCCGCCGGCCCGGCCGGGCAGTGCCCTGAACGACTCGGCGTGGTCGGGGAGTTCGTCGGGCCGGTAGCCGACGACGACCAGCAGTGGAAGTTCCTCGGCGCGGGGTGCGAACGCGGCCAGCCAGCCCAGGGATTCGGGGTCGGCCCAGTGGGCGTCGTCCAGCACCAGCACCATCGGGGCGCGCAGTACGGCGAGATGGGTGAGCACCCAGTCGAGTCCGTCGCGCAGGCCCTGCGGGTCGGGCGGTGCGCCGTCGGTCGGGGCGCACAGGCCGAGGGCGGGGCCGACGATGTCGTACCAACTGCCCAGCTGGTACCGGAGATCGGTCTCGGCCGCCCCGGCGAACTGTGGCTGCAACAGCTGGCGGGCGACATGGAAGGCGACCCGCTGCTCCTGGTCGCCGCCGCGGGCGGCCAGTACGGTGCAGCCCCGGGCGGCGGCGCGGCGGCGGACCTCGGCGAGCAGGGTCGTCTTGCCGATGCCGGCCCGCCCGGCGACGGCGAGCAGGGCGCCGCGGGGGCGTCCGTGCGGCTCGGCACCGTCCGTGCGCAGCCCGGTGAGCTCGCCCAATGCCTCGTCTACGGCGGCGAGTTCGCTCTCCCGCTCCAGAAGAGTCCTTCTGTTCGGCACACTGCGCTGCACCATGGCGCACCCCCCGTCACGGCGGGACACCCACGCGGGGAGCGGGCGCGCACCGTGACCTACAGGCACCTCAGCGTACGCCTGCCGGGTGCCGGGCGGACCCGTGTCGGCCCACCCGAAACCCCGCTGGAAGACGTGTTCGTGGAGCCCCCGCTCGCGCTCACCCTCAGGTGAGGTCGAACTCTCCTTCCCGCGCTCCTGACACGAACGCGCCCCACTCCGCAGGGGTGAAGATCAGGGAAGGGCTCTCAGGGCGGCCGCTGTTGCGCATCGCGATGAACCCCTCGACGAAGGCGATCTGGACATCCCCCCGACCGCGGCTGCTCGAGTGCCAATCGGCGTTGCTCAGGTCCAGCTCCGGCTTGTCCCAGCCCATGAGCGGCTGCTGCTGGATGGTGGTCTCGGCCACGTCCGTGCTCCTCCCGATTGCGTCGTCCGCGGCCAGCCTAGCGATCGACTTCGACCGCCGACAGGCCACGTGAGGGGGACCTTTGCGGTCGCATTTCACGCATCCGGGGGTTCGGACCCCACGAGCCACATCGAAAAGAACTGCGATCCGCCGCCGTAGGCGTGCCCCAGCACCCTGCGGGCGCCCTCCACCTGGTGTTCCCCGGCCTGTCCGCGCGCCTGGAGCGCGGCCTCCGCGAAGCGGATCATGCCGGAGGCGCCGATCGGATTGGTGGACAGCACCCCGCCCGACATGTTGACGGGCAGGTCCCCGTCCAGCTCGGTGACCCCGGCCTCGGTGAGCTTCCAGCCCTCGCCCTCGTCGGCGAAGCCGAGGTTCTCCAGCCACATGGGCTCGTACCAGGAGAACGGCACGTACATCTCCACCGCGTCGATGTCCCGGCGCGGGTCGGCGATCCCGGCCTGCCGGTACACGTCGGCCGCGCAGTCCTTGCCGGCCTGCGGCGACACGGCGTCCTTGCCGGCGAAGAGCGTCGGCTCGCTGCGCATGGCGCCGCCCAGCATCCAGGCCGGGGGCCGGGGCGCTCGCGCGGCGCCCACCCGGTCGGTGAGCACCATCGCGCAGGCGCCGTCGGAGGAGGGGCAGGTCTCCGAGTAGCGGATCGGGTCCCACAGCATGGGCGAGGCCTGGACCTTCTCCAGGGTGATGTCGTGCTCGTGCAGATGCGCGTACGGGTTCTTCAGCGCGTTGCGCCGATCCTTGTACGCCACCAGGGAGCCGACGGTGTCGGGCGCTCCGCTGCGCCGCATGTACGCGCGCACGTGCGGCGCGAAGAAACCGCCCGCCCCGGCCAGCAACGGCTGCTGGAAGGGGATCGGCAGGGACAGACCCCACATGGCGTTGGACTCGGACTGCTTCTCGAAGGCCAGCGTCAGCACGGTCGCGTGGACTCGCGCCGCGACCAGGTTGGCGGCGACCAGGGTCGTGGATCCGCCGACGCTGCCCGCCGTGTGCACCCGCAGCATCGGCTTGCCCACCGCGCCGAGCGCGTCGGCCAGGTACAGCTCCGGCATCATGACGCCCTCGAAGAAGTCGGGCGCCTTGCCGATGACCACGGCGTCGATGTCGGCCCACGTCAACTCGGCGTCGTCGAGCGCCCGTCGGGCCGCCTCCCGGACGAGCCCGGCGATCGACACGTCCCGGCGGGCCGCGACGTGCTTGGTCTGGCCGATGCCTACGACGGCCACGGGCTCCTTGCTCATCGCGGATCCCCTTCGAGTACGGCGACCAGGTTCTGTTGGAGGCAGGGCCCGGAGGTGGCGTGGGCGAGGGCCCGGTCGGACTCGCCCCGGTGGATGCGGGCGGCGGCCTCGCCGATGCGGACGAGCCCGGCGGCCATCATCGGGTTGGCGGCGAGGGCACCGCCGGACGGGTTGACGCGCACGGTGTCGTCGAGCCGGAGCGCCCTGCGCAGCACGACCTCCTGGGAGGTGAACGGTGCGTGCAACTCGGCGGTGTCGACGGGCCGTTCGAAGGCACCGGCGCGTTCGGCGGCGAGGCGGGTGGAGGGCGAGTCGGTGAGGTCGCGGACGCCGAGCGAGTGCGCCTCGATGCGGTGGTCGATCCCACGGATCCAGGCGGGCCGCTCGCACAGCTCCCTGGCCCGCTCCCCCGCGGCGAGGATCACGGCGGCGGCCCCGTCGCCGATGGGCGGGCAGTCGCCGGTGCGCAGCGGTCGTACGAGGTAGTCCCCTTGCGGTACCGGGCCCTTGAGCTGCGCGCGGGGGTTGTCGGTCGAGCGGCTGCGGGCGCCGATCGCCGCCAGGGCGGGTTCGTCCGTGTGGCCCGCGTCGATGAGCGCCTGCGCCTGGAGGGCGGCGAGGGCGACGGAGTCGGGCCACAGGGGGGCGACGTAGTACGGGTCGAGCTGGCGGGTGAGAACGTCGCGCAGGGAGCCGGGTGAGGACTTCCCGTAGGAGTACACCAGCGCGGTGTCGGCGTCTCCCGTCAGCAGCTTGGTCCAGGCCTCGTACATCGCCCACGCGCCGTCCATCTCGACGTGCGACTCGGAGATGGGCGGCCAGGCGCCGACGCCGTCGAGGGCGAGGGTGAAGGAGAAGGCGCGGCCGGCGAGGTAGTCGCTGGAGCCGGAGCAGGTGAAGTCGATGTCGGCGGTCTTCATGCCGGTCCGGTCCAGGACGTCGTGCAGGACCGGCATGAGCATCTCCACCTCGGACAGTTCCTCGGTGGTGCGCAGGGTGTCGGACTGGGCGAAGGCCACGACGGCGATCTCGCGGCGCCCCGGGGATGCGTCGCCGGTCACAGCAGCTCCTTGTAGGTCTCGTAGTCCGCGTCGGGTTCACCGGTCGGCCGGTAGTGGTCCGGATAGCGGCCGCCCTCGCTCCACACCGGCTCGACCCTCAGTCCCATGCGCACCTGGTCGTACGGGATCCCCCCGATCCGGCCGTGCAGTGCGAGGTCGGCGCCGTCGAGGGCGATGTGGGCGTAGACGTAGGGCACTTCGATGTCGAGGTTCTTCGCCTTGATGTTGACGATGCAGAAGGTGGTGACGGTGCCGCTCGGCCCCACCTCCACCTGTTCCGATGTGGCGACACCGCATGTGGGGCAGGCACCCCTCGGCGGGACGTACACCTTGCGGCAGGACGGGCAGCGCTCGCCGACGGCCCGTTGCTCGGCGAGGGCGTTGATGTAGGCGGTCTGGGCCCGGCCCGGTGAGTACGTGTAGTCGAGGCGGGCCCGGGCGACGATGCCGTGGACCGGGTCCTCGAACTCGCCGGTGCTGCCCGTGAGTTCGGCGCTGTCTCCGTCGTACGGCTCGAAGCAGGCGATGTCCGTGATGGTGCCGGAGCGCTCGGCGGCCCAGCGGACGCGGACGCGCATGCCGGTGTGGACGGCGTCGGGGCCGGGGGCGTCGAGGGCGTGCAGGAGGGCGGTGTCGGCGCCGTCGAGGCGGACGAGGGCCCAGGCGAAGGGGGTGTCGAGGGGCTGGCCGCGGCGGGGGGCGTGGTTCCAGGCCCAGGTGGTGACCGTGCCGGTGTGGGCCACCTCGACGAGGTCGCGGATCTCCTCGGCGGTGACGGGGTCGTACTCCACGGGCGGGACCAGCGTGCGGCCGTCACGGGTCTTCACCCCGAGGACGACCCGTTCGCGCAGGCCGGTCAGGAACGCGCTCTGGACGGGGCCGAGGGACCGTGTGAACGGGAACTCGACGACGACGGGGGCTTTGAGGACCTCGGGCATGCCCGGTCTCCTTCAGTGGCGCTGGTAGGTGGGCGGGCGCTTCTCCGCGAAGGCGCGGGCGCCCTCCTTGGCGTCGGCGGTGTCGAAGATCGGCCAGCCCCGCTTCAGTTCGGCGGCGAGCCCGTCGGTCTCGGTCATCCCGGCCGTCTCGTACACCGAGGCCTTGACGGCCTCGACGGCCAACGGGCCGCAGGCATTGACCAGTTCGGCGATCTCCAGAGCCTTGTCCAGCGCGGTGCCGTCGGGGACCACGTGCCCGATCAGACCGATGTCGGCGGCTTCCCGCGCGGTGTACGGGCGTCCAGTGAGGAGCATCTCCAACGCGTGCGTGCGCGGAATCTGACGTTGCAGCCGGACCGTGGAGCCGCCGATCGGGAACAGGCCGCGCTTCACCTCGAAGAGGCCGAAGGTCGCGGACTCCCCGGCGACCCGGATGTCGGTACCTTGCAGCATCTCCGTGCCGCCGGCCACGCAGTAGCCCTCGACCGCCGCGATCACGGGTTTACGGGGGCGGTGATGGCGCAGCATGGCCTTCCAGTGCAGGTCCGGGTCGGCCTTCAGCCGGTCCCGGTAGTGCTCGCCCCCGGTGTCCTTCCCCGCGAGGGCCTTGAGGTCCATGCCGGCGCAGAACGAGTCGCCCGCGCCGGTGAAGACGATCGAGCGGATCGAGTCGTCCGCGTCCGCCTCCACCCAGCCGTCGTACAGGCCGACCAGCATCGGCAACGAGAGTGCGTTCTTCGCCTCCGGCCTGTTGAGCGTCAGCACCAGTGTGGCGCCCTCGCGCTGCACGGTGAGGTGTTCCGTCCCGCCCATCGCCCATCTCCCCTCTGCCAGAACGAGAACAGGTTGCAGGAGGCGCCGATGCACTTCAAGAGTTTTCTGACAGTCAGTCAGATTTCTTCGCGGGAACCCTTCACAGTCACGCCGCCCTTTGCTCTGATGACCGGCGAGCCGCCCAAGGGCCGGGCCGCACTAGGTCAGGAGGAACGGTGGAGTACAACCTTGCCGACCTGTTCGAGTCGGTCGTCGACGTGGTGCCGGACCGTGAGGCGCTCGCCTACCTCGACATCCCCGGTACGGGTGCGGAGCGTCGACTGACGTACGCGGAGCTGGACGCGGCCGCGAACCGCATCGGCCACCATCTCCTCGACAGCGGGATCCGCGCCGGCGAGCACGTGGGGCTGCACCTCTACAACGGCGTGGAGTACGTGCAGACGCTGCTGGGCTGTCTGAAGGCGCGGATCGTCCCGGTCAACGTCAACTACCGCTACGTAGAGGAGGAGTTGGTCTATCTCTACCGGGACGCCGATCTGGTGGGGCTGGTCTTCGACGCGGAGTTCACGGAGCGGGTGGCGGCGGCGCTGCCGCTCGCGGAGCGGCTGCGGCATCTGGTGCGGGTCGGGGCGGCGGAGCCGAAGGGGCCGACGGCGGTGGGCTTCGCCGACGCGGAGGCTTCCGGGTCGCCGGAACGCGGGTTCCCTCCGCGCTCGGCCGACGACCAGTTCATCATCTACACCGGCGGCACCACGGGCATGCCCAAGGGGGTGATGTGGCGTCAGGAGGACCTGTTCTTCGCCGGGTTGGGCGGGGGTGCTCCGACCGGTGAGCCGGTCGAGCAGCCCGAGGAACTCGCGGAGCGGGTCGCGGCGGGCGGCGCGGGGATCACCTTCTTCCCCACTCCCCCGCTGATGCACGGCACTTCCACCCTGACGGCGCTCATCGGCTTCAACTTCGGTCAACGGGTCGTGCTGCACCGCAGGTTCGTGCCCGAGGAGGTGCTGCGGACCGTCGAGCGGGAGAGGGTCAGCGCCATGTCGCTGGTGGGCGACGCGATGCTGCGCCCGCTCATCGATGCCCTGGAGGGACCGCTGAAGGGCACCGACATGTCGGCGCTGTTCAGCGTGTCCTCGTCGGGCGCGATCATGTCGGACACGGTGAGCCGGCAGTTCCGGGCACTCGTCCCGAACGCCATGCTGCTCAACAACTTCGGCTCCTCCGAGTCCGGCTTCAACGGGACGGCGACGGAGGACTCCGGGCCCGAACGGGGGTTCCGCGTCCGGGTCAACTCCCGTACCCAGGTGGTCGATCCGGCCACCCACGAGCCGGTCGCCGTGGGCGAGGTGGGCCGGGTCGCGCAGTGCGGTCATGTGCCGCTCGGCTACTACAACGACGTACGCAAGACCGCCGAGACCTTCTTCGAGAAGGACGGCGAGCGGTGGGTACTGCTCGGTGACATGGCGACCGTCGACGAGGAGGGCGTCGTCACCGTCCTCGGGCGCGGGTCGCAGTGCATCAACACGGGTGGCGAGAAGGTGTATCCGGAGGAGGTCGAGCAGGCGCTCAAGGCACACCCGGCCGTGTACGACGCGCTGGTGGCCGGAGTGCCGGACGCGAAGTGGGGACACCATGTGGCGGCCGTGGTGCAGCTGCGCGAGGGCGCGGTCCCGCTGTCCCTGGCGGATCTCCAGACCCACTGCCGGGTGCGGCTCGCGGGTTACAAGGTGCCGCGTCAGCTGGTGATCGCCGAGTCCATCCGCCGGTCGCCGAGCGGCAAGGCGGACTATCGGTGGGCGCGGAAGGTGGCGGTGGGCGCGGACGGGTGACGGTTTCTCGCCGACCGCATGCGATTGAACCGAACGTGACGTGCGAACGTACTGGTGGTGGCAGGCTCGGTCAGCGGGCCCTGTTCGTCATGCCGTCGTGGCAGGACCGCACCGCCATCGCAAGACCGCACGGAAGGACCACCGGGTGTCACTCTTCACTCGCTCTCGTCAACTGCCGGGTACCGCTGGGGGCGAGGCGGCTGCGGGTGGCGGTGGGACGGAAGGAGAGGGGGCGACGGAGGGCGTCCCTGAGGTGACCGGGGGCGGTCAGGATGCCAAGGCCGAAGGGCACGGCGAAGGGCCTGGCGAAGGGACCGGGGAAGCCGAGGAGGCCGTAGATCAGGCCGAGCCCGGCGAGACGGCGGCAGACGCCGTAGGCGACACGGCGTCAGGCGTCGTACACGACGAGGCTTCGCCCGAGGCCGCCGAAGCCGAGGGCCCCGATCAGGAGGAACCCGCCCCGGTCGACCCGTCCGGCCCCTCCTCCCCCGGCTGGTTCGGCTGGCGGCACCGCTATCCGCGCGCGGCGCGTGGCGTGTTCGTGGGGGCGAACGTGCTGGCCGGTGGGCTGGTGCTACTCGCGCTGCTGCTGCCCAACCGCCTCGACAAGACCACTGTCTTCTCGTTCGTCCGCCTCCCCGTCGAGGGGGTGCTTCTCGCGGTCGTACTGCTCGCGCTGCCGCCGAAGCCGCGTCGGCTCATGGCGGTCGCCTCGGGTCTGTTCCTCGGGCTGTTCACCGTCCTGAAACTCATCGACATGGGCTTCTACCAGTTCCTGGCCCGGCCGTTCGACCTCGTCTTCGACTGGATCCTGCTGAACGACGCGACGGACTTCCTCAAGGACTCGTTCGGGCGCTCGGGCGAGGTGCTCGCGGTGACCGGGGTGATCGTCCTGATCATCGCCGTGCTCACGCTGGTCACATGGGCGGTGGTGCGGCTGTCGACCGTTCTGGCCCGGCACCGCACGGCGGCGGTCCCCACCACCCTCGTCCTCGGCACCGTGTGGGTCACCTGCTTCACCATGGGCGTGCAGTTCGGCGGAGTCCCCTTCGCCAGCAAGGGCAACTCGGAGGTCCTCGCCAACCGTGTGGAGTACGTCCGCAACGGCCTCGGGGACGCCAAGGTGTTCCGGAAGCAGGCCGCCGTCGACGCCTTCGCCGCCACCCCGCCCGACCAGTTGCTGACCGGACTGCGCGGCAAGGACGTCCTGTTCACCTTCGTCGAGAGCTACGGCCGGGTCGCGATCGACGACCCGGCGATGGCGCCGGAGATGGACGCGACCCTCGCGGAGGGCACGAGCCGGCTCAAGGCGGCCGGCTTCGACTCGCGCAGCGGCTGGCTGCGGTCGCCCGTGACGGGTGCCGGCAGCTGGCTCGCCCACTCGACCTTCCTGTCCGGTCTGTGGATCAAGAACCAGCAGCGGTATCTGAGCCTGACCACCGGCGACCGCGCGACCCTGACCAGCTACTTCCAGAAGACCGGGGCCTGGCGCACGGTCGGTATCGTCCCCGGAGTTCGGAAGGCGTGGCCCGAGGGCAAGTACTTCGGCCTCGACCACATCTACGACTCCACGCATCTCGGCTACGAGGGTCCCTACTTCAGCTGGACGCCGGTGCCGGACCAGTTCAGCCTGGAGGCCTTCCAGCGTCTGGAGCACGGCAAGAAGAACCGTGACCCGATCATGGCGGAGATCATCCTGGCCTCCAGCCACAACCCCTGGTCGCCGATCGCCCACACGATCGACTGGGACGACCTCGGTGACGGCACGGTCTTCAACCAGATCAAGAAGGAGGGCACGAACCCGACGGAGGTCTGGAAGAGCCGGGAGCGGGTGCGTACCGAGTACCGCAAGGCCGTCCAGTACTCCGTGGACAGCCTCACCCAGTGGATGCAGCGCTACGGCGACGACAACACGGTCCTCGTCTTCCTCGGCGACCACCAGCCCGTCCCGACGGTCACCAAGGGCGACACCAGCAAGGACGTGCCGATCACCATCGTCGCCAAGGACCCCAAGGTGCTCGACCGCATCGCCGACTGGAACTGGACCGAGGGCCTCAAGCCGGCCGACAACGCGCCCGAGTGGAGCATGGACAAGTTCCGTGACCGGTTCATGACGGCGTACGCGAAGTGACGAGACCTTCCGCGAGGAACGGCTCGACCACGGCGAGGAACTCCTCCGGCCTGGCCTCGTGCACCAGATGACCGCCGCCTACGGTCACCAGCCGGGCGTCGGGGATCAGTGAGGCCAGCGCGGCGATCTGGTCCTGCGGGATCAGGCTGGTGGCCCCTCCACCGATGAGCAGCGTGGGCATGGTGATCCGCCCCATATGGTCCCACCACATGGGGTCGGGGTCGTTCCGCTGCTCGTCGGTGGCCCGCACCATGGCCCAGTCGAAGGGCAGGTCCGTGCCGGGAGCCTGGGCGGGTGGCCGGGGTGGGTCGAGGGGGATCGGCGCGGGTACGTCCTCCAGGACCAGCCGTC
>Ga0307508_10003145_pt1 | contig 16896 bp, 24 predicted proteins | sample 9_EM_MG_FD_203089 | JGI IMG/M metagenome (GOLD analysis project Ga0307508, IMG submission 203089) | Populus trichocarpa ectomycorrhiza microbial communities from riparian zone in the Pacific Northwest, United States - 9_EM | ecosystem: Host-associated > Plants > Roots > Unclassified | place...
GTGTGGTGCGCCATCGTAAGCCTCGTCTGTATCCTATTTGCCTTGCCACACTGCGTCTGTAAGACACGGCTGCGTCCGGATGGCAAATGCCCTGACACTCCGCGTCCAGAAGGCAGATGCCGTGGCAGGCGTCGTCCGGACGACATTTGCCTTGACACTCTGCGTCCGGAAGAAATTTGCCTTGACAGTCTCCGTCTGTAAGGAACGCGCTGCGTCCGGATGGAAAATGCCCTGACACTCCGCGTCCAGAAGGCAGATACCGTGGCATGTGTCGTCCGGATGACATTTGCCTTGACACTCTGCGTCCAGAAGCGAAATGCCCTGACACTCCTCGTCCGGAAGGCAGATGCCGTGGCAAGCGCCGTCCGGACGACAATTGCCTTGACACTCTGCGTCCGGAAGAAATTTGCCTTGACAGTCTCCGTCTGTAAGAAACACGCTGCGTCCGGATGGCAAATGCCCTGACACTCCGCGTCCAGAAGGCAGATGCCGTGGCATGCGTCGTCCGGACGACATTTGCCTTGACACTCTGCATCCGGAAGATATTTGCCTTGACAGTCTCCGTCTGTAAGAAACGCGCTGCGTCCAGATGGCTAATGCCCTGACACTCCGCGTCCAGAAGGCAGATGCCGTGGCATGGGTTGTCCGGACGACATTTGCCTTGACACTCTGCGTCCGGAAGAAATTTGCCTTGAAAGTCTCTGTCTGTAAGAAACTCACTGCGTACGGATGGCTAACGCCCTGACACTCCTTGTCCAGAAGCTAGATGCCGTGGCAAGCGTCGTCCGGACGACATTTGCCATGACACTCTGCGTCTGTAAGACACGCGCTGCGTCCGGATGGCCAATGCCCTGACACTCCTCGTCCGGAAGGTAGATGCCGTGGCAAGCGCCGTCCGGACGACAATTACGTTGACACTCAGCGGGCGGAAGAAATTTGCCTTGACAATCTGCGTCTGTAAGGAACGCGCTGCGTCCGGATGGCAAATGCCCTGACACTCCGCGTCCAGAAGCTAGATGCCGTGGCAAGCATCGTCCGGACGACATTTGCCATGACACTCTGTGTCTGTAAGACACGCGCTGCGTCTGGATGGCCAATGCCCTGACACTCCTCGTCCGGAAGGTAGATGCCGTGGCAAGCGCCGTCCGGATGACAATTGCCTTGACACTCTGCGTCCGGAAGAAATTTGCCTTGACAGTCTCCGTCTGTAAGACACGTGCTGCGTCCGGATGGCTAACGCCCTGACACTCCTCGTCCAGAAGCTAGATGCCGTGGCACGCGTCGTCCCGACGACATTTGCCTTGACACTCTGCGTCCGGAAGAAATTTGCCTTGACAGTTTCCGTCTGTAAGAAATGCACTGCGTCCGGATGGCTAATGCCCTGACACTCCGCTTCCAGAAGCTAGATGCTGTGGCAAGCGTCGTCCGGACGACAATTGCCTTGACACTCTGCGTCCGGAAGAAATTTGCCTTGACACTCTCCGTCTGTAAGGAACGCGCTGCGTCCGGATGGCAAATGCCCTGACACTTCGCGTCCAGAAGGCAGATGCCGTGGCACGCGTCGTCCGGACGACCTTTGCCTTGACACTCTGCGTCCGGAAGAAATTTACCTTGACACTCTGCGTCCAGAAGGCAGATACCGTGGCATGCGTCGTCCGGACGACATTTGCCTTGACAATCTGCGTCCGTAAGAAATTTGCCTTGACAGTCTCTGTCTGTAAGAAACGCGCTGCGTCCGGATGGCAAATGCCCTGACACTCCTCGTCCAGAAGCTAGATGCCGTGGCACGTGTTGTCCGGACTACATTTGCCTTGACACTCTCCGTCTGTATGGAACGCGCTGTGTCCGGATGGCAAATGCCCTGACACTTCGCGTCCAGAAGGCAGATGCCGTGGCACGTGTCGTCCGGACGACATTTGCCTTGACCCTCTGCGTCCGGAAGAAATTTGCCTTGACACTCTCCGTCTGTAAGAAACGCGCTGCGTCCGGATGGCAGATGCCCTGACACTTCGCGTCTGGATGTCAGATGCCCTGACACTTCGCGTCCGGAAGGCAGATGGCGTGGCGTGTGTCGTTCGGAGTGACCTGTGCACTGACATGCGTCATCCGGGTGCAGAATACCTTGCCAGTTTGCGTCCTGAGCGTCCTGAGCGTCTGCTGCGCCCGGACGCTGCCCCTGCGTCCGGATGCAGAATTTTTTTCCTGATGAAGCCGGTGCATACTCTTACTATCTTGATGAACGTTGATCGTGTTGCGCATTCGCTATGACTGCTTCCCGTACTCAAGTTCCGGGGTCGACAAAGGTCGTAGAGGTTCGGCAGTGGCATGGTATCCTTCGTGGCTAGTCTGGTATCCCGAATGTGACTGGGCCTGATCTAGGGCTCTACAGTGTAGGTAGGAGTGACTGTGCCTTATTCGGTGATCGCATGACTGCCTTGCTTGCCTTGTCGCCGGTTCCTTTTTGGGGTAAGAAGAATATGACCATACAGGAGCACATCAAGTTCATCAGGTTGGTTCGAGTTTTTCCGTCGGACACTTGGTCAGCAGTTTTTCGTGGGTGCCCGAGAAGTGGGTCCTTTTGTCGGTTAGTAGTGTTTTGGTGCTGAAGACCTCCGCCCCTTCAGCCCACTACCGCCAGGTCCTCAGTGGAACTGGTCTAGCCCTCGGTGAGCCAGTAGTCTCTCGGCCCGTCAGGATTCCGTCGATGAAACTCTCGGAGTTTCTCCAGGCTGCCTACTGAGAAGTTGTCGAATGCATCAGCAAAAAATTTGAGAATTCCTCGGGAGCTCCCATAGCTCCCGTAGCTCTCATCAGCATTGCTAACTCCTATAAGAGGAGAAGTTATATTTTGCTCCCGTTAGGATTTAAACAAAAAAAAGTGCTTTATTTTTAGCTGAAACCTCGAGAAATATTAGTTCAAATTTATGTCTCACCTGTAAAAAAAGCAATATACTTCAACTTTTCATTTTTTTGCTGATGTGGTTCTTCCGTCCAGTCCTTGCGTTCTGGATAGTCGAGCCATTTGACGAGGTAGAGGATCTGTCTGCTGCACCTGACCAAAGACACTTCCTCCACATCGTATTCCTCACTTTGCTCGATGTTGTCTGCTTCTTGGAGTACCTTCGATGTGTCCAGCGGTGCCCAGTGTTCGCTGGTTCGATAGGGTTCGAGGAGCGAAACGTGGAAGACGTTGTGAATCTTCCATTTCCAAGGTAGCGTAAGGTGGACAGCGAGCAGGGAAACGATTTTCTCAATTTGGAACGGACCATGATTTTTGTGGTCCAAATTCTTTGTAGGTCGGCGCCTTTTAATGTTGTGGCCGTTGAGCATTACCAAGTCTCCTACTTGATATGCTGGGGGTTCCTTTCGTGCCGGGTCAGCGTAGCGCCGCATTCGTTCTTGTGCTGCTTCCAGTCCTTGCCAAGATTCCTTGTGTACTGTCTGTATCCAATGCCCGTAGAACATGCTGGCTGGGTTGAGAGGTTCCTGGGATGGCGGATCGATTGCTGCTGGGTGAACGTCGTAGTTCGCATAGAACGGGGTCATTCCATTACCGATCGTGACCGAGTTGTTGTAAGCAAACTCCGCCATTGGTAGCAATGCCACCCAATTATCCTGTTTTTGACTGACAAAGGCTCGGAGATAGGTCTCAATGGTTTGATTGAGTCAATCTGTTTGACCATCAGTTTGGGGGTGAAAAGCGGTAGACATACGTGGGCGGATTCCGAGCAGTCCCAGAAATTCCCTCCAGATTTTCGACATGAAGCGTGAATCCCGGTCTGATATTATGTCGGTTGGGAGCCCATGGTACTTCCAGATTTCTTTGGCGAATATCTTTGTCAAATCTGCCGTGGTTTTTTCTTTGAGTGGGATAAAGTGAGCCATCTTGGTGAACCGGTTGATGACTACCCACAACTGATCACATCCCTCGGAGTGTGGTAGGTCCATGATGAAGTCCATTGCCATCAACTACCAGGGAGCATAGGGGAGTTCTAGTGGCAAGGCTAGTCTGTAAGGTTGGTATCTGGATGCTTTGTTCTGCTGACATTCTGGGCAGCTTCGGACGAAGTCGATTATTCGTTCATTCATTTTTGGTCACCAAAAGTTCCGTCTAATGAGCTCGATCGTTTTATCCTGGCCCATGTGTCCAGCCACTTTCGTGTCGTGCTCTGATTTCAGGATCCCTTGAACCAGTTCCCCTGGTACCCAAAGCATGCTCTTCCTGTAGAGCAGCTCGTCTCGGATTTCTAATTTGCTCCTGGTCTTTCGGTCCATCTGCTGCTCTTCCAAGAGAGCGGCTTCCACTTCTTTCCACGTCTGTTGATAGGCTGGGTCCTTTTTTCCTTCCTTCTGTACTTCTTCCATGAATTCCATATTCCATTTCCGTGTTGGGAGGGAAGCGAGTTGGACCGAAGAGCAAATAAATGTCCGTCCATGTCAATTTGGTTCTGTGAAGTGATCTTTTCGCAAAACTGTCGTAATCGGCTGGTTTTCTACCCCCCCCTTTTCTGGGCGGTACTCCGAACACCTTGACAACGCATCCGGTTTTCCGTTTTGTGTTCCTGGACGGTAGTAAATTCGGAAATCGATTTCAGCTAGTTCCTGCGCCCACCGTGTCTGTCGTCGGTTGAGTACCTTAGACGTTGTGAAGTATTCCAGGTTTTGGTGATCCGAGAAGACTTGGACTTGGTGCGTCGCTCCTTCGCAGTAGCGCCTCCAGTGTTTGAAGGTATCCACGATGGCCAGAAGTTCTTTATCATGGATTTCATAGTTGATTTCCAATGGCTGGAACTTCTTTGAGTGGAATGCCACAGGGTGTAGCTTGTTATCACTGTCCCACTGCGACAGGACTGCTCCGATTGCGAAGTCCGAAGTGTCTGTCTCGATGATCACCGGGTTCTTGGGGTTGAAGTGGGCTAGGACAGGTGCCATTGTGAATCGTTCCTTGAGTTCCTGAAAGGCTTTTTCCGCTTCCTTGTTCCCAGACCATTTCTCGGTTTTTTTCGTTCGCTCTGTTAAGGGTCGAGCTACTCGGGAATAGTTCCGGATGAAGCGTCTGTAAAAGTTAGCGAAGCCTAGAAAGGATTGTACCTCCATTAGGGATTCCGGAGTTTTCCAATCTAGCACAGCTTCGACTTTTCGCTTTGCCATTGTGATTCCGTTGCGACCTATGACATAGCCCAGGAATTCCACTTCCTGAGCTCGCCACACGTATTTTTCCGGGGATACTGCCAGCCCATTTTCCTGCAGGCGTTGAAGGACCTCTTTGATGATGTGGTCGTGTTCCTCCCTTGTGTTGGTGTAGACCAGTATGTCGTCCATGTAGGCTAATACCCCTACGTCTAGTAGGTCGGAGAGCACCTGATTCATCATGTCTTGGAAGGTTGACGGTGCATTGGTGAGTCCGAACGGCATTACCTGGAATTCGTATAAGCCGTATCTGGTTCAGAAGGCTGTTTTCCATTTGTCTCGCTCCCTTATTCTAATTAGATTAAATCCGTTTTTTAGATCCATCTTGGTAAACCACTAGACTCCTTGTACTCGGTCTTGCAACTCCTACATCAGTGGGAGTGGGTATCGGTTCGGAATAGTGACGTTATTCAGTCCGCGATAATCGACACATAGCCGGAGTCCTCATCCATTGGGTTTGGGGACGAACAGGATTGGAGATCCTGCTGGCAAGGTGGATCTCTTGATTTTTCCTGTTTTTTCCATTTCTTTCAGCCATTCCCTGAGGGTTTGGAGCTCAATCTCAATGAGGGGGTAAATGGGTCCCCACGGGGCCGTGCTTTCTTATTTGAGGTCAATTTTGCAATCGTAGGAGTGATGCTCAGGGGGCGCGTTGGCCGCTTCTCTGCTCATAATGCGCAAGTATTGGTGAAATTCCAGTGTTACTTGTTTTAATGGGTCTCCACTGTCTTCCACTGCCGAAACGTATCTGATGAATCATGCTGACAGGTCCGTGACCACTGAGGGGTCCCATGTAAGGGAGAATTCATTGCTCTCGTACTTCGTGCATTGTTTCAGACACCTGGTGCTATCAAAGCGTACTTCATAGGTCGTCCAAGTCCCTTGAGGGGGGTGTTTCGTTATCCACCAGAAGGGGAGGAAGATATCGATTTCCTTATCCATAGGTGCAACTTCCATTACTTCCCAGGTGAAATGTCTCCAGTGTTGGAGCATAAGCGGGTTGGTATAGAATTCTCCTGCTCCTTTCACAGTTTCACCTATGAAGTTTTCGATGAGCCGCTGCTCTTCATGTTTGAATAGCCTTAGTTGCAGCCGTTTTGCCATTCTTTCGCTGATGAGTGGTACCGAACACCCCGTGTCTAGTAGCACAGTGACCGGGTGTCGATCCTGGCCTTGGTGTAGGATCATACATATAATAGGATGGGTGCCGCTGGTGGGTATCTCTTGTTTTCGTTTTTTATTCAAGGTTCTAGCGCTTGGTACCTGGTGTTTTCGTTTTCGAGATGTTCTACAGATTATCGCAAAGGCCTGCATCAGTGGCTTCGGCGGGCCTTCTAAAAATCCGACTGGTCGCTGTCGTCGGCCCATATCGGTAGGGTCCCGGACGGCTCTTCTTCCATGGTGTCGACGGCGGCGATCTTTTGTTGTTTGGGTGCCGGATTTTCCTCTGGCTCTTCCGAGCGCTTTCGTTTTCCTGCTCCCATTGTTGTCACTCCGGCGGCCTTCCAAGGTGCTCTTGGAAGGGGGGTTCCGTGTCAGGTGGTATGGGCGAAGCATTCATAGGTGCGGTGTCCTTTCTGACCGCAGCGCCAGCAGCCTTCTGGGGTTTTGAAGTATTCCTCATGTTCCTGCGAGGGTACCCCTTTCAGGGCGGCTTCCTTAGTGGCCCATCGGCCTGGTTGTCCCCATGGGCTCGGGCGGCCTGTCGGTGCTTGGTCCGCTCTGGTATTCCTTGCATCTTCCCTCTGTTTCCTTCTGTCCGTCCATTTTTCTTCCATTTTTCTTTCTTCTGCTCTAGTGGTGCTGCCAGTGACTCCTGTTCTCATCTGTTCTCGGGCCTACTTAAGAGTCTTTTTCTTTTCTACTTGTAAGCCTGCTTGGTGGGTGGCCTGCAGGGAGCCTTCATCGTCCGCGAAGTCCTCCAGATAGTGGGCGAATCGCATGTCGAGCAGTGCGTCTGGCATGGCTAGGTCGACTTTTTCCCGTAGCGTTTCCCTGGTTGCCCGCGCAAAGTTGTTGAGCGCTCAGAACTCGGTCAGGTAGGTGCGGATGGATCCTCAGTATTTGAGCTGTCCCAGCTTGAGTTGGGCGTCCGCCACCTCGTGCTCGTTCCGGTATTCCGTCCGAATGGCTGCCGAGTAATTGGCCTACGCGTCGTTCTCCCGTAGTTCGCGGTATTGGTGGAGGTGCTATACCAAGGTGGTGTCCGTCAGGAGAGTTCCGACCCAGGCGATCTTCTGGCAGTCGACTGTTTCTGGGTAGAATCCCAGATACATTGTGACCGATTCCCACCATTGGTTGAAAGCAGACGAGCTTTTCCCGTCAAATTTCTTGGGGTTCTCTATTTTCAGCCTTGATACGTTTATCTGGGCTTCATTCGCTGGCCACTCTGGGGCTCGCGCGGCCACAATCCCTGCACCCACAAGCCTTGCTATTTCTTCCAGCGTAAGCATGGTGGCTATCTGTGTTCTCATTGGTTCCCTTGTGCCTGGCGGGGGTCTCGCTGTGGGAAGGTTCTGTTCGTATAAATCGTCGTCGTCTCTACTGGGCGGCGGCGAGGGCAAGGGTGATCTTGATGGGCACCCCGGCCTCGGTGGCATTCTGCCCCCTCTTCCCCCTCCGCCTTCAGCCGTTGGCCGCGGTGGGAGTGGTGGTTCCGGTGGGCTGAACAGCGGAAGCGCCAGTCGTCTTTGTCTTCGTGCAGGGAAGATGGGCGCGAGTCGGATAGGACTCTGGAGCATTGGTTGCGCTGGAAGTGGAGGGGGCGCAGCTGGTGCTGTGGCGGCACTGGTGCTTGGAGGCCTGACTGGGCTGCGCCATAGCTGTAGGGGTTCCGGAGATGGGCGTCTGGTCTTTGGAGAGCCAGGGAGGGGTATTCGGCTGGCCAACCGCCTAATTTCGTTCCTGGTCTGCCGTAGCTCTTCTTCAACCTGGGTCATTTTCCTCTGGTGGTCCGCTACCCACAATTGTACGTTACCTTGGAAGGTGGCTAGGTGCTGGCTTCGAGTGGCGTTAGCCTCTGCCAGAAAAGCAAGGGCAACGTTCACGCGAGTGAGTTGGGTGGCCTGGCATATTTGCTGCTGTTTGTCTTCGTCGGTACGTTCCAGGATGGCCTGCCAAATGTTCTGTACCAGTGTTTGGTACGCATTGGCGGCATTTGCCAGCTCGGTTCGTACCCAGGTTTCTGCGATTTCCTTGTTAGCGTGCACCCGGTCATATACGTATCTTGTGCCATCAGCCAGGATTTGATAGGCTTCCTCGATTCGGACCATCCGTTGATCAGTTTTGTCGATCGTGTTGCTGCACAGTTCAGTGAGCTGCCGTAGGTCTCTTTCCGCCTGTTTTTGTTGTCGTGCCATGGTTCAGACCCAGACCGCGGGGTTGGCTAGCTCCAAGGCTTGCTCCGGCAGGGCTGTTCCGTCGGTGATCTGCAGCAGATCCCTTGGGGCCTCGAGTCTGAGCATGTTGAAGTCGGAGGATGTCATTTTTCAATACTGATTGAGAAAGTCTCCGCTGTAGATGGTTGAGTTGTAGTCGAAGTGGTAGTCAAATAGGTTGAAAAGTTCGTCTTCATCGAAGTCGGCAGGTTGCGACAGTAGCGTACAGTTCCACCACTGCTGGGTATACCAATGGTATGGGGTGCACTCGGTTATTTCGTGGATCAGCTTAGGTCCGTCGAAGAATTCTTCCCACTGCTCGTGTTTTGAGATTTCGTCGTCGATTGACTGAAAGGTGTAGTTGAAAGAGTATTGAGTCTTAGGTTCCAAGAAGGTAGATAGTTCGAGGAGATAAAGGTGGTCTTCGAAGTAGATGTCGTCGAAGCAAGTCATGAAAGTAAGGTGATTTGAGATCAAGATTATAGTGTGACACTGGGGTTGTATCGTAACCGGAGTGTGGAGAGAATCAAAGGTAATCAGGCTACTTTCGATGATTCACAATGGAATAATCTTAGATCTTGTATGTGGGTTTCGTCGGTAGTGTTCGGTCTTTCTCCTCTCTCATCGGGGCGAGAAAGGCCCACCTATGTAGGTACGGGGTGGGTGAGATCTTGTGACTCAGGCTAACTATTCCTCCGAGGTCAGTGAACCCCCACCTGAGCATTGGTCCGTCTGAGACTCTTATTGGTTCTGGTCGGTACTGGCGATAAGGTGAGACGTCAGGTCCAATTGGCACCGCGGAATTCCCTCAGTTCTAGACTGAGTTCTTTTCACGGCCCAGTAGCCATCTGGAGCTGGGTGGCTATGACAAATAAGCTCTCGGAAGAGTCTCGACCGAGCTCTTTGGAGAGTCTCGACCTAGCACCTTCCCTCTCATGTCTCCGGTTTGCTGTGGCCCCCTCTCCGAATTAATCCTTACAACCGATTGGCGGCCATAACCTTTAACTCCGTTCTTATCTCCGCCTAGACTCTCTAAGGTCCACCTATGGAATAGCTAGCTATCGGTATGCATCTTCCCTTGGTACATACCTCTCTAAGGATACGTATCTCCCTCCGGTACGTACCAGAGTATGTATCATCCTGTGATATTCCAGTGTAATAGTCAGGGATATCACTACCAGAGCAATATGGCGGAGATCGGTCAAGTGTAATGGGTGGGTCTGGGCAAGGCTCCAGGTAGCGACGCGTGGCGGTCAGGCAGGCGGGCGTGACAGTCGAGCGGAATGGCACGGCGGTCGAGCGGGATAGCGCGGCAGTCAAGCTGAACGGCGCGGCGGTCAAGCGGAGTGGTACGGCGGTCAAGCAGAATGGCACGGCAGTCAAGCAGAACGGCACAGCGGTCAAGCGAGTCGGCGTGGCGATCGAGCAGGTTGACGTGGCGGTCAAGCGGAATGGACACGGCGAGGACCCGGACAAGGACAGAGGCCAGGGACAAGAACACGGTGACAGCGTGGACAAGGGCACGGACAAGGACAGAGGACAAGGATACGGTGACAGCGTAAACAAGTTGTTGTGGCTGGATCTACGGTAGACGGCTACCCTCGTTATATACAGGAACTCAGTATCCACACGCGCAACACACACACGCAATGCAACCCACACGAGCAAACACCAATACGAGCAAACCCCCACTCCCATCATTCCGGCACTTCCATTTCTCATTCCGGCACATCCGTACCACCGCGTCATGGCACTCCGTAGCACTGCATCCCTCGCTGCCGTGACGTGGCAGCCTGTGGTCCGGCGCCGTGACAGTAGCCCCACTTTAGGCTCGAGTTCCCACGAGAGCAAACTGAGCCGGTGCGGGTCGATGGGGGTAGCGCTCGTGGTAGTCGTCGATGGCCTGTACTTCGGCCAAGTTCTCCTCAGGCTCCCATGTTGGTGCCGCGAATCCCCTCCATTTCACGAGGTACTGCGGTCGACCCCGGATCCTTCGGCTGTCCAAGACTACCTCCACTTCCCACTCCTCTTCGCCCTCAACGATCACCGGGAGCGGTGGTGGGATGACTTGCCCCGGGAATGGGTCGTCGGTGGCGGCATGTAGTAAGGAGACTGGGAAGGTGCGGTGCTTCTGGATGGCATTCAGGATGTCCAGCTGGTAGGCGTGGGTCCTGATCACCCGGATGACTTGGTAGGGCCCGTGGTACTTGTTCTCCAGCTTTCGACTTGGTCTTTCAGTCTGCCAGTACCTCCCGTCCACCCAGACGAAGTCGTTGGGTTGGAAGGCAGGTGCCGGGGTCTGTCGGACATCCGTGTTGTCCTGTTGTCGGGCCTGGGCATACCACATCTCGCTTCTGGCCACCTCATAGATTCGGTGCAGGCGTTCAGCCGCAGTCTGGGCTTGGTGTCCCTCGGGGTCGTCGACGCGGATGTCCAGCTTGAAGTCACAATGGGGGTGGTAGCCCAAGTTGGCGAAGAAGGGGGAAAGCGTGGTTGAGTTCGATACTTGGTTGTTTCCGGCAAACTCAGCAAGGAAGAGATAGTCGTGGCAGTTGTCCTGCAGGTAGTTGACGTAGGCCTGAAGGTGTTGTTGTATCACCGCATTCATTCGCTCGGTTTGACCGTCTGTCTGGGGGTGGAATGCAGTGGACAGGTGTGGGTCGATCTTCAGGCAGGAGTATAGGTGTTTCCAGAATCTGGATGCAAACTGCGGACGCCTATCCGACACAATAGTTTCCAGCAGTCCATGGTAACGGAAGACCCCGCTGCAGAAGAGCCCGGCCAGCCCTTCCGCTGTGATAGTCGTTGTGCAGGGGAGCAGGTGTCTTTGCTTCGTCAGGCGGTCCACGAATACGCAGATGGCATCATATCCCTTCGATGGGGGCAAGCCTGTGACGAAGTTGACGGATATGTGCTGCCAGAGCTGGGTCGGTACCAGTAGGGGGCAAAGGACGCCGTACAGGGCGTGACAGGTATCTTTTGTTCGTCGGCAGGTGTGGCAGTTCCTCACGAAGCGGTCAACATCCTTTCGTATCTGCGGCCAGTAGTACTTGCATGTGAGGAGTTCGAGGGTCTTTGCTTGTCCTGGGTAGCCAACGGCTAGTGGTTCGTGGTGGTCCTGTAAGAGCCGCAGCCTAAGGGGTGTATAGTCTGGCACATAGATACAGTCCCGGTAGATCAGCCTGTTGTCCCTTACCTTGCAGTTGGCCAGGGAGAATTCCCTAGAGTGCCCGGAGCCTTCCTCGAGCTGTCAGAGGATCCGGTTGGGCAGCGGGTCGATTCGGTAGGCTTCCGTGAATAGGTCTGATATTGCGGGGTGTTCGGCGTGGTCAGCAACAGGCTGGACGTGGTCGGCGTGGTCAGCAACGGGCTGGACGTGGTCGGCGTGGTTGGCAACAGGCTGGATGTGGTCGGCGTGGTCGGCGTGGTCGGCAACGGGCTGGACGTGGTCGACGTGGTCGGCGTGGTCAGCAACGGGCTGGACGTGGTCGGCGTGGTCGGCATGGTCGGCAACGGGCAGGACGTGGTCGGCGTGGTCGGTGTGGTCGGCAACGGGCTGGGCATGGTCGGCACGGTCTGTGCAGTGGGTCAACGAGTGGAGTGCTAGGTCTGTCACATTATGGGGTTTCAGGACCGCTTGCTGGTTGGCGAGCAGCTGTTCATCCCCCTCCTTAGGGAGGTCTTCCTACCTCCGAGTCAGTGCATCCGGTTTCCCACCTGCTCTCCCAGGTCTGTACACAATCCAGAAATTAAAACAGGAGAGGAATTCGGACCAGCGCACTTGTTGGTGGTTGAGGAGCTTGGTGGACATAAAGTATTCCAGGTTCTTGTGGTCGCTAAGGACCTGGATTTGGTGGCTTGATCCCTCCAGGTGTGGTCGCCATTCCTCAAATGCTCGTACTATTGCCAGCAGTTCCTTGTCGTAAATCTTGTAGTTGCATTTGGCCGGGCTGTGTTTCTTGGAGTAGAAGGCCACAGGGTGCAGGATGCCCTCATCGTTATATTGGAACAGTACGCTGGCCGAAACATAGTCCGAGGCATCGGTTTCCACAACTATTTCGCAGTCGTAATCAAAGTGGTGCAAAATTGGTGCGGTCGTGAATGACGTTTTAAGGCCGTCGAATGCCACTTGCTGGGCCGGCCCCCATACGAAGGGGCCATATTTCCCACCTTCCTTCTTCATCATGCTGGTTAGGGGGGATACTACCTTGGAATAATCCCGTATGAATCTCCGGTAGAAGTTGGCAAACCCAAGGAAGCACTGGATGTCAGTCACATTCCTCGGGGTTTGCCAGTCTAGGATGCAGGAAACCTTCTCCGGGTCCATCCTGACACCATTGGTTGTGATGATGAACCCGAGATACTTCACCTCCTGCTTATGGAAGTGGCGTTTTTCCGGCTTGAGGTGGAGTCCGACGTCCAAGAGTGCCTTCAGTACCTTGTACACCTGCTTCTTGTGTTCTTCCAAGGTGTTGCTGTATATGAAGATGTCGTTAAGGAAGGCCGTGCAGAAGTCATCCAGGAACTGGCAAAGTACGTCGTTGATGAGAGCCTGGAAGTCGGCCGGCGCATTGGTAAGGCCGAACGGTATTACCAATGATTCAAACAGACCGTATCGAGTCCGGAAGGCTGTCTTCCACTCTTCCCCCTCCGCCATTCGTACCAGGTTGTAGGCGCCGCGGATATCTAGAGTGGTAAAGTATTTCACTTTTGAAAGTCGTATCAGCGTTTCTTGCAGCAGCGGGAGGGGGTACTGGTTCTTGATTGTCCCTTCGTTGAGTCTGCGGTAATCCACACAAAGGCGCAGCGAACCGTCTCCCTTTTTGGCGAACAGGATCGGTGATGCGGCCGGAGAAGAAGAGGCACAGATGAATCCCTTGCTCAGGTTTTCCTCCAGCCACTCCTTTAGCGCCTATAGCTCGGTTTTGGATAACGAATACAGCGGTCCGAATGGGGGCGTAAAACCTTCGCGGAGAGGGATCTTGTGGTCGTACGGCCGGTGTGGCGGTAAGGCTTTGGCCACCGCTTCCGAAAATAGCAGCAGGAACTCGTGGTATTCCTTGGGCACGTGATCCACCAGGTTTAGCTGCTCCTTTTCCCCCCCCCCCCGGCTTGAGCGTACAGTTGACCTCGTAGAGTGAGAGCGAGAAAATGGCGAGTTTCTCCTTATGGGCGATTCGACGGAAGGAACGCCCACTGAGTGCGGCAATCTGGAGCAGTCGGACGTCGAGTCCGGGTCCAGCACGGGCATCGAGTCCGGGTCTGGCGCCATTGAGTTTGTGTCCAGCATGGACGTCGAGTCGGGGTCCGGCACGGGCGTCGAGTCGGGGTTCGGTATGGGCGTCGAGTCCGGGTCCAGTACAGGCGTCGAGTCCGAGCCCGGCGCAATTGAGTTTGGGTCCGGCACGGGTGTCGAGTCCGGGACCAGTACAGACGTCGAGTCCGGGCCCGGCGCCATTGAGTTTGGGTTTCGCTGGCCTACAAGGGGCTGCTTTTGACACGAGGGAGCAGAGTGCTGGCTCCGGGGGTTCGGAGGTGATGGCATAGGCCACGGTGGGGACTGGGTTTCAGTGTGCGATGCAGTACTGCGACCCGAAGGTCAAGGTGCGGGAGCTAAAGCGTATTGCGACATCATGGAGTTCCATCCAGGGCATACCGAGTACAATTGGATAGTGGCCGAGCTTGGTCACGAACATGGGGAGTTGTTCTTGGTGTTCGTGGATCAACAAGGTGACGTTGGTGGTGTGGGTGATATCTCCGGATGATATTGGGTGGCCGTCGATGACCTCGATGGCCCTTGGGTACTTGAGTGCTGTGAGGGGTAGTTGGTGATGGCGGGCGAAGTTTTCGTTGACAAAGGACACTCCTGTCGCTCTGCAGTCGATCAGAGCGTGGGTGGCTATGGTTTTGTCACCGAAGGAGAGATTGCACAAGATAACCAGATACTTTCCTTCCATAGCTACATTGGACAAACTCGACAAACGAAAGACAGGAGGGGAGAGGGAAGAAGAAGAAAACTTACCCTGAGTGCGGCCAACAGCAGTACCATCATGCGGCTGCTGGCCTAGGCTTTTCCCGCCGGGGCGGCGTCGCCACAGCAGCCGTACATGTGCTGGTAGTGTTCCGAGGACGCTCCCGAGGAAGTGGTGGATTCGGAGTCGGAGATTAGAGCCACCGTGGCGCGGAACGGGTTGCAGCTCTTGTTCGGGCATGGTGCCGCCATGTGGCCCAGGCCTCCGCAATACAGGCAATGGCCCTCCCTGAGTCGGGCTGCACATTTCTGCTCTGAGAGTTTTCTCCTACTCGCACTGAGGTCCATTGGACCTGGGGTGGTCGCGCTCTGATTTGTTGCTGGGGGGTTCATTGCGGTGTTCTGGGGGCGAGGTTGGTTCTGGCGGGAAGTGTGGTGCCTCCCTTCATGAAGTTGCAGGGCTCGTATTTCCGAATCCAACTCCAGGCAAAGACCCACAAACTGGTCGAAGGACAGGCCCTGGGTCCGTCCCAACAGTTGGCGGCGAAGCTCTATCAACACCCCTTCCTTCAGGGCGTCCAGCTTAGCATGCTCCCCCCAGTTGAGTTTGGACACCAGCATCTGAAATTCGGCGAAGTAGAAAGTGAATTCCTTCTTCCCTTGCTTCAGACTAAGGAGCTTGGTGCAGGTGGTGGCAGCGGGGTCTGGGTCACCGAAGGCGGCTTCGAGGATCCGGATGATGTCATCGGAGTCGTCCTGCTGGAATGCCCCGTTCTGGACAAATGGGAGTATCTGTGCCTGGGCCCTTCCTTCCAGTCAGTTGAAAGTGTAACCCATTCGTAGGGCAGGTGTAGGGAATCGGGAGGGGTCGCTGAACAGTTTGATCCGCAACTGTGCGACAAATCCTTCGAGTTTCTCCCGGCTTCCGTCAAAGGTCAGGGGGTCTGATACGCTTTCGGTACGGGGTCGTGGCGGGCCTTCCAGGGTCGCCAGTCTGTCATTTACCCGTCAGGTGGTGGCGAGTTGCTCCTCCGCATCGTCCAACCGCCAGGTGGGGGCGGCTTCTCGTGAGTTGAGGATGGCCATCGCCAGGGTGTGAACCTGGTCATAGGCAGTTTGGAGGGTGGCTTCGGGTGCGAAGGTCTCATTTAGCGCAATTCGGCGCTATTGTTCCTCGAGGGTGGGCGGGATTTCCCAGCAGAATGGAGGTTGTCCGGGTTGGGGTTCGTTCTTAGTTGACATAGCGTCGCTAGATGGAGCGGTTGGCGATGCAACAAAGTGTAACGGGAGGGTCTGGGCAAGGCTCCAGGTAGCGACACGTGGCGGTCAGACAGGCGGGCGCGACGGTCGAGCGGAACGGCATGGCGGTCGAGCGGGACGGCATGGCAGTCACGCAGAACGGCGCGGCGGTCAAGCGGAGCAGCGCGGCAGTCAAGCGGAATGGCACGGCGGTCAAGCGAGTGGGTGCGACGATCGAGTGGAACGGCACGGCGGTCAAGTGGAATGGGCACAGTGAGGACACAGACAAGGACAGAGGACAGGGACAAGAACACGGCGACAGCGTGGACAAGGGCATGGACAAGGACAGAGGACAAGGACACAGCGACAGCGTAAACAAGTTGTTGTGTGTGGATCTACGGTGGGCGGCTACCTTCGGTATATACAGGAACTCAGTATCCACACGCGCAACACACACGCGTAACACACACATGCAACTCACACGAGCAAACACCGATACGAGCAAACCCCCACTCCCATCATTCCGGCACTTCCGTTTCTCATTCCGGCACTTCCGTAGCGCCATGTCATGGCACTCCGTAGCGCTGCATCCCTCGCTTCCACGACGTAGCAGCCAGTGGTCCGGCGCCGTGACATTAAGGCGCCTAAGCGCAGAGGATGACCGCGGCTATGGCAGCGGAAATGAAGACGAGCCACAGGGCGACAAGGGTGCGAGTGGCACCGGTGCCGGCACCAAGGAGCCTGTTAGCCAGGTTCGTGATACAAAGATATATGTATCGGTATACAGTATATTCAGTGTGGAGCAAACGTCGGGGCATGGGACGCTCCATTATATCGGTCTCCGTGGCTATTTCAGCGGAGACTGGTATACCGGCGCTATCAGTCTCATCTCTGAGAATGTGCCCGGATCCCGTCCGAGCCACATCTTATGACACCAATTGTTGTAATATCTCACTCGTTGCTTAGTCATGGCGGGCAGGCATGGACCTGCTCCTATATTCTCCTTTCTCTCGAGGCTTCAGCCTTACTTAGACAATACACACGTTCATCACTTTCAACAGGTTATGAGCCCGGACCAGCGCTTTATCCAAAAACCACTGCAAAAATAACCTCACACCG
>Ga0307508_10003146_pt1 | contig 16895 bp, 15 predicted proteins | sample 9_EM_MG_FD_203089 | JGI IMG/M metagenome (GOLD analysis project Ga0307508, IMG submission 203089) | Populus trichocarpa ectomycorrhiza microbial communities from riparian zone in the Pacific Northwest, United States - 9_EM | ecosystem: Host-associated > Plants > Roots > Unclassified | place...
AGTTCGCCGTGGCCCGGGCGCCAGCCCGCGTGGGCCGCCATCAGGAGGTCGGCGTCGAGCAGGGAATCCCCCGCGGCGAGCACGTGGTCGGCGCCGGTGCGGCGGACGACCTCCTCCAGGGCCGCGCTCTTGGTGAGCGGCTTGGGGACGGCGTAGATCTTGCGGCCCTGCAGGGAGACCGTCCAGCCGCGCTCGTCCGCCCAGCCGGAGAACTCCTTGACCCAGCCCTCGGAGATCAGGCCGCGCTCGACGACCAGGTAGACGAACAGGTCCTCCGCGACGCGCTCCTTGCGCAGCCATGCCGGGTCGGCGTTCGCGGCGAGGTGCTCGCGCACCTCGGCGAGCGGCACCGAGCCGTCGGCCAGACGGCGGCGCATCTCGGCGTTCCAGTCGTGGTCGGTGTGCCCCTTGACGAGGATGTGGCCGCCGTTGGCGCAGATGGCGAAGCGCGGGATCGGCCCGGGGAGGTTGATGCGCCGGTACTGCTTGCGCGTGCGCGTCGTGGCGGGGACGAACTCCGCGGCGACGGCGAGCCGTTGGACGAGGTCGGCCGCGGTCTCGGTCATGAAGGACAGCGGGCGCGCCTCGTTGACCTCGACGCAGAGCAGCCGGGGGGCGTACTCGTCGGGCATGCTCAACGCGAGCGCGGAGGGGGAGTAGATGAGGGTGCGGTCGAGGTCGCTGGCGACCAGGACCCGCTTGAGATTCGTAGTGGTCACTTCGCCGCTACCGCCTTGCCGTCCGTGCCGGTCGCGCCCCGCGTGAAGCGGGGGTGGATGAGCCCGACGCACGAGTAGGGCAGGCCGTCCACCTCCTCCACGGGGACGCCGCGCTGCTCGGCGAGCAGGCGTACATGATCCAGGTCGGCGCCGGCGCCGCGCTGGGCGAGGATCTTCCAGGGCACGCGGCGCAGCAGCACCCGCGTGGTCTCCCCGACCCCCGGCTTGACGAGGTTGACATCGTTGATGCCGTACTCCTCGCTGATCCGCTCGACCGCCGCCCAGCCCTCCCAGGTGGGGCTGCGGTCGGCGGCCTGCAACGCCTTGACGTCGTGCGCGACCTCGTCGCCGACCTCCGCGAAGCGGGCCTGGACGGTGTCCAGGAAGAGCCCGGAGACATCCGCGCCGGCCAGCTCGCGGTAGAACTTCGCGCCGTGGAAGTCGTCCGGCCCGATCAGGTCGGCGCGCAGCACGGTGCGGGAGATCAGCCCGGACACGGTCGAGTTGAGGCACGCGGAGGGGATCAGGAAGTCGTCCCGGGTGCCGTAGGTGCGTACGCAGCCGCCGGGGTCGGCGAGCACCGCGATCTCCGGGTCGAAGCTCCCGTACGGCTTGACGGCCTCGGCCAGCTCGCGGGTGATCGCGCCCTTGCCGGTCCAGCCGTCCACGAAGACCACCTGGGCCGGGTCGTGGTGCTCGGCGAGCCAGCGCAGCGCCGTGGTGTCGATGCCGCGGCCCCGCACGATCGAGACGGCGTAGTGCGGCAGCTCCAGGCCGTGCGCGTGCCGCGCCCACCGGCGCATCAGCACTCCGACCGGGGTTCCGGCCCGGGCCAGCGACACCAGCACCGCGTCCGGGCCCCGCTCGGCCAGCACCAGCTCGGTCACCGCGCCGACCGCCCGCGCCATCCGGCCCGCCGAGGTGTCCAGCGCGGCCCTGAACAGCGCCTGGTACTCCGCGCTGGGCTGGTACTCCACCGGCAGCGACTCCGCGTAGTGCGCGCCCCCGCTCTGGATCGCCTCCTCCCGCTCCTCCGTCGGCGCCTCCAGCTCCGTCTCCGACAGGTCCTTCAGCAGCCAGCCGACCTCCTCCGGCGCGTAGGAGGAGAAGGCGGGGCCGCGCAGGGGGGAGGGGAGCGCGCTGGGCGTGTACGAGGGCACCACGGCGAGCAGCAGCCTTTCTGTGTGTCCGGCGAGCCGCGCGAGCAGCCCGTCCGGGGCGTGCAGGGCGGGGGTGTCCCCCGCCGAGTCCACGACGGCGACGATCGCGTCGAAGCCGCCGCCCGCGACGTTGTACGCGTAGCGTTCGCCGTCGCCGTCGGCCGGATTGTCGTGGTCAGGGAAGACGATACGTGTGCGGATCGCGTACCCCGGGTCGTCCACCGCCAGCACGGGCGACCGCGTGGTCGTGGAGAACCGGACCTCCGTCCCGCCCCCGAGGACCTCCTCCAGGGCCTGCGCGAGCCGCAGCGGGGCGTACATCAGCTCCTCGTTGCCGAGGACGAGCACGCGCTTCGCGTTCCGCGGGAGCGCGGCGGCGAGCTTGGCCGCCATGGCGGGGAGGGCGGCATCGAGGCGGGTGCGGTGGGCGGGGGTGAAGCCGTGGCGGCCACCGTCCGGGAGGCCCGTCGGCCAGCCGAGCGGTACGCGGACGGCGTGCGCCGCCGTGGCCGGGTTGTGCCCACCCGTTCCGCCCTGCGGAACGCCTGCCCACAACCCGGTGGGACGTTCCGCGTCCTCGTGGGCCGCCACCAGCGCCTGCCCCCGCTCAAGCACCCCCTCCGGCAGAAGGACCGTGCCGGAGCCGAGCGCGATGAGGTCGACCCGCGCGCCGAGCTCCGCCGCGAAGTCCCGCAGGCGCCCCCGGTCCGCTTCCGACCGCATGTCGACGAGCGCCACGACGACGTACCGCTCACGCGGGTACCGCGCGTGCAGGTCGGTGATCGTGTTGAGCACGGTGTTGCCGGTCGAGAACTCGTCGTCGACCAGCACGAGCGGCCCATCCCCCGCCAGCAGGGCCGGGTCCTCCGGAAGGAGCAGGTGCGAGGTGGCGTGGCTGTGGCTCTCTTCGAAGCCGCCGGCCGTGCGGACGCCGTCGACGGGGCGGCGGGTGGAGTGCAGGTACGGGGCGAGGGCGAGGCCGTCCGCGACGGCGTGGCCGAGCCCGGTGGCGGTCTCGGCGTAGCCGAGGACGACAGACCGGGCGGCGTCGTCGTCACCCAGCAGGGCCCGCACCCGCACCCCCAGGCCGTGCCCGGCGGCGTGGACGACGGCGGGCCGCTGGGGGACGTGCTTGCCGAGCACGTTCGACACCAGCAGGTGGGCCCGCTTGGGGTTGCGGCGCAGGGCGAGCCCGAGCAGCTCGCGGATGCCCTCACCGCTCAGCTCGATGCCGAGGCGGTCGGCGACCCACTGGCCGGTCCAGACGCCGGTCGGGCCCGTCACGCGGGCACGCACGCGGACAGCAGCTCGACGAAGCCGATCTCGTCGCGGGCCACGCCGAAGACCTCGGCGCGCCGCAGCGTGCGCTCGGCCCAGGCGCGGTGCGGCTTCACCTCGTTCATTTTGTTGGTGTAGGCCGAACGCAGGACGCCGCCGCCGCTGCGGTCCTCGTGGAGGATGTCGACGGCGTCGCTCCACTCCTCGTGCGAGACGACGTTGAGCGCGTGCACGGGCAGAACGTGCGACGGGTGGATGCAGGTCTTGCCCTGGAGCCCGTTCGTGCGGTCGAGCTCGATCTCGCGCAGCAGCCCGTCCATGTCGTGCTGGATCAGGGACTGGCGCAGGTCGACCGCCTCGGGGACGAAGGGGCTGTGGCGCAGCAGCGGCTTGAACATGCGCTCGGAGTGCTTGAAGTACTCCCACACCGGACCGGTGATCGTGAAGCCGGTGCCGTCGGCCCGCCCCAGCACATTGACCAGGTCGGCGATGACCGAGGCGACGATCCGGACGTCGTACGCGGTCATGTCGGGCGAGCGGCGCAGCCCGTACGCGGAGCAGAAGTCGGTGACGCCGAGCCGCAGGGCCAGCACCCGCTCGCGGTACTTGTCGACGGTGCGCGAGATGCCGTACAGGGTCTCGGTGCGGGTCTCCAGGTGGAGCAGCTGCGGGGACTCCAGCACCGGCATGGCGAAGAGCCGCCGGCCGCAGGCGACCTCGGCGGCGGTGAGGGCTTCGAGGAAGGGGACGCCGGTTTCCTCGGTGAATTTGGGGAGTACGAATCCGGACAGCAGCCGGACGTCGTCGCCGAGGCGGCGGACGAGGTCGCTGATCTGCTCGGGGGTGCGGACGCGGATGAAGAGCAGCGGCAGCTGGTCGCGGTCGGCCCGGGCGGCGAGGTCGGCGAACTGGCGGACGAGGTTCTCCTCGGCGCCCTCGACCTCGCGGTCGTCGATGGAGTCCTCCAGGCACAGCACCATGGAGACGACGCCTTGCGCGGCCTGCTTGAGGACGGCGTCGGCGAGGGTGGTCCGGGTGGCCGGGCTGTAGAGGGTCGCTCCCAGGGCCACGGCGAGCGTGCGCGCGGGCGAGTCGGAGGTGAATTCCTGCGGCTCGCGGTGGAACAGCTCATCCCGTACGTCTGGCGCGAGGTGCCCGAAGTGGCGCATGCGTGTCCCCGTGTGAGTGGTGGAAGTGATGGGTGTCGTCCCCCGACGCCATCTGGCCGATTATCGTACGTGTGGGTATACGACCTGCGTTCCCGTCGTGCGTGAAAATCAGGTAACCCCCTCGCGTCCTCAGCGTGTCGTCGTGACAGACGGCGCCGCCGCGTTGTGGCCACACCGCCCGAAAGGGCAGGATGACCGGCATGACGCACGCGATGGTGAAGGGCTCGAACATCCCCCTGAAGGCATCAGGGGTGCGCGCGGTGCTGCGCTGGAGCCCCGGCGCCGGCGTGCCGGATGTCGATGCGTCGGCGCTGCTGCTCGGCCCGGACGGACGGGTCCGCTCGGACGCGGACTTCGTCTTCTACAACCAGCCCCGGCACCCGTCCGGTGTGGCCCGCCATCTGCCGAAGCAGAGCGTCATGGAAGGCCTCACCGACAGCGTAGAGGTGGATCTGTCCGCGCTCGACCCGAGCGTGGACCGGGTGGCGATCTGCGCCTCCGCCGACGACAGCCCCTTCGGCCTGGTCTCGGACCTGCGGCTGACGCTCTACGGCGGCGACGGCGAGGCCCTGGCCTACTTCGACGTCGTGCCGGACACCGGCAGCGAGTCGGCGCTGATCTGCGGGGAGCTGTACCGGCGGGGCGACGGGTGGAAGTTCCGCGCCCTCGGCCAGGGGTATGTGAACGGGCTGGTCGGCCTCGCCACCGAGTTCGGCATCTCCGTGGACGAGGACGGCGCGGCGGCGCCGGCTCCCGACCCCGAGCCGACCTCCGTGCCCCAGCCGGTGCCGGCCGTGGCGGAGCCCGAGCCCGACGGCTATCCGCTGGCCGCGCCGACCCTGGCGCCCACCCTCGCCGCCACCCAGCCCGCCGGCCCCGCCTACGGCTACCCGCCCGCAGCCGCCCCGACGGTCCCGGCAGCGGCGTACGGCTACCCCCAGCAGGCCCCCGCCACCGTCCCGGCGCCCGCGTACGGCTACCCGCACCAGCAGCTCGCCTCGCCGACCGCCTTCAAGCTGCCGCCGCAGGGCCCGCAGTTCCAGGAGCGCCGCTAGGGCCTGGCGCTCGTCTTGTAGCCCCTGCCCCACTGCAGGCCCCAGCCGTAGAGCCGGTCGAGCTCGGCCTGGAAGCCGTAGACGTACTTGACCTCGCGGCGCACCGTGAGCTCGCCCTTCACGTTCTCGATGAGGACGACCGCGCAGGAGCGGGCCTGGGGCTCGCGCTCGGTGAGCGGGATCTCGATGCGGGGGCCGGAGGTCGGGAAGATCTCGACCTTGGCGTGGGTGCGGTCGAAGGCGGGCGTGCCGTCGTAGATGTAAACGAAGACCAGCAGCCGCTTGAACTCCTCGCGCTTGTCGAAGTTGATGTAGAGCGTCTCGCCGGAGGAGCCGCCGAAGCGGTCGTCGCCGCTCATCTGTATGTACGGGGGCGCGTCGAGGTCGCCCAGGAAGTCGCCGAGCGGCTGTACGACGCCCTTGGTGCCGTCGGCCAGCTCGTACAGGCAGGCCAGGTCGAGGTCGACGTTGACCATGGCGGGCCCGGCGGCCTGCACCGGCTCGGGCTTGAAGAGCTGGAGCTGGCGGCGCAGCCAGGAGCCGTGGCGCTGGTCCCAGGCCCCGTCGGAGGGGCGCATGGACCAGGACAGATTGATCCGCAGGTTGCCGGTGGCGGCGCCCTGCTTGCTCAGGGACACCACCGGGTGCCGCCGGGTCAGCTCGACGGTGTGCGCGTTGGCGATGTCGAACTGAGCGGCGCCGCTGGGCCGCAGAAAACCCGGGAACTTCCACATACCGTTCCACCCTCCCCTGGACGCGAACCGCCCCCTGCCGGTCGTCGGCAGGGGGCGGCGAGTCTGCCCGATCGGAATCCCAGACTCCGGATCAGACTCCCGAAGTGACTTCCGCCTTGTCGTTCGCCTGTCCTGAGCTTTCCCCTTCACGCCGGTTTCGCACCACCGACGACCAGTAGGAAGCGCCGATCAGGACGACACCGACGAGGCCGGTGATGACCTCGTTGATCTCGAACTTGATGGTGACCAGGAGAATGCCCGCCAGGGCGCCGATCGCGTAGTGCGCGCCGTGCTCCAGGTACACGTAGTCGTCCAGGGTGCCCTGGCGGACCAGGTAGACGGTGAGCGACCGGATGTACATCGCGCCGATGCCGAGACCGAGCGCCATCTCGAAGATGTCGTTGGTGATCGCGAAGGCGCCGATGACACCGTCGAAGGAGAAGGACGCGTCGATGACCTCAAGGTAGAGGAACATGAAGAACGCGGCCTTGCCGGCCAGGCCCACGGCGGAGGCGCCCGGGCTCGTGCCGCCGCCCTTGGCGATCTCGGCGACCGACTCGTCGGCCTCCTCCTCGCCCTCTTCCAGGCGGTCCTCGAAGTAGCCGGAGATACCGCCCACGACCAGGTAGGTGATCAGGCCCGCGACGCCGGACAGCAGCACCGTGGCGCTCTTGTCACCGCCGCCGTGGGCCACGTCGGTGGCGAAGGTCATGGAGGTGACCAGCAGCGCGGTCAGCGCGATGACGACCGAGAGCATGTCCAGCTTGCCCAGCTTGGCGAGCGGCTTCTCCAGCCAGGAGAGCCACTGGTGCTCGCGCTCCTCGAAGATGAAGTCGAGGAAGATCATCAGCAGGAAGATGCCACCGAAGGCCGCGATCGCCGGGTGGGCGCTGGTGACCAGGCTCTCGTACTGATCCTTGTCGTTGATCGCGAGCTGCACGGCCTCCCACGGGCTGAGCTTCGCGGTGATCGCGACGATCACGACGGGGAAGACCAGCCGCATGCCGAAGACGGCGATCAGAACACCGACTGTCAGGAAGATCTTCTGCCAGTAGGCGTTCATCTTCCGCAGGATGCCCGCGTTGATCACGGCGTTGTCGAAGGAGAGCGAGATCTCCAGTACGGAGAGGATCGCCACGATGGCGAGCCCCTCAGCGCCCCAGAGGACGCCGGCCAAGGCCAGGCCGGCGGCTGTGATGCCGAACGACCAGCCGAATGTTCTCAGGAGCACTGGTAACCCATTCCCATTGCGGTTGCGGCTTTACGAAACGTTGACCCCGAAGTCTAGGGCGATGCCTCGCAGCCCCGACGCGTACCCCTGGCCGACTGCACGGAACTTCCACTCGCCGTTGTAGCGGTAGAGCTCGCCGAAGATCATCGCGGTCTCCGTCGAAGCGTCCTCGGAGAGGTCGTAGCGCGCCAGTTCGGCCTGGTCGGCCTGGTTGACCACCCGGATGAAGGCGTTGCTGACCTGGCCGAAGGTCTGGCCGCGGCTGTCGGCCTCATGGATCGAGACCGGGAAGACGATCTTGTCGACGCCCGCCGGCACCTGGCTGAGGTCGACCAGGATCGACTCGTCGTCGCCCTCGCCGTCACCCGTGAGGTTGTCGCCGGTGTGCTCGACCGAGCCGTCGGGGCTCTTGAGGTTGTTGTAGAAGACGAAGTACTCGTCGCCGAGCACCCGCCCTGAGGCGCACAGCAGGGCGCTGGCGTCGAGATCGAAGTCGGCTCCGGTGGTGGAGCGCGCGTCCCAGCCGAGTCCGATCATCACCTGGGTGAGATTGGGTGCGGCCTTGGTGAGGGAGACATTGCCCCCCTTGGCGAGCGTGACGCCCATGTCCTCTGTTTCCTCCCCGGCTGGCGTACGGCACCGCGCCGGGCGCGCGGCACCGTACGGGTGAATCAGACGTTGACGCCGAAGTCCTGCGCGATGCCGCGCAGACCGGACGCGTAGCCCTGCCCGATGGCCCGGAACTTCCACTCCGCGCCGTGCCGGTAGAGCTCGCCGAAGACCATCGCGGTCTCGGTGGAGGCGTCCTCCGTGAGGTCGTAGCGGGCCAGCTCCTTGTTGTCGGCCTGGTTCACCACGCGGATGTACGCGTTGCGGACCTGGCCGAAGGACTGCTGGCGGGCCTCGGCCTCGTAGATCGACACCGGGAACACGATCTTGGCGACCTGGGCGGGGACCCCGGCCAGATTCACCTTGATCGCCTCGTCGTCGCCCTCGCCCTCACCGGTGGTGTTGTCACCGGTGTGCTCGACGGAGCCGTCGGGGCTCTTGAGGTTGTTGAAGAACACGAAGTGCTGGTCGGAGATGACCTTGCCCTCGGTGCCCGCGAGCAGCGCGCTGGCGTCGAGGTCGAAGTCCGTGCCCGTGGTCGTGCGGGCATCCCAGCCGAGGCCGACGATGACGGCCGTCAGGTTGGGGGCCTCCTTCGTCAGCGATACGTTGCCACCCTTGCTGAGGCTGACTCCCACGGGTCCTCCCGATTGTTCGCATTGCCGGTTCCATCCGGTGTTCAACCGGATCAACGCGCTGAGCCTAGTGAGCGGTTCCCGCCCGTTACAGGGCTTCTTGCAGGGCTTCTTACAGCGCTTGGAGAGCCTTGGCGTACTCGCTCAGGTCACGGGCGTCCGGCAGCCCGTTGACGATGGTCCAGCGGACCACGCCCTCCTTGTCGATGACGAAGGTGCCGCGCACCGCGCAGCCCTTGTCCTCGGCGAAGACGCCGTAGGCGCGCGAGGCCTCGCCGTGCGGCCAGAAGTCGGAGAGCAGCGGGTAGTCCAGGCCCTCCTTCTCGGCGAAGACCCGCAGGGTGAACGGGGAGTCGTTGGAGACCGCGAGCAGCTGCACGTCGTCGTTCTGGAAGCTGGGCAGCTCGTCGCGCAGGGCGCACAGCTCGCCCGTGCAGACACCGGTGAAGGCGAAGGGATAGAACAGCAGTACGACGTTCTTCTCGCCGCGGAAGTCGGCGAGCCGAACGGTCTGGCCGTGCTGGTTCTTCAGCTCGAAGTCCGGAGCCTTGTCGCCTACGGCGATCGTCATGGGAACACCTTTCTGGTGACGGGGCCGGGGCCCGTCGGGCGCAGCCAGTCTGCCACCGGCCCCGGGCGCGACACAGCGCGCCCCCGACGGTCGGGAGGCCGTCGGGGGCGCGTTTGTCCATCGGTGCGGGGCGGAGCCTACTTTTTGCCCGCCCGAGCCGTCTTGGGGGTGACCAGGCGGCTGGCGGTCCAGTCCTTGGTCACATTGAGGCTGCTCGTCTGAGCCAGGCCGGCGGTCTGCGCGGCCTCTCCGATGTCACTCGGCTCGACGTGTCCGTCGCGGCCGGTCTTCGGGGTCATGAGCCAGATCTGGGCACCGTCGTCGACGGCGGACGTGGCGTCGACCAGGGCGTCGGTCAGGTCGCCGTCGTCGTCGCGGAACCACAGAATGACGGCGTCAACAACGTCGTCGTAGTCCTCGTCAGCGAGCTCTTCGCCCGTGATCTCCTCGATACCCTCGCGGAGCTCCTGGTCGACGTCATCGTCGTAACCCAGCTCCTGGACCACCTGTCCGGGCTCGAAACCAAGCCGGCCAGCCGGGTTGGTCCGCTCCTCCGCGTGGTCCGCGGTCGCGCTCACGTTTTGCCTCCTGTCATGGGGGATACCTTCCCGCCACTGCGCGGGTTATTGGCGGTAGTCCACACGGGCGCGGCGGATCGCGCAAGTACCCGACCACCCATCACGCCCATACGTTGACGTGTCACCGCAACCCGCACCTTGAATCGTGACGCAGATCACGGCGGTTTGCCAGGGTTCGCCACGAATCAGTCCCAGGGTCGGTCGTACGTCCGACTGGGCGTAAAGTTCGGTGAGGCCTGGCCACACCGGGCCCCGGGCCGACCGGCTCACCAGCGCCACACAAGGGGCACCGAGGACCCTGTAAGGGGTCTGTCTCAGTACGTGGCTGTTACCGCTCAGTAGAGATGACGATTTCGAGTGACGCGGTACACGATGGAGGCGGCGCGACCCAGCAGAGCAAGACCTAGTAGCGAAGGAACAGCGTGGCTTCCGGATCCGATCGCAACCCGATCATCATTGGTGGCCTTCCCAGCCAGGTCCCGGATTTCGATCCCGAGGAGACGGCGGAATGGCTCGACTCGCTTGACGCCGCTATCGACGAGCGCGGACGCGAGCGCGCCCGCTACCTGATGCTGCGCCTCATCGAGCGCGCCCGCGAAAAGCGTGTGGCCGTGCCCGAGATGCGCAGCACGGACTACGTGAACACCATCGCGACCAAGGACGAGCCGTTCTTCCCCGGCAACGAGGAGATCGAGCGCAAGGTCCTGAACGCGACCCGCTGGAACGCGGCGGTCATGGTGTCCCGTGCTCAGCGGCCCGGTATCGGCGTCGGCGGCCACATCGCCACGTTCGCCTCCTCCGCCTCCCTGTACGACGTGGGCTTCAACCACTTCTTCCGGGGCAAGGACGGCGGCGACGGCGGCGACCAGATCTTCTTCCAGGGGCACGCCTCGCCGGGCGTCTACGCCCGCGCGTTCCTCCTGGACCGGCTGAGCGAGCAGCAGCTCGACGCCTTCCGGCAGGAGAAGTCCAAGGCCCCCTACGGCCTGTCCTCGTACCCCCACCCGCGCCTCATGCCGGACTTCTGGGAGTTCCCGACCGTCTCCATGGGCCTCGGCCCCCTCGGGGCGATCTACCAGGCCCGGATGAACCGCTACATGCAGGCGCGCGGCATCGCCGACACCTCCGCCTCGCATGTGTGGGCCTACCTCGGCGACGGCGAGATGGACGAGCCCGAGTCCCTCGGCCAGCTCTCCCTGGCCGCCCGCGAGGGCCTGGACAACCTCACCTTCGTCGTCAACTGCAACCTCCAGCGGCTCGACGGCCCGGTGCGCGGCAACGGCAAGATCATCCAGGAGCTGGAGTCCCAGTTCCGGGGCGCAGGCTGGAATGTCATCAAGCTCATCTGGGACCGCAGCTGGGACCCGCTGCTCGCCCAGGACCGCGACGGCGTGCTGGTCAACAAGCTCAACACCACGCCCGACGGCCAGTTCCAGACGTACGCCACCGAGACCGGCGCGTACATCCGCCAGCACTTCTTCGGCGACGACCAGCGGCTGCGCGGCATGGTCGAGGGCCTCAGCGACGACCAGATCCTGCACCTGGGCCGCGGCGGTCACGACCACAAGAAGATCTACGCGGCGTACAAGGCGGCCAAGGAGCACAAGGGCCAGCCGACCGTCATCCTGGCCCAGACCGTCAAGGGCTGGACCCTCGGGCCGAACTTCGAGGGCCGCAACGCGACCCACCAGATGAAGAAGCTCACCACCGACGACCTCAAGCGCTTCCGGGACCGGCTGCACATCCCCATCACGGACAAGCAGCTCGAAGAGGGCTACCCGCCCTACTACCACCCGGGCGCGAAGTCCGAGGAAATCCAGTACATGCACGACCGCCGCGCCGGCCTCGGCGGCTACGTCCCCACCCGCGTGGTGCGTGCCAAGCCCCTCAACCTCCCGGACGAGAAGGCCTACGCCGCCACCAAGAAGGGCTCCGGCACCCAGTCGATCGCCACCACCATGGCCTTCGTCCGGCTGCTCAAGGACCTCATGCGGGACAAGGAGATCGGCAAGCGCTTCGTGCCGATCGCCCCGGACGAGTACCGCACCTTCGGCATGGACTCGCTCTTCCCGTCCGCCAAGATCTACAACCCGCTCGGCCAGCAGTACGAGGCCGTGGACCGGGATCTGCTCCTGGCGTACAAGGAGTCCCCGACCGGCCAGATGCTGCACGACGGCATCTCCGAAGCCGGCTGTACGGCCTCGCTGATCGCCGCGGGCTCCGCGTACGCCACCCACGGCGAGCCGCTGATCCCGATCTACGTCTTCTACTCGATGTTCGGCTTCCAGCGCACGGGCGACCAGTTCTGGCAGATGGGCGACCAGCTCGCGCGCGGCTTCGTGCTCGGCGCCACGGCGGGCCGCACCACCCTGACCGGTGAGGGTCTCCAGCACGCCGACGGCCACTCGCACCTGCTCGCCTCGACCAACCCGGCGGTCGTCGCCTACGACCCCGCCTTCGGGTTCGAGATCGCGCACATCGTCAAGGACGGTCTGCGGAGGATGTACGGCGAGAACGCCGAGGACATCTTCTACTACATGACTGTCTACAACGAGCCGATCGTGCACCCCGCGGAGCCGGCCGACGTCGACGCCGAGGGCATCCTCAAGGGCATCTACAAGTACCGCACCGGCGACGCCGGATCCATCCCCGCGCAGATCCTCGCGTCGGGTGTGGCGGTGCCGTGGGCCCTGGAGGCGCAGAAGATCCTCGCCGAGGACTGGAACGTACGGGCCGACGTCTGGTCCGCCACCTCCTGGAACGAGCTGCGGCGCGACGCCGTCGAGACCGAGACCCACAACCTCCTCCACCCGGAGGAGGAGCAGCGCGTGCCCTACGTCACGCGCAAGCTCGCGGGCTCCGAAGGTCCCTTCGTCGCCGTCTCCGACTGGATGCGGGCCGTCCCCGACCAGATCTCCCGCTGGGTCCCCGGCCCCTACCAGTCCCTCGGGGCGGACGGCTTCGGCTTCGCGGACACCCGTGGCGCGGCCCGGCGCTTCTTCCACATCGACGCGCAGTCGGTGGTCCTCGGCGTCCTCACCGAGCTCGCCAAGGACGGCAAGATCGACCGGTCCGTGCTCAAGCAAGCGATCGACCGATACCAGCTGCTCGACGTCTCCGCGGCGCACCCCGGCGCGGCCGGCGGCGACGCCTAGCCGTCGCTCACAGCGCCGTCAGCCACGGCCGGGCCCCTGCCGCTCCACGCGGCGGGGGCCCGGCCGTTCGGTCGAGGGGGGCGCTACCAGCCGGCGTTCGTGAGCCAGAGCAGTGCTATGAACGTGTCGATCGCGCCCAGGACCAGCGCGACGACGGCCGGGATCGGCTTGCGGCCGCTCGTGCCGCCGCGCCTCATGCCGAGCCAGCCGCAGAAGACGGCGATCGGGCCGAGCACGATGCCGAGGACGAAGAATCCGGCGAGTGCGCAGATCATTCCGACGATGGCCAGGGTTCCGGTGGCGGAACGGGTACTGGTGGGCGGGCGGGCCGGCATGGCACCTCCTTGGGTGTCAAAGGGTCACCAGTTCGTTTGCCCCTAACTCTGGTCGACAATCTGGAACGCCCGGATCGTGTGCCGGGACTCCGGCACCCAAGTGCCCGATGGGAAGGTCACGAAGTCTCCTTCCGTGGCGCACTCGCGGCTCTGGTAGGTCGTCACGAGCTTCCTGGTCCGGTTGACGAAGGACTTCGCGGTGGTCCCCTCGGGCAGCGGGACGCAGGAATTGACGTCGGTGTCGGCCAGCTCGTGGACCGTACGGGAACCGCCGTAACCGGGCTTCGCCCACAGGCACAGCTCACCGGGCGAGCAGTCGGCGGAGGCGGGGGCAGGGGCCGCGGCGGCCGGGGCTGCGGCGGCGAGGACGAGGACTGCGGCGGTGGCGGTGGCGGCGTTCAGAACGTGACGCATGGTGGATCACTCCCCGTTGTGGTTCTCAGGTACGTGATCAGCTTCGCCGTCCCGCCCGCCCGGGAAAAGGGGGTTCAACCGCTTTCATCCTGATAGGGAATTGACAAACGAGCTCTGGCCGGACCGCCCCGAAAGCCCCGACGGCACCCCATTACCACCCGCGGCGGCGCCAGGAGCCATCCCCCGAACGAGTGGGCGGAATCGCACCGTTTCAAACGTGACTTGGGTCACCCCCGGGCCGGGAGGGCCTCCGCGTCTCTTACGCTGGCCGGTACGCGTTTCCTCCGGGGAGCGGCCTCGTTGGGCCTCGTACCTCCTGGACGGACACCCCCACATCACGACGCGAGGCGGAAATCCTTGGGCTTTGTCGACGAGCGCTTCAGCTCGCCCTCCCTGCGTGCCCTGCTGGCGCTGGCCGTGGTGTTCGTCATGCTGGCGACCACCGGATGGACGGCCCTGCACAGTTCGAGGGCCGGTTCCGACCCGAGAGCCACCGCCCTTACGGCCTGGCTCAAGGACTCGGTCAGGGGCCGAAGCCTGCCGAAACCGGAGGCCGGCGCTGACGCCGTCGCGCACTTCTTCGCCACGCTCTCACCGGCCCAGCGCCAGCGGCTCGCGGTGCGGTATCCGCTGGTCGTGGGGAACCTCAACGGCGCGCCGGTCGCCCTGCGCTACGCGGCGAACCGCCACGCGCTCGCGACGGCCGAGCTACGCGAGGCCCAGCGCTCGCACAGCGACCTGCTGACCTTCGAGGGCCGCCAGGACGCGGCCAGCCGTGCCGAGCGCTACGCCTCGCTGCTGAGCGGCGACCGGCAGATCCTCGCCTTCGACCCCACCGGGCGCGGCCGGGTGGCCGAGGTCTTCGGCGACCTCGCCGCGGCCGACCGGGTGTCGGTCATCGTCCCCGGCGTGGACACCGACGTCCTGAGCTTCGAGCGCACCGTCGAGGAGTACCGGGCCCCGGTCGGCATGGCGTCCGCGCTGTACGCCGCCGAGCGGACGGTGCGGCCGTCCGCGCACACCGCGGTCATCGCCTGGGCCGACTACACCACGCCCTCCGGCGTCGGCCTGGACGCCTCGACCGGCGAACTGGCCGAGGCCGGCGCCAAGCGGCTCAACGCCCTGCTCGCCGCGCTCCCGGCGCGCTCGCAGGTCTCGCTCTTCTGCCACTCGTACGGTTCCGTGCTGTGCGGCGTGGCCGCCTCCCACCTGCCGGCCTCGGTCACCGACGTGGCCGTCTTCGGCAGCCCCGGCATGCGCGCCGAGCACGCCGCCGACCTGCACACCACCGCGCGCGTCTGGGCCACCCGGGACTCCACCGACTGGATCGGCGACGTCCCCCACCTGGAATTCGCCGGCCTCGGCCACGGCGCCGACCCCGTCTCCCGCGCCTTCGGCGCCCGCGTCATCGCGGCCACGGGCGCCCAGGGACACGCGGGGTACTTCCAGCAGGGCACGGCCAGCCTGGCCAACTTCACGCGTATAGCGCTCGGAGCCTACGGCTCGGTGACCTGTGCGAGCGGCTCGGCGTGCACGGCTTAGGGCCTACTCCCGCGCCGCCGACGTCGAGGACATGTCCGGGTAGCGGTCGCCCGCTACCTGGGCGGCGATCTGGTCCAGCCACTCCAGTTCGAGCTCGTTGAGCTCGATGCGGGTCGCCGCCGCGTTCTCGCGGACGCGTTCCGCCTTGCGGGTGCCGGGGATGGGGACCACGGTGAGGCCGTGGACGGCGGCGCGGCTGTGGACCCAGGCGAGGGCGATCTGGCCGAGGGTGGCGTCGTGGGCCTTGGCGGCCTTGCGTACGGGGTCGAGGAGGTCCGCGTTGCGCTTGGCGTTCTCGCCGGTGAAGCGGGGCTGGGACTGGCGGAAGTCACCGCCGGTCAGGTCGGCGGCGGCGTCCTGGAAGGCGCCGGTGAGGAAGCCGCGGCCGAGCGGGGAGTAGGGGACGACGGCGACGCCGAGTTCGGCGGCGGCGCCGGTGAGGGAGGTCTCGACGTCGCGGCTGAACAGCGACCACTCCGACTGGACGGCGGCGATCGGGTGCACGGCGTGGGCCTCGCGCAGTTCCGCGCCGGTGACCTCGGACAGGCCCAGGTGCTTGACCTTGCCCTGCGCGACGAGTTCGGCCATCGCGCCGACCGACTCGGCGAGGGGGACGGCGGGGTCGCGGCGGTGCATGTAGTAGAGGTCGATGACCTCGACGCCGAGCCGCCGCAGGCTGGCCTCGACGGCCTGCCGGATGTAGGCGGGGTCGTTGCTGACGGCCCGGTAGCGGGGGTCCTCGGCCTTGCGGACGATGGCGAACTTGGTGGCGAGGGTGATCTCGTCGCGGTGGGCGCGGACGAAGGGGGCGATGAACTCCTCGTTGGCCCCGGCGCCGTAGATGTCGGCGGTGTCGAAGAGGGTGACGCCCGCGTCGAGGGCGGCGTCCAAGGTGGCGCGGGCGGCGGCCTGGTCGGTGTCGCCGTAGAACTCGCTCATGCCCATGCAGCCGAGCCCCTGGATGCCCACGACGGGCCCTGCGGCGCCGAGGACGGTGGTGCTGATCTTGTCGTTGCTCATGGGGTCAGGCCCTTTCCGCATAAATGTCGATCTTGTGGTCGAGGACCGCGAGGGTGTCCTGGAGCTCCGCTATCCGGCGCAGTACGTCGGTCCGGGTCCCCTCCAGCAGCGCCCGGCGGTCGTCGTACGTGTCGTCACCGAGCCGCACCAGCTCGGCGTAGCGGACCATGTCCGCGACCGGCATCCCGGTCAGCCGCAGCTTGCCGACGAAGTTCAGCCAGTCGAGGTCGCGGTTGGTGAACCGCCGCTGGCCGGTGTGCGAGCGGTCGACGTGCGGCATCAGCCCGATCCGCTCGTACCAGCGCAGGGTGTGCGCGGTGAGCCCGGTGACCTCGGCCACCTCGCTGATCGTGTAGCGGTCTCTGCCGTCCGGGAGCGGGTGCGCCGTAGCGTCCTCGCAGCTGATCACGTTGCCGGGCTTGCTCTTCGCCACCTGCGTCACGGTCATGGCCCCAACGCTAGAACCCTGGAGTGCACTCGAAGCAAGCGGGTTTGCGTCAGCGAACGACAGGTAATGTGCGGGCATGCCCGAGAACCCGGCCCCAGCCACCCCATCGGCCCCTCCGGCCCCTCCGGCCCCACCGGCCACGCCCGAGCGGGACCGGCTGCTGCGGCTCACCGCCGACTACGTACTGGAGCACGGGGTCGCCGAGCTGAGCCTGCGGCGGCTGGGGCAGGCGATCGGGACGA
>Ga0307508_10003147_pt1 | contig 16895 bp, 14 predicted proteins | sample 9_EM_MG_FD_203089 | JGI IMG/M metagenome (GOLD analysis project Ga0307508, IMG submission 203089) | Populus trichocarpa ectomycorrhiza microbial communities from riparian zone in the Pacific Northwest, United States - 9_EM | ecosystem: Host-associated > Plants > Roots > Unclassified | place...
CTGTTTCTTTCCCTCGTCATTTTGCGGATTTCTTTTGATCATTAGGAGGGATTTCCCACCTTCATTTGGTGTGCTTTGTCCCCCTTTACTTGCATTTTCATGTTTCCTAATACAAATTGTTTTCTTTTACCCTTTGTTTTCCATCCCTTTTCTCTTCTATTTTTTTTTCCAATTATTTTCACTTTTTTATTATTATTATTATTATATAAATTGGGTTTTTATATAATTCCGAATCACTAAAAAAGTGTCCTTTACCATCAGAGACCAAATTGTAATCTTCCTAAAATTCAGGGGTCAGGTCGTAACTTCATAAAATTGAAGTATTAAACTAAAATTATCATAAATTAGTGACCAGGATGAAATTAATTATACTTAAACTCACAAATCACAATCATTTCTGTCCACAATTCCAAATTATGTTTCAGGGGTCATATTGTATTTTCTCCAAAGCTCTGGGACTAAGCTATAAATTTCACAAATCAAGGACTAAACCAAAATTTGATCATCTTTAACCTCAAGAGAAATTTGTCCGGAATTTCTAGTAAAGGTTTTTACAAATTTTCTTAACTCTCCTTACGAATCAATTAAAGAAATCAATCTCAATTCATAATTCTTAACAAAATCAATTAATTCAACCAATAACCCATATCAAACTCAAATCATAATTAATCTGTTTCCCTTCTCTTCTTTTCCTCCCTCCTCCCTTTCTCTCCTCCTCCTCCTCCTCCTCCTCCTTCTTCCTCTTTTATATATATATATATATATATATATATATATATATATAAAATCATGTGACATGTCTATTTTGCCCCCAAATCAAATCAAATCTCATGGGTATGGATCCACATCATAACTTAAGAAAAAGGAAACTTTAAGATAAGGCAACATTTATGATAATTAAAGATAGAAAGGTGAGAGCAAGGGAATGTAAAGCCCAATACATGTCATGGATCCGAACATATAAAACATGGCCCAAAGTATACCCAACATACAAGTCCTGTCTTCCATCCTTCTAGTCTTCTACTATTATGTAAGTTTGGGTCGACTGTCATCATTGTTTGACACGAGACAGTGACTGTTTTTTTTTAGTTGCTATAAACTTGAATTTACAGCATAAATTTCAAATAGGCATGTAGTCATACTATAAAATAAATTAACTGGTTTATGTTTTTTATGGTAGACTTTACTGGAATAATGTGTTTTTTTTTTATTATTATTATTCTTAAGGTGTGAAAAGGTATAATTTAGTTCATAAAGTTTTTAATTTTTACAGTATCATGTCTGAACTTTTTAGTTCTCAAACTTATTTTTCATTCTCCTGTTGGAATGTCAACGGGGACTCTAAAACATGCTGGTCATCGGCCCCTTTGGATTAGAACCCAAATGGTAACAAAGAAACCGCGGACCGAACCAAGTGATACCGGATAGAACAGGAACCGAATCCCCAGCCTTGTGAAGACCAAATACGACGCCATTCCAACTTTCAAGTAAAATTACCAAAGAATTGTTGAGAGCATGACAAAAGGAGCCACTTTTGCCACAAACGCTAGTGCTATAATGTTGTCAATGATTTTACCTGGAGTCATCTAATAATTTTCGAAGTCGAATCATTGGTTCCTTGGTTAGAGCACAACGGCGGCAAGCAATTATATTACAGATGTCTAACTGCTCAGCCAAACATCCCAGACCTCTGAGAAACCAAAGATTTTATGAAGCAACTTCAACCTCCAAGGAATCGTGCCAATTGTTACAAACCAGGCTCTCGACCTGATCATCTTAAGCAATTCTGCTGTTGAGAATTGTTAAACAATATGATCAACAGGGGGAACATTGAGCAATGATCTTAATGATTCTTATACGTACAGTTGAATTGATTCTAAAGGTCCAAACAGAAACAGAATGAAGCACCGCAAACAAATTATTGAAAACACAACTATATACGTTGTACGGGTGATACATCATAATGTAATTCTAGTCCAATGTAGACCACCATTTTTTTTTCCTTCTTTTTTTGACCTTTTCTTGTATTTCCCTCTTTCTACTTTTAATCTTTTTTTATCCCTTCTACACGGCAAGGGATTCACCATTTTGCAGTGATTCTAGGGGGGGCGGGGCGAAATGGAACTATTTTCATCAAGAATTGGATAAAGCACAAAATAAACTGTACAATTCATAAGAGTTACCAGAAGATATCATCAACTCCCGCTGAGGTAGATCGATCATTATCCTCCTCAGGCTCCAGCTCCGTCTCTAGCTCAACAGGCCCAAATTCTGGCGATTCAATATCAGCAAGATTCTTCAGATCAACAATTGAAAGTTCATCTAGTTTCCTCACCACCAAGTCTGCAGCACCAAGCTCATACACGGGATGCTTACTAGCAATAGCAACACACTTCATAAAAGCATCGTGTGCAGCCTCCACGGTTTGATTAGAGTTCCCAAACACAATACAGCGCTGTGGTATAAAGTTTAGAAGCTGGGCTGCATAAATAAACATCTCCGGATCAGGCTTCCCCCTGTGAACATCTTCTGCTGCTACAATAGCAGTGAAATACCCTTCAATCCCGACAGTTCCAATTGCACTCTCGAGAGTTTTTCTTGGACGCGTGGAAACCAATGCCATTGGTATCTTGTAATGCATCAAAATATTCACAAACTCCTTTGAGCCAGTTCGTAATCTGTATATCCCACCTTGAAGAGATTGGTAGATTTCTTCCTTCCTTGTAGCCATTCTTTTCATCTCTGGCGGGTCTCTCGACCAACACAAGACTTCAGAAATCGCTTGCTCATTCTTCATCCCGTCTACTCGTCTCAAAATAAAAGCTGGAGGAGTGGGTTTTCCTTCTTCTCGGGAAAGAGCAAGCCAAGCTTGCCTCTCGAGATCAGGATTGTCCTCAATTATCACACCCTCCCACTCAAATATAGCACCCAGCCAACTGCAACCCATCCTTTCTTGTCGAATCAAGGGGTTATGCAACAAAGCATTATCCGCTCTGTTCTCTGGTGGCCACAAACCTGGTTTTCTATCAACACCAGTATCAACTCGGTAATTCCAAGTCCGTGGTATTCTCTCTTCCTCCCTGTATGAATACACCTTTTTCGTGAGCTCTGTTGCCAGAGCCTTAATTGAGGTATTAACTAACCTATCAATTTTCAATCTTGGCAACATAGGAGAAGAATAAACAAGCCTTTTACCCACGGCTTCTTTTATCGGACACCGACAACTACTCAAAGACTTTCTCCTGTAAGAAGTATCCTTGACAGACAATCCCCCACACAGTGGCCTATATCCAATAAGAGATGCTGCAGCAACTGAATCCGCCATGTTTACCAGTTCTCAAAATAGGCAAACCCACCAACAAATTTCAACTCGAATCTAAACTAAATTTCCCCTAATTCAATCCCTAGAGTACCGTACACAACTTAAAATTTACACAGCAGTAATTATAATTACACAAATAAACATCAATTCAATACCTGAACTTTTAGATAGAAAGCTATACAAATTCCTATAATAATAGTATTCTCTAAAACCTTAAAAAGAGACCAGAATAAAGCAAAGCTTTCTTACACTAAAAAGAAAGCAACTTGCTTGCTTAAAAGCCAAACCAGGCATAGCCCATTAACCCCGACAATCTAAAACCTCAAAGAAACAACATAAACAGCTGTAAAACCGATAAAAACTCACCCCAGAAGGCTAATACACAACAAATAAGAAAGCCTCTAAATTATGGAATTTTTTTATCAATTTTAGAGTGGAAAAGGGGGGAATGAAGAACCTGTGAAGTAATCGTTGATTAAATATTCGATGGGTGGGATTGGAGAAGGAGAGGGGAGTGGCTAGATACTTCGAGGGAGGAAGGATATGTGAATATCTCCGAGTGTGTGTGATGCTTATTGTTGAAGGAATGGTAGTTGTTTTCTGTGGTTTATAATTACACCCAGACTTTTTTATAAGGAGAAAAGGGTCCAGCTTGCTGGGCACGCGTCAGTTACTATTATTATTGTATTATAGACTATAGAATACAGGGGGATTATATAATTTATTTTGTTACTAAAAGTTTTATTTTATACTATTTGATCTGAAAGTAAATTACTTATAATTTCTTAATTAATAATGAAATTAAAAGAAATATGATTGAAATAAAAATAAGGTCAGACATAGATGACATGCCATAGATTATATGAAAAATATCCTTAGATCATTGGTATTTGAAAATAACATAATTTATATAATTTAGATTTCTTTAAATTTTTTAAAATCATTTTTGATACACAAGTTTATTTGTATTATTTTTTAATTTACAGTCAAAGAGAACAGAAAGAGGGGTTGTTAGATTTCAACGATGAGAGAGAATGTCATTGTTCATTGCCTTTTCAACCACTAAAATAGTTTTTATTGATGTCAATGAGTTCTATGAGATGAAAGGGACTTCGTGGTGGTTGTTTGGACCCTTCATATTGCATGAAAAACCAGATCTAAGTCAAGAAAATAAAAACTAACTCGGTCTGATTTCGGGTTTTTAGGCTATTTTTTAGGTATTTGGAGTTAATAAAATGGTTTTTGGGTGTTATAAGTGTGATTGTAATGTTTTTATAGGTAAAAATAGCTTTTAAAATGGGTTATTTTGGTCAAAAATATCACTGTCCTGATTTTCAGCCACCACTTTAGTGTCTAAAATTTAGGATTACAGACGATACGTCATCTATCTTGGCTAGCAACATATCAACAACTTATTTCTTTTTTTTTTAAAAAAATAAATAAGAGTAAATGACATTAAAAATTTAAAAATGAAAAACCAAGGCCCTACCAATGCTCTTGGGCTCTTCATTATAGTGGCTCAAACACGTTGGGCTATAGGCCCGCGAGTCTTGACTCTTCTTGGCTCTTTTTTTTAGAATGAATATAAATTTAAGCGAGCTTTAATTTTTTTAATATATATATATATATTGATTAATATCCCTCGTGAGTTCTTATTACGCTTGAATCTATCGTAGAATTGCATAATTTATATAGACAATTGAGTATTCCTTTGTCTATAAAATTTATTCAATTTAAGCACACGAGTATTTATTTAGACTCCACCTCTCTTAATCCTAGTACAATTAGATGCTTGATAACAGTTGTGTCAAACCTTTCATATTTACCATTGAAATCCACGTGTATATCTGTTCTACTGAAGCACGTAACATGATTGAAAATGTTTTTTTTTAATAACCAAATAGCTTATATTTACAATGTCGAGTAATTAATAACCGACATTTTTTTGTTATTTATTTTCTTTTTTTTATGTTTATCAACTTAAATAAGAAAATTAATAATAAAATTAGTTTGGGCTAAAATCAAACCAAAAACTCCCCAATGCTCCAAAATCCAAATCCCATGTTCAATTTATTAAAAAATCCCTGCACAAATAATTTGTAGAAATGGTTGAAAACAAAGGGTAGTTTTTTTATGGAGAAAAAAACACGCGTCCCCAGAAAAAATCACCATAACGTTTGACACGACGTCGTTATCAACAATCCTTTATTCCTTCATCCAGGCCAAAAACCTAAGCTCCTCCCTATCTTCTTACTCTCCGTTTTCCTCTACCAGCTGTTCGATAAAACTCTTAAAAGAAACAAACCCATGGGAAAGAGAGGAGGAGGGGGAGCCAGCAAAAAGCCACCACTGAACACGCTAACAGCGTCTAACAAGTCTTTCGCACTGAGTGCAAAAGGCGGAAATCACAATCCCAGGTCATTATTGAGACTTGAACACTTGCAGAATCTTGCATCATGGGCTACTGAAGAAGCTTCAATCCCTTCTCTTGCTGCCTTTTTTGGGCGTCAGTTTGCGTCTTCTGCAGAGGCTTTGGGTGTCCCACTTGACCCTTCTGCTCTGTTTCAGTGTCAGAGGTTAGTCTTAAACGTCTGAGCTTGATTGTGTTGGCAAAACGGTTTCTTAGACTTTTATGTTTTATGTTTCTGTTTCTTGTGTATTTTAATATGGGTTCAACGCAATTGTTTTTACTTGAATGGATGAATTAGAAGTTTGCTGATGAATTCGCGCTGGCTTAAGCTGAAGAAATTACACTGCTTAGTAGGTTGTGAAATATTGTTAGCTTTTCAAGTCATCGTGCAAACATTTGATTACGAAATAGGCTTGAGATTGGATTTTTTTTCACTAGTTTCACACTGTGGTTGCAGAGCAGTGTGCTTCTATGGTGCTTGTTTTTGCCATTGCAATGGATATTGACTTCCTCGTTTGTTAGCAGCGTTATTCAATTACTTTTGACTCGAATTTCTGCTTGTATGAAAATGGCGTTCTACTTGAATGCATAATCTTTCAACTGCGGTCTCTAGTTGAACGCATAATCTTACAAATGTGGTTTAGCTGGTCCAGCTGAGCTTATTTGCTTGACACCCCCTCCCTTTTTTTTTTTTTGTTGAAATTCAATCTTGTCATGATCAGTAGGATTTTTTCATCCTAATTGGATATCCTTTGTTTCGCAGGTGCGGGACATTTCTTCGACCTGGCTTTAACTGCACAACACAAATTGAAAAGAATCAATCAAAGGCAAGGCGTCGACACAAGAGATTTAGTACTTCGACGAAGAATAATGTCGTCTACAAATGCCACCACTGTTTACATATTAATCTAAAGAGAGGAACTCCTAAAGGCCACATGAAAGAAATATGTCCGCCCAAGCCCAAGCCACAAGCTAAACCAACCAAGTCCGTGCTTCAGAAGTCTGCCAACTTGGAGAAAGGCACAAGTAGCAAAGGTGAGATAGTTAAGATCGACGGGCCAGCTCTGCCTGCAATATCTCTGGGTACTTCCATGACGAACAATCCAGCAAATCCATTTCCGAGGATTAAGACAGATGAGATATACAAGATAGCCGAGACAGCTTTGCCTGCAATATCTGTGGATACTTCCATCACAGACAGTCCAGCAACTCCATTTCCAAGAGTTAAGACAGACGAGATAATTAAGATTGATGAGACAGCTTTACCTGCAATATCCATGAGCGCTTCAATCACAAGCAGTCCAGCTACTCCACTCCCAAGCGGCAGATTTTCTCTGCTGGATGCCACGAAGAAAAAGAGAAATAGATCAGCTAAAAAACCAGAGCAATCTGAAGGCGATTCTGCTGCAATGGATGCTGAAAACACTGTCAGCACATCAAGTAAAAGAAAGAGAAAATCTTGGACAAGCCTGAAGGAAATTGTGGAGAAAAGAGCACAATAGGAGTCGAAAAATTAAAACCCTGACAAAGCCATTGTTTTGTGTAAAATAGAAAAATCTTCTTAACAATGAAGACTGCTGGTAAGATCATGGCCAATTGTGTTTTTACTGCAACATAAACAATCTTGAGGGAAGAAAAGGTTCCAGCAAAACAAAGTTTTGGATTTACTTCTGTATTTTCGTTAGCAACATAGAAGTTTGGGCTTTAATGCTTTTCAATTTTTCACCAAGGTACTCTGTGTAGATGGTTACTAGATTGTTGTTCTGCCGGGTGGATTATTTTTAAAAAAAAATAAAAAAAACTATTCAGATATTGTTAGTATTTTTTCTCGTAAAAAAATTAAATAAACCTTTGAGGTGAGATTAAAGATTGATTTCGTGAAGCAACCATACTGGAAATGGCTGGGGTATGTAAAATAGACTCCATTCTGGAAGAGAACAAATAAACCTTACTATCTAAGAACCAACAACACTATCTAATACATTCCACCTTAATTAGAGGATGAAAATGAAAACTATCTTACCAAAACATGGCTTTTGACAAGATTATAGCCAGAAGAAAGTCGTCAGCAATGCTTCCATTCTCAGTTCAGTTGTCCTACTCTTTTCTTTTTCTCTGTCCCTTTGCAAAAACTCATCTTCAATTTCCTTCAGCAACTGCATCATCAGGTTGCTGCAGATACTGCACAAATACTGACCACCAATGCAATAAAATCTCCCTCAACGAGGATAATATTTTACATTGTTTTTTAAAATGTTTTTTTTTAAAAATATATTAAAAGGATATATTTTACATTTCATGACTACGTGCTCTAGTAATGGAAACAGTTGTCAAATCCCTACATTCATGTCATTTCTGTAATTTACTCTCCTCCTAGGCCCCAAGTGGTCAAATCCTCTTGAAATGGGAACAGTGGCGCAACACCAGGCCGCAGCCAAATTGCGGAGAGAATCAGAGAATGAGACTCCGAAAATTCGCGCAGATCTCAACGAGCGAAGAGGAAGAGGAAGAAGAAATGTCAAATGAACATGAAGAGGGTGAGATACTTCCCCCAGAAGAGGATGAGGATGAGGAGGCGTCGCTGGAGGATCCCAAACCGGTTGGGAAACGAGTTAGGTTTTCAGGAGAAGGAAGCGAGAAGAAAAGTCACTACAAGGTTTTCGAGTTTTCCGGAAACCGTTACACTATTGTGAGTGATTTTTTTCTTGACAACATGAATGGGTTTCGACGTTTTGTGTTTGAATTGAAAGTTTTGGTTTTTTTATTCAGTGTGTTTAGGGTTAAAGCTGGAAAGAAATTGGGTCTTGCGTTTGGTTTGCTAGCTTTTTTGACTTTTTCTTGGTGGGATTTTGGGGTTTTAAGTAATTTTTTGGGTTAACCTCTCGCCTTGGATATCTAGTTGCTATTGGTCTCTTTGTTGAAGGGCTTTTGAGTTTGTGCTTGTTATTGAGTGCTGGAGGTTATTTTTAATTTTTTTTTTGTTGTTAAATCAGGAGGGAATTGGGTTTAGGTTTGTTGCTTGCTCAAAATAAGTGAGGAAGATATGAAAGTTTAGAGCTTTTCAATGTCAGTTGTTTCATTCTCATGTGTTGCGAAGGCTGTACCTGTTTGTTTTTGGCTATCTAATGTTTGATCTGTTTTCTTTATCAATGTGGTTTTTATTCTGGACCTGTATTCGTAAGAATTTGGAGTTTGCGTGAGGGCCTGAAAAAGCGGGGCGAAGTCTCCCTAGCTTGAACTTGAAGTGGCTTGAAGAAAATGTACTATTACAAGAAAAGGAATTGATTTTTTTATGGTATTCAGATTTCTCATTTCTTGTCTTCGAATTACCTGTTTTCTTTGATTTACTGGTTCAAATGCAGCAGTGGTTTTGAGCTGCTATGTTGGAATGAGACTGCAGTTAGTTTCATTGATTGCATCCGGGGTTTTAATGTTTGAAAAATCCCTTATTTAGTGTGTCGGGTTTGTTGAGGTGAAGTTAGGTTAGCTAATTGGACAATTTGAACTTTAAATTTTCAACTGTTTGTGTGTTTAAATTTGACGTGGGAATGCACGCTGGTTTTGAGACCTTGGTGGAATCATGGTTGCATTTGCTTTTTTTTTTTTTATATTCTTTAATTGTTCATGTCATCAACGAATTATATTTCTCAGTTTCTGCTTTTGCTTTTCTGCAGGAAGATCCTGTACTTCTAGCTCCTGAAACTAAAGAGCAAAAGCCTGACATTGTAATTATCAAGGTAATTGCTTGGAATTGCTTTGTGGTGTGTCATAGGCTTCTCATTGATCCTCTTTTTTTGTTCGTTGACCCATCTGGTGGACACGCACTTATGCCATTCATATTTAAATTGGATATTTGCACATTTTTTCATTTTCACTTTGTTCCTCGTATTTGCTTTTGATGCTAAATAAGCTAGTGTTAAAGCATAAACATGATTCTCTGTTTGTAGGGATGAAAAGGTTCTTTGAGTTGTTACTGTTCTGCATAAATATTGCAATTCATGCGTTACTGGCATGCTCGGATGTCTTTAATAAATGATAAGCAACTGATTGTCAACCGATCTAAATTTCTCCCAATCTTTTCAAGTGAATTAATTGAGCTTGCCTTCATTTTATATTTAGCGCATAAACAACTTCCATATCATCCTTTTCCATTGAAACCAACATGCCTGTTATCATGATGACAGGACATTACTCAGACCATTGATGGTATGGTGATGGTCACTGGACAACTGTTTTATCACCCCGAAGATGCTAAGAAAAAGGGTGGTGGAAACTGGCAGATACGTGATACCAGGGAGCTGTTCTACAGTACCCATCATGTTGAGGTTCCAGCAAAATGTGTAATGCACAAGTGTGTGGTGCATTTTATCCCCGCCAACAAGCAGCTTCCAGATTGCAGAAAACATCCTGGGTTTATCGTCCGGCAAATTTATGATGCTGTAGAGCAGAAGCTCTGGAAAATAACTGACAAGGACCATAACTAGCATTTCTGTTCTTCCCAATGTTCTGTGAAAGAACAATAGATTAGGATGCGAGTAATCAGAGGAATCCAAAAGGCATATTGCTGCAATAGGTGCTAAAATAACTTAGGACATCAAGTAAAAGAAAGAATGAAATGATTGACAGCAATGAACATAATTGATTTGACTAATCCAGAGTTATGCAAGTAGGACATGCATTCTTGTGTTTAATACAGGGGGCAAGAATCACAAGGGGTTACTCTAGTCATCCGATTGCAACGTCCTTATTTTCAGTAGAGAATGGGAGATTTTATGAAATTCTAGGCTTTTGTTCGTTCTGCATTATCCCGTTGTTTTTATCCGTTACATTTGCTTCCTAGCTTCATGTTTGCTTCAATTGTTTGCTCCTAAATTGTTTTGTTCTCCCAGGCCCCAAACCATCTAGTTTTGTTTTATGTTACTACTTCCCTTCTCACATGGTCTAATCAACGTGAACAACACTAATCATTTTATAGTTTTTTTTTTTTTTTAATTTTAGCTCTCAGACTTTATTTTTTGCTATTTCATATTTGCACTTGATATTGATTCATATGTTAAGTTTTGCTTTTATTTGCATGAAATCATACATGGAGGATGTTGTAATTCAATTTTTGACCCTTTATTTTTAAATATCTTTTCAGTAATTTTAGTTAATTTTAATCACTTTTTATTTAATTTTTGTCTCAAAAAATCTTGAAAACATGAAAATGCAAAACAAAAACAAAAAATACAAAGACAAATTAAAAATACAAAAATAAAAAACATAGTCGAGGTTGAAATTTGACCGATAATGAGTAAAAACAGTTGAGAATTTGATTGAATAGAAATCAAAGAAAAAAGACTTAATTTGACCTTCTAAATTAGAAAAATTGAAGAGGCAACCATGAATTTGAATCATTTGATCAAATTAAGAACTCAATTAAAAACTTATTAAAATAAAAAAATCAAAATTAAGAGCTAAATTGATCAAAATTGTATAATTATGAGAATCAATGATGAATTTGCAATAAATTGTTAAATTAAAGATCTAAAATGTTTTAATTAAGGATATAATTGAAAAAACAAAAGATGATTAAGAGCAAATTGAATGAAATTGAAAAAAAGTCAAAATCCAAGACCGTAACAAGAATGCGGAAATGTTTGTCCTATTTTTTTAATAATACCAGCAGCGTTGACTAGACATTCTTGGTTTGCCGACAATGTGATTGCATGGGATAGATGTAATTTAATTAAATTGTAAGACCATTTCGGTGTTATCGTCATCTTTCCTATACAAAGCATCCAACGGCTAACTCCTCCTTGCTTGGTCTGGATATACTTATCTGCACCACCGCAAAAACCAAGTCTTGTTGCAGCAACAAACTCACCGGATATATCAAAATAAAATGGGAAACCGAAGATTCGCTCAAGTCTCCACCAGCGATGAAGAAGAGGAGGCGCCACCAAAGGCACCGTCATTATTAACAAAGACAAAGCCTGTAAACAACAGCGAGATGGAGAGGAAGAGGAAGAAGATAGAGCTTCAAGAAGAAGAAGAAGTAGCAGTGACGAGAAGGAGAGGGAGACCGAGGAAGAAAGTAAGAGAGGAGAAATCGGAGGAGGAAGTAGAGGTGGAAGAGGTGCCGCAGGAGGATGCGAAGCCGGCTGGGGTATTGACTAGGGTTTCGGGGAAAGGGAGAGGGAGGAGAACTCATTTTGATGCTTTCGAGTTTGATGGGAATCGATATGAGCTCGTGAGTTATTTTTTTATTTTAATTAGTGTAATTAGGGTTTTTTTCTTAGCTACATTTTTTGGAGAAAGATTAGGTTTTGCGCTTTAATTTTGCCAATTGGTTTTGTTCTTTGAATGATTCTTCGCATTGTTTTAGCTGTTTTAGCACTTTGGTTGTTCGCTAGAAGTTATTTGAACTTGTGAATGTGGCAGGCATGGTGAATTTGGGGTTTAATAGGGGATTTTTCGTCCGTTTGGTTTTGATTGGTCTGGGAGGTTTATTTGGTGGATTTAAGGTTTTTAAGTATGTTTTGTTTAGTTAAATTTCGGCCTTGTGTTTTGACATCAGTTTTGGTTTTTGAAGGGTTTAGTGGAGTTTGTGTTTGTGATCGGGATAGATATATATGCTGGATTTAGTTCTGGAAACACTTTGGCCTAGGTTATCCTCGGCTCTGACAAAAACAGGGAACATTCAAGCTTAGATTGAATTTGTGTTTGTTTTTTGTTATTTTGTTGAGCTGTTGTGTGCTTTACTTTATGGATCCCTTGATTTTTGTTCTGCACCTGGTTATTTTAGTTTATTAGATTATGGAGTTTGAGTGTGCTAAAAAGAATTGGGGAAGGAGAATGACTTGTAAAGTCCAGTGACAGGCTTAATGTGGCTGTTGTTCAGAATCACAAGAAATTGAAATGATGATGGTTGGTGGAATTTAGATTCTTTATTCTTTTTTTTTGTGTTATGCACTATTTGATTTATTGATTCTAATGTATTCATCGTTTTGAGAAGCTTTGCTGGAATCTAGGATTATACATATGTTTTGATTGATTGCTTTTGGGGTTTGCTGTAACCATATTTTGGTAATATTGGTTTGTTGCTGGCAATCAGTTTAGCTATTGGTGCTGTTTCTGCTCCTGCAAAATTTGAAGGAAGTATACAATTGTACATTTTAAGATTTAAGCTGTCAGCTGTTTTTCTAGCCCTATTTAATCAGTAAATGCAGCTGTGGTTTTGAGGAACTTCATGGAATCATAGTTGTTTTTACTGTTCTTCCCTAATTGTCATATAATGAATCATCGTGGTTATTTATTTGTTTTTCCTCTGGCTGTTCTGCAGGAGGATCCTGTCCTTCTAGTTCCTGAAGATAAGGAGCAAAAACCTTATGTGGCAATTATCAAGGTAACTCATGGAATTACTTGTTATTTTAATTCCTCATGTGTTCTGTATCATATTTGGTGGATTTGTATCTCATGCATGGATATCCTATTTTGAATTTCATGTGGTTTTTCCTCCTACCCTTTATCATTCATTATTTTCTCTTTAATGATGGATGGCTTGGTGGTGAAGCAAAATATTGATTTTCTGTTTTCCTTGATAATGAGAATTTTTTTGTGTTAACTGTGCAAATTTTCAGGAGTTCATGCACAGATTTTGTACTGGTTTGAAATCAATAATATTTTGGTGATGTTTGATTCTAATGATGAGCAGTTATGTTTTGACAGATTTCACAATAGTATGATATGCTGTCGACCCTTTACTAAATAATAGGTGATGGGCTTAAATGAATAATATTCTAAAATATATCCGAACACATGAGTGATATACTAAAATATTTCCAAAATGAAACGGTGATAAATTCTGAACATCAATTAAGTTTGGGAATTTGGTCCTATCATATTTTAAATGGGAGCATCTTTTTGTTTACACTCAAGCTTATGAGAAGACCCTGTTATTCCATATTAATGTATTTCTGTCTGTTCATTTCTTTTCATTTTTTATTTCCCAACCACTAGTTGGAAATGGGACGTGGCTTGCATACCTCGGCGATTTAATTATTCATATTCCAACTTATTTTCTTTCACTTTTGGGCATGCGATAAACTTCTATTGCACGCCGAATTGGAAATTAATTTCGTAAATTGTTGTCTCGCATTTTATTATTTCATGGATCTCTCTGGTAAAAGATTCTTAAGTACACACTGTTTGGCCAATTTCATTGTAGTTCTGTTGCTGACTGAGTTTGTTCTATTTAACATAATTCATATGCTGCCTGGTGAACATAGGACTCATTTAGTCATTTCATCTTGATGATGTAAACCATTCAGATTGTTTTGATTTTGTATTTAGTATGTATGATTTCTGTCATCACCTTCCTTTGAGACCAATGGAATTGTTATTCTGTTGATAGGATATTTCTCAAACTAAGCACGGCAGCATGATGGTCACTGGGCAGTGGTTTTATCGCCCTGAGGAAGCTGAGAGAAAAGGTGGTGGAAGCTGGCAGTCACGTGATACTAGAGAGCTCTTTTATAGTTTTCATCATGATGAGGTTCCAGCAGAGTCTGTCATGCACAAGTGTGTTGTGCATTTTGTCCCAATTCACAAACAGCTGCCAAATCGCAAACAATATCCTGGCTTTATTGTCCAGAAAGTGTATGACACTGTGGAGAGGAAGCTTTGGAAGCTTACTGACAAGGATTATGAATATAATAAACAGCACGGGATTGATCTTCTTGTTCAGAAAACTCTATCAAGGATGGGAGACCTTCCTGACATTGAAATTGAAGATGCTCCCACTGCTGCTCCTGAACAGGAAGATCCAGTAAAGGCAAAAAGAACTCTGAGGAGAAAGAATGTTTCACCTCTTGATGTGACCAGGGAGGAAGAAGCAACTGGCAGACCTGATAATTTAAAAGCTGAAACACCAGGAAGCTGCCCAAGTAATGATTCAGAATATCATGCCATCTTAGTAAAGTTTGATGCCCTGACTGGAGATACCCTTCGAGACAAGTGGTTGGAGCGGCTTCTTCAGAGTATTCAATATATGTGCAGTTCTCCTAACTGCACACTTGATGATGGTAAGCTAAAAGGTGGTTCTGATGGTGGTGACCATAAAAAAGAGCAGAAGTCCCAGGGAGCTGCAAATGGATCCGAAGAAAATAGTGCGAAGGTGTATAATGAGTTTTTGCACTTAGCTTTGGCATATGACATTGAATTCCATTTTTTGTATCTTGATTAGTAGGAGGAGATTAGAGATGGAAATTTGACAATCTTGAAGATGTTTTGACTCTAGTGCTCTAATTGTAAATGACAGGTTGGCAAGTCTTTTCCCTGGCTGGATGCAGCTGTTCCTGCAGTAAGTGCTCTTGAGAAGGCCTCACATGATGCTCTTTCCTCTGATTTTCAGAAATATAATCAAAAGCTGCGCCAGCTAGCGTTCAACCTCAAGGTTAGTCTTGCTCTCACTCTCTATCAAGGTTGTTATTCTCCGGGGGTTCACCCCATGTGGATACTCTTCTTCCCTTCTGCTCAGTATGGGAATAAAGGTGCAATGGAGTTGAGTTCAGTCTTCATAAAAGATGTCAGTCATGTTGAGGGACTGTAGTTGCTTTTTCTTTACATCTGTATATTAGTGATGCACGTATATACGTGTTAAGCTGTTAAACAAAATAAACTATTGAAGTTTTTCCTGTTTGCATGTGAATGAAATGGTTTTTAAAAGAGAAAACAAGCATACTCTGAATATCAATGGTGCTAATACATATGTATTTACTGGCGTATTTAAATGAAAGATTGAAATTTTATCAAAAGCATTTGGTGAAATGCTTTTAAAGGGAAAACTAAGCATTCTAGTAGGATTGTCTTAAGCGGTATTGATCATAGGGTGTGGAGTATGGTTCAAATTCACATGATTAAGACTTTGCTGTGGAACAAGATGAATTTTCAAACTAATGGTGTTTAGTATTCCACTTTTGACTGAGCATGCCACCTTCTTTTGCTGAGGATATTGATACCAATCTTCTTTACCTAAAATTTTTTCCATTTATTCTTGGCAGAATAATGCATTTCTAGCCCGCCGTCTTCTAAACAAAGAGTTGGAACCCTCAAAAATGCTGAACATGTCACCAAATGAGTTGAAGGTATAAGCTCTATATCTGCCTGCTTGGCATTATTTTGATTATTTCTGCTATTATGATCTTGTTCTGGAATATGTACAAATGTTATAAATTGTATGAATTAACAAACTTATCTGCAGGAGGGTTTAACAGCTGAGGAAACTGCAAAGAAGGAGCCTGATGAGTCAGAGCGCATGCAGGTTGCTTCTTTTTGCCACACTTTGGTTTTAACTTTGAGGTGTTGGATAGATTTTTTGGCTGTACACTTGGATGGGTGCTTGTGCTCATTGCTTGGCTAACCTGTTTGCTTGTGTATCAGATGACCGATGCTCGTTGCTCAAGATGCAGCGAGTTTAAAGTGCGACTAAGGGATGTAATCCAAGCAGGACATGGAGCCCGCTACCAGGTTTTCTTCACACCCGAACCTTTTTTTCTACTTGCTATTATTTTTTAGATTGACATTAATTTCAAATATTTAGCATGTTGCATTGCCTTTCTGACTGTATTACATCTAACGAGCTAGGGTGCAAGCACCCAATGCATAAAGTGACATGTTAGACGTGCTAATATTTTGAACTCTAGAGATGCATTTCATGCACAGTTGCATAATATGTTCATACAGCCAAGTTGTAGACACCTGGTCTCATCTGCTTTTCCGTGTCTGGTAAATTAATTGGTAGTCCTTGTTCAGTCTTCTTGTGCATTTATTAAATCCCCATATGAAATATTGGCTTGCAAGTCAAAATTTTGCTGACCATGGTAACTCAGATTGCATTTCAGATTTCCATTGGTGATCTATGATAGTGAACAACTTCAGAAGGCAATAAGTTCAACAGACAAAATGTTAACTGTCTGTTGCCATAAAAAAGAAAATAAAAACCACAAGTTATTCTCTTGTATAAATCGTTTGCTTATATGTTGAAGAACAGTAGCTCCTTTTTATCAAAATCTTTCCTTTTCTTTCTCCGTATTCTTTGTCTTGTTATATTCAATGATTACTGGGACCAGACACGGAATTGAAAACCAATTTGCATGTTTGGATTATCAGTTGGAACTTCCT
>Ga0307508_10003149_pt1 | contig 16891 bp, 19 predicted proteins | sample 9_EM_MG_FD_203089 | JGI IMG/M metagenome (GOLD analysis project Ga0307508, IMG submission 203089) | Populus trichocarpa ectomycorrhiza microbial communities from riparian zone in the Pacific Northwest, United States - 9_EM | ecosystem: Host-associated > Plants > Roots > Unclassified | place...
TAATACGGCGCAGACAATTTGTCACCGTTCGCAAACTCCTCAATGCTATCACGGCCGTACATCCCAAGATTGCTCGATCCCTGTGCATTCTCGCAGATCGGATCGCAATGCAGACCAAGGCATTCCGGCTGTTCAAACAAATCACCCCTCTCCGTGGCCCAACTTTGCTTAGACTATCCTCTCGTCTGCGGCGTCGTCCTTATGCAGGGCCTCCACTTGGACCTTCGCTTCAAGAGCTTCTGAAATCAGGACGCGTTCTTGCAGCCAAACACATTTTTGCCTGCGCGGCAGCCACACTTTCCTCGAGGCGGTGCACTGCCTTCGGGAACATCGTACTGCACGGGGTATCTCGCCAACCCTTACCACGTAATGGAAGACGAGTCCGCAAAGTCCTCGCACTGTTGGAAAACCTTGTCAAGGACCACGGCTTTCGACCCGACAGAGTGACGGCCAACATCTTGATTAAAGTTTTGATCAACTGGCGGTCAGCGTTCGATTCCCCACGGCTTCGCGAATTGTTTGATCAGCTCGTTAGGGGTGGATATCCTGCTGCGGATTACTCGCCCCTGCATCCACCATTCGGTACACAACGGACGCAAATTTCGGGTTTGTCTGACCATTCAAAGCTCCCGCCCTTTATTTCATTTGAGAAACATGCGAGGCCGTTGTTCAAGATGTTCATCAAGGCATTCTATTTGTGTAATGATGTGGAGGCTGCGAGAAAGGTGGTGGGGATCCTCAAGGTGGAGGAGTACAAGAACGCCGTGGCAAAGGAAGTGAGGCAGAGAGCAAGATCGAGGGGAAGAGTCAAAGTAAGTCAGAGGGACGTGATTCCAGCCGACGTCACTGTATCTAATTAGTTGATGTGTTTGAGGAATCTGCTAATCCCGGAAGCTGTAATTAGCCACTGAATGGTTCGAACGTTGATTCGCAAAGTTTATATCTGCCGAACTGCGTGTTACTCGCAGTTCGACACGTGAAGTTGTAGTAAGTAGATCCCTGACAACTCATACTGTGGATGCTCAGTGTGGCGTTCAAAGGAGTCGTTGGGATTGACCCTGAACTTCGCGCCTTATGGGGAGACCAGACCCCGCCACTCAGGCTGGCACGCATTCCGACCCCGAGCCCTCATCGACGGATAAGGAGGCCGCAAACCAACCTAGATCATTGATCTATCGTGGTCGTAGCCTCGTCCGGGCCGCAGAACCAGACGGCCATCGTACAAAATGCCCCAAACGCATGTTGTGACGTTGTTTGAAACGCCGTCACTCGCGTCCTTCTCGGACGGCAGTCTCGGGAAAGCGACCAGAGTCACCATACAGGTCGTCGTTCCAGCCTTGCGACAAGTTCGAGATCCGGGACCTTCGAGTCGTTGGAAGCGGAACGCGTGCACTGGTGCTGTCCGCCGTTCGTGGGCGTGGTTCTCAAGCGCGATCACCACCTACCGTGATGCAATGATGTATTTACTCCTTCAGACAACCTGCCTCGTTTGCGGCTGTAAGTCCGCGACGCCTGACATGCTCGTTCATTGCGTATGTAGTGTCACCCATTCTAGGCGAAAGACCAAAAGGGAGGTGAGAAATCATCTTGTCCGAGATCGGCTAGCACTGACTCGGTTACGATACGCTTGACAAAGTCCCTCGAGACTGCATCCCCGATCGGCGACCACGATCAGTGACCCCACACTTTTGGGGTGGCAGCATGCGATCAGCCTTCCCCAGGATTGGAAAAACATTCCCCCGTGGACTTGACGACCTCACGTACGTCAACCTTTTGTGCGATCTTCATGCGCCGCATCGGTCAGACAACGCTCGACACTACAATGGGACAATACAAGTTGACAGCTGCCACTCCACTCATACCGGACGAGTGAAACACACAATAGGTGAAACTTGAAGATGACCCGTCGGAGACGGTCGAGGGATCGATGGTGGTCTATAACGCGAAAATCGTCGCTTCGGAAACGGTTAGGGTGTGATCCTACACTGCAAGGGGTCGTAACTGCCCTGGAATCCAACGAACGAGGGATTCCCCGGGCGTCGAGTGGCGTGTCTTTCCAGCCTGACTTCTTAGTGCGAAATATAACCGTTAGGGTCTATGTAGGTGATTCGCGTATCACACTAGGTGCAGGTTCAGGTGCAGTTGTCCTTCCCAGGTTTTTTTTGACCACGTAACTGTTATCGGTGGAAAAGTGGGGCTGTTCATGCTCACATCAGACGTTGACGTTTGAACTCGAGTCATGTGTAATGGCATTCGACGTGATCTTAGTGCACGTCTAAATACACGTAGTTAAGAGACAACAACGATCAAAGGCTCATCGATCTCTAAAGTATCATAAGATTACAACCTCCGGTACGCTCGGATCCTCGAGATCCAGCATGGATACTTTATCCCGCAAAGTATGAGGCTCAACCTCTTCGGCTTTCGTGCGATCTGAGCTCGAGTCTGACAACGTGCGAGAACCAACAGTTGCAGTTTCCGTCTCTCCATCCTCTGTAGTCAGGCTTGACGCGCGCGTGTTCGCGGGGATAGGTTGACAGGTTATCCTTTCGGTCTTGACGAGATCCGCCGCTGGCGTCACCCGCAACGCCTCTTCCTTATTTTTATCCTTATCTTCTTCCTCTTCCTCGATGCTGTCCGACCGAGTCAGCTTGCCAGGGGGCTCTATTTTGGGTAGTACCACCTGGTGTTCCTCGGCCTCGTCAGCGCTGGGAAACGCCATTCCCAGTCTGCGCGCGAGCTTACGCTCCCGGATCCTTGCGAGACTCAAGCGACGTTCCTCCATCCACTGCTCCTCGTCAAGCACCGGTGGGGCCGCCTGCGTAATACTGTCAGTCGTCGACGCGAGCTTCTCACATTGCAGACCTATGCCTGCAGCAGCGAGAACGCGCATGATTGGAGCGTGAGAACGAGGGTTAGGCATGCGATGAGCATAAGTGGCGTTCATTCTGCGAGGAAGTGACGGATCCGGTCAGCACTAGTCGGAACCGAGTTCGCAAAAATCTCACCCAGGACCAAGGACGAACTCCCCACCCAGTTGCGAAAAGTCACCAGCTTTCTCCCACACGGGCATGCCGACACGGAGAGCGTTCTTAAAGACCATGGCAATGCCGCCCACGGATCCATGTCGTACATAGCCACCTCGCTTACGCTGTGATTTGGGTTCCATCATCCGCAAGGTCATGCCCAGAGCTTTGTAGAGGCGCAGCGTGGGGTCGGAGTAAAACGTGAATGGAGTATGGAATATTTCTATACGAGCCACCAATTATCGATCCACCAGAGCCGTCACAGTGGGTGAGACACGCACGTCTGTAAGATTTGATCATGTTGTAGGACCCATTTCCAATAACGATCAGATTGACGTTGACGTCCTTGAGCATTCTCGGATCAACGTTATCTGTCAAAGAGAACATATAATCTTGACACAACGGACACCTGGATTTGTATCAGCTGCTAGGATCATTCACACGACGAAATGAACCTTACAAGAAATGTCTGATGAAAAGTACAATCGTCTTTCGATCCCGGAAGAGCTCGCCGAATGGTACACGCAGGCCATTTTCAGCAATGACGAAACACGAAGCAGCATCAGCGAGCTGTCTGGGAGTCGGCAATGCATGTTCGTCGAACGGCGAGGCGGAAAAGGACTGGGCCGTAGATGGTCGCGAGGCCTCGCATTTATGCGGAGAGTTGACAATGGGACCAAAGCCACGGCCGTCGATGGTCGTCCGAGACCGCAAGTGGGTGGGTGCCACAGTAGCGGGCGGGGGAGAATATGATACATGAGAGGATTGGGATGGTGAGGAACCGCCAAAGTTGCCTGTAAGGCCAAGTTCAGCATCCGTGAGAGGCTCGTACACGTATCCAATGGTCGAGTCGCGAACGGGGCTTGAGACGTCCATGGTGTGTAGACGAGTGACAATCTCAGCCGGGAAGAGCGTCGCCGACTTGCGACGAGCGTGGAACGTGTTCTCGTCTGAGATGTGTTTGGGCTTAGATGACTGTTCGGTGGAGAGATGGGAGAATGACGTGTTAGAAGCATTTGTCTGACTCAGGGCCAAGTTGTCGGTAGATTGATGGGTCAGACTTAGGCGACTCCCGATCTTCTTTGGCAGCAGCCGGGTAAACTTCTTAGCCTTACTCGATGTCGCCACATGGTCGTCGGCTGAAAAGGAAGTCATACGGAGCGGAGAGGACGGGGGAGGGCAGGCAGCATCGGAGTGGACGCGCGAGAAGAACGAATGCACGCTCTCGCTGCTCTGTCCGATGGACGAAGTGGGTGAGATGGACAGAGGTTCCGCAGTGAACGCGGGAGTCGATGACAGTGCGTTGGCGAGGACATACGACTGCAGTTTCGAGTGTCCGTAAGGAGAGTTTTTGGGTGGGATTGGCACCGTAAGTCGCGCTTCCTTTCTCGACACAGCCGAGCGGGAGCGTCGACGCTGGATTGGGATGGGACGTGAACACTCAGGGGTGCAATCCGGTGGGTGCCGAAGGGATTTCTCCGGCCCACACCCACTCACGGTTGGTGGGTCTAGGATGTTGGAGGTGCTTCTACTAGTGAATGATGCCGTCACGAAACCCGAAGGAGTGGACGTCGTGGGCAGCAGTGTGTCATGGTCAAGATATGCCTGATATATGTCTGGTGGGTATCTGCCGCCGGTGTAAGGGAGAGTGGGGAGATGGGAGGTGGATTCACCGCGAAAGGAGAGAGGAGCGCCGACACTGCTCAGAGTGCTGGCGGTACGGCTGCGGAGGACGGAGAGGGGTGCAAAAGGATCGTCTGGGTCTGGTGTTGGGTAGCGCGTCTCCAGCTCTAGGCTGGGAGCGGGCTTTCGTCGAACCCGAGATTGGTTGAGGGAGGAATCACTAGTCGATACAGACATGATACAGAATAGTTACACTTGGCTCGCCCAGAGCTCGAGACCTGCAGGAGGGACGGGGAATGGGTTCCAGCAGGAAAGCAAGTGTTGATCAATCATCTACGAGTCCTTATGTACGTTTTCCATCGTGGCTTCGGTGAGGAGCGGGACTTTCAAGGGCTACACGTTTCTAGCATTGCCGCCGTTCCTGTTGGTTACCGCGCCCCTCTATCACCAAGCTGCGTATAGCCTGCTTCGCAGTGCTTCTGGACCTGAGGGCCAGAGATAGTATGTACTACTGGCTTGAGCACAAGTGAATCCGACATCCAGAGTGGATGCGGGAAAGTGATCAAGTTGGCAATCTCGCTGCCATCACGAAGCATGCTTGAGAAGTTCGACGGCGATCTACCCACGACAAGAACGCTCATTTCCCAGACACGCCTAACGGAAACCCTCCAGCATCACGCAGGACGCATTCTCACTCTGGAGAACTGTTCTTGGATCCCTTGTGTCGACTGTGTCGTGCACTTCGTTGTTCCCTCCTGCATTGGCGGAGAATCGACGTACCACAGTTGGTAGTATCGGGAAGAAGGACGGCTCTAGGGCAACACAGCTACCACTTATTAATTACAAGGGAGAACATTCGAATGGTACGAGATCCCGAGAAGTGTCAACCGGCAACCTTGCTTTTCCGTCCTAAATCCGTATCCCGTTCGTCCTGGCATCAAGGGCTCAGCACCTTCCTGGGGCTGGTGCAGGCTCCGGCTGAGCCATGAGCTGTGGATACAATCAGAATCATTTCGCAAGGCACAGACGAGAGAGCTTTCCTTGATAGTCTGAGCAGTAGTGAATATCATGGCAGCCATCCCAAAGACACCTAGCAAAATATCACCGATCTTCTCCATCGGGGTCTTGGCCACCGCCTTGTAGTGCAGCATGGCAGGGTATACAAAACACAGCGGGACACTGTAGATCTATTTATTTTTCACAACAGAGGCACGTCCCAGTGACCGAACTTACCACGCAAAACTGCCTATCAGCGCGACGAACTTGTCGAGGTCCGCAGCGCCAGCCCAGCTGATTGCCGTGCAAACCGCCACCAGTCCGAAGCGGAAAAGGTTCTTAAGCCATTTCACGCGCAGATCCTGTTTACCACTCCTCACAAACAATCCATTCTCTAGGATACGCACAGCCGGGAAGAATTGAAGTGGGATGGATAAGAGAATCGCCAAAGAGTATAAGAATTGGACCTGTTTTACCGGGTTGACCAAGTCATCGACTTCTGAGAAGTGAATGAACTTACGGCTTGTGTGAACTTATTCGTCTGGTCAAGATTAACGAGGACGACTGCTTTCACGTCCGATCCGAAAGTCAAATACGCAAGAGCGCCAGCTCCACCAAAGAGTACTTGGGCAAGGAGTGAGTATCGAACAGTGACAATCAGTGAGACGTTGAGTACCGAGTAATCCGATCATGACACCAGTCAAAACTTTGGGAAACTTATGCGGTTCCCGCATGGAATCCGTAATCGGGATGACCTGAATTGCTCGTCAAAATCTGAAGGAGGGATTTGGTAATAGAAGACATACCAAGCCTATCCCTTCAAACGAGAAAACAGCAGTACTTCACAACACAATTAATGAAAACTGTAACCTTGATCGAAGTTGAGACTCACCCGATGAACAAAGGAAAATCTCGCGGATTGAACATCTGAACCTGCGCTGCGCCCCTATTACTGATGATGGCAATTTCACTTCCAAAGATATAAAGCAGGCCAGCGAGGATGAAGACATCTGCAATGAGGGCAGTTGTGCTGAGCTTCGCAAGGTTCCTGACGAGCGCCAGTGGTAGAAAGATGACCAGCTGAATAAGGATAAAGAACAGGATGGAGGGGTTGGTCGCGCAATCTGTGACTGCGGAAACAAATGCCTGTGGAGGTCAATTGCGCCGTTGAAACGCCGGTCGATGGAGAAAGCTAACCTGGAGGTTTTCCGCGACAAAGATGGTGTAAGCTGCAACAAATCCAATTTGAGATATTGTGATGGAAAAGAGGATTGCATATCGCATCCATGGTCCATACAACGCGCCACCAACGTCTAAACTATACGTGAATGTTGCGTTGATTTGATAAATATGGGCCACTTGCCTCCAAAGGAACCAGAAACGACAAATTTTGCCTGAACCAAGAGCAAGAACGAATATAGGGAAATCAGAGCAACGGCGGCGATAGTGACGACGGAAAATACAAGCCCTCCATTGGCGAATCTGTTCGCTTCGTGGAGATCACCAACGAAGCCCTCGAACCAAGGGCGACTTACGCTTTTCCAAGGAACAACACGCCAGTCCCCACAAATGATTTCAGCAGCTGGCGAGAGGCCCGGCGTCAGGGACGTATGAGGAGCTGCACGAGATTCTCACCATGAGTACAGCTTGTGGTACGGTTGCGTCACCATGAACACTGGGTCGCCTAGACCGAGAACGTGACCGATCAATCGGCTTCAACAATGGCTGGGTCTCGTCGGTTGTGGATGCGATTGAAGGAAGAACAGGTTGTTCAGTGGATTCCTCGTCCTCGGATTTGTCTTCGTCTTCTTCGAGGTCCTCTCCCGCCTAGTACAAATATAACGACTGTTCCCGACGATGAAGAAACTGACTCACAAATTGTCCATAGATATAAAGGAAATCGATGAAATTGTTCGTTGCTCGCCTTTCATCGATACCTTGTTCATTTGCTTGTAGGAGAACATAGTTTCGCCTGAAGCCACCGGGTTCGTGAATATGTTGGAATGCAGGGTTCGATGGTGCAACAGATCCTGCGTACGACAAAGCCCGGGGACGACCAGATTGTCTTCTCTGGTCTGCGTGCCACTTGTAAATGTCATGGCTAAAAGTATGATGGAGTTAACTACGGCCGGAACTTGCGATTGTGGGGTAGACTCACGTAACGTCTGCACCCGGAGCATGGTATGGTATAGGAAATGTCTCAGATAGTTCTCGCGGGGAACGTAGAGGTGTTGACGACTCTGCAGAAGGTTCATCTAGGTCATGTGTATCTTGATCTGACCCGTCCGAAGCGCGTAAGTCTGTGCGACTCGGACGGCGTTCTCCGTGAAAAAGTAGATGACGTCTAAGCACTCTAACCTTGTCCTCAGCGGCAGGGCCATCCGAGTCGACTATGGCACTATCCTTTGCGCTAATTGCGCTAGAGGATGGACGGTGGACTTTGGAAAATAACTCGTTCGAGGTAAGATTCGCACTTGGTGATCCACCGCGAGTCGAGCCCGAATAAGAGCCCACTGGGGGAGTGCACCGTGCTGGGATGTTGGGCACCGGGGGCGTTCCAGAGTACTGAGCGCGAAGAGCACGAATATCAGGTGTACTGGAGGGAGTGACAGCAACTGAGTCGAGGGCGAGGGAGGAACTGCGGATGTTGACTGGCTTAGATGGGGAAGACATGAGTGAGTGGTGGTATAAATGTTAGTGGTGGTCGCTGTAGTGTTAAGAAGGAGGGAGGAGTTCGAAGGCGCCCAACTCTCCCCGTTCTACCGTTCTATTCGGAACGGCAGTTCAAAATCCCATTTAAGCTTGTTCGGAACATGCTGGCGGCCTTTCATTGATTGTTTTTATTTGGTTAGTGACTCAAAGTCGTGAACTTTGGAGTGAAGAACATTGTAGTCAATATCATCTCCCAAGATATGCAATGTGCGATGTACAGGCAAGACTTTGGGGTGATTGGGAAGTAGATGCTTTGGTGGATATTCTTGTGAAGGCATCACTTTGAATGTGGAAGATGTACTTTGCAAAGAGCCGGCCCAACCAAAGTTTCGCGGACTTTACCCGACTGGCAGAAAACCAATCTTGTAGCTAAGTACTGGGTATACTACGCTTGAGGTTTTCACCGACTTGCAGAAAAACGTTGATCTTGGATAGTATATTTCTTTCCGAGAAGAATTACAAGGTTCTACAGGTAGATGGACTCAAGAAATGAAACAAGTCATCAAGGCTCCAACACTACACCCATCTTAGATGGCCGCGACATTATCTATCGAGACGAGGGTTTCGCTATCGATCAGTGAGAAAAATTCATCAGTGCCACATTCAATCGCTGGATTGTATCATCTCCATTAGTTTGTCTGCGTCCATCCCAGAAAACCGAGGAACGACACGACATTTAAGGTGGAGGGGATGCCTGGGGACGGTCATGGTAATTCAGCTCGAGAGGTCGCAGAGGTGTACTCACGATATAAGTCCAGTGGACCATTCGGGGTTTGGGTCTACTTCCTCGCCGTTCTCGTCCAATGGTTTCATAAACTTGAACATGGCAAGGAGATGAACAATCGCTATCCATAGCGAGGCATCCGCAAAGTGCCTACCGACGCTGAAGTGATGTGAGTTGCATAATTATGATTACATGATGAAGGTTTCTTGCCAGACTCTGCGTCCGAAACCAAAGGCCAACGCAACGAAATCGTTATTGAGTTCTCCATCCTGATCGAAGAACCTCGCGGGGATGAATTCGGTGGGATTGGGGTATCTGACCTCATCCCTTGACATCGCCCTTAAAAATAGATGAGCAATATCACGCAGTGTGGTGTGCAGACATACCAAAGGTTAGCCAACACCACACAACCTAGACTGCCGTCAGAATACAAACGTGTGAAGAGGGAAATTCTCACCTTCGGGAATGTAGTAGCCTTCATAAACATCACTCTTGGTCGTGTAATGCGGCAGGCCTTTGGACAATTCGTTTGGTGGCGATCAACTACACAATTCATACCTTTACTTACCTAATGGGAACACGGGGTGCCATCTCAATGTCTCGCGCAGAACTGCATCAACGTAATGCAGGGAAGACCTGTCATCGAAATTCGGCAGCCTGTGTGTTCCGACGACGGCGTCGATTTCTTTCTGAGCACGCTCTTGGACTTCCGGGTAATGCATCATCGCCAGGACGAAAACGGTCAAGGTGGATGCTGTCTGTTCAGTCGTGTGAGAGTTTGCAAGTGAATTGATGGAACATGCATACTGTTTCAACACCAGCTATTTACGGCCCGCGTCAGTCGGTGCAGTAAATCAATATAAACTTATACTGACCGATAAAAGCTGTTGCAGAAGAAGACTTTAGCGCGAGTTCAAAGCCTTCGGTATTAGAATCGGGGAAGCGCTCGAGGGACTCGGATACCATGCATGGCCCGGAAACACAGGACATCTGATCAGTGAGGGCAAACTCGGTGATCAATCAAATACAGAAATAAGCGAATGCTTCACCACTCGGTCACGAGCATAACGGAACGGAACATCCATCATCTCATGCAAATTGCTTTTGGCTTGTATGGCCATGCGTCTTAAAGTAGCGCCCGGGAACCAGACGGGAAGTTTGAGCACTGAGAATCACTGTCAGCGAAGAGCTAGCACGAGTCAAGGAAATCGAAGCTGACGGAAAGGGAAGGCCTCCAAAATTGCAGCAGTCGAAGGTCCCGCGACTTTCACAAATCCTTCGATGGCCTTCTCTGCTGCCAGTACAAGTGGATCGTCATTTGGAATAGTTTCATAATCGTAAACAGCGGACATGATCACTGCAGAAGCATAACTGTTTAACGATTCTTAGTATTTCGTATCTTCGTGGGTCGATATCTGTGAGAGAAGCTCACAACTCAATTTGCCGTTGATAACGATCGGGCGAGTTGTAGATGCCCATTAATAACTGGCGGACTTTTCGCAACTGAGTCGGGAAATAACCCCGCGCAGCATCAGCACGAAATGACTGGTGGAACAATCTTCGATGGAGTCGCCATTTCTCCCCGTACTGGAGCAATGCACTGTTGAAATCGGAGCCAACACTAAGCAAGCTAGCGGGTCAGACGAACGAGGATCTGGAGTTGTGCACATACTCTTTATGGACCTTGACTGGGGGTCGATCCGAATAGACCGTCGATCGTTGTTCAAGTAGTGCTTTGGCGACGTCCGCAGTCTGAACGACGAGAATCTGTCGTCCGAAAAGAGTGCAATACACCAGGTCGCCTAGACACGAAACGGACATGATTATCATATTCATATTTTTCACTATAAGCATGACACGGACCGTATGTTGATGCCCATTGAGTAAAGGTAAGCCAAGGCTCAGAAGCATTTATGTCGAGAACATTGCCGAGGAACGGCAGACCCTTGGGGCCAGGAGGAAAGTGAAACGGACGAAGTGACTTGCGCTTTGCATAGCGAACAAAAAAGACGATCGCGGAGACAGTGAGGATCGAGAAAAGTGTGGATGGGGGCATCGTTAACATTTCCTGTCGTCCATCCTGTGTACGAAGTGATCGGTTTTATACTTATTGGAACGTTCGAAGACCCATACATGGTGGCTCTGTATTCATTTCATGGAAATGCGGCAGGTAATACCGCCAAGCTGTTGCGAGGGGTGGTTTCACACCTGTGGTACCAGTACAAAACCTAATCTGTTTTCGTTAGAATTCCGCAGTTAGAACGACAACAAAGAGTCATGTTTGTCGGGGCTCTGTCAGACAGGCATGATATATGATACGCGAGAATAGCAGAGGCATACCGTCGGACGTGATTATATAAGCACTCGAAGCAGCCTCTTCGACACGGCAGAGTAAACTCACACCCACCGGGGGAGCGAATGATGGAGTGAAATAGTTTCACACTGGATGTACAGTGATCATCAGTAATGATGACTGCATGGAAACGTGCTGTTGTCAACTATAAAAGGAATGATCCCGACATGATCTGGCGGCGCACGGCGTCAAGAGGCTCATCGACTTGATCCGATTATCATGGGGGAAGCCCGCGCCAATTTTACTTGCGGGGAAGATCGAAGGAGGGAAGGAGACGCTATTTCGGACCGGAAGATATTCAGCGGTGACTCGCTGAAACGGCAACCAAAGGCAATGTTCAGGCAACGTTTCAGTGATAGAGGATGGGTAAGCCCAAGTAATCATATCAGGTGGACTCGGGATTTTGGGATACTCGGTTTGGTAAGCCCGCCATGGAAAGACGGCGAAAGAGTCGAGGCAGATGAGCGCCATTGACGCGAAGGTAAAGTCATTTCACCTTCGAAGACGACGACTGTCTGAGGCAATTCATGGATCAGTACAACGTCGTGTATCACAGGCCAAGCCAGCCAAGTTCAAGTTGGTCTCAAAGTTGAAATGACTCTCCGGGAACTCGCCGTCTCAGACCTGTCAGACGACACGTGACTTAAACAGGACAACGTGTACACGACTACTCTATACCGAGCCTTGATTATCTCTGAACCCTTCATACCGCCCCGCTGTTTACATAGATTCCTTGCCAACTGTCTCGCAGCGTTTGGAGCATATGCCAAGTTCCCTGCTGGAGGGTGCCCGAGACGCTGTGGAGTCTCTGCGCGGATCTAGTCCTGCGCGTTCGATATCAGTTCCACATGTTCATCTTGACAAACCTGCTACATCCTCAGATGCCACAAGCGCCACAGATTCCGTGGCTTCTCCCAGAAAAGATGGGGTACGACCCCTCGATCTGATGGTCAGCCTTAAACGTACAGAGCCGTCGATTGTCAAGACTAGAACAGGGAGTGTGTTATCAAGAGGGTTCATCCTGAAAACAGACTATTATCCATCTGGTCAGTGGCCGCCTACTGGGATCCCCGGATTAGTACTCACCCGCGGTGCTGGCCAGGTCGTGCCTTGGATCTGGATCTGAACGTTCACGGCGCGCCGAATTTTAGGGCACCTCGTCAAGGCAACCTCAATGTATTTGGCGTCGCCCAGCCTCGCACGCAGGGTCTTCGTGCGATACTATCTGTGCTCAGATGCCGACCTGGCACGAGTGACCCCTCTCATGTTGTCTGGTTCTCGACGCGAGAGGAGCCGATTGGTAAGTCGGCGATGTGCTCCATGATCATGCATAACCGACTCGCTGTTGGATGACTATCTATTAGTTTACATATCCGGTCGTCCGTTCGTCCTGCGGGATGCCTCTGAGCCTCGCAGGACGCTTTCCCTGTCTGATCGGGCTGAAAATCTGGAGGCGATCGAAGATCGGTTGAAGCACGACATCCTTCAGGAAGCCAGCAAGTAAGATGTGATGTTCTGGGCTGAGCTGACTCTGTTCTTACTCTTGATTTGGATAGATACGGTGGTCTTATTTTGACGCACAATGAACTCGGTGCGTGTGACGCCATCGTGTTGCAATGTTGACTGATCTCCTGCTGTACGCAAAGCTGCTGAGAACGGAGAAGGCGCGATATTGCCAACTTGGACGCACGTGGACAACGTCAACGTGAGGACGTCGCGGGAGCTGTGGCAGAATATGCGCTTGGACGGATGGAATGTCGAGGTCAGTCGCATAATCCATTCATTATTACGTCATATTTACACATTGTCCAGTATCATCGGCATGTTTTTCCTTGCCGTTACGAATGCGATGTACTAACGCCGTCACTTATCCATCCAGTATTCCGATCTCTCCCGATCGGCCAATAGAGGTATTTCTGCTTTCCTTGCCATATACCCGACTAAAACAAGCGATGCCCCCGTCCAGGACAACTACTTGGATGCCTATCTCCGCGTCATCAAAGATGCCGACCCCATTCGGAGCGCTCTCGTCTTCAGCTGTGGAATGGGCACTGAGCGGACTACATTTGCTATGGTTGCCGCCTTGATTATTCGCCGCAGAATTCTCCTCTCCCGGGGTTTAGATGATCCATATGCTGTCAGGCCATCTTTCATGTTCCCTTCTGGGGCCTTCAGGCAAGGAAATGCCACACCAGGTATCGGTACCGTAAGGAGTTTAATTTATTGCCAGTTTCCAAGGTCATTGATCGTTATCCACAGCCGAGGGGTCAGGTACTCTGACCTATGTAAGGCTTTTTGCTGGAGCTAACCGGTCCTTCATTTAGCTCGCAACGGATATGAAGCTTGCACAGGCATTGGAAAATGCCAGTGCCCAACAGGATCTGAACAGGTCCCTGCTTCGGTTGACATGTGTTCTGCAGAAACGTGTGTATTGTCCGTTACAAGCCAGCTTAGTTCCGAATTCAGCCAGTATGCCATTCTAGACTTGCATTCCCAATCAGCTATCGCTTTACTAATGTCACAGCCCGTCTTGTTGGAAAATCTACGCAAGGCACACCAGGGAAATTATGGCGTCATTCTTAGCCTCCTTGGTTGCTTAGACCACGGCCTTCAAGCCAAAAAACTGGTTGACCGTGTCATTGACACTTGTATGTTCTTTGAGGGTTAGCGAAGCTAGACTGATCAGAGTTTGTTTGTGCAGGTGATCATGTAACAAACCTACGGGAAGATATCCTGGTGCATCGTGTCCGCTATGCACTCACCACCCCCGATGACGACGATGCTAAAAGGGAAGACATCCTAACCAAAGCTGGGAGGTCACTGGAAAAATAGTGGGTGACGCGCTAAATAAGATTCAGTTCTGAACACGAGGCTTCGTTGTTCCAGTTTTTTCATGATTGCTTTCGCAAGTTATGTTGACTCCGTTCCTGACTTTAGCCAAACATTCTCAGACTGGCTTAAGGTTCGCCCCGAATTTATTCTTTCTGTTCGCCACTGCTTAAGCCCAAAATTCGTCAGGCGAGGACAGAGATTTGGAAGTAAGCCCATTTAGTACGCAATCATCGTACTGAATCTTATATATATTGCTTAGTCAGGTGATGTTCCTTAGGAAGTCGCGTGGGTCTCGATTGAACGTGTTTGCCCCCATAAACGATCTTTCGCTTCTGTCTCGGTCAGAGACAGAGGACAAGTCACTTGTTGCTGGGCAAAAGAATGACGTCGAGATCGCTGGCGGCCAACTGCTCGGAGATGAATACAGCGACCACGTTGTCAAGGTCAGACCTGTCCCGATGTAGGGGGAGATGACCCATGAACCCTCTTTTTCCCTAGAATCGCCATGGTATCATTCTGAGAGAAAGGTGGGTCGGTTTTGTCTTGGTAATTCTGTCTTTGCTGGAAAATGATGTTAGCACTCTTCTGAAATCCGATCAATGGCTATCGGAGTCGCAGCGCGTCCTGCAGTCTATCCGCGGTGTCATCAACTTCAGAAGCATTCCTGGCACAAACATTTACGCGTGTGGGCAACCAACTGAATCAGCAATCCATCAGGTAGTCCAGTTGGTCAAGGGGCATCACCCAAATGCCAACAAAGTAGTATGGGTTACCCTCCGCGAAGAACCTATTGTGTACATTAATGGTGCTCCCTACTGTTTGAGGCGAGAGCGGTTTTCTTTAAGGAACATGAAAGGTTATCGTCTTTCTGTCTACGTGGACAGCGTTTTTACCACGTTCAATACAGATTATGGAGGCATCTCCGCTTCACGCCTAGAAGTACTCGAAGAACGTCTCAAGGCTGATGTACTCGCGGAACTGAATGCATTCGATGGAAGGTATGAAATTCCGGTGCATGCTAGTCAACAATGTTATATTCGCACCCCCTCCAAGGCTTCTACTACACACGGAAACGTCAGATGGATCCGTCATTTCAATCTGGGAAGAAGTGCAACCTGAGGATGTCGCTGTTCTCAAGGACATCATGACATCACAGCAATCGGGTTGCGGGATTGAAGTGCAGTATGCTCGTATCCCAATCACCGCAGAACGTCCACCGGACCTGTCCGATATCAGCGAACTCATGGAGTTGGTAGTCCGCACTGACTCCATGAATACTGCAATTGTCGTGAACTGCCAACTAGGGCGAGGGAGGAGTACGCTAACTTCAGTGAGGATCGCCTTGGTCAAACGAGCCTCCAGTTGACATGATTCAGGTCCTAATTATTTTAATCCAACAATGGTTGAAAGACAGCAGAGCGACCGCTCAGGAATCTCCCCGGCTGCCTGCCCGATCACCTTCCCTCTCAACGTCCGTTTTACTTGCAGAGGAGCAGCCCGTGAATTGGCGACCATCGTACCAAGTCGTGGACAGTATGACATGATTCCTTCCATTCATATACGCATCTAAGGTTCTATTTTGAGATTTCCTTCGCATCGTCCGTCAGGGACCCGCAGTGAAAAATGCTGTCGACGAGGCTGTCGATCGATGTGCAGTAGTTCTGAATCTGCGCGAATCCATTGAAGAGGAACGTGTGAAGGCAGACCAAGCCACTGACGAGAAGCAGAAGCGTGTTCATACATCTAAAGGTCTGTGTAAAGACCAAGACACTGTATGAACTGACAGCTTCTCAGGAATACACAACCTTCGGCGATATTTCGAACTCGTTGTCTTCCAGGCTTACTTACAATCAACGGAAGCTGATACCCTGCAGTCCGTTGAGACTTTCGAGAAGTTCATCGAGAACAGGCCAGGTATAGTTACGGCGCACCATTTACCATAGCATGTACTTATGAACTGCGAACAGTCATCAAGACATTCGAAAAAGATCTTATTGTCGGCGGCTTGAATGCACTAATCCCTTTGGAGCGGATAGATGGTGTTGCCCATCCTGATGAAGTCAAACAGGTCGTGGTCAATCGATCTGGAAGCATCCTGTCAGCCTCTACGATTTTGAAGAGTGATTTCTTTTCGAACTTGCAGAAAATGACTCTCCCAGAGTGCGTTTGCGTTTGTTATCTGACGATATAGATGACACTCAACCACATTTCGCGAGACAGGCGGATTGACGGATCACCTAACTTCCGTCGTCTGCCTTTGACCCTCAAGGTAGGCTCATCTGGAAAGTCCATCTCAGAAGTTTCTATTGCCCTTCTGAAATGCGTCGACGACGGGAAGATGGTATGCGGAAGGTGTGATTTCGTCTCTCTGCGCTTCCTTTCCAGCACTTTCACTTACCCAACGAACCCAGCGGAATGCCCACAGTACAAGGGTGCGTCTTCTTAGTCGATAGTCGAACAAATCCATAGTCATATTGGCACAGGTTACGGAACGCGCTGTCGCGGGTAGACGCCGGTCCACAGGGGACAAATATGGTCTTTTGGACTTCTTTGAGAGAGGTCTGGTTGATATCTCCTTGACCTGATGACCCATTCGGATACTGATTTGAACAGGAGCCGGTCGTT
>Ga0307508_10003150_pt1 | contig 16890 bp, 16 predicted proteins | sample 9_EM_MG_FD_203089 | JGI IMG/M metagenome (GOLD analysis project Ga0307508, IMG submission 203089) | Populus trichocarpa ectomycorrhiza microbial communities from riparian zone in the Pacific Northwest, United States - 9_EM | ecosystem: Host-associated > Plants > Roots > Unclassified | place...
CGGAAAAGGTCTCTTCAGGTGCTCACGAAGGGAACGATGGCATGGCCGAGGTGCTCCGTTCGGTGACGCTCCGTGCTCGTGAGAACGGTGCGGGCGTGGCGTATGTCGGGGCGGCGGACGGCCGTGACCTGACCTGGCGGGCCTTGGCGCACTACGCCTCGGGGTTGCGGGCGCTGGGGCGGGAGCGGCGGCTGCCGCCGCGGGCTCGGATCGGGATCGTGGCCGGGGATCCGCTCGCCTTCGCGGCTGTCTACCTCGGCGTGCTGGCCGCGGGGCTCACCGCGGCGCCGATCGATCCGCGCCTGACGCCGGCCGAGCTCGGCGCGACCGCGGACCGGCTGCGGCTGGATGTGCTGGTGTCCGACTGCCCGGCGGAGCTGCCGCCGCTGCCGGCCGCGGAGCTCTGGGACGCGGGCGGCGATCGCCCGGCCGTGCTGCGCTGGGGTGGGCGGGGTGGGAGCGGGGCGTGGCCCAGTTCGGGGGCGGCGATCCGGCCGGCGGTCTTGTTGACCAGCTCGGGAACTACCGGGCGGCCGAAGGGGATCGGGCTCTCCGAGTGGCAGCTCCTGCACGCGGCTCGGCGGGTCGCGGGGCACCACCGGCTCGGGCCGGGCGAGCGGGGCTACAACCCGCTGCCGCTGTTTCACGTCAACGCGCAGGTCATGGGGCTGCTCGCCACGCTCGTCGGCGGCGGGTCGCTGGTGTTGGACCGGCGCTTCGAGGCGGACGCCTACTGGGAGCGGGTCGCCCGGTGGTCGCCGACCTGGCTGAACACCGTGCCCGCGGTCCTCGCGGCGCTCGCCGGCCGGCCGGCGCCCCCGGCGCGCGTCACGGACCGGATCCGTTTCGCCCGGTCCGCCTCGGCGCCGCTGCCGGCGGCGACGCAGCGGGCGTTCACCGGGGTCACCGGGGTCACGGTGCTGGAGACGTACGGAATGACGGAGGCGGCCGGGCAGATCACGGCCAACCCGCTGGAGGTGGCCAGGCGGCGGGAAGGGTCGGTGGGTCTGCCCGTCGAGGTGGGGCTGGCGGTTCTCGGGCCCGGCGGGCGGCCGGCGGGACCGGGGGAGCTCGGCATGGTCGCGTTGCGCGGGCGTCAGGTGGCGGCCCGGTATCTCGACGCCGGCGACGACGGGACCGAGCGCGCGCGGCCGGCCCGGGACGCGTCGGGCTGGCTGCCCACCGGGGACCTCGGCGTGCGGGACGAGGACGGGTTCGTCCACCTGTCCGGGCGGGCCGACGACGTGATCAACCGGGGCGGCGAGAAGATCTTTCCGCAGGAGGTGGAGAACGTCCTGCTCGGACACCCCGCGGTCCGGTCAGCGGCGGTGGTGGCCGCGCCGCACGAGCGGCTGGGCCAGGTGCCGGTCGCGCTCGTGACCGTCGACCCCGCCGCTGCGCGGAGCGGGGACCTGGTCGCGGCGCTGCACGAGCTCTGCGCCCGGCGGCTCGCGCGGTACAAGCGGCCGGCCGGGATCGACATCGCGGCCGCGCTGCCGACCGGGCCGACCGGCAAGGTGCTGCGCCGGCGCGTACGCGAGGAGCTCGCCCGGTGAAGGCGCCGGCCCACCTGCTCCCCGTCGACCTGGTCCGGGTCCTGACCGTGGGTCTGGTTATCGGGGTGCACACGGTCTCGCAGGAGCCGGGCGGCACCGGCATGACCAGCGGCGCGCTGCTGACTGTCATGCACGTCAGCCGCGAGGTCTTCTTCCTGCTCACCGCCTTCGTGCTCAGCTACACCTACCGTGACCGGCCGCGGCCGCGCTGGCCCGCGTTCTGGCGGCGCCGCTACCTGCTGGTCGGCGTGCCGTACCTGGTGTGGAGCGCGGTCTACCTGGTGGCCCTCGGCGACGCCGGCCGGCCCGGCGTGCTCGCCCGGGCGCTGCTGACCGGAACGGCCCAGTACCACCTCTACTTCCTGCTCGTGTCGATGCAGCTCTACCTCGTGTTCCCGCTGCTACGACACCTGGTGCGGCGGACCGGGGGTCGGCACGGCCGGCTGCTCGCCGCCGCCGTCGCGTACCAGATCGCCGCGTACGCGGTCGCCGAGCGCCTGGTGATCACCCCCAACGCGTGGTTGATCTCCTACCTGGGTTTCGTGGTCGCCGGCGGCGTCGCCGCGGCGCACGCCGAGACCTTCCTGGCGTGGACCCGGCGACACGTTCGGCACGTCCTGGCCGGCGCCGCGCTCGCCGCCGCCGCCGGGATCGCCTGGTTCCTCGCCCAGGTGGCGTGGCTCGGGCGGACGACCGTCGTGGCCAGCCAGGTCTTCCAGCCCGTCGTCGTGGTGGAGAGCTTCGCCGTGGCGTGGGCGTTCCTCGCGCTCGGCGTGGCCTGGGAGGGCGCGGGCGCGCCGGGCCGCCGCTGGGTCCGGGCCGCCGCCGACGCCTCGTTCGGCGTCTACCTGGCCCACCCGCTGGTGCTGCAGGCCCTGCTCGCGACCGGGCTGCCCGCCGCCGCGGCGGGACTGCCCGGCCCGCTGGTCACCGCGGCCGCGATGGTCGTCGTCGTCCCGCTGATCTATCTGGGCTGCGCCGGCGTGGCCGCGGCACTGCGGCGTACGCCCCTGAGCCTGCCCCTGACCGGTCATCCGCGACGCCGCCGTCCCGGCGCCGTCGCCCTGGTTTCCGTCTCCCCTGGAGGATTGCGATGCGAACGACAAGCGGCCTGACCATGGTGATCGACAGCGGTCTGCCGACCGGCGCCTTCACGGACGTCGTCACCAGCCACGGCGAGTACATCGACCTGGTCAAGTTCGGCTGGGGCACGGCCCTGGTGACCCGCGACCTCGCCCGCAAGACGCGGGTGCTGGCCGAGGCCGGCATCGGGTTCTACTTCGGCGGCACCCTCTTCGAGCATCACGTCTGGACCGACCGGCTGGACGAGTACCTGCGGCTGGTCGAGGACACCGGCGCGACGCACATCGAGGTGTCGAACGGCACCATCCCGCTGGACCAGCACAGCAAGGCCGAGTACGTGCGGCGGATGTCCCGTTACCGGCCGGTGCTCTCCGAGGTCGGCTACAAGGACAGCGGCCGCTCGGCGCGGCTGACCCCGGCCGACTGGGTCGGCGCCCTGCGGGAGGATTTGGACGCCGGCGCGTTCCTGGTGATCACCGAGGCGCGGGAGAGCGGCCGTAGCGGCATCGCCCAGGCCGACGGCCACGTACGCGGCGACGTCCTGGACGCGGTGATCGGCAACCTGGACACCGACCGGGTGCTCTTCGAGGCGCCGACCAAGGATCTGCAGGTCGAGCTGATCACCGCGCTGGGCCCGGGCGTGAACCTCGGCAACATCGCCACCCACGACGTCATCGCCCTGGAGACGCTGCGCCGCGGCCTGCGCGGCGACACCCTGCTCGCCCTGGCCACCGGAGCCGACCGGCTTCCGTCCGCGGCCTGAGCCCCGCGTCCACAGCCCGAACCCCGATCCGGAGAGGACCGACATCATGCGCGACACACGCGACGCGTTCCACGTGGCAGTGCCCACCCACGACCTGGACGAGGCGGTCCGGTACTACGTCGCCGGCCTCGGCGCCCGCCTCGCCCGCCGGTACGCCGACCGGGTCACCTTCGACTTCTTCGGCGACCAGCTCGTCTGTCACCTGGACGCCGGGAGCGTCTCCCCGGAGCCGGTGGCGTACCCGCGGCACTTCGGGGTGACCTTCGCCCGGGCCGACGACTTCGACCGCCTGCTGCGCCTGGTCGAGCATCGCAAGCTCGAGGTCCTCTCCGGGCCGGTACGCCGTTTCGGGGGCACCGCCGAGGAGCACCAGACGATCTTCCTGGTCGATCCGTCGAACAACGTCCTCGAGTTCAAGCAGTACGAGGATCCGCGGCTGCAGTTCTGATGCGCCGGTGGGTGGCGGCCGCCGCGACCTTCCTGCTGATCTTCGCGGTGACCGACGGCGTCCCGGCAGCCCCGGCGGCTCCGGCGGCGGCGCAGGAGACGGACGGCTGGGCCCGGACCACGGTGTCGATCGTGGTCGACGGCATCGCCCGCAGTTACCTGCTCGTCCGCCCGGCCGGCAGGTCCACGGCCGCGTTGCCGGTCCTGGTCGAGTTGCACGGCTGCTGCACCACCCCGGCGGTGGAGCTGCAACGCGGCGGCTTCCGCGACGTGACCGGCCCGGCCATCCTGGTCTATCCGGCCGGCTACCGGGAGCACTGGAACGCGGGCTCGTGCTGCGGCGGAACCCAGGTCGACGACGTCACCTTCGTCACCGAGGTGGTCGAGCAGGTGCTCGCCCGGCAGCCGGGCGCCGATGCGAGCCGGGTCTATCTGGTCGGCTACAGCAACGGCGGCCGGATGGCGTACCGGATGGCCTGCGCGAAACCGAAGCTGTTCGCGGCCGTGGCGGTGTTCGGCGCGGTGAACGCGATGGCCTGCCCGCGGCCGGCGCCGGTGTCGCTGCTGGTCGCCGCGGGGACCGCCGACCCGGAGCTGACCACCTCGCCGGGCGGGCTGCGGCACTCCGCCGCCGGCTATCTGGAACCGACGGTCGACGAGCAGGTCGCGCAGTACCGGCGGGCCGACGGGTGCCGCGCCGATCCGGCCACGACGGTCTCCGGCGACCTGATCAGCATGCGGTGGACGGGGTGCGCCTCGGGGGCCACGGTCCAGCTCTCGTGGTACGCGGGCGGCACGCACACCTGGCCGCCCGGCCTGGCCGGCGTCATATGGACGTTCCTCGCCCGCCTGCGCCGGTGAGGCGCCGACTCCGCCGGCCGCAAAGCGTCCGCCGGTGCGGTCAGAGCATGTCGAGGGCCCGTTCCACGAGCAGCGGCATCAGGACGGCCCGCCAGACCTCCATGCTCACGTGGCCGCTCGACATGCCGCCGTGCGCGAACTCCTCGCGGTACACCGACGACACCGTCTCGGTGGCGAGGTCGACGGCGACCAGCCGGTTGAACGTCGCGTAGAGCAGGCTCTCCGCCTCGCCGGCGGACGGCGGCAGGTACGTGCCGGACAGACGCTCGCGCAGGGCGCTCCAGACGAACGGGTCGCCGCGCAGCCCCCAGCGGTGGGGTTCCGGCTCGAAGAGGTCGGCCATGTCCTTCATGGGAGAAGGCTCTCACGCCGCGTCCAGCGTGCGGAGTGGCCGGTCGGGCCGAGCGAGGGAGGGGGCGGTCTTCCGCGCGTACCCGTCGATCGATATCTTTCGCTGCATGAAGCGTGCCGCGGCCGCCGTGATCGGCGCCTCCGTCCTTGCCGTCCTCGTCCTCAGCGCCCCCCAGGCGGCGCTCGCCGCCGACGGGTCCTATCGGACCATCAGCACCGCGAGCAATCCCGACTGGATGGCCGTCCTGCCCGACGCGACCAGCCTGGCCGCGATCTCCATCCCCGGCACCCACGAGACCATGTCGATCCACGGCGGCTCGCTCACCCAGACCCAGGAGGACTTCGGCGACAGTGGCGGCACGCTGGCCGAGCAGCTCGTGGCCGGGATCCGGATGATCGACATCCGGGCGCGGGTGAACACCGGCAACACCTTCACCATCCACCACGGCGCGACGTACCAGAACGCGAACTTCGACGACGTGCTCAACAAGCTCGCCGACTTCCTGGGCGCGCACCCGCGCGAGACCGTGGTGATGCGACTCAAGCAGGAGTGCACCGGCGAGCTGGGCTCCTGCACCGACGTCTCGGGGCAGTCGAGCTTCCAGGACATCTTCGACGCGTACGCGGCGAAGCGTCCGAACCTCTTCTGGCAGCCGTCGGTGACCCGCGCGAGCGGGGCGGCGACGCCGACCCTCGGCGAGATCCGCGGCAAGGTCGTGCTCGCCATCATGAACGGCCCGCACGGCGGCCCGTTCGAGCACTACGGCCTGGCCCAGTTCGCCGGCTGGACGGACGGCTCGTCGACCTACGTCCAGGACGAGTACACCGTGCCCAACATCGGCGCCATCGCCACCAAGCGCGACCAGGTGCGCCGCTTCCTCGACGCGACCAGCGCCGGCGACCCGACCAAGATGTTCGTCAACTTCGGCAGCGGATCGAGCCTGTTCGCCCAGCCGTACCAGGTGGCCGGGGGCGCCCTGGGCGTGCAGGGGGTCGACCCGTTCCTGCTGATCTACCTCAACCAAGGCGCCGACGTGCACACCCCGGTGGTCCGCACCGGCATGGTGATGCTCGACTTCCCGGGCGGCGACCTGATCAACAAGATCATCTCGTTCAACGGCTGACCGGGCGGCCGCGCGTGGCCGCCCGACGCGCCGGATCGGCGGCCCGCGCCCGGGCCGCCGATCTCGGGTGCCCCCGCGGCCTCAGCCGGCGGCGCGGGCGAGCGATACCGCGAAGAGCCCGTCCGGGTCCGTCCACCAGTGGTCGACGACGAACCCCGCCTCGGCCAGCTCCTTTTCCACGCCCTCGCGGCGGAATTTCGCCGACACCTCGGTACGGACCTCCTCGCCCGTGCCGAACTCGACGACCAGGTCGACGGCCGGGATCGTCACGCGCATCGGCCAGCGGGCCCGCAGGCGCATCTCGATCCACTCGTGGTCGGCGTCCCAGAGCGCCACGTGGGCGAAGCCGTCGAGGTCGAAGTCGGCGTCGAGCCGCCGGTTGATCACCCGCAGGACGTTGCGGTTGAAGTCGGCGGTCACCCCGGCTGCGTCGTCGTAGGCGGGCACCACCACCCGTGGGCTCTTGACCAGGTCGGCGCCGAGCAGGAGGTGCTCGCCGGGCTCCAGCACAGCGCGTACGTCGGCGAGGAAGACGGCCCGCTCGGCCGGGACGAGGTTGCCGATCGTCCCGCCCAGGAAGGCGATCATGCGGTCGTCGCCGGCCGGCAGGTAGCCGAGGTGGCGGGTGATGTCGCCGACGATGTTGTGCACCCGCAGGCCCGGATGGTCGGCGCCGATCTGGCCCGCCGCGGCCGTGAGCGCCGTGGGTGAGACGTCCATCGGAACGAACGTCTCCAGCGTGCCGTGCGCCTCGAGAGCGTCGAGCAGCAGCCGGGTCTTCGTCGAATAGCCGGAGCCGAGCTCGATCAGCGTCCGGGCGCCGGTGTACCGTGCGATCTCCGCGGCCCGCTCGCGCAGAATGCCGCTCTCGGTGCGGGTGGGGTAATACTCCGGCAGCTCGGTGATCTGCTCGAAGAGCTCGCTGCCGCGGGCGTCGTAGAACCATTTCGGCGGCAGCCACTTGCGGTCGGCGGTGAGGCCGGCGACCACGTCGGTTTGCAGCGTGCGGGCCAGCTCGTCGGCGTCGAGGTGGACCTCTAGCTCGGGCGTGTTCATGCTTCTCCCAGCGGGGTGAGGGTGAGGTCGGTGGGGCCGGCGGCGACCAGCGTCCGATCGGGGACGGGCCGCCACTCCGGGTCGTCGTCGAGCGGTTCGGAGCTGACCAGGACGCCGCCGTCGGCCCGGCGCACGGACAGCGCGTGGCCGAGGGTCGTGGCGACGATCGAGGCGCCGTCGGTCAGCAGCAGGTTGAGGCGCGAGCCCGGCGCCGCCGCCTCGACCTCGGCGACTGTGGCGGCGACCGCCCCGGCGGGGTCGTCGCCGCCGCGTAGCCGCTGCCGGACCAGCGCCCACAGCAGGGCGGCGTCGGTCGGCGCCTCCAGCGTCATGAGGTCGGCGGTCGGCAGCGCGGCGGCGATCTCGGCCACCGAGCCGGGCCAGCCGGCCACGACGCCGTTGTGGCTGAACAGCCACGGCCCGTCGCCGAACGGCGCCGCGGCGGTCTCCACGACCGGCATGCCGGCCGTGGCGCTGCGGACCGCGGCGAGCGCGGCGCTCACCCGAAGCGTCGCGGCGAGCGCCGGCAGCGTGGTGTCGCTCCAGAGCGGGGTGGCCCGGCGGTAACGGACCGGGCCGGCCTCCGAATACCACCCCGCGCCGAAGCCGTCCGCGTTGATCGTGCCGCCGCCGCGCATGTCGCGCGGCGCCCACGACTGGCGGGCCAGGGAGTGCGGCGGATCGAAGAGCAGGGCCGACAGGAGGATGGGTGATCCCGCATAGGCCACGTGGCGGCACATCAGGCGTCCCGCGCGCAGCGGAAGCCGCTGAAGATCTGCCGCCGGATCGGGTAGTCCCAGTTGCGGAAGGTGCCCCGGCAGGCGGAGCGGTCGGTGCCGAACGACCCGCCGCGCAGGACCTTGTAGTCGGGGCCGAAGAAGACCTCGGAGTACTCCCGGTAGGGGAACGCGACGAAGCCCGGGTAGCCGCGGAAATCGGACGACGTCCACTCCCAGACGTCGCCGATCAGCTGGTGCACGCCCAGCGGCGAGACGCCGTCGGGGTACGCGCCCACCGGCGCCGGCCGCAGGTGGCGTTGGTCGAGGTTGGCGTGCCGCGGCTCCGGCGGCTCGTCGCCCCACGGAAACCGCCGGGACCGGTCGGTCGCCGGGTCGTGGCGGGCCGCCTTCTCCCATTCGGCCTCGGTAGGCAGCCGCTTGCCGGCCCACGCCGCGAAGGCCTCGGCCTCGTAGTAGCAGACGTGCACGACCGGCTCGTCCTCGGCGATGCGCGCGGTGCGGCCGAAGCTCGTGGCCGCCCACCCGTCGCCGTCGCGCTCCCAGTGCGCCGGCGCGGTCAGCCCGGCCGCTTGGCGGTGGTCCCAGCCGGCGGGACTCCACCAGCGTGCGTCGTCGTAGCCGCCGGCCGCGATGAAGGCCGCGAACTGCCCGTTGGTCACCGGCGCCCGGTCGATGTGGAAGGCGGCGACCTCGACGGGGTGCGCGGGACGCTCGTTGTCGAGCGCCCACGGCTCGGTGTCGGTGCCCATCGTGAACCGGCCGCCGGGGATCAGCACCTCACCGGCGACCGGACCGGCGGACGCGGGCGGGGCCGGCGCCGTGAGCACCGGGGCGCCCGCACGCAGTTGGTGCGTGGCCAGCATCGTCTCGTCGTGCTGCTGCTCGTGCTGGACGATCATGCCGAACGCGAACCCGTCGGCGACCAGCGGCGCGCCGTCGAACCGGGCGTGGTCGAGCACGTCGAGCGCCTTGTCGCGCACCTGCGCCACGTAGCGCCGCGCCTCGGCCGGTCCGAGCAGCGGCAGGGTGGGACGGTCGCGGCGCGGGTGCTTGAACGCGTCGTAGAGCTCGTCGATGTCGCGGCGCACCGGCTCCCGCCCGCCGACGTCGCGGACCAGCCAGAGCTCCTCCTGGTTGCCGACGTGGGCGAGGTCCCAGACCAGCGGCGACATCAGCGGCGAGTGCTGCCGGGTGAGGTCGTGGTCGTCGACGGCCTCGGTCAGGGTGGCGGTGCGGTCTCGGGCGCGGCCGAGCTCGGCGGCGACGAGGTCGCGCAGGTGGTCGGTGTCGTGGCTCATGACTTCTCCTCGACGGTCGAGGCGTCGCGCAGGCGCCGCTGGACGGTGTCGACGACGTGGGTACGGACGGGTGAGGGGAGGCCGGTCGCGTCGAGCCGGCCGCAGGCCAGGTCGAGGACCGCGGCCGCGGTACGCCGCAGGGCCGGGTCGGCGAGGCCGAGGCGGCTCGCGGTCACCCAGCGACCGGCGGTTTCGGTGGCCAGGTCCAGGGCCGCCTCGGTGGTGGCGGGCTCGGCGAGCAGGGCGATCAGGACCGCGACCGGCACGATCCAGTCGGCGCCGGGCTGGGCGTCGAGGTAGCGGACCTCGAGGTAGCCGCGCGGCCGCACGGGCGGGAACAGCGTGCCGAGGTGGTAGTCGAGATCGGCCACGGTCGGGCGCCGCGGCAGGGCGCCGCCGACCCAGTCGCGCATCGTGACGCCGGGCGGCGGCTGCCACTGGCCGTCGTCGCGGCGCAGGCAGAGCAGGGGAGCGGCGAGCGCGTAGCGCACCCAGCCGGCGGTCGGGTCGTCGGCCGGGCCGCCGGGCGGATGGGTGAGCCGGGGGTCCATCGCCCACCAGGTCGCCATCCGGGCCGAGGCCCAGCCGGTGTCGCTGCCGGCGTGCCGGCGCGAGTTGGCGAACGCGGCGACCAGCGGCGGCCCCAGCGCGTTGACCGCGGCCCACCGGGTGGCGAGCTGGGCGGCCGGGCCGGCGTCGAGGCAGACCTGCAGGCCGGCGGTGCTGCACATCATGACGCGGCCGTGCGGGCCGTGCCGGTCGAGGACCTGCTCCATCGCCGCATACCGCGGCGTCTGCAGCAGGCGGCGCGGCTCGCGGTGTGGGTCGATGCCCCGCCGGCCGAGGCTGAGCCCCGCCGCGGCGAGTCGCCGGGTGAGGTGGTCGAGGTCGGCGGCGACGGCCGCGTGCAGGGCGGACGGCGAGGCTGCGGGGGCCGAGGAGATCTCCAACTGGCCGCCGGGCTCCGCGGTGAGCCGGCCGCCGGCGGGCAGCGGCAGGGCCGGGCTCGCGGGATCGAGGGTGGTTGGGGTGTGCGGGCCGAGAGCCCGTCGAACGGTCTCGGCTTGCAGCGGCGCCCCGGGCGCCGCGGTGTGGTGCAGGGTCCATTCCAGCTCGGCGCCGACCGCCGCGGGTGGACCGGTCTTGAAGCAGATGGCGCGGATGCGCGCCTCCACTTCCTCCTGGTTGCGCAGCACGCGGCTGGTAGCCGAGGCGTCGCGGTCGAGCATCGTCATCAGACGGACTCCATCGTCACGAAACGTAGGCTCTTGATAACGGGCTCGAAGATTACGGCGGGGGTCCGACGAAAACCCGAACCTTGGACGACGAGACGGCGTCGATGATCGTCACACACCCCCTTCTAGCTGGGATTTTGCAATGTCGTGACCTCCGTCACTCGACCCTGGACGGGCCTGGCCATGCGTCTGTCCGGCGCCGCGCCCACCTTGCTCTGCTGGTGGGCCCGCTGCCATGACCGGTTTCCTCTCTGCCGATAGGAGGTTGCTCCCATCGCAGGTCAGCGGCTTGCCCCGCGTACGGGGCGAGCCGTGCGGGACCGGCTGTCGTTCGAGGGGCTGGACAGCCGCGCACGGCGCGGCTCGACCCGGTGGCGGCGGGGACGATCGGCGGGACGGCCGCGCCGCGGCGGTCGGAAGACCGGGCCGGGTGTGCGGAGGTCGCGCTGGTGGTGCGCCGCTCGACACGGCGCCGTAAGGGGACACACGCCTGACTCGCCGCCGGCGGTTCGATCACGGCGGCGACTCACGTCCGCCCAGCGGGCGGCGACTCACGCCCGCGAGGCAGGCGGCGTTCGAGGGCCTGGGTGGCAGGCGGCGTTCGAGGGCCTGGGTGGCAGGCGGCGTTCGAGGGCCTGGGTGGCTATGTGGCCGGCTGGGGCGGCGGCGCGCTCAGTTCGCGGTGGCCGGCGGGTCGGACGCGGCGACCAGGTCGGCGATGTCGACGTTCAGCGTGGTGAGCAGCCCCGAGTGTCGCAGCGGGTCGATGTCGTCCGGCAGCTGCCGGTCGACGAAATCGGCTCGCATGTGCAGACCGCGCCGGCGCAATTCGGCGACGATGACGCTTTTGAGAATGGCCATTTCCCCACATTTCCCTAGATAGTGACAACTAGCCTCGGCAGAAATCGGGGAAGCCTCGGAAAAATCGTCAGAGATCACGAACATCATAAATGTCACGACTCGAACATCTGTACATTAGCACGAGAAGGGCCACCGGCTCCCCGGCGATCCGGGTGGGGCACAATCTGCCCGTGACACGAGCACAGGATGACGCCCGTCCGCCGGCGGCGTCGGTTTCCCTCGACTACTTCACCGGGCTCTACCTGGCGAAAGACGATCCGTGGGACCTCGCGACGAAATGGCACGACCAGCGCAAGTACGCCGTCACCGTGGCGAGCCTGCCGCGGCCACGGTACCGCAGCTGCTACGAGCCGGGCTGCTCGATCGGGCTGCTGACCCGGATGCTCGCGCCGCGCTGCGACGAGATCCTGGCGGTTGACTGCGTCGACGAGGCGGTGCTGCAGGCCGCCGAGACGCTGCGCGACCTGGACAACGTGCGGGTGCGCCGGGCGATGCTGCCGGCCGAGCTGCCCGACGCCACGTTCGACCTGATCGTCGTGGGCGACCTGCTCTACTACCTGTCCGCCGGCGACCTCGCCGACCTGCTCGACGGCCTGGTCGCCCGGCTGGAGCCGGACGGCGACCTGGTCGCCGTGCACTTCCGCGACCGCCAGGACGGCGAGAACTACGACGGCCTCCACGTGCACGCGGCCCTGGCGCGGCGGCCCGAGCTCGAGCCGCGGGTCCATCACGAGGACGAGTGGTTCCTGCTCGACGTGCTGCGCCGGGTCGCCTGAACGCGGCCGGTCAGGCGGCGGTGTCGGTGTTCTCCAGGACCATCGCCAGGGCCTGGCCGACGCCGATGCAGATCGCCGCCACGCCCCAGCGCTCCCGGCGCTCGCGCAGGACGTGGGCGAGCGTGCCGAGGATGCGGGCGCCGGACGCGCCCAGCGGGTGGCCGATCGCGATCGCGCCGCCACGCACGTTGACGATCGCCGGGTCGACGCCCCACGTGTCGACGCAGGCCAGCGACTGCACCGCGAACGCCTCGTTGAGCTCGACCGCGCCGACATCCGACCAGCCGATGCCGGCCCGGCGCAGCGCTGACTCGGCGGCCTCGACCGGGGCGAAGCCGAAGTCGCGCGGGTCGAGCGCGTGCGCGGCACGTCCCGCCACGCGGGCGAGCGGGTCCAGGCCGATCGCGCCGGCGGCGGCCTCCGAGCCGAGCAGGACGGCGGCGGCGCCGTCGTTGAGCGGGGAGGCGTTCCCGGCCGTGATCGTGCCGTCGGGGCGGAACACGGGCTTGAGCGCGGCCAGCTTCTCGGGCGTAGTGCCGGGCCGGATGCCCTCGTCGCGGTCCAGCTCGGCGCCGGGCACGGCCACCGTGAGCGAATCGTAGAAGCCGTCCGTCCAGGCCTGCGCGGCGAGGCGGTGCGAACGCGCGGCGAACTCGTCCTGCCGCTCCCGCGAGATCGCGTACTTCTCGCCGAGTTGTTCGTTGCACTCGCCGAGCGAGATCGTCCATTCCGCGGGCATCCGCGGGTTGACCAGGCGCCAGCCGAGCGTGGTCGACACGGCCGTGGTGTCGCCGGCGGGGAAGGCGCGCGAGGGCTTGGGCAGCACCCACGGGGCGCGGGTCATCGACTCGACGCCGCCCGCGAGGACGATCTGCGCGTCGCCGGCGTCGATCGACCGGGAGGCGGCGATCGCGGCGTCGAGGCTGGAGCCGCAGAGCCGGTTGACCGTGGCCGCCGGCACCGAGGTCGGCAGGCCGGCCAGCAGCACCGCCATCCGGCCCACGTTGCGGTTGTCCTCGCCGGCGCCGTTGGCGTTGCCCCAGAGCACGTCGTCGAGGCGGGCCGGATCGAGCGCGGGCGTCTTGGCGAGCAGCCCGGTGATCGCCACCGCGGCCAGGTCGTCGGGTCGGGTCTCGGCCAGCGCGCCGCCGTACCGGCCGAAGGGAGTGCGGGCGGCGGCGTACAGGTAGGAACGGGTCACCCGACGACGGTAGCCGGAAGGCGGTCATCGTGCGACGGTCACCGCGGTCAGGACGAGGCCGCGATCGACCAGGTAGCGGCCGTGCAGCACGCTCAGCCCGGCGCCGCCGTCCCGGCGGTCGCCCGGCACGAGCAGGTGTCCGGCGAAGGCGCCGGCGTCCGGGTCGATCGAGAGGTACGCGTCCTCGAAGCCCAGCCACCGGCCGGTCAGCGGGTACCACGCCTTGTAGATCGCCTCCTTGGCGCTGAACAGCAGGCGGTCCCAGTGGATCGACGCGTCGGAGTCCCGCAGCCGGTCCAGCAGGCCGGCGTCGTCCGCGGCCGTGACCTGGCCGAGCACCCCTGCCGGCAGCGGCCCGTGCGGCTCCGCGTCGATGCCGACGGCGGCCAGGTCGCTCGAGCGGGCGACCGCCGCGGCCCGGTAGCCCTCGCAGTGGGTGATGCTGCCCACCGCGCCCGCCGGCCACAGCGGCTCGCGGCGTGGGCCGGGCCGGAGCGCGACCTGCGGGAAGCCGAGCCGGCCGAGCGCCTCCCGGGCGCAGCGCCGGGCGGTGATGAACTCCTGCCGCCGGCGGGGCACGGCCGCGGCGATCAGGTCCTGCTCGCCGGGGAAGGGCGGCTCGCCGTCGATGTCCTCGAAGGCCTCGACGGGTACGGCGGCGGGCGGCAGCAGCCGGCCGATCAGTGGGGCGGGGTCGGGCATCGCGCCATTCTGGCAGCCGCCGCCGGTCGCTAAAGCACCGCCTTTTCCATGCTGGCGTCGTAGCGTCTCCAGGCGCCCTTGCCGCCGTGCTTGGCCGCGTACATCGCCAGGTCGGCGTCGCGCAGCAGCGACTCGACGTCGTCGCCGTGCTCGGCGCTCGCCACGCCGATGCTGGCGCTCGCCCGCACGTGCCGGCCGTCGATCGGCACGGGGCTCTCGAGCGCCCGCAGGATGCGTTGGGACGTCCTCTCGCCCTCGAGGCCCGCGCAGTCGGGCAGCAACACGGCGAACTCGTCCCCGCCCAGCCGCGCGACCAGGTCGCTGGGGCGCACAGCCTGGCGCAGCTTGGCCGCCACCCCGGTGAGTAGGGCGTCGCCGGCCGCGTGACCCAGGGTGTCGTTGACGGCCTTGAAGCCGTCGAGGTCGATGAGCAGCAGCGACACCGTCCCCGGCGTGCCGGCGGCGGCGGCCAGCGCGGCGGTGGCCTCTTCGTGGAACTGCGTCCGGTTGGCCAGGCCGGTGAGCCCGTCGAAGAGCGCCTGGTGGCGCAGCCGGACCTCGTGCTCGCGCAACTCGGCGAGCGTGGCGTCGAGCTTCTTGATCAGGCGGGTGTTGTCGTGGAACGCGGCCAGCTGCCGGCCGGCGACCAGCGCACAGATCAGGCCGAGGCCGGCGACCACACCCCAGAGCCGCATGCCGGAGCCGTGCGGGAGGACGGTGGTCATGGCGGCGAAGGCGACGGCCATTGACCCGTACGGAAGCAGGCTGTAGGGCTTGCGCCGCCGCTCGCCGAACGCCGTCGGGTCGAACCGGGCGACGATCTCCTGCGCACGGGCCCCGACCGCGATGAGCAGCGTGGGCATGAACCGCAGAGCGTAGACGGCCGGGGACAGCCGGACGTTCTCGTCGGGGGCGAGGAAGATTCCCAGGCTGGTCAGCGCCGCGGCGCCGATCATCGCCAACGCCGCGGCCTTGTGCATCGGCGCGTTCCCGCTCATGACCATTTTTACCGCTGCGAACGCCGCGGTGAGCGCGATGCCAGACGCGGAGATGGTGCCGAGAACCTGCCCGGGTTGTTCCGGCTTGATGGCGAAGCTCCAGGCCACGACGGCGCCGCCGACCAGCACGGTGGCCGAGTCGAGCCAGAAGGCCAGCCGGTCGCGCCTCGTGCGGCCCGGGTGCGGGTGCACCAGCATCGCCACGACGATGACGCCCACGCCGAGCCCGAGACAGCCCATCTGCACGACGCCGCCGCTCGTGGACCACCCGCCGGGCTGCCGGTAGGTCATGATCGTCTGAAAGCAGTCGCCGCTGAAGAAGAGCGTGCCGGCCGCGGCCAGGATGAGCCAGAACCGCCGGATCGCTCCGGTCGCCATCCGATGCACCCGCCAGGAGGAGTACGCCAGCAGGGCGTCGACCGGAGGCTGGAACGACCAGTAGACCTGCACCTGCCGGCTGGTCCGGCCGTCGAGCACGCCGAAGAGCACGATGGCCAGCAGGGTCCAGAGCGCGGCGCCGAGCAGGACGCGGTCGCGGCGCAGCGCCGGCAGGTCGACCTGCCACCGCCGCTTCCGCTCAGCTGTCGACGCCACGCGCGCTCCTGTTCGATCTCCGGGGTGCACACGTCCGTATCGGCCGGGGCGCGCCCGGGATGAGGACAACGTGCGCCCGCCGGGGTCGTTGAACAAAGTGAGTGACGACTCACTATCGTACGTTAATGAGTTGTCACTCACTTTAGGAGGTTGGCGCCGTGCACACGACGCCCCGCGAGATGTTCCGGCGGATGCAGGAGCAGTGGTTACCAGAACACGGCCGCCATCCAACGGGCCGTGGCGTAAGGGCTAACGGAAGCGCGCGACGGACAGGGCGGGCGGGACGGCCTCGCCCCTGATCGCGGCGGCGGCGAGCCTGGCCAGCGCGGGGGCGATCTGGATGCCGTAGCCGCCCTGCCCGGCGAGCCACCACAGGTTCTCCGCGGCCGGGTCGGCGCCGGTCACCGGGTTGCGGTCGGGGGCAAAGGTACGCAGGCCGGCCCACGCCGTGACCACCGACCGCAGCCCGAGCACGGTCGCCTCGTTGACCCGCTCCACGGCCAGCGCCACATCGAGGTCGTCGGGCCGCGCGTCGCACGGTTCGCTCGGCGTCTCGTCGGCCGGGGAAACCAGGACGCCGGCGCCTTCCGGCCGGAAATAGAACGTCTCGCCGATGTCCCCCACGATCGGCCACCCCGGGTCGACCCCGTCGGCCCGGGCCACCGCCGCCGTGCGGCGCAACGGGAGCAGGCCCAGCGGCGGCACCCCCAGGCCCGCCGCGACCAGGTCGGCCCAGGCGCCGGCCGCGTTGACGACGGTCGTGGCCGCGACCGGGCCGGCGCCGGTCTCGAGCAGCCAGCGGCCATGCTCGTGCCGCCCGGAGAGCACGGGCGCGTTCAGCATCACGCGGGCCCCGCGCCGCCGCGCGCCGCCGAGGTAGTGCTGGTGCAGCCCGAGCACGTCGATCTCCAACGCGTCCGGCTCCAGCAGCGCGCCGGCGCACCAACTCGGGCGCAGCGTGGGGCAGGCGGCGGCCGCCTGCGCCGGGTCGAGGGGTACGAGCGCAGGCTGCTCGGCGGCCATCTGTTCGAGCGGCTCGAACTGCTCCGCCCGGGCGACCCTGAGCAGGGGGCGCGGCCTGAGCAGGGTGCCGACCTCGTCGAACAGGGCACGGCTGGCGACCGTCAGGGCGCGTACGTCCGTGCCGCCGTAGCTCTCCAGGAACATCGCGGCCGACCTGCCGGTGGTGTGGTAGGCGGGCTGGTTCTCCTGTTCGAGCAGGAGGACTTCGTGGTCGGCGGAGA
>Ga0307508_10003151_pt1 | contig 16886 bp, 18 predicted proteins | sample 9_EM_MG_FD_203089 | JGI IMG/M metagenome (GOLD analysis project Ga0307508, IMG submission 203089) | Populus trichocarpa ectomycorrhiza microbial communities from riparian zone in the Pacific Northwest, United States - 9_EM | ecosystem: Host-associated > Plants > Roots > Unclassified | place...
CCGGCTCCGTTGTCCCGGCCTAGACTCCCTGATTTCCCTTCGCCACGGCCTCAGCCTCCTCGCCCACAGCCACTGGATCTTCTCTATCTAGCTACGTACCCGGGACAAAACGTTCAGGTGTAACACCATGTTACAAAGCTCGCCACATAATCGTCGCGTCTTACTCGCTCCCATACCCACCGCATCCTACTCGCTGCCACACTCGCCGTGTCCTACCCACTATCGTTCTCGCCACCGGCACCCTCAATGACATTGTACTCGTCATGTTGTATTGTACAACTTCCTGCTGTCTGTCACTCTGAGAGCTGTGCTAACCATGTCACAAAGCGCGCAATCATACTCGCCGCGTCCTACTTGCTATCATCCTCGCCACCGGCAGCGTGCTTATCGCCATCCTCCTCATAGTTGTCGTACTCATCGCGTTGTGCTCATCGCGTTGTGCTCATCGCGTTGTGCTCATCACGTTATGCTCATTGTGTCGTGCTCATTGTGTCGTGCTCATCGCGTTGTGCTCATCGCGTTGTGCTCATCGCGTTGTGCTCATCGCGTTGTGCTCAACGTATCGTGTCGTATTTGCCAACTTTCCTTTGTTTCCGCGCGAAGTGTAGTAGTAGCATATATAGATGTACATTAGATAGAATGAATAGAACTGGACTGAGTCACTATGCCTGGAACCCGCTGCGTGTTTGCAAATGTGACAAGAGTATTTGCTACGATTTCCGTGCCTTGACGGACAGCATGACCGTGGTGCCATGACACGCGTCGTCTGGACGCGATTTGCCCTGACACGGCTGCGTCCAGAAGGAAAATGCCCTGACACGGCTGCATTCAGAAGGAAAATGCCCCAACACGGCTGCATCCAGAAGGAAAATGCCCAGACATGCTCCGTCCGATAATCAGATGCCATGGCGAGCTGCGTCCAGACGCATGGCGCCTTGGCATACAGTGTCCGAATGCACGGTGCCATGGCTTGCTGCATCCGAATTCACATTGCCTTTGCGTTTCGCGTTGGGAGCGGTATGTACCCTGCCAGGGTGCGTCCAGAGTGTCCCAAGCACCTGGTGCGTCCGGACGCAGCCTGTGCATCCGGACGCAGATTTCTTCTCCTGATGCTACCTGGGGACAACTCGGCTCCTTCCTCTGAAGGCTACTTCACCCAGCCGAACTGCTTCCGGCCTGAAAGATTCGGTGTAAGATATAGTCGAGGATACACTCACACTCATTCTCCTTCTGGATGTAGGCTGAAGCCTACATCAGGAAAAAAAAAAATTCCGTCCTGAGCGTTCTGATGCTCGAGATGCACTAGACGTTTCGGATGCAACCTGCTTAACTCTGATGACTCTTGCCATGGCACTGTGCGTCCGAACGCAGTGGCCACGGCATATGCTTCTAGACGAGTAGTGTCAGGGCGTTTCCCTTCTGGACGCAGTGCGTGTCTTACCGACATAGGTAGTCAAGCAAATGTCGTCCAGACAACAAGTGCCACAGCATCTGCCTTCTGGATGAGGGGTGTCAGTGCATTTGCCTTCTGAACGCAGTGCGTGTCTTACAGACACAGACTGTCAAGGCAGATGTCATCTGGATGAGGAGTCTCAGGGTATTTGCCTTTTGGATGTAGTGCGTATCTTACAGATGCAGAAGGTCAAGGCAGATGTTGTCCGGATGAGGGGTATCAGGGCATTTGCCTTCTGAACGCAGCATGTGTCTTACAGACACAGAATGTCAAGGCAAATTTCTTCTAGACGCAGAGTGTCAAGGCAAATGTCGTCTGGACGATACGTGCCATGGCATCTGCCTTCTGGACTAGGAGTGTCTTCGCCATACGGACGCAGCGCATCGTACAGACTCAGAGTGTCAACGCAAATGGCAGACGAGGCTTACAATGGCGCACCATACATAGGTAACAGAGTGGTCACGGTGGTAGCATCGAAACGTGACCATCAGGGCATGGTACATTGCAGCAAAGACTATTAAACTCGTATTTGCTTCCAGGCATTGTGACTCAAGCCAGTTCTATTCATTACATCGAATTTACATCTACCTACCATGTCACCATAGACAGCATAGCTGTACGTCACCATAGACAACATAGCTCTGCATGACCGAAACAAAGGCAGTATAACGGATAAGACATGACGCGACGAGGACGATGTCATTGAAGATGGCGGTGAGGCTGCCGGCGGCAAAGACGATAGCAAATATGATGCGGCAAGACGGTCGACGAGCTTCATGAATTGTTAGCGCAGCTCTCACAGGGACAGTGGGAAGTTGTACAATACGACGTAAAGAGTATGATGTCGATGAAAAGAGGATGCCGGTGGCGTGGATGACATCAAGACGCGACGAGTACGATGTCGATGAAAAGAGGATGCCGGTGGCATGGATGACATCAAGACACGACGAGTACGATGTCAATGAGGATGGCGGTGAGGCTGCCGGTGGCGGCAAGGACAATAGCAAATATGACTCAGCGTGAAGATCAACGAGCTTTGTGAATTGTTAGCGCAGTACTCACAGGGACAGTGGGAAGTTGTACAATACAACACGATGCGACGAGTACGATGTCAATGAGGATGGCGGTGAAGCTGCCGGCGGCAAGGACGATAGCAAATATGACATGGCAAGAAGATCAACGAGCTTCGTGAATTGTTAGCGCAGTACTCACAGGGACAGTGGGAAGTTGTACAATACGACACGACACGACGAGTACGATATCGATGAAAATAGGATGGCGGTGGCGTGGATGACCTCAAGACGCGACGAGTACGATGTTGATGAAAAGAGGATGCCGGCGGTGTGGATGACATCAAGATGCGACGAGTACGATGTCAATGAGGATGGCGGTGAGGCTGCCGGTGGCGGCAAGGACGATAGCAAATATGACACGGTGTGAAGATCAACGAGTTTCGTGAATTGTTAGCGTAGCACTCACAGGGACAGTGGGAAGTTGTACAATACGACGCGACACGACGAGTACGATGTTGATGAGGATGGCGGTGAGGTTGATGCCGGCAGCATGGATGATAGCAAGATGTGAGGAGTGCGCTGGTCGCACGTATGATATGATGAAAGTAGAAGAAAAAAGGGGTGGACTTGCGGCCCGTGCCGTCGTATTCAGCAAGCTGAGTTGTGGTAAGCGTGCCAAACTGTACGAAAGCGCAGGCACTAGCAAACGCTTGGCACCTTGCAAGTTGCATGCGAAATCACTCGAAATTCTTGAAAACTGCGAATTCCTCTCCTATAGTCATCGATACCCCGGAACCCGCTGTTTACATATGCACAATTATTCCCTTTTATATCAATTCCGTCGGACCTAAAGTTTGTGCCAACTGGCTCCTGATTTGCAACCTATTGATGGTGCTGTCCTGATTCAACTTCTTCTGCTAGGTGAATCTCTACTATATACAACACTCCACATCTGTATATCATTCATGTTTTCAGTATTACAACCTTGAAAAACAGGAGTAAGTAGTCACAAACTTTAGGTCCGACTGAATTGATATAATAGGGAATAATTGTGCATATGTAAACAGCAGGTTCCAGGGTATCGACGACTATGGGAGAGGAATTCGCAGTTTTCGCGGATTGCGAGTGATTTCGCATGCAACTTGCAAGGTGCCAAGCGTTTGCTAGTGCCTGCACTTTCGTATGGTTTGGCTCGCTTACTACAGCTTGGCTTGCTGAATACAACGGTACGGGCCGCAAGTCCACCCCTTTTTTCTTCTACTTTCATCATATCATACGCTTGACCAGCGCACTCCTCGCATCTTGCTATCATCCATGCTGCCAGCATCAACCTTACTGCCATCCTCATCAATATCGTACTCATCGCGTCGCGTCATATTGTATAACTTCCCACTGTCCCTGTGAGTGCTGCGCTAACAATTCACAAAGCTCGTTGATCTTCACGCTGCGTCATATTTGCTATCGTCCTCGCCGCCGCCGGCAGCCTCACGGCCATCCTCATTGACATTGTACTCGTCGTATCTTGATATCATCCACGCCGCTGGCATTCCCTTTTCATCGACATCGTATTCGTCGCGTCTTGATGTCATCCACGCCGCCAGCATCCTCTTTTGATTGACATCGTACTCTTCGCATCGTATTGTACAACTTCCCGCTGCCCCTGTGAGAGCTATGCTAACAATTCACAAACCTCGTCTACCGTCTCGCCACGTCATATTTGCTATCGTCTTTGCTGCCAGCAGCCTCACAGCCATCTTCTTTGACATCATCCTCGTCGCATGGTGTCTCATCCGGCAAACTGCCTTTGTTTCGGTCATGTAGAGCTATGCTGTCTACAGTGACGTAGAGCTATGCTGTCTACAGTGACGTAGAGCTATGCTGTCTACGGTGACATAGAGCTATGCTATCTACGGTGATGTATTGGATAGAGGTAAATTCGATGTAATGAATAGAACTGGCTTGAGTCACAATGCCTGAAACCAAATGCGAGTTTAATAGTCTTTACTGCAATGTACCGTGCCCTGACAGTCACATTTCGATGCTACCACCGTGACCACTCTGTTACCTATGTGTGGTACGCCATCGTAAACCTCGTCTGCCATTTGCGTTGACACTCTGCGTCCGTATGGCGAAGAGACTCCTTGTCCAGAAGGCAGATGCTGTGGTACACGTCGTCCGGACGATATTTGCCTTGACACTCTGCGTCCGGAAGAAATTTGCCTTGACATTCTGCGTCTGTAAGACACATACTGCGTTCAGAAGGCAAATGCCCTGATACCCCTCGTCCGAACAACATCTGCCTTGACCTTCTGCATCTGTAAGACATGCGCTACGTTCAGAAGGTAAATACCCTGACACCCCTCGTCCGGACAACATCTGCCTTGACACTCTACGTCTGTAAGAAACACGCTGCGTTCAGAAGGCAAATGCCCTGGCACTCCTTGTCTGGAAGGCAGGTGCCGTGGTATGCATTGTCTGGAAGACATTCGCCTTGACATTCTGCGTCTGTAAGATACCCGCTGCGTCCAGAAGGCAAATGCCCTGACACTCCTCGTCCAGAAGGCAGATGCTGTGGCACCTGTTGTCCGGTCTACATTTGCCTTGACATTCTGCATCTGTAAGACACGCACTGCATTCAGAAGGCAAATGCGCTGACACTCCTCGTCCAGAAGGCAGATGCCGTGGGATGCATCGTCAGGACGCTGTTTGCCTTGACATTAGTCATCCGGAAGGCCAATGCGTAGCCCACTTCTGTCTAGTATGCATATGCATGGGCGGGTCGTGTTCGGTACAGCATGTGCACTGACATGCATTGTCCGGATGGAGAATACCTTGCTGGGTTGCCTCCTGAGTGTCTAGACGTTTCCGACGCGTATGCAGCGTCTAGACGCAGTGCCAGCATCCGGACGCAGAATTTTTTTCCTGATGTAAAGCTACTCATCCTGATCGGTCTGACGATGAAGGGGGGTGGGTGATCAGTGCCACTGTATAAATCTCTCACCTCTAGACTGAGTTCTGTTGACGTGGCCCAGTAAGGATACATCAGCACATAAGGAGTAAGCCCTTGTTACACCTAAAAAAGATATCACAGACTAGACAGAAATACATACCGATGAGGGAACAGTTATTTTTAGAGGTCTGGTCTTAGAGAGTCTAGACGGGAGATAAGCCACTGGAGATAACAAAGGTTTACGACCGTACCAGTTGTAAGGGATATCTCTAAGAGATAGCAAAAAAATGGCAAACTGTGATGATAGTGGTGGACGGATCAAGCTGCATCATGATCGCTGGGATGACAAGGTGGGGGTCCCAACACTATCAGTCGCAGGCCATATCAGCCAACACAGTCTCAGGGCTGCAGAGGTGATGTGGTGGCTGAAGCATCTCCTTATTGTCAGAACTGACCAGGATCAATAAGAGCCCAGAGAGCCCATGCCCCCAGTGGGGGTTCACTAACCTCGGAGGAATAATCACTCCAAGTTACACATCTTGCGATGCCCCTACCCGATATAAGATGGGGCACCAAACACCATCCTCGCTCTTAGAATCATCCTCACAATCACCCTTGAATGCAATATGAACCCACATGCAAGATCTTAGATTATTCCATTATGAATTATCTAAAGTAGCCTGATTCCCACCGATTCTACCCACACTCTAGTTACAAGACAACCCCAGTGTCACACTATAATCTTTGATCCAAAATCACCTTACTTTCCTAAAGGAAACAATGAATACCCTCCTTTGAACAAGATCATCAATATTTTCTCGAACTCTTCAACATATTCGAGCCAACGATCCAGTATTCGTTTGACTATACGTTCTCCGCAATCAAGTCCATCTGTGACTATGACGAGTGGAATACAGAAATAAATGGCCCAACCCCAGAAGCCAAAGAAACCGATAGCCCACCACAAAACTGATATACTCAATATTGGTTCAACTGTACCTTACAGCAATTAAGCGCCGACCTTAACAGGCACGAATTTCATGAAATCTACGACTATAAATTCAAAGACGACAAAACAATCTACAGTGGCCACCCTTTGGACCTCTATTAGCAATGGCGACCTCCTCGGACTTCAATATTCTTTGTCCCAAGGCACCCAGAGACATGCTCCAAATCACCAAGGGAACAAACCCCTGGGAGGGAGCCCTCAAAATGATCAACCCAGCCACGTGGGTCAGGGCCATAGTACGGCAGCATAAACAGGGCAAGAATGACCTAAAACAACTTATGGATCAGTGTGGTGACATAATTGACTGGACCGACTGACAGTTCAGGGATATCGAATAAGCCTATCACACACTGGTTCAAGGAACCAGGTATGTATATGACCAAGTAGCTGCTAACAAAGAAATAGCCAAAGCCTGGGTCCACAGTGAACTGGAAAACACCGTAAATGCCTATCAAACCTTTGCACAGGAAGTATGGCAGGCAATCATCGAGTGAACTCAGAAAGCTGACCAGTGGCAAATATACATAGGAACACAGCTCACCCAGGTGAACAACATGCTATCCTTTCTAACGGAAGCTAATGTAGCACAAAGCCAACATCTGGCCAACTTCCAGGGAAATGTTAAGCTATGGGCTGCTAACCACCAGAACTGAGTAGCAACCCTGGAAAGACAGCTACAGGAACCACAAGAGGAAATACAATGAATAGCAATATGGGTGCCGCTTTCTCAAACACCACCCAGGCCGAGTTACCCCCCAATGACAACCCTGCCACTCTGGTGGAGTCCGGTTTGACCAAAAAGTACAATGGTGATGGAAAACCTGGGAAGACTACCAGTGGCCCCCATGACCCGGTACCCTCAACTGGGAAGTCCTCTCCACTTAGCTCCTACCCCACCCCAGCGATGAACGTGGCTGCCAGGAGATCCAGCAATACCTCTCCTACTCCGGGAACCATTACATGGAGGAGCAGCAGGATCTTCACCAGGACCTCCATCAGATCCTCCCTTGACACCCTCTACCCCACCTCTGCTGCCATCCCCACCAAGAGACCCAAAGGGAAACAAAAACCTACGTACAGTACTTACCCCTCAAGAGCTCGTCTGGCTGGTGAGTGAAGGAGTAGCACTAGCACAGCAACACTTGGTGCAAAGACTGGAGTGAACCAACAAGTCCCACCTCAAGATAAAAAACCCAGAAAACTTTGACGGAAAAATCACCACCACATTCAACCAATGGTGGGAGTCCGTCACCATGTATCTGGGATTCTATCCAGAAACGGTAGACTGACAGAAATCACATGGGTCGGAATGCTCCTAATAGACATGGCATTGGTCTGACACCTGCACCGATATATGGAACTCCAGGACAACAACACCTGGGTCAAGAATTCTGCTGCAATCTAGGCTGAATACCAGTACGAGAGGGAGGTAGCAGATGCCCCATTGAAACTAGGGCAGCTGAAGTACCAAGGGTCAATCCGGGCTTACATGACCAAATTCTGAACCCTCAACAATATTGCCAGGGCCATGGGAGAAGGACTGAGGGAGAAAATAGACCTCACCATGCCAGACTGTTACACCCTAAATACTACAGGGTCAGAATTTGGATACGGACCAGGCAGGAAGGTATCGGAAACTCGTCACATGGTCTTAGAATGACATACTGAGACCGGGCTACCGACACAGATGGGATTCGGCTCAGGTCGACCGACTCTGCAGCACTGGATGATCCCGGGCCAAGTCCTGGTGCTGACCGGGAAAGCACAAGTGCTGCTGTGGAGGAAGACAACCTTGGTGGTCATCATAAGCAGGACAAGCAATTGGAAGGAAAATGGGAACGCAAGGAGCTGCGAGTCAAGATCGCGAAGTAGGAGCGGTGTTGTTTCCAGAGGCACGGCCCAGAGGAACAACACCACGAGTCGGGAATCGCTGTATCGTTGCAGATGGCTCGAAGACATGAGGCAATACCATTGTACCCTGTGGTCAGGAGATACGAAGGATGATGCTACCACTCGCATCCTTGTCATTGACAACTGATTGTGGCAATGAACTCTGGGCTTTACTAGAGCACGACAGCGTGAGCATATCCCCCACTTATCCAAGAAGCTTACAACGATTATGATGCAGAGCATACACCGCACCAAGGCTAGGGACATCGAGTTGACCGAATACTGAAGCGGAGGCTTGACTTCAAGCTGATCCTGTAGTGCTGGGTAGCCCCAGACCAAGTACCAGCTTGTGTTCAGGAAAGTGCAAACGCCACTACAGGACCGCACCTCAGGAACAGTTCGAGAGTCTGTTGGGAGCGATATGGGGCAGAGCTATACCTTGGTGCCCATTGCGGCTGAGAAGGATTAGCTGGTACGGTTGAGAGCTCATTGCTGCTGGCTCTGGTCGAGTAACGAAATCAACCCCACACGCAACCTAATCGCATCACCCAATCACGACGAGAGAACTTAAGGAGAGGTACCTGCTCTGGCCACTCTCGGGAAGATACAGGAAAAGCACTACTGTCCGACCCAATCGAGAGTTATCCTCTTTACGCTGATGAAATCTAGTACCAAGGCGAAGAGTTTTCACGTCGCGGTGCAGGGTAATTTCCCTGCAGTATGTGGTCTCACCGTGCTGAATACTTATACGACTCCTCACTGCGGGCGAAGGAGAAGGATCATGATCGGGAGAATCATGGGAATCATCAGCGGAACGAGGAACCACAGAACAGTCAATCATCAACGGGCCACCTACCGGTCACCAAGACATCGGGTCAACAACCATCCCCCTACGAGCGAGTCGTCGCCATGGAACCATAAGCGATCCTACGAGTGAGTCGTTGCCACGGAACCATGAGCGATCCATCAGGCAAGTCGTTGCCACGGAACCACGAGCGATCCGCCGCCGTGATACTCGCAATCCTCTGGCAGCCGCCGGGCCTACGCCCCGAATTGATGATACGCCTAAGTGGCAAGCAGAAGACAGTTGATTGGGAAGGAGATGGAAGGATACGTGAGGAGCTCGGGAGTCTAGACGGGAGATAGGAAGGGTCTGATGGGCAACATGTCGGTCGGCACGGATAGGACCTCCGTTAAGGGTATAATCCCTGAGGCCGTAGCCAAGGGCTGACGTGGGGTTGTGACTTGAACCCAGCTATAAGCTGAGGAAATGGCGCGGTCCGTAATACCATTGGGTGGATCCTATTATCAGACCGACCAGGACGAGTAGCTTTGGGCTCCGGCCCGCACCTGGGGGGGTCTGGTGTGTGAGCGTATTCCTTACCTTATCTTATGTGTGAGGCAGTTGTTGAGCAAGCCGTTTGGCAGTCACCGAAGCATCAGATGATATGTCGAACCAAACAGACACAAGCGAGCCGCCGGGCAGGTCGCCGGGCCTGCCCCGGCCAAACGATCCACCGAAGTGCAGATACGCCTAAGTGCCGCAAGTGGGATGACAGTTGATCGGAAAGGAGATGGGAGGATATGTAAGGGGCTCGAGAGTCTAGGTGGGAGATAGGAAGGGATCTGATGGGCAACATGTCAGTTGGCACAGATAGGACCCCCGTTGAGGATATAATCTCCAAGGCCGTAGCCAAGGGCTGACATGGGGTCGTGACTTGAACCCAGCTATAAGCTGAGGGAATGGCATGGTCCGTGACACCATTGGGCGGAATCCTATTATCAGACTGACCAGGACGAGTAGCTTTGGGCTCCGGCCCGCACCTGGGGGGGTCTGGTGTGTGAGCGTATTCCTTACCTTATCTTATGTGTGAGGCAGTTGTTGAGCAAGCCGTTTGGCAGTCACCGAAGCATCAGATGATATGTCGAACCAAACAGACACAAGCGAGCCGCCGGGCAGGTCACCGGGCCCGCCCCGGCCAAACGATCCACCGAAGCGTAGATACGCCTAAGTGCCGCAAGCGGGATGACAGTTGATCGGAAAGGAGACGGGAGGATATGTAAGGGGCTCAAGAGTCTAGGTGGGAGATAAGAAGGGGTCTGATGGGCAACATGTCAGTTGGCACAGATAGGACACCCGTTGAGGATATAATCCCCAAGGCCGTAGCCAAGGGCTGACATGGGGTCGTGACTTGAACCCAGCTATAAGCTGAGGGAATGGCATGGTCCGTGACACCATTGGGCGGAATCCTATCATTAGACTGACCAGGACGAGTAGCTTCGGGCTCCAACCCACACCCAGGAGGGTCTGGTGTATGAGCGTATTCCTTACCTTATCTTACCCGTGAGGCAGTTGACGCGCGAGCCATTTGGCAGTCACTGAATGCGTCAAAAAATCCACCGAACTAGACCGATGTGGGCAAAACGCCAGGCCCGCCTCGAACCATCCGCCGAAGTGATACAGGAGCGAGCCGTCGGGCAAGATGCCGGGCCCGTCTCAATCCGAATGATCCGCCGAAGCGTCACGAGTGAACTGTCAGGCAATACACTGGGCCCATCTCGATCCAAACCATCCGCCGAAGCGATACACGAGCGATTAATCGAGCAAGCCATTGCCGCGGAGCCGCGTGCCATCCGGCGCTCAAGCCGCAGCCAGCAGGCGCCGCAGATATCGAACCGAACCCCTTAGATTATTCGCTGTGAATCCCTTAATGGTGGGCGATTTTAGAAGGACGGTCATGTGAGGTTTTATTCTTGTATAATAATTGAACGCCGGCGAAGACCGCATGCACGCCATCTCCTTCATGACTATCGAGAAACCTGACTAGTTCGATTTTCCTGTCACTCCGGTATTGACCGGACGTCCCAGTGTCACACAGACAGCATCCTCGATATGCAGTTCAATCAGAACCCAGAAGACCTGGTTGATGATGAAACATTCCTACACGCCACCTACCAAGCTGGATTACAGGTAGAAAAGAAAAAGGCTCTGAAACAAGCCAAGGAGACTATAAGAAGCCTAAGCAGACCCAGTGGTAATCACAGGAAGAAAGATGAGAAGGACAGACAGGATAAAAAAAGCCTCAACATTATCCGAAAGGGCAAGGAGAATGAGAAGAAATCCCAAGGGACGAAGGAACAGGTAACCATATAGAGAAACCAGTGTGAGGCCAGTACGGAAAGCCAGGACACTGGCAGACAAAGGCCAACGCCCTTAAAGGAGTTCCGTAGAAGGAGCAAGAGGAATACCTACAGAATCCCGACAATTGCTAGCAATGTGGAATGTCAGAGCATCGAACCCCCATGAGGCAGTTGCCAAATGAGCCACAAGCGAGACATCAGATAAGATACCAGGCCTGTATCGACTGAACCATCCACCAAAGTACCATGAGTGAGTTGTTGGACAAGATATCAGGCCCATCTCGAATCGAACCATCTGCCAAAGTGCTACAAGCGAGCCATTGGGCAAGATACTGGGCATGTCTTGATCCGAACCATCCACCGATGTGCCACAAGCGAACCATCAAGCAAGCTGTCAGGCAATATGCCAGGCCCACCTCGAATCAAACTATTCACTGAAGTACCGTGAGCGAGCCATCGGGCAGTATGTCAGGTCTATCTCGACCGAACCATCTGCTGAAGCACCATCAGTGAGCTGTCGGGCAGTATGCCAGGCCTATCTCAACTGAACCATCTGCCGAAGCACTGCAAGCGAGCTGTCGGGTAGTACGCCGGACCCCCAGAGCGGTGAGAAGCAATTCCAACACACCCCCTCTTCTTATGCTCTGTACCAAACAGAAATCCACCAAATCAAAAACAATCCCAAATCAAAAACAATCCCAAATCAAAAACAATCCCAAATCAAAAACAATCCCAAATCAAAAACAATCCCAAATCAAAAACAATCCCAAATCAAAAACAATCCCAAATCAAAAACAATCCCAAATCAAAAACAATCCCATTAAATCCTTGTCAACCTCATTAAAACCTCTGCAGTGAAAACCTCGTAGGAAAAACACTTGTTAGTAGAGAAAAGAGTGCCAACTCACACTTGCCAACAGGATGCAAGAATATACTCAACAAAAGAAACCTTCTTTTCTCTTCCAATTCCTTATCACCCGCACCCCCTTTTCTTTGCCAAAGAACTGCACCTCCTGTTCCTTTTTCGAGATCAGCCTTATTCATCGTATTCGGATTCTCCATTGTTGGGGCCGAATGGAATGAGACTGGTAAGTTGCAATAGTTGTTCGTGTGGGGGAACTGCAAGAGATTTCATCAGCAGATCAGCAGGATTAGACTCTGAGGTAATGTATTAGAACTTAACTGCACCTTTCATCTGTTCATCGTGAATATGAGGATATTTTACATCAATGTGTTTTGACTTTTGCCATATGGCTCCCAAGGTGATCAATTTGATGGCACCTTGGTTGTCACATCCAATCAGTACCGATCCATCAACAATCTTTACTGCCATTCCTCCTGCTGCCTCCTTCATCATACGCCTGAGCCAGAGGCTTTCCTGGGTGGTGTGCAAACAGGCGATATATTTGACCACAAGTGTTAAGAGTACCATGACACTCTGAGACTTGGCTAGTCAATGAATCAGTCCAGACATGACGAGTTCTTCATTGGCATTGATATGTCCCAGGCCAAACACACATCCTCCGACTGATTTACGAGTCGTAAGGTTTCCTGCCCAATCTGAGTCGGTATATCCGATAATGTTGATGGAGGGTGAGTTGTGAGGATGTGAGTTGTGAGGATGTGAGTTGTGAGGATGTGAGTTGTGAGGTGGTTGTGAGTAGAAAGGGAGCCGTCGGTAATGAATTCGAAATTCGGCAGTAGTCTTCAGGTATAGGAGTATTCTCTTTACTGCTGTTGCATGTATTTCGAGCGGTTGGCACCTTGTATTGGCTCAGGGCAGTAACGCTGAAGGCAATATCTGGTCGACTTCTGAGTGCTGCATACATGAGTGATCTAACCATTGACAGATATTCTTTGCAGTTTGCCAGCTTGTCCTCACAGTGGGTGTTAGCCAGATCTATCTGAGGATCAAGTGGAGACTTAGCTGGTTTTACATCCATTAGTCTGAATCGTAGTATGATTGTGTTGATGTAACCTCGTTGACAGATACTGAATCCTCCATCTTTGGTCCTCTTGATCTCGATTCATAGGAACCGCTTTGCTGCACCCAAGTCATATATCTTGTACTTCTTTTGCAGCAGCTGCTTAATCTGATGTCACTGTCCTTCTGCACCATTCTACGCAATGAGCAGATTGTCTACATATAGTACTAGAAGAACTTCTTGTTGGAGGTAAAGGTTTGGATCTTCCACTGATTGTTGGAATCCTATGGATTGCAAGTATCCATCGATATCCTCATATTAAAGTCTGGGCACCTGTTTAAGTCTGTAGAGTGCTTTTCGGAGGATTAATACACTTCTGTTCGACATACTTCCATTCGACACGCTTCTGTTTGACATGTTTCTATTTGACGTGCTTCCGTTTGACGTGCTTCCATTCGATACGCTTCCATTTGATGTGCTTCTGTTTGACAAACTTCCATTCGATACGAGCCAGTCAATTCCAAATGGCATTTCCATGTAGATGTTGTCTTGGTCAATACTTGGATTTAGGAAAGCCATCACCACGTCCATATGATCGATGTCTCAGCCATACTGGATGGCCAGTGCCAGTATCAATCGGAGTATTACCATCTTGGATACTGGTGCATCACACGGTCTTAGGACTGCATACCAAGACTGGGCTACTGACACTGATGGGGCTCGGCTCAAGTCGACCGACTTTACAGCACTGGAGAATCCCAGGCCAAGTACCAGTACAGACCGGGAAAGCACAAGTGCTGCAGCAGAGAAAAACAACTATGGTGGTCATCATAGGACAGACAAGCAATCGGAAGAAAAACAGGCATGCAAGGAGTTGCGAGTCTAGGTCGCAGAATAGGAGAGGGTTTGTTTCCAGAGGTACTGCCCAGAGGAACAACACTACGAGTTGGGAATCACTGTATTGTCGTAGATGGCTAAGAGGTCCAAGGTAATACCGCTGCACCCCATTGTCAGGAGATACAAGGGATTATGGTACCACTCGTATCCTTGTCATTGACACCTGATTATGGCGATGAACTCTGGGCTTTGCCAGTGCACAGAAGCGTGAGCATATCCCCACTTATCCGAGATGCTTACAATGGTTATGATGCATGGCATACAGCATACCAAGGTGAGAGACATCGAATTGAACAAATAATGGAGTGGAGGCTTGACTTCAAGCCGATCCTGTAGCGCTGGGTAGCCCCCGGACCAAATACTGGCTCGTGATTGGGGAAGTGCAAGCGCCACTTCATGACTGCACCTCAGGAGCAGTTCGAGAATCCGTTGTGGCCGAGAAGGACTAGCTGTGCCAAGGCGAAGAGTTTTCACATCGTAGAGTGGGGTAATCCCCCATCCAAGCAATCTATCGAGCAAGTCATCACCATGGAACTGCAAACGATCTGTCGAGCAAGATGTTACCATAGAACCACAAACAATCTGTCGTGCGAGTTGTAGCTATGGAACTGCAAACGATCCGTCGAATGAACCGCCGCAATGATACTCACAAGTCTTTAGCAGCTGCGTATAAGTCGACGATACGCCTAAGCGATACGAGCAAGACAACAGCTGTTCGGAAAGAAGATGGAAGGATACATGAGGAGCTCAAGAGTCTAGGCAGGAGATAGGAAGGGTCTGATGGGCAACACATCAGTCGGCATGGATAGGACCCCCGTTGAGGGTATAATTCCCAAGGCCATAGCCTAGGGCTGACATGGGGTTATGACTTGAATCCAGCTATGAGCTGAGGGAATAGTGCAGTCCGTGATACTATTGGGCAGCATCCTATCGTTAGACCAACTAGGATGAGTAGCTTTGGGCTTCAGCCCACATCTAGGAGGACCTGGAGTGTGAGTGTATCCCCTACCATATCTTACGCTGAATATTTCAGGCCGGAAACAGTTTTGCTAGGTGAAGCAACCTTGAGGGGAAGCAGCCGAGTGGTCCCCAGGTACTGGGGGGTGAGGCCAGTGCAGCATCAGCTAGGCACACCAATAATCCCTAAATCTTCAGTACGCCGAGCCAGTCATCCGAAGGGCTGTGATGACCTAAGGAAAGCTGAACTCAGTAGCCACTGCAAGTACAAACCAGAGATAAGGATACCTGTGAGGCAGTTATCAAAGCGTCATAAGCAAGCCATCAAGCAAAGCCATCACATAATACACTGGACCTGCCTTGAATCGAACCACCCACTAAAGCACCGCAAGCGAGTCATGGGGTAGTATGCCAGGCCCATCTCAACCGAATCATCCGCCGAAGCACCGTGAGTGAGCTGTCAGACAGTACACCAGGCCTATTTCAATCCGATCCTCTACTGAGGCGCCACGAGTGAGCTGTCGGGCAAGACGCCAGACCCATCTCGAATCAAATCATCCGCCGAAGTGCCGCGAGCAAGCCGTCAGGCAAGACGATAGACCCGACTCGATCCAAACCATCCGCCGAAATACCACGAGCAAGCCATCAGGCTAGACGCCGTGCCTGTCGCGATCCGATCATCCACTGAAGTGCCACGAACAAGCCATTGGACCTGACGTCAGGCCAGTCTTGATCCAATCCTCCGCTGAAGCGCTACGAGCGAGCCGTTGGGCAAGATGCTGAACCCGTCTCAAATCGAATCCTCCGCCGAAGCCCCGCGAGGTAGCCATCAAGTAAGACACCAGGCCCGCCTCGAACCAACTGCCAAAGTGATATATGAGGGAGTCATCTGTCAAGCCGTCAGGTCCGTCTCAAAGCATACACCACCGCATGAGCTGTCGTACACACCAAACTGTCCACTGAGTGATCCGTCAAGTAAGCCATTGCTGTGGAGCCGCATGCAATCTGACACTCAAGCCACAGCCAGTGGGCACTGCAGATATCAAACCAAACCCCTTAGATTATTCACTGTGAATCCCTTAACTGAGGGCGATCTTGGAAGGATGATTATGTGGGGTTGTACTCTTCTTTTATAATAAGTTGAACGCCAACGAAGACTGCACTCTCCTCACCTTCTTCACGACTATTGAGAAACCTGACTAGTTCGATATCTTGGTGACTCTGACGCTGACCAGACATCACAGTCTCACTCTACATCACTGCTGTTGTACAAATACAACCCCAGTGTCACATGTACGTACTGCTTGTCTGCTGTTAATATTGTCAACCTGTGTCCATATGTGTTGTAGAGCCTTGCTGGTACCCCTACACTTCTACATTCGTACCTACTGGGTATCTACTGCTATTTCTACTAGCTACCTTTATATATTCTACTCGTCTACTATCATCATCGTCGACCTATATTTCTACATATTTGATATCCTCATTAGTATACACTACTATCCTACATCTATATACGATACTTAAAGTACTAGGCCAAAAGTTTCCGTACACCCAGGTACAACTGCCCATGATGCCCTCACTCAACCTTCTCGATCCCCACAACCACAATTTAGAAAGTCTCAGTAGTTGGCATACATCATGAATATAT